>TARA_R100001143_G_scaffold7438_1_pt1 | contig 13876 bp, 26 predicted proteins | sample TARA_R100001143 | Tara Oceans TARA_R100001143 (sample SAMEA2621300) | marine metagenome | biome: marine biome (ENVO:00000447); feature: mesopelagic zone (ENVO:00000213); material: "saline water (ENVO:00002010), including plankton (ENVO:xxxxxxxx)" | depth 800 m | reverse complement strand
ACCGTTGCTTAAAGGCGGGGGTACAATATTTGGACCTAAACCAAGAGCATATACGGTAAGACTGACAAAAAAAGCCAAGAGACTTGCAAGAAAATCAGCTCTTTCACTGAAAGCTTCAGAAGAAGCAATCAAAATAATTCAAAATTTGAATTTTGAAGAGCCTAAGACAAAACAAGTGGTTGAGATTCTTGAAGCTTTTAAACTTACAGGTAAAAAGGTTCTGATTTTGACATCGAATGTTGATAAAAATGTATTGTTATCAGCAAGAAACATTCCCGGTGTATCCGTATTGGAGGCCAACAAGCCGACTACATATGAAATTATGAATGCAGATGAGCTTTTACTTTTGGTAGACGCAATACCTGTGTTAGAGGCAACATTCAATAGTGTGACCGTCGAGGAGGAAGCAGCATGAGTATATTAATTCAACCATTAATTACCGAAAAATTAACCAGGCTTCAGGAGATGCATCAACAATATGCATTTGAAGTTGCCAGAAATTCAACAAAGCCTCAGATCAAAAAAGCGATTGAAGAGCGATATCCGGAAGTGAAAGTTGCACGAGTTAATACGATGGTCGTGCCTTCTAAACCAAAAGGCAGATTCACGAAAAGTGGTTTTGTCAGTGGAAGAAGCAGAGTCTGGAAAAAAGCAATCATTACGCTGAAAGAAGGTGAAATTGATCTCTTTAGTGAAATTTAAAAAAGATTTAAAATGGCTACGAAACAGTTAAAACCAACAACACCCGGACAGCGCCACAGAATAGCGCCTGTATTTGATGAGGTGACCACAGACAAACCTGTTAAATCACTTACAAAAGGATTGCATAAATCCGGTGGCAGAAACAGACATGGTCGTATGACGATGAGAAGAAGAGGTGGTGGCCACAAGAGAAAATATCGGGTAATCGATTTCAAAAGAGATAAAAGAGATATTCCGGCAAAAGTTCAGACGATCGAGTATGATCCGAATAGAACAGCAAGGATTGCACTCTTGGCTTATGCTGATGGTGAAAAACGCTATATCATTGCACCGAATAAATTAAGTGTGGGTGATACAGTAATCAGTTCTGAATCAGGGCAGCCGGATGTGGGTAATGCACTGGCCATGAAGAATATGCCGGCGGGTACATTTATTCATAATATTGAAATGCAACCGGGAAAAGGCGGACAGCTCTGCAGAAGTGCAGGAACTGTTGCTCAGATGGTAGCCAAAAAAGATAAGTATGTAACTGTCAAGTTGCCTTCAGGTGAAGTTCGAATGATATTAGGAACCTGTTTTGCGACAGTAGGTGCAACCAGCAATCCGGATCACTTCAATACAACTCTTGGTAAAGCAGGTAGAAGCCGATGGTTAGGAAGAAGGCCTAAAGTAAGAGGGGTTGTTATGAACCCGGTCGATCACCCAATGGGCGGTGGTGAAGGAAAAGCATCCGGGGGTCATCCACGATCACCATGGGGACAAGCAGCAAAAGGCAAGAAGACAAGAAACAGAAAGAAGTTGTCGTCTAAGTTTATTGTACGACGCCGTAAAACCAAAAAAGCTTAATTAGTTTAGTATGCCTAGATCACTAAAAAAAGGACCTTTTATACACTATAAGCTACAGAGAAAAGTAGATGAAGCGAATGGTAGCGGAAAAAAGAAAGTGATAAAAACATGGTCCAGAAGTTCAATGGTTACGCCTGATTTTATCGGTTTAACTATTGCCGTGCACAATGGAAAACAGTTTATACCTGTATACATAACAGACGGTATGGTTGGACATAAGTTGGGTGAATTTGCACCAACAAGAACATTCCGTGGCCACCCTCTGAAAAAAGGAAAATAAAATAAAGATTTGATGGAAACAGCAATTTTTGAAGCAAAAGCAGTTCAGAGACATCTTAGAAAGTCTCCAAGAAAAGTTCGCCTTGTGGCAGACTATATCCGTGGAGAACGAGTAGATCGTGCTCTGACAAAACTTAATTTCCTTAAAAAAGCTGCCGCTTTTGATGTATCAAAAGTAATTAAATCAGCTGCTGCGAATGTTCGTGATAAATTTGAGGAAGAGAGATTAGATGATGATCTGCTCTACGTAAAAACAATTTTTGTTGATGAAGGAGTAACTTTGAAAAGAATTCAACCTGCACCACAAGGCCGTGCACACAGAATTAATAAGAGAAGTTGCCACATCACTGTTGTAGTTGCAAAACTACAGGAAGAAACAATAACTGAATAACAAAAGAGGTTACTTTGGGACAAAAAACCAGTCCAACCGGACTTAGACTTGGAATCATTAGAGGGTGGGACTCTAACTGGTATTCTGAAGAGAATGAACCGGCAATATTGTTGGAGGATACCAAATTAAGAGAGTATTTACATGCCCGGCTCAGAAATGGCGGGCTCTCAAATGTTATCATTGAAAGAACACCCAAGAGAATATTACTCACATTAAACACTTCCCGTCCGGGAGTAATTATTGGTAAAGGCGGTGAGCAGATTGAGTTACTTCGTGAGGAGCTTAAGAAAATCACTAATAAAGAAGTACAAATTAATGTTAGTGAGATTAAGCGCCCTGAATTGGATGCCAGTTTAGTCGGACAGAATATTGCACAGCAGTTAGAAGCGCGGGTCTCATTTAGACGAGCGATGAAAACAGCAATATCATCTGCCATGAGAATGGGTGCACAAGGAATTAAGATAAAGTGTGCCGGCCGTTTGGGGGGTGCTGAAATGGCGCGAACAGAACAGTATAAAGAAGGCCGTGTGCCACTGCACACACTTCGTGCAGAAATTGATTATGAAAAAACAACTGCCAATACAATCTATGGTTCGATTGGAGTAACAGTTTGGATTTTCAAAGGTGAAATCATTGGTGATGTTGATCTCAGCCCGAATGCTCAGACAGCCCAGGAATCAGATTCCGGCAGAGGCAGACCGAACAGGGATGACAGACAATCACGAAGAAGAAGACGTACTCGTAATTAAAAAGACTAAATCCTACGATGTTAGAACCAAAAAGAATTCACAGAAGACGCGTACACAGGGATAAATTGAAAGGAAATGCTCAGCGCGGGCATACCCTTGCATTTGGATCTTTTGGACTGAAAGCGCTCGAGCCTAAATTTATTACTTCAAGACAAATTGAAGCTTGCAGGGTTGCTATTGCGCGTTCATTGCAGAGGGAAGGAAAAACATTTATCCGTATTTTTCCGGACAGACCCATTACCAGTAAACCAGCTGAAACAAGAATGGGTAAGGGTAAAGGGGCATTGGATCACTTTATTGCAGTTGTTAAGCCCGGCCGTATTCTTTTTGAAATTGCAGGTGTATCAGAGGAGAAAGCAAAAGAAGCTTTACGTAGAGCTTCTCATAAACTCCCAATAAAAACGAAGTTTATAAAACGCCGAGATTTAGACAGCGATTTATAATTAATAAATAGGAGAGATATGAAAGCACATGATATGCGTGATTTATCGTTAACAGAATTAAATGCAAGGCTGAAAGATGAGAAAGAGGCGTTAGTTAATTTCAGATTCAATAAAGCTATCGCGGGACAGATTGAAAATCCTGCAAGAATAAAAAACACTCGGCGGGAAGTTGCCCGACTGAACACAATTATTAATGAAAAACTAAGTGCTGAATAAGAATATGGCTCAAGCACAACGATCTCAAAGAAGAACCAGAACCGGTGTCGTAGTTAGCGACAAGATGGATAAAAGCATTACAGTTGCTGTAAACAGGCAAATTAAGCATCCTATCTACGGTAAGTTCATCACTAAAACGACAAAGTATATGGCACATGATGAAACCAACGACGCCAATAATGGTGATACGGTTTTGATTATGTCTACCCGACCTTTATCCAAGAGAAAATCCTGGAGATTGGTTGAAATACTTGAAAGAGCAAAATAACGATCAATTGTAGGTTCAGATCATGATTCAAACGCAATCCATATTAAACGTTGCTGACAATAGCGGAGCAAAAAAAGTGATGTGTATCAAAGTTTTGGGACACTCAAAGATGAGATATGCCCGAATTGGAGATCTCATTGCATGTTCAGTGAAGTCAGCTATTCCCGGTGGGAATGTTAAAAAAGGTGAAGTAGTCACAGCAGTTGTTGTGAGAACTAAAAAAGAAATTCGACGTCGCGACGGAAGTTACATCAGGTTTGATGAGAATGCGGCGGTAATTATTAACAAAGAAAACGAGCCGGTTGGAACACGGATTTTCGGTCCTGTAGCGAGAGAGCTAAGGGAAAGGAATTTCATGAGAATAGTTTCATTGGCGCCGGAAGTACTTTAAATCATTTGCGTTATGCCCAGGATGTATAACAACAGAAAAAAATTACACGTTAAAAAAGGCGATCAGGTATTGGTCATTGCCGGTAACGATAAAGGTGAAAGAGGCAGGGTCCTCATGGTTAATCCCAAGAAAGACAGAGTTCTTGTTGAGGGAATTAATATGAGAACTCATCACGAAAAACCTTCACAGGAAAATCCTCAGGGTGGCAGATTAAAAAGGGAAGCATCTATACACATTTCAAATGTGATGGTTATAGATCCAACCTCAGATGAGGCCTCCAGAATTGGAAGGAAAAGAATTGAAGAGGAAGGTGGTGGCCGTTGGGCAAGATATGCCAAGAAGAGTGGCGAAATTATTGACAAGTAATAGATAGTAACATGGCAGACTCAAGACTTTATACAAAGTACAAAGAAGATATTATTCCTAAATTGAGGGAAGAGTTCAGTATTGAAAACATCATGGCAGTTCCAAAACTGCAAAAGATTGTGATCAATGTTGGAGCTGGAGAAGCGATCAATGATGGGAAGTATGTAGATACAGTCGTTGAAAATATCGGACTGATCACAGGTCAACAACCTGTTAAAACAACAGCAAAAAAATCGGTGTCTAACTTTAAACTTCGAGAAGGTATGCCGATTGGTTGTAAAGTAACACTACGAAAGAAAATCATGTATGAGTTTCTGGATCGATTTATCAATCTTTCATTACCCAGAACCAGAGATTTTCAAGGTGTTCCGAACAAGAGTTTTGATGGCAGAGGGAACTATACAATGGGCATTAAAGAGCACACAATATTCCCTGAAATAAACGTAGATACTGCAAAAGTTATACATGGAATGGATATCACTTTTGTAACTAACGCTGAAACGGATGAGCAGGCATTTGCACTACTCAAACATTTCGGAATGCCATTTAAGAAATAATTTTTATAACAATAATTAGTACACAATGGCTAAAAAATCCTGGATAGCAAGAAACGAAAAAAGAAAATTGACAGTAGAGAAGTATGCTGAAAAACGCAGAGAGCTGAAAGAAGCCGGCGATTATGAAGGCCTTCAAAAACTGCCAAGAGATGCAAGTCCGACTCGCGTTCGTAACAGATGCAGTTTGACCGGAAGATCACGTGGATACATTGGTAAATACGGGATTTCAAGAATTAAATTCAGGGAACTGGCACTCAGTGGTAAGATTCCCGGTGTCCGAAAAGCAAGTTGGTAAAACGATAGATTATACATTATGAATAGCGATACCGTATCAGATTTTTTAACCCGCATCAGAAATGCACAGCAAGCCGGACACAGGAGAGTAGATATTCCTGCTTCCAAGCTAAAACGTGCCATGACAAAAATACTTGTCGATAAGGGATATATCTCAAAATTCATTGATATCGAAGACGATAAGCAAGGAGTTTTGCGACTGTTTCTTAAGTATGATGCTTATGGACAACCTGTGATCAAAGAGATCAAACGAATTTCCAAACCGGGCTTGAGAAAATATAGCCCTAGCGAAACTCTCCCAAGATCCTTCGGGGGTCTTGGAGTCGTAATCGTCTCTACTTCAAAAGGAGTGATGACGGATAAAGAAGCAAAGAAATTAAATGTTGGCGGAGAAGTTCTCTGCTCAATTTATTAACTAAAGTTTTTTAGAACTATGTCTAGAATAGGCAAACAACCCGTACCACTTACTAAAGGAGTTGATTTCAGCATTGGTGCAGATAACGTAGTTACTGTAAAAGGTGAAAAGGGATCAAGTTCACTCCGGATTCATCCGGACATTAAAGTTGAAACTGCTGAAAATGAGATTTTGGTAACACGTCCAAGTGATTCCAAAGAGCATAAATCATTGCACGGATTATACAGGTCATTGTTATTCAACATGGTTGAAGGAGTTTCAAACGGATATGTAAAACAGCTGGAGATCATCGGTGTTGGATTTCGTGCCAACTATTCAAATGGTGTCCTTGAATTAAGTCTTGGATATTCTCATCCAATCTATTTTGTCCCGCCGGACGGAATTGACATTGAGATTGATACAAAAACCAGAAAAAATGCGATCATCAAGATTTCCGGGACAAGCAAAGAGTTGGTAGGTCAGGTAGCTGCCAAAATCAGGTCGCTGAGAAAACCTGAGCCTTACAAAGGAAAAGGTGTACGATATCTGGATGAGAAAGTCAGAAGAAAAGCCGGTAAATCTGCAGCTAAGTAAAGTTTAAGATTAGTAATTATGAGAAAAAACGATTTAAAACAGGAAAGACGAAGTAAAATCCGTCGCAGAATACGCTCTACGATCCGAGGAACTGCTGATAGACCGCGTTTAAGTATTTTCAAAAGTAACAAACACGTATATCTACAGTTAATTAATGATCTTGATAATTTGACGATCATGTCAGTTTCATCAAAATCTGCAGATCTTAAAAAGGAGCTTAAAGATAAAGCAGCAATGGAAGCGGCTCAAATTATTGGAAAAACTATCGCAGAAGCTGCTAAAGATAAAGGAATTGACAAGGTTGTATTTGACCGAAGCGGTTATAAATATCATGGAATCGTAAAAGCTGCAGCGGATGGAGCCCGTGAAGGTGGCTTAGACTTTTAAAAAAATTGACACATGCCAAAAATCAGAAGAAAACATAATATTCCAGCAGCCAATTTAAACCTTGAAGAAAAACTGGTTCACATAAACCGGGTATCAAAGGTTGTGAAAGGTGGACGTCGGTTTAGTTTCAATGCAATTGTTGTTGTTGGGAACGGTGAAGGTGTTGTAGGGCACGGTTTGGGTAAAGCCAATGAAGTGTCTGATGCCATTCAAAAAGGATTCGACAATGCTAAAAAGAACTTGATAAAAGTTCCTTTAACCAAAACAGGGACGATTCATCATCCGGTTGTTGGTAAAGCCGGTGCAGGTAAGGTTTTACTCCGGCCTGCATCAGAAGGTACCGGTGTTATTGCAGGGGGTGCTGTAAAAGCGATCCTTGATGTTACCGGTGTACACAATATTTTGTCAAAATCTATGGGTTCTTCAAACCCGCATAACATGGTTAAAGCAGCTTATCAAGCATTGAAAGAGCTGTCAGATCCAATCGAAGTCGCTCAGCGCAGAGGCGTTAGCGTTAAGAAGGTCTTTGAAGGTTAATCAGAGTATTAAAAGAGATTCAATCATGAAATTACATACATTAAAAGCTCCGGCATCAAATCAAAAAACTCGTAAAAGAGTTGGACGTGGACAAGGTTCAGGGATTGGCGAACAGTCGGGACGCGGTCACAACGGACAGCTTTCCAGAAGTGGTGGAAAAGTGAGACGTGGATTTGAAGGGGGTCAAATGCCTTTGCAGAGAAGAATTCCAAAATTCGGTTTCAAAAATCGATTTAGAACAGAATTTCAAGCGATCAATGTTCAAAAACTGGCAGATCTGATAGAAGCCGGCAGACTCACTGAGACCGTTACTTTTGAAGGATTAGTTGAAGCGGGCATCGTTCATAAAAATTCAAAAGTGAAACTGCTGGGAACTGGAGACATCAAAAAGAAAGTATCCATAGAAGTTCACGCAAGCAGTGCAACAGCAAAAGAAAAAATTGAAGCAGCTGGCGGAAGCGTCACAATTATTTCATAAAAATCAATCTCACAGCAGTATTACCTAAATGGGTTTAATAGATAATTTTAGAAATATTTTTAAAATCGAAGATCTCAGAAATCGTATTCTATACGTTGTCGGGATTCTTTTGGTTTATAGAATCGGTAGTTATGTAACCATGCCGGGGGTTGATGCAAGTATGCTTACTGCTCAAACCGGAGATGCCTCCAGTCTGTTAGGACTCTTTGATATGTTTGTAGGAGGGGCTTTTTCCAGAGCAGGTGTATTTGCATTGGGGATCATGCCATATATTACGGCAGCGATTATCATCCAGTTAATGGGAGCAGCCGTACCATACTTTCAAAAACTGCAACGGGAAGGAGAAGAGGGGCGTCGTAAGATTAACCGCCTTACCCGATATGGGACGGTAGGAATTACCGCTGTGCAGGCAATTGGTTTTGCTATCAATTTGATGGCTACATCACCAAATGCGATTGTAGTTAGTAATACGGCTTTTATATTAACGTCGATTATCGTTTTAACGGCAGGTACCACATTTGTGATGTGGCTGGGTGAACGTATTACGGATAGAGGTATTGGTAACGGTATTTCTCTTCTGATCATGATCGGTATTATTGCTGTGTTGCCGACGAATTTCATGAATGAAATTACGACAACCAATAATATGATTATTATCATCATTGAGTTGGCCGGATTGGCCCTGGTAATAGCTTCTTGTGTGCTCTTGACACAAGGCACGAGAAAAATCCCGGTACAGTACGCCAAACGTGTAGTTGGAAGAAAAGTATATGGCGGGACCACGCAGTACTTGCCCCTGAGGGTAAATGCGGCGGGTGTTATGCCGATTATTTTTGCACAGTCCATTATGTTTATACCCAGTACAGTCGGAACATTCTTTCCGGAGAATGCGACAGTACAGTGGATGACAGCCTGGTCGGTTGATTTTACCGGAGTTACATATTCAATTGTATTCTTTATCATCTGTGTCTTCTTTACGTTTTTCTATACAGCCATAGCGGTGAACCCGAGAGAGATGGCAGATACAATGAAAAGACAGGGTGGGTTTATTCCCGGTGTAAGGCCAGGAAAACAGACTGTAGAATTTATTGATAATATATTAACCAGAATTACACTGCCGGGATCTATATTTTTATCATTTGTTGCTATCCTGCCTGCTATTGTTGCAAACATGGGGGTTACACCTGGTTTTGCACTTTTTTATGGTGGAACAAGTTTATTGATTATTGTAGGTGTGGCGTTGGATACTCTGCAACAAGTTGAGAGTCATCTGATGATGAGGCATTATGATGGATTTATGAAATCAGGCAAAATTAAAGGAAGAAGAAGAGCCTGATGATATTTCTGAAAAGTGAGTCTGAAATTGACAAGATGCGGGAAGCTGCGAGATTAGTATCTCAAACGCTGGCTGTGATTGCCAAAGAGATCAGGCCCGGTATAGAAACCGGAAAACTTGACAGAATTGCTGAAGAATTTATTGTTAAAAATGGTGCAAGGCCGGCATTTAAAGGATATGGGACAAAAAAGAATCCATTTCCTGCAACATTATGTATTTCCATTAATGATGAAGTAGTCCATGGGATACCCGACAAGCGAACCCTTGAAGAGGGTGATATTGTGTCTGTCGATTGCGGTGTTGAGTTAAACGGTTACTTTGGTGATCATGCTTATACGTTTCCGGTTGGAGAGTGTAGTGATGAAGATCAGAAACTGTTGAAGGTTACATTGGAATCTCTATACAAAGGGATAGAAAAAGCAGTACACGGTAACAAAACCGGTGATATCGGTTATGCCGTACAGAATCATTGTGAAGAGCATGGTTTTGGAGTTGTTCGTGATTTGGTTGGCCATGGAATTGGAAAAGATATGCATGAAGATCCGTCAGTACCAAATTATGGGAAACCGGGCAGAGGAGAACGATTACGTTCTGGCATGACATTAGCGATTGAACCCATGATTACAATGGGAACGTGGAAAGTAAAAACGTTGCCTGATCAGTGGACAATTGTGACAGCAGATGGTTCGAGAGCTGCTCATTTTGAGCATGATATCGTAGTGAGAGAAGGTAAAGCTGAAATTCTCTCAACTTTTGATTATATTGCTGAGATAACAAAAAATGAAATTTTAGAAAGCAGTTATGGCTAAACAGGAGCCAATTAAACAAGACGGAAAAATTTTAGAGGCGCTGCCCAATGCGCAGTTCAGGGTAGAGCTTGATAATGGGCATGAGATATTGGCACATGTATCCGGGAAGATGAGAATGTATTACATTAAAATTCTACCGGGAGATCGTGTGTCCGTTGAGATGTCGCCATATGATTTGACAAAAGGAAGAATAACGTACAGATACAAGTAAAGGTATTATTATGAAAACCAAATCTTCGGTTAAGAAAAGAAGTGCAGACGACAAGATCGTTCGTCGTAAAGGGCGTATATACGTAATTAATAAAAGTAATCCGCGACACAAGCAGCGGCAAGGTTAAAAATTAAGATATTCTGATATGGCAAGAATTGCAGGTGTTGATTTACCAAAACAAAAACGCGGTCTCATAGGGTTGACCTATATCTATGGAATTGGCAGAACTTTATCACAGCAAATACTGGATGATTTGGGTATAGACCCAAACATCAAAGTCGGAGATTGGGATGAAGATCAAGTTGCCGGACTTAGAAAAGTGATTGATAACGATCTGAAAGTTGAAGGTGCGTTACGAACTGAGATCAATTCAAACATCAGAAGACTGATTGAAATTGGCAGTTACCGGGGAGTTCGCCATAGAAAAGGCCTGCCGGTTAGGGGTCAAAGAACGCAAACAAATGCACGTACCAGAAAAGGCAAGAGAAGAACCGTTGCCGGCAAGAAGAAGGTTACAAAATAAGAAACTGATAAATATTTGATCTAAATGGCAAAAAGACAGAGAAAAACGGTTGAAAAAGCCGGTGGTAAAAAGAAGAAAAGAAAGCAGATTGCTGATCCCAATGGGATGGCTTTTATCAAAGCTTCTTTTAATAATGTATTAGTGAGTGTCACAGATGCCAATGGCAATGTGCTATCCTGGTCTTCATCCGGTAAAGAGGGATTCAAGGGGTCTCGCAAGAATACTCCATATGCAGCCCAATTGAGTGCTGAAACAGCGGGTAAAGCTGCATACGATATGGGATTGAGAAAAGTAGATGTATTTGTGAAAGGTCCGGGTTCGGGCCGTGAAGCGGCAGTACGTGCTCTTGCAACTAGTGGTCTTGAGGTGAATACCATTAAAGACAGGACACCTATTCCACATAATGGATGCAGACCACCAAAAAGAAGAAGAGTTTAACATCATAATTTAGATTATTAATGGCACGTTACAGAGGACCTAAACAGAAGATTGCAAGAAGATTTAAGGAGCCGATTTTTGGCCCCAGTAATGCACTTGAAAGAAAACCATATGGCCCGGGGCAACATGGACGGAGCAGATTTACAAGAAAATCTGAGTATGCTGTTCAGCTGGATGAGAAGCAGAAAGCAAAATATACATATGGGTTATTGGAACGTCAGTTCCGGAATTTGTATGAAAAAGCGACCCGGCAAGAGGGTGTAACCGGTGAGTTGTTATTGCAACTGTTGGAAACCAGATTGGATAACATTGTCTATCGTTTAGGTTTTGCACGAACCCGGAGACAGGCTCGGCAATTAACGACACACAGACACATAGTTGTGAATGGTCAGATTTTGAACATCCCTTCATATCAGGTAAAACCGGGTGATGTGATCAGTATCAGGCCTAAATCAAAAGATCTTGATTTGGTGAATGAGACACTTCAATCTTATGCATCAAACAAATATAAGTGGCTAGAGACCGACAAAAAATCAAAAACAGGCAAGCTTTTGCATCTGCCTGAAATAGAAGAAATACCAGAGAATATCAACGTACAGTTGATTATTGAACTTTATTCTAAATAATTCTAAACAGTTTACATAAACGTACGAACTATGAACAATTATAGTTTACAGATGCCGGAAGCTTTAGATGTTGCGGAAGATTCGGACAATTTTGGAACATTTATACTACAGCCTTTAGAAAGAGGCTTTGGTGTCACAATCGGAAACTCTTTCAGGAGAGTATTACTTTCATCACTTCCCGGATTGGCTATTACAGCGGTTCGAATCAATGGAGTAGAACATGAATATTCCAGTATAGATGGGGTAAAAGAAGATGTCTATGAAATCATTCTGAATCTAAAGCAGGTCAGATTTAAGCAAGTAGAGCAGAGTGGTGGAGTGATCAATCTTGTAAAAGAGGGCCCGGGTCATCTGACTGCAAAAGACATCGGTGATGCTACAGCGGACTTTGAAATATTGAATCCGGATCTAGTTATTGCGACGATGTCTGATGATGTAAAATTGGAGATGGAATTTAGAGTAGGTCGTGGACGTGGGTATGTCCCAGCTGAGGAGATGGCAGCTGATTATGAGGAAGAGATTAATTTACTTCCGATTGATGCTATTTTCACTCCGATCAAATCTGTAAAATTTGAAGTTGAAAATGTACGGGTTGGACAGAGAACGGATTATGAAAAATTAGTTATGCATGTCACGACGGATGGTTCTTTAAATGCAAAAGAAGCATTAACGATATCCGGAAAGATATTGAAGGAGCACATTGAGAAATTTATAACTGAGAAAATTGAAGAGCCATTTACTCAGGAAGAGGAGGAAGTAGATGCAGAGAAGCAGAGAATTACAAACCTTCTCAAAACAAGCATTGAAGATTTGAACCTTAGTGTTCGGGCATACAACTGCTTGAAGTCAGCAAATATTAACTCTATTGCTGAGCTTGTTTCAAGAGATGAGCAAGATCTATTGAAATTTAGAAATTTTGGGAAGAAATCACTTTCTGAATTAATTGAAGTCATTGAAGAAAAAAATCTCGAATTTGGAATGGATGTTTCCAAATATATCGACAAATAATAGGTAAGAATCATGCGTCACCGAGTAAAAGGAAGAAAATTAGGCAGAACTACCCCTCATCGTAAAGCGACTTTACGTGCGTTAAGTTCTGCATTGATCAGAGAACACCGTATTGAAACCACCGTAGCGAAAGCCAAAGAGCTTAGAACGTTTGTTGAGCCTCTCATAACCAGAGCTAAAGTGGACAATACTCATAACAGAAGACAGGTTTATTCAAATTTACAGGATAAAGTAGCTGTGACTGAACTATTTGAAACCGTTGGTCCGGCAGCTGCCGATCGACCGGGTGGATATACCAGAGTTTTAAAATTGGGATTCCGTGTGGGTGATGCGGCAGAAATGGCTGTGATTGAGCTGGTTGATTTCAATGATGTTCAGCCTGAAGGCAAAGATTCTAAGAAAAAGAAAACCAGAAGAGCCGGGAAAACCAATAAATCAGAAGAGACTGAGACGGCTCCAAAGAGTAAGAAGGGAGCTGGTAAAACAGCTGCAAAGGAAAAGGCAGCGGTGGAAGAAGTAGAATCCACTGAGGCTGAAGAGGTGTCAGCTGAGACTGCTGAGTCTAAGGATACAACATCTGAGGTTGAGGAATCTGCAGTTGAGACGAAGGACGAAGCGGCTAAAGAGGAGAAGGAAGAGACAGCGACTGCGGAAGCTGCAGAAGTTGAAACTGAGACAGCTGAGCCTACAGCTGAAAAGAGTGAAAAAAAAGAAACTGAGAAAGAGTCGGATGAAGTTGTTGCTAAAGAAGAAGAAAAGGCAGCAAATGACGACGAAGAAGAGAAGAAAAAATAGACCAATCTAAGTTTTTGTCATTTTTTGATTGACATTGATTGGTTACACTTCTTATATTGAAAATCTGCTTTGGAAATTATTCGTTCTGAATAATCGAAGCAGTTAAGATGTTCTTTGAAGATACTGAGAAGATATAGACAGATTGTTTGAGTGAGTGAATGGATGAGCTTTTCCAAGGATATAATTAGTTATATACAATGGAGAGTTTGATCCTGGCTCAGGACGAACGCTGGCGGCG
>TARA_R100001143_G_scaffold3878_1_pt1 | contig 14007 bp, 16 predicted proteins | sample TARA_R100001143 | Tara Oceans TARA_R100001143 (sample SAMEA2621300) | marine metagenome | biome: marine biome (ENVO:00000447); feature: mesopelagic zone (ENVO:00000213); material: "saline water (ENVO:00002010), including plankton (ENVO:xxxxxxxx)" | depth 800 m | reverse complement strand
CTCGATCGGCTTCCAATCTTCCCTTCGTATGACGGTAAAAGCCGTTGCACGTCTGGACTGAAAAGAGCCACAGGTACACAAAGTTCAATGCATTACTTAAGACTACTCGCGAGAGATCCGCCGATCTTTACAAAACCAGGCACTGCCCTTAAAGCGGGCCCGGTGAAACCAAGATCAGCATATCGAAAACAACAAAACCAAATGCTTCAAAACACCCCATTTGCTGATACCGACAGAATATCTGTCCGCATCGACGACTTGGTGGCCATAGCGGAAGGCCCAACACCCGATCCCATCCCGAACTCGGCCGTGAAACCTTCCCGCGCCAATGGTACTATGGCTTAAGCCACGGGAGAGTAGGTCGCTGCCAAGTCTTCCATGCGGACAGATCTCAAGTCACCTCAGCAATACACCATGCAACCCCCCAACCTCCTACCAAACCACACCCACGCGGGGTGGAGCAGCCCGGTAGCTCGTCAGGCTCATAACCTGAAGGTCGTAGGTTCAAATCCTACCCCCGCAACCAATTATCTAGCTGATAATGCAGCGAAAAATCAAAAGCCCTGATCCTCACGGACAGGGCTTTTTGCTGTTCAGGGGCACTTTAGGGGCAGATGCTCCCAACCCATGCCCATCACAGCCAATAGATTTCCACTCACTTTTTGCCGCCTAGTGCCTAGGCGATGAATAGGCAGCTAGGCCGAAGAAGGTTCATCAACAGCCAATGGCCAGCCATGAGGCAGATAATTCGCGGGCGACATCCGGTCACAATCCGGGAAAAGAACAAATAGTGAATATAGTCTTGCTAGCTGATTGTCGCCTGTGGCATTCTGAAAAGAAAAAATGCCAACAATCGTATTTGCCAATTCAAAGGGCGGCGTCGGCAAGACGACCTCCGCCCTCACCATCGCCCAGGTTCTGACCCACGCCGGTTCGACCGTCTCCCTGCTGGACGCCGATCCCAATCAGCCCATAAAAGCATGGGCGGCCCGTGATCCCGAGCGCTTGCCAGCCTCCCTCGACATCGTGCCCGATCTCGGTGAGACCTCCATCCTTGACGCCATCGACGAGGCGGCTGGCCGCAGCGCCTTCGTTCTTGTCGATCTGGAAGGCTCCGCCAACCTTGCCATGTCCTATGCCATCGGCCGGGCGGATCTGGTCATCGTGCCGATGCGTGGCAGCCAGCTCGATGCCGACCAGACCGCCCGTGTCATCAGTCTGATCCGGCGGGAAGAGCAAGCCTATCGGCGTGTCATTCCCCATGCCGTCCTGTTTACGGCCACATCGCCGGCCATCCGATCCCGTGACCTTGCCCACCTTCAGGACGCCATGGCGCAGAACGGTGTGCCTGTTTTGCCGGTCGAGTTTACCGAGCGAGCCGCATTCCGGGCCATGATGCAGTTCGGCGGCACGATCTACGATTTGAGCCGAGCGGAGGCCCACAATCCGGAAGCCGCAATTGAAAATGCGGAGGCGGTCGCCGCCGCTGTCATCGAGACAATCAAGAAAAACAAGGAGACCGAAGATGGCCGAGCCGCGTAACCGACCCGCCCTCAATCTGGATGACTTTGAACCCAAGGCCGCCAACCGCACCGATGCGGGCGCTGCCCGTCAGGCTGCTTCAGAGCTTGGCTTCACCGCCCGAGAGGGGCATCAACCCATGCCGTTCGACGGACGTTGCTATCGCCGCCCGTCACCACGCACCGCGCAGCTGAACATCGCGACCCGCCCCGAGATCAAGGACCGGTTCTGGCGGCTTGCCTATGAGCTGGACGTCGCCAGCGGCGAGGAACTGCTCATGCGTATGCTGGACAGCTTCATCCAGTCGCAGCCCGCACTCAACACCGTCAAGAAACGCTGAACTCGTGACAATGCGTAGGAAGGTGGGCGTCCCCGATGGGTTCTCGGATTGGCAACAAGATGACTTGCTGTCTCCCGACCTGTCCAGAGAAGTTCAGGGCGCGAACGATAACCGTCCGCTGACCCGGCAGATGGAAAACCTGTTCAAGGCAGCCATAGAAATCGAGCATGAGGCTGCCAAAGAGGCAGGCGCTCTCGGTTTCATGGCGCGTGCGCTCGTTCAGGCCACGATGCCTCACAAGGCCATCGCCTCCAACGAGTTCGAGCGGACCAACGGCACCTTTACCATGACCATGGTCGCACCGTCGAAAATTGGTCTGCCCTATGGCAGCATTCCGCGTCTACTGATTGGATTCATGACCACAGAGGCGGTGCGGACCAAGGAGCGCCAGATTGTTCTGGGGACCAGCCTGAGCCGTTTCATGACCGACATCGGCCTTGCGCCAACCGGCGGGCGATGGGGCTCGATCCCGAGGCTGAAAGATCAGATGACCCGTCTGGTCTCGTCTTCCATAAGCTGCTCTTACACATCGGGCGGCGGCATAGGCGTTCGAAATGTGATCATCGCCGAGGAAGCCAATCTATGGTGGGAACCCAGACGACCGGACCAGGATACGCTATGGGAAAGCACCATCATGCTGTCCGACAGGTTCTTCAAGGAAATCACCGAGAACCCGGTTCCCATTGACCTGCGTGCCCTGACAGCGCTCAAGCGGTCGCCGCTCGCGCTCGATATCTATCTCTGGCTGACCTACCGCATGTCCTATGTGAAAACCCGCACGGCGATCCCCTGGGGAGCGTTGCAGCTTCAATTCGGGTCGGACTATCCGACGACGGCCCAAGGACGCCGCAATTTCAAGAAGGCGTTCCTGCATGCGCTCGCCAAGGTCAGGCTGGTTTATCCGGCATTGCGGCTCGACGACAATGCTGACGTTCTCATCCTGTTCCCAAGTGCTTCCCATGTGCAGCGGCACTACATCCCGTGAAGTCTGCATGCTTGGGGAAAACCCCGTGAACGCCTCAAGTTATCCACGCATAAACGGTACCGCCCTGTATTTGGCGGATTCATTGGCGGAGTGAAAAACGCTTACGCATAAACGGTACCGGCTTTACGCATAAACGGTACCGCATATACCTATATGTACCTGTATTATTAAATACCTGTAGTTGGCAGCGGCTTTGTGGATAACCCGGAACGCCTACCTATCGCGCCGCTTGTTCTTCTCAGCATCGAACGCTTTTTTGTTCGTCTTCCAGAAGATCAGATTGATGGCGATGACCGCCCCGACAACAATCATGATCGAGAGGCCAAGGTTCTCTTTGAATATCCAGTTCAGAATTTCCATTCAACTTACTCCTGTTTGCGTTGCACCCTCGGCAAGGGGCTATGAAGGGGGTGAGACGCAATAGGCGGCGCCTCAGGTCATTCGTCGAACGTCGGGGGCATAGGTTTGCCCTTTGGATCGTCGGATGATTCTACGGGCCTCTCAGGCACCTGTTCTGCCGTCTCAGGATTGGCCTTGTTTGTTTGGTTCTGTTTTCTGGTTTTGCCCTTGGCCCGAAGGGCGGCATATTCGCCTTTGTATTCGGCATCATCCTGACCGTCGGCATTTCTCTTTTTGGGGCTTTTCTTTTTTGAGGATTGGTCGATTACGGGCGCGGTTTCCGCTTCAGGCTCCAATTCGTCGATGAAGGTCAGATCAGGCGGTTCGGGTGCCGGAGGTGCCCGATGAACCGTATCGCCAAAAATGGCCTTCTGCTCCTCCATCCACTCTTCAAGTTTCTGGTCGGCCCCGAAGACCTTGTGCAGATGCGCCCGTATCGACAGTCCGTCCTGGAAGATGACGGCTTCTTCCCAGAACTCCCGGCTCATCAGACGTTGTGGTGAGGCCACCCAGTCCTCACCGCCCCAAATGTCCTTGCGGCGGCCAAGACGGCCGGCGATTTCTTCTGCTGTGGTCGGATCGTTTGGCTTGAAATATATCTGGCTGCGGCAGTTGGCGACGATGCTGCGCCACTTGGGATAGACCTCACTCAGCTGCGCCAGATCTTGGGTGAACAGCCAGAGGCGGATATTGTAGCCTCGCGCAATCGCCACGGCGTTTTCGATCAGGGGCATGTAACCCAGCTGCGGCAGCTCGTCGAAAAGATATATGACCGGCCAGTGCGTGAAGCGCTTTGGCAGGTCCTCTTCATCCGCCATCGCCTTGTCGATCGCCGCCCGTGCCTTGATCGTCTCGTTCAGCATCTGACCGAGAATGACCCTGAGCACAGAGCGCAGAGCTGGAATCTCATAGCTCGGCACGACGATGTAGACTGACGCCGCAGCACCATTTGCATGGGTATCTTCGCCAGTGGGGTGCCAACCTGGCGCCCGTCCTTCCACGGCGGCGAACTGGGCGCCGTAATAGTCATTGGCGACAATGTCCGCCATGGAGAAGCCCGGCGTTGTGGTCGACGTAGTCCTGACCACATTTTCCTGCTTCCACGCTGATAGGTGTGTTCGTAAGGTTTGTGATATTGACGTGCGCATCTTGTCGAATTGCTGTTCGAGCACATTAGCGAGCTCGACATTGTCCCGCCTTTTCGTTGCCCGCAGGGTTACGAGCATGGCCTTGAAGTCGTCTTCCGACCCAGACAACTCGCTGATGACCTGCCTCAGGTTCTGACGTTCGGACGGCTTGGTCTGTTTCACATAGCTAATCAGGCCGGTCAGCAGATCGGTTGCGGACTCGTCCCAGAACTCCCCAGCGCTCATCCGGACGATGAGCAGGTCAGCTAGGACACGTGCGTCATCCAGTGTCTCGACGAAATCCATCGGATTGTAGCAGTCGGAATCGGCTTCTCCCGGAGCCCATTTGAACACCTGACCATACAGACTGCGCTGCCATGCCGTATGCTCATAGTTTTCGCCCTTGGGATCGAACACCACCACGGGGCCTTCATATTTCAGCAGATTGCGCAGGATGAACCGCCGACCCTTGCCCGCACCCGTGGGGGCAACGGTCAGCAGGTGGCCTTCTCCCTGAAAGCGCACCTGCACCATGCCGTCGTCACCAGTTTCGACCCAGCCAAGGTTGAGGGCATCGCGCGGCACCTTGTCCGGAGCGAAGCTCGCACCGGCTGCCTGAAGGTCATTGATGTTAGCCCAGGCTTGATGCTGCCCGGCATGCTTCAGCTGGTCCCGGACGTGCGCGGGCAGGCACGGCATGATGTGCAAGCGAAGCAGGCGGCGAGCCTCATCGAGATCGCTGTTGCTGAGTGCGACCTGAAGGCTCGACTTGAAAACGCGGTCGACGTCTTCCGATCCCGATACGATCTTGAGAACCTCGTACCACTCTGGATCGAGGCTTTGTAGCCAGGCACGAAAGTGCTCATCCTCGGTCTGCCGACGTGGCTTCTTCTCATTCCCTCCACGTCCGAACAGTTTTCCGAAGACCATCCACGATTGCCCTTGCAGCCTGAAATACAGATTCCATTCGCTTTTTTAGCCCGATTTGTCCCGTTTGCCTAGAATTTGTGGCCGTTTCACAGAGCCAGACAGGATGCCCGCTTAAGGCTGTCAGGTGCCGGATTGGGGCGCGGGATCATAAGCCTTCGATGCGCGCGCCAGCGCATCAGTCTCTGAAGCACGGCCCCGCTCACTCCAATGGCGGGGTCGTTTTTGTTCTGGGGTTGTCTTTACGGGGTGACCTTCCGGCCACGCATTCCCTTGTCGCTGACCGCTGCCCACGAGCCGTCCTCATATCTGGCTTGACCTGGCAGGGACGCCGTGCGGCACAACGGTTCCCGGTCAGTTTCTTCCCCGGCTGAAGCCTTCCTCGCGAAACAAGAAACAGCCCGCTCTCCGTCCTTCGATTCTCTCCGGCCCGTGCCGGGTGCGCCGCCCGTCTTTGCCCCTGCCTTTCCGGTCGCCATCGGACGGCCGCGATGGGCGCGGCCCGCAAAGACAAGGAGAGAGACCATGAAGACCGAACGCCAAGACGTTTACACCCAAGTGACCAACACCATCATCGCCGCCATCGAAGCCGGAGCCGGTGACTGGCAGATGCCCTGGCACCGCTCAGGCCAAGGCTTGAACCGCCCCGTCAATATCGACACCACCAACGCTTATCGCGGGATCAACGTCGTCAGCCTCTGGGCCTCTGCGCAAGCACGCGGCTTCTCGACCGGCACCTGGGGCAGCTATCGGCAATGGCAGAACAAGGGCTGTCAGGTCCGCAAAGGCGAGAAATCAAGCCTCGTGGTCTTCTACAAAGAGTTCGACGTGGAAGAGCAGAAGGACGACGGCGAGACCGAGCACGGCAAACGCCTCATGGCCCGCGCCAGCTACGTCTTCAACGCCGATCAGGTGGACGGGTTCGAAGCCCCACCTCTGCCGGAACCGAAAGACCCGGCGCAAATCCTCGATAAGGCCGAAGCCTTCGTCGCAGCCACAGAGGCCGAGATCCGCCACGGCGGCAACCGCGCCTACTACCGCTTCCCCGATGACTTCATCCAGATGCCCGAGCGCGAGCGCTTCATAGGAACCGGGACCAGCACGGCGACCGAGAGCTACTATGGGACGTTACTTCATGAGCTGACCCACTGGACGGGCTGTGCCAAGCGCTGTGACCGTGAGTTCGGCAAACGCTTCGGCGATGACGCCTATGCCGTCGAAGAGCTCGTGGCCGAGCTGGGGGCCGCCTTCCTCTGTGCTGACCTTGGGATCACGCTGGAACCGCGTCCCGACCATGCTGCCTACATCGACAACTGGCTGAAGGTGCTCAAGGCCGACAAGAAGGCCATCTTCACCGCCGCCAGTCAGGCCGCCAAGGCGACCGACTATCTGGCCGGGCTGCAAGCCACTGAGATCACTGAGGCCGCCACTTAGGCGGCCTCGGCCTAAAATCCGTCACAATATACTTGCGCACTTGCAAACTGTGCAGCGGCTTCTTCGCCAGTCTGGTCGTTGTCGATGAAAAGGGCTATGGCCCAGACATAATCGCTTGGTGGCTCACCAAATGCGGCTTCATAGTCGGAGGCTAGGTTGCGTCTTTCTGTGACCCAAATGTTCGTTTCAGCATCAGCGTTCTGCAAGACAATGTTCTTAACAATATCGGGATGGTATGGATTTTCGATAACAGACCCAATGGGATGATCCGCTCCCGTCCAGGAGTAGCGGAGGGTTGGCACCGGGCGAGGGTCGAGTAGTGTTCCTGGATCGCCGAACAGAACCATGATGGCAGCCGCCACGTCATCGCCGTCACGTTTGGTGAGGTCGGCGGAGGGTTGCGCAAACTCTACCATCCAGCGCCACTCCAGGATTGGGCATGTCAAAGGATCAAACGAGGATGAGATCATTATCGCGCTTGCACTATCGTCGGGAACTCCGCGAATAGTCAGGCGCTCTGAGGTTGAGGCAGTGTGATGCAGGGACCAACTTCCGCTTCCACGAATAGGGATAAGTTGCCAAGCCTCAAACAGTGCATTGCTAGCGTTAAAAATTGGTTCGACCGTCAGCTCTGATACATCGATGTCATCGACGCTGGAGGCTGTGGCTGGAGGATCTGGAGGTGATGCACATGCAGTGACGGCAAACGCGAAGAAAACAGCCGTCCATTTCGGAGCCAATCTACCGACTGACCAATATTCTCGGGTAAGAGAATTACTTGGAACGTGACCTTGATCTAGGCAGGCGAACAGCGAAAACATCCCTAAAACGCCTCAAGACGCCTTAAGGCACTTTCAAGTCGAACCTTTTGTGATTTCAAGGAACCCTCGGTTTCCTGACTAACCGCATTCGATATCTCGACCTCCAAGTCAGACAGGCGCTCAACAATCTCCTTTATCTGGATGTTTTTTCGTTTGGATATCTGTCGGCTTCCATACACATGCAGAGCACCGTAAACCGCTGTTAGCAGCCATGAAACTGTCAAGCCAAGCCCCCAATATCCTAATTGCTCTTTGACGCCTTCGTCATACCTTAAGGCGAGTGCCGAGGTTTGGCTGATTTTGTAAAACAGAAGCAGTGAAAGTAAGACGGAGAACAGCACCAAACCTGCGGTGATTTTCCGCGCCAGCCGGGACTTTGGTATCAGATCGATGGTTCTATCAATCTCGCCTTCGTTATAGATTTGACGATCCGTGCGATTGTCCTCGGCTGTTAGTTCGCTGGGATTGGATAAGCGAAATCTCTCAAAGAACCCTTTCTTGTACATGGTGAAGAGTCCGGCAATGAATACCGCCAAAAAAATGGCAAATTCAACCGTCGATGTTCCACTATTTTGAGAATATGACGCTTGGGCCCATGCTTGCTGTGTGTTGATGCTCATCCCGAGCACCAACACACAGCGGAAAATTCGGTCTGTTGTTCTGGTCATCTTGATCAACCAAGGGCATCCCATCTTGTCCAAACCGGTGCTCCTTGTGTTGGGTTGGTCTGTTTCTGATAAGCCGGGCTGTTGGGGTTGTTGCACCAGCCCTTGCCGTCAGCACTGACGGTTTGCTTGTCCGTCGAAACGCGCCTGACACCACCCCAATACCGGCAGGTCGCACACTTTTTCTCAGCCGATGCGGGGATATCGGTCGATGCTTGCGCTTGCTGTGAAGCCCCAAGCGCCATCAATCCAGCTGTGGCGGCAACCAATGCTCCACCACCTTGCAGCACATTACGCCGTGTTGTTCTTGCGTTCTTACTCATAAGAAACAAACTCCTTTCTGCTTTTATTCGATTGGACTTGAACCTGTTCAAACTCAACTTCACTTGACGATATTGCATGTTCTATTTCAGGCGAGCGGGCCAGAACTTACCAGAACGATCATGCCAGTAGCGGTAACCTTCCCCGTCTCGGTAAAACGTGTAACAAGTTCGACGACCATTACCTGTGTTTTCCGTACAAAGTTCACCGTCGTCAGCAATTTGGTACGTGCCCTCGGCGCTGAAACTGGGATCTGAGTAACTGTAGTTCCCATTGCCTGAAAAGATGAAAGTACCGGTGCCTTGGGTCCATTCACGATCAATAAAAGTCGCTCGGACCTGATCTGCGCTGAGACGGTCAGATTCGTTGGCAGTTGTCTGGCAGGCCGCCACTCCGGTTATGCCAGCCACAATGGCGACGGCCCGTAACGCATTCAAACTGATAATTGTCATACTTTTCCCTCATCTATTCCTCGTGTTTCTCTCAGTCCTTGATGCAAAAAATTGCCCTCCGGATAAAAAGGCATCATCATCAAAGTCGCTTGCCGTGATTCCTTAGTTGGCTAAGGCGTCACTGTCTTTGGTAAAGAAAGAAAGCTTGGAAAAATTGGAAAACACAGTAATTTATTCAAACGAAACAGGAGGTTGATACCTTCTCAGGAATCTTTTTCGGACGGATGGAAGTATGACAATCGCACCTAAACCTCAGTGGCATGTGCTGTTCGATAAGCTTTGTATGGATAAGGGGTATATCGACAACGTTAAGTTGTCCTCGGTTCTATGTGACCTTCGAAAGTCTCAAGCGTCCGGTGCATTTGATACCACGCTGAAGAGTCTCGGCAATTGGCGACAGGGAAAACACACACCTAGTCGTCGCAACTTTCGGCTTTTAACCATCGCTCTGGAAATCGAAGACCAGTCAGCACAGGCTGAAGAGTGGAAATTGCTCTACGAAGATGCCCTTTGTCGAAAACCTGCAAGCGATGTTGATGAATCTGTCGGTTTTTCACCTGGAGACCGACATGGACAAGAAACGGATACAAAAGGGCGCAGGTTCTCAAAACCTTTACATCGTTATGCTGCAATGGCTGGTGTTGTCGCCGTACTTGCCGTAGGTGCACTTCTTGTTACGGAACCAGAAGCAATCAGCGGAAATGATACAAGAGGGATCACAACCCTGCCTGTGGATATGACTGACCAGCAAATCTACTACCGTGAGATAGCAAACCTAAGAGTAGGTGAATCCATCGTACTTCATGGGAAGCGCGGCCCTTCATGCGGAGAACAGCCCCTGGAATGGCCCGATGTGCTAAAGTATCTGCCCGAACTTAATACAGGCGTTTGGTCCGATGGCGGTGTTGGGTTCCGTGTCAGCCGTGCCTGCGGCGGTCCAACACCCGCTCGCGCTGTTGTCTTCACCGCGACCCGAACCGGTATGGACAGGTTCATGCTTTATGATGATCCGATCACGATAACCGTGGAGTAACTTAGGCGGAGCAGGGGAAGGCCTTCCCCTGCCTGCAACCGCCTATCGGCGTTTTCCGTCACCCCTTCGAACGGGGATACCCCGTAACGCCCCATAATGTCATCCCTGCGGGACGGGGTTGATCTGTTGGGTCGCGCTTCGCGCTTGTAACCTCTCTAGCCAGCTTGTGCCGACCCCGCCGGTCTTTCCCAAGGTCGCCGTCCGGCCTGCCCGCTCCGTTCCCCCCGATCAAGCCGGGGGTCCCGTGTTGGCCGGATGCCGCCGCTATGCGGCGCGGCTCGCTTGGAGCCCGTCGGATGTCGGCGCTTCGCCGCCTGAACGCCTGTTCTCCCTTCTCTCACTGGTTTGTCGTCGTCGCTCGCCGCTGGGCAGAGGTTCATGCGCGGGGCGTGGGTGTCCTTCGCAGAATTGTACAACTCGACGGAAGGACAAACCGACATGAGACAAACCAATATCACGCATGAGCATCGCAGCGCCTTTGAGGCGCTGACGAGCGGGGATTATTCCAACTTTGCCTTGTTCAGCTGCTTTGCGGACGGCGTACCCGCCGCCGCTATCTGCGCCGTGAACAGGGACGGGGAGGATTTCACCATCCGCCCGCTGTTCGTCTCGGTGACGAACAGCATGAGGCTTTCCGACCATGACGGACGGGAGGCAGGCCAATGAGCACGCTTCTCCTATCCGACCAGCATGCTCGCATGCTGAAGAATGGCAAAGCCAATGCCGACCGCATGGCAGACGATGGCAACACCCAGGACTTCTGGCCTGTGGTCAAGCTGTTCTGCCCATGGGGAGCGGCTACATGGCTGTTATCCGAACTCGACCCCGAAGACGAGGACATTGCCTTCGGGCTTTGTGACCTTGGGTTTGGATGCCCCGAACTGGGCAGCGTGCGTCTGTCGGAGCTTGCCGCCGTGCGCGGCCCCGCAGGGCTGACCATCGAGCGTGACCGCCATTTCAAGCCAACCAAGGGCCTGACGGCCTATGCCGCCGAGGCTTCCGACAAGGGGCGCATCGTCGCCTGACCCATGCCCCCGCCCTGACGGTCAGGGCAGGGGGCAATCAACCCAATATGAGGAATAGAACCATGACCATTCAAACCATACCGCTGACCAAAATCACCGCCGCCGATGGTAATCCCCGCCGCAGCATGGATGCCACCGCCCTTGAAGGGCTGGCCGCATCCATCCTGACCGATGGCCTGTTGCAAAATCTTGTGGTGCGCAAGAAGGGGCGCAAGTTCGAGATTGTTTCGGGCGATCGACGCTATCGGGCGCTCTCCCTGTTGGTTGAGCGGGGCGCTATCGCCAAGGACACTCCCGTGCCCGTCGAGGTGCGGGGCGATTTGAGCGAGGCCGATGCCTTGCGGCTCGCCACCGTCGAGAACATCCAGCGGGAACAGCTTGCCCCCATGGACGAGGCCGAAGCCTTCGCCAATCTGTTGGGTTCGGGCGCATCCCTTGAGGATGTCGCCGCCAAGGCAGGGGTGTCGGTGCTGACCGTCAAACGCCGTGTGGCGCTGGCCTCTCTCTGTGACGAGGTGAAGGCGTTGGTGCGGGAAGGGGAGATTACCCTTGCCGCCGCCGAGGCGCTGACCCTTGGCACACATGACCAGCAACGGGCACTCATCGAGCGGCTGGAGCAGGGCTATCACTATGACGGCGACGACTTGCGCCGCCTGTTGACGGGCGAGAAGCCCGCCGTATCCCTCGCCATTTTTCCGCTGGAACAATATGAGGGCACTTTTACCGCCGACCTGTTCGCCGATGACGACAACACCGTCTTCGATGACGTGGAGCGTTTCTTTACCCTGCAAGAAGCGGCTGTCGCCGCCCTTGCTGAACACCATGGGGAGAACGCCGCCTTCGTTGAGGTGCTGTCCGAAAGCTATGCCCCGTGGTGGCAGTATCGTGAGGCCGAGGAAGACGAACACAGCGGGGTGGTCATTCACTTCAAGCCGTCTGGACGCGTCGAGGTCAGGGACGGGCTTGTCCGCCGTGACGTGTCCCCGTCTGTTGCCGAGGAAACCGCAGACGCACCGACCGCCCCCAAGGAGCGGCCCGAATATTCTGGGCCTGTCATCCGCGTGATGAGTGCTCACAAGAGCCTTGCCGTGATGGAGGCGTTGCTCGCCAATCCCCGCAAGGCCAAGGAGGTGGCCGTCATCAGCCTGTTGAACGGCTTTGACTGGACAGGACGGGTGCGCCTCGATGCCCATCCCGCCCTTGCTTACTTCGCAGGGGAGGACAATCAGCCGACCAGCTACACCGCTCTTGAGCGGGAGGCGCAGGACATGGTGACGGCGATAGGCGTGACGGATAATCGCCGCCCGTCCTACGCCCGACCTGTGCGGGGCGCATGGGAGACGCTGCTTGCCGAGGTGAAGAACCCGACCGCCCTTTATGAGGTGGTGCAGGGGTTCTCGGACGAGGAACTTGACCAGTTGCATCTGCTGCTGACGGCGCTGACCTTCGGACAGGGCAATATGGATGCGCTCGATACGGCTGACAGCCTGTTCAACCGTGTTGCCGCCGATCTGGATGTATCGATGCGGGATCATTGGACACCCGATGAGGCGTTCCTGACCCGCCGCCGCAAAGACCAGTTGGAGGCCATCGCCAAGGAATGCGGGGCGGTAACCCGTCTTGGACGGATGAAGGATTACAGCAAGAGCCAACTGGCCGCTGCCCTTGCCCGTCACTTCCAGCGCTGCGCCGAGGACGATGCGACCTTGCCCGAAGAACTGCGCAAGCGGGCGAATGCATGGCTTCCCGATGCCATGCGGTTCCCCGCAGTGACCGAGGGGGCTGACCTGCCGTGGCAGGAAGGGGAGGCAGACGAGGCCAATGCAGACGACACGGACGGCGACCCCACGCCCGCCGTCTCGGGCGACGGCGACACCACGCAAGTGGCCGCCTGACCCCCGTCTGCATCAGGGGCGGTGCGGGTAGTTAGCCCGTGCCGTCCTTTCTTTCTCTGGTCTGGGAGGGTTTCCCCATGCATATCATCGCCGCCATTCTTCTTATCGCCGTGGCCGCATACGCTGCCAATGTCACGGGCAACATCGACGCCGTGGGCTGGGTGCTGCTCGGTGCGCCTTTCGTCATTCCAGTCGGGATGTTTGTCCTCTGGCTGACAGGCAAGCTGTTCGGAGTGCTCTTCGGCGGGACGCGCCGCGACTGAGATTTTGACCGTTTGCCGCCTGTTACGGTGACGGCCACATTTGCCGATTACAGCCCGTCTTGGCGGTTAGCCAGGGCGGGCGTTTTCTTGTACCGCTTCACCAGTGAAATGGTGATGCAGGCCACGGGGATTACGCGCGGACCGCCGTGTCGGGTGCGGTGATCGAGGCCGCCATGGTGAGCCTCCTATATGTTTGGCGCGGTCGCATCCCCTCACGTCCTTTCCTGTTATGGCCACATTTGAGCCCGTCGCCCGCGCCTGCAACGGCGCACGGTCGGTTTCTTCCCCTGCGGCTTTGCCGCATTCCTCGCGGACGCTTCGCTTCAAGAAACAGCCCGCTTGCCGTCCTTCACTGCGTTACGGCCCTACAGGTGCAGGCCCGGTCTTTGACGGTCTCCGACATTGGCCATGGAAAGGTCGCGAAGGGCGCGACCCCCAGACACCAAACAAAGGAAACTATCAAAATGGCAACCATCGGCACCTTCACCAAAACCGACAACGGCTTCGCCGGCACCATCCAGACCCTTGGCCTCAAGGCCACCAAGGTCACCGTGAGCAGCGTCGAGAAAACCGCCGACACCGCCCCGGACTTCCGCATCAAGGCGGGCACGATTGAGCTCGGCGCGGCCTGGCATCGCACCAGCAAGGGCGGCAACGAGTACATCTCGGTCAAGCTGGACGACCCGAGCTTCGCCGCTCCGATCTACGCCAACCTGGTCGAGCAGCTGGACAAGGGATTTGCCCTCATCTGGAGCCGCTAAGCCTTGCCACCAACGCCGCCCGCCACCACGGCGGGCGG
>TARA_R100001143_G_scaffold63580_1_pt1 | contig 14361 bp, 6 predicted proteins | sample TARA_R100001143 | Tara Oceans TARA_R100001143 (sample SAMEA2621300) | marine metagenome | biome: marine biome (ENVO:00000447); feature: mesopelagic zone (ENVO:00000213); material: "saline water (ENVO:00002010), including plankton (ENVO:xxxxxxxx)" | depth 800 m | reverse complement strand
AATTCCTTGTTCATTATTCAATATTCGAACGTCCTTCTCGATGTTCTTCCCTTCATTTGTTATTTTAGCTTTCAAAAAGCACTCAATGAGTAATCCTGAAAAATCTATCATCCTCACCCCTTCCCGTAAAAACTATTTTTGGGGTTATTTGATCGGAGTGTTATTGATTCCTCTTTTCATTGGTGTAGCTGTGATTTGGTTCGTCAATAAAAAAAGAAATAGTATACGGTATCAGATTACAGATACTTCTATTACTAAGATCGAAGAAGAAACTAAAACCGAATTAGAACTGGTAAATATTCTTGAGACTTCTTTTTCACAAACAAGTTTTCAAAAGTTATTAGGTATTGGCACTATAAGACTGAAAGCCAATGTAAGTGAAGTTATTTTAGTTGGAATTGAACAACCTGCTTCTCTTCTGAATAAAATTGATACCGCTATCGCCTATCAAAAAGAACGGTTTAAAGCTTCAGAAAAGGTAAAACCGCAAAAACCCACTCATGATCCCGGTACGCTTGAAAAACTGGATTACCTGACCGGACTTTGGCAACAGGGATTGATCAGCGATGAGGATTATGATCAGGAAAAGAAAAAGTTTAATTAAGCTAAGAGCCTTAAAATATCGGAATGCTTCGCAAGTTGTAGTATAATTAGACGTAAGTAGAAATAAAACCTTAGCGGTTAAGTTTTTGAAGAATATTCCCTCCACATTTTTATGTTTTCTCATCCTTTGCACTAGTTGCGACTTATTCACTAATGAGCAGAAAGAACCAACCGGAGAATTGATGCCATTAGCAGTTGGTAACTACTGGGAATATGAAAATACTTATTTGGATGTAATTAAAGATACTTTGCTCTATGAAGTAACTGAGGAAATTCAAATTCCTATCGGTGACACTACATATACAGCTTATGCGATGAATTTTATACCCCTCCCTCCAGATTTACCTTCTTATTATTGGTTACGAAGAAATGATGAAGAAGGTCTTTTTCTGATGGGTGGAATTTCTGATACCGATACTCTTTTTATGAACGAAGTCGAATACAGATTGCCCATCAGAGTAGGAGAAATTTTTGAGACTCCTCGTATTTCATTCTCTTTTGCTCGACGTGAGTTTTATATCTCGGATACCCTCAGTATTACCTTAATAGATGATGACAGAGAAGTAATTACTCCTGCCGGTAAATTTAAATGTTTTGTTTATAATTTTGATTTAAGTGCTGGTGATGATGTAGCTGAAAGATTTGACTATTATTTATTCTATAGCTTAGGTGTAGGATTAGTAAAGCAAGAAGAAAGAGGAAAATTTAATCAAGATATTAAATCTGAGTTTATACTTATGAATTATCAAATACGATAATTAAACATAAATAACTCTGCCAGGCTATCACTGAATACATTGACATAGAAATCAATGAATGAACGATGTTGTTACTTATTATTCTTTTTAAACCCCTTTTACAAAAAGAAATCGTTTATTAAGCCCGTACAATAATTACGGAGTATAATGAACAAACTAACATCCCTTTCACTTCTAGTGTTATTGATGAGCTTTTCTTTAAGCAACTTTTCATCAGCACAAAATCAAAAAGCTAACTTTGAGCTGGCAGAACGTTTTACCACTCAGAAGATGCAAAAAATGGTGGGAAGTACTTCGGTATTTCCACGCTGGATCGAAGACACCAATAACTTTTGGTACACTTACGAAAATTCCGAAGGTAAAAACTGGTATTTCGTAAATTCCGAAAGAGGAAATAAACGACTTCTTTTCGATCAGGAAGAAATGGCAGCTCAATTATCTGAAAGTTTCAGCAGAACCTTTAATGCCAAAGATCTGGACTTAAAAGGCTTTGATTATGACACTGACCGTGAGCTATTCACTTTCCATGTAGACAGTATCGAGTTCACTTATAATATTAACGGGAACCGATTAATAAGAGGAGATTCTCTGGAAAAAGATGAGCGCGAAAACTGGAGATCGTTTTCGCCCGATAGTTCCTATGTGGTTTTTGCAAAGCATCACAATCTGTTCATTATGGGTAAAGATGATCACGACAGTACTGCAACTCAGATCACTGAAGACGGAGAGCGCTGGTTCAGTTATCAATTTAGTGACGGAGACACATCCAAAACCGAAAAGCACAGAGCGAGGGTAAACTGGTTTGAAGACAGTAAGAAATTTTGGGTTAAACGACAGGATAAACGTAAAGTAGATGATCTATGGGTGATCAATTCGTTAAAAAAACGTCCTGAGTTAGAAACCTATAAGTACCCAATGCCGGGCGAAGAAGATATTTTTGTGGACGAGATCAAAGTCTTTGATCCTGCTACTACCGAGCACGTAACTTTAGATACCGACAAATGGGAAGATCAATCTTTGGGTGGAGCTTATTTCAATCAAGGTGGTATTTTTGAAACTGACAGATCTGATTTCCTATACATACTTCGAAGAGACAGAACCTGGAGTAAGATAGATGTATTAAAAGCGAATACATCAACCGGTGAAGTTGAAATTCTGTTTTCAGAAGAAAGTAAACCCTATTTCAATACGCGATTTGCTCGTTTGGCGATCATCAATGAAGGAGAAGAATATATCTGGTGGAGTGAGCGTACCGGCTGGGGTCAACTCTACAGATACGACAGCAATGGAAATCTGAAAAATCAAATAACTTCAGGACCGTGGGTAGTTGGTAATGTTATTAAAATTGATACTACGGCTTCCAGGATTTTCTTTGAAGGATACGGGCGTGAAGAAGGACAAAATCCTTACTACTCAAACCTCTATAGTGTAAAATTTGACGGCTCCGGTTTTTCTCATCTAACTCCTGAAGATGCTACCCATTCCATCAATGCTTCGGATGAGGGAAATTACTTTGTAGATAATTATTCCAGAGTTGATCTGCCTACCAAGTCTGTACTACGAGACGGCTCCGGTAAGGTAATTACAACTCTTGAAGAAGCCGATATTTCTCAGATGGTGGAACAAGGATGGAAAGCTCCGGAATCATTCAAAGTTAAGGCAGCAGATGGCGCAACTGATATTTATGGAGTGATGTGGAAACCATTCGATTTCGATTCTACAAAAACTTATCCGGTTATTTCTTATGTATATCCGGGACCTCAAACAGAACCTTTTCCTGCTAACTTTACGATCGGAGGTTCCAGAGCACGTACCACAACATTAGCTCAGGTTGGGTTTATTGTTGTTGCAATGGGTAATCGTGGCGGAAGTCCTATTCGTTCTAAATATTATCACAACTATGGCTACGGCGATATGCGTGATTATCCATTAGCTGATAACAAATACGGAATCGAACAGCTGGCAGGAAGACATTCGTTTATTGATGCGAGTAAAGTTGGAACTTACGGTCATTCCGGTGGTGGATTTATGAGTACGGCTCTTTTGCTTACTTATCCGGACTTTTATGATGTAGCGGTTTCTTCAGCTGGTAACCATGACAACAACATTTATAATATTTGGTGGGGTGAAGTTCATAACGGTGTAAAAGAGAAAAAGAAAACCGTTACCAAAATGAATGAGGACAGCACCAAAACCAAAGAAGAAGTCATTACGTTTGATGCTCCTGTGGAAACCAATATCGAACTGGCTAAGAACCTGAAAGGAAAGTTATTACTTGTTCACGGCGATATGGATAATAACGTTCATCCGGCCAATACAACCAGATTAGTAAATGCGCTCATCAAAGAAGGAAAGCGTTTTGATATGATGATGTTACCTGGACGAAGACATGGTTTTGGGCCTATGCAACCATATTTCGATCGCATGACTTGGTATTACTTTGCGGAGCATTTGCTTGGAGATTACCGAACGAATGTGGAGTTTAATTTACCTGCAGATGAGGATTGATTTGATACAAAAGATAGGGACGTATGGCGATACGTCCCTACTTTTTGATTTGGATTCACTTCCATCAGAATAGTAACTTCTCTTGCAGATGGCACTCTTTCATCTTCTTCTTTCCATTTCTCACTGAGTGCAAATTTTGTGTCTTTACTTATTAACCAGTTCCTGGGAAGAGATATTCTGATACACTTTTTCCTGCTTTGTAACAGATAAAGTCCATACAATCCCGGCAGTAATCATTACTCCACCGTAGATCATTATCAATGGTTTTACTCCAATCAGATCTAATTCTAAACAAGCTGCAGCCACCATCACAGAAAAGGAATTCGCAATAGTAAACAGCAACCATTCTGTACTGAATATCCTGCCTCTAAATGTATCAGTTGTTCTTTTTTGAAGGAGTATTGTGCTCATCACCCAATTGGCTCCGGATGCGGAATGAGCCAAAAATACGAACAAGATCATCACCAAAATGCTTGTGCTCCATCCTACTACCATATACATCAAACCCGTAGTTAAAATGCTGAAGCCCATCACCATTACCCAATCTTTTTGATCTTTGAATAATTTTCTTCCAATTATTGGCCCAACTCCTGTACCGATCCCTCGTGCCGCGTACAACAATCCTAATCCGATACTTCCCATCTTGAGTACATCTTCGCTGACGATAATGAGTAGATATACAAGACCACCCAAAAACATCGTTGAAGTTCCTTTAGCAATACTTGGCCTGAGAATATCCTTGTTTGAAATCAAATAATGAGTACCTTCTTTAATTCCGACAAGTGGATTTCTGGTTCTGAGCTTTTCTTCAGCAGTTTGTTCGGTTTGAGGAATAACGGCTTTGTACAGAAACCAAGCTGAAATGATGTAACTGAATGCATCCAGAATAAATACGAGATCAGTTCCCAACCATTCTGTTGCAAATCCACCTATCGCCATTCCAGAAGTAAATATAATGCTCCAGGTTGCGGTTGAGATCACATTTGCGTCTACCAGTTGTTCCGGCGTGGTAACATTTGGTATGGATGATGTTTTAGCGGGTTCAAAAAGTGCCGAGATCATCATCTGAATGGAAGTAAGAACGAAAGCAATCCACAGGGTTTCCGGAGATCTAACCAGTAAAATTCCCAATAAGGCAACTGCTCTGGCAAAATCACAAAAGAGCATTAATTTCCTGCGGTTAAATCTATCTGCTAGATAGCCTGCAAATGGGGAAAAGAAAGCCAGACTGAGCATTTTAACTACAATTATCAATCCGAGAAGTAGTTCTGAATCAGAATATTTGGCAATTAGCGCATAAAGGGCAAGGAGTCCAAACCAATCGCCGAAATTAGATACTGCCTGACTCAACCACAGCAATCTGTAATTTCTGTTTTCCTTTATTAAGCGGATGTAAGGTTGAAGACTTTTCAAAAATAGTGATCGTAGTTTTAGCAATCATGATGATTACCAAATTTACACCTTTATCATTCGGAATGATTATTGAGTTTTTGAATGAAGCTGATAGATGGTCAATAAAAAAGATTTGTCATTTCGATCGGCTGTGAGAAATCTAGCAGTCTATATCAAAATAAAGTTTTAGATTTCTCCCGTTGTTGGAAATGACAGCGTAAATAATTGGGTATTACATTAAAATTACAAACCCATCTTTTATGCACCTTGAACTTTCTTTCTGTGGCTTCAAATCACTGTTCATCAAAAGCCAAAATAGCATTCAAAATAAGTTGAACCGAAGATTTATAGAATTCCTGAGGAATAGTTTCAAACTCATCGGTCGCCTTATGATAGTTTTCATGGTCTTCCACTCCGAAATATACAAACGGAACTCCTTTACTATGAAACGGTCCGTGATCGGACGAGAACGTCCAGTCGTTATATCCAAGATCAGGAGTATCGTGACCAAACAATAGCTTCAATCCCGCTGTATCAATAGATTCCAAAATTGATTTAGTCTCAGGATAATGATAAGTCCCGGCAGCATAGATCTCACTACTATCGTTTTGGCTGATCATATCCATGTTGATGTTAAGTTTTATCTTACTCAATAAAACCGAATCTTCAACAAATGCTCTGGCGCCTTGTAATCCCATTTCTTCCGCATCAAAAGCTGCGAAGATAAGCGTATGGTTGGGCTGATTTTTAACAAAATAATCAGCTAGTGCAAGTAAAGCCGCAGTTCCGGATGCATCATCATCAGCTCCGTTAAATATCAAAGAATCGTTTCTTCCTAAATGGTCATAATGAGCTGTAACTACTATTATGGAATCCATTTTTCCCTCAACTTGGGCGATTACATTTATTCCTGTCATTTCTTCCTGAGTTCGGCGACTTTCGAAAGTAAATTCATGGGTATATGAATCCTGAAACGGCTCAGCTCCTTCTTCCTGAAAACGAGTAATTATATATTCACGAGCAATTCTATTTCCCTCGGTTCCGGTTCTTCTTCCTTCTGTAGCATCCGAAGAAATAAATCGAAGATCTTCGATAAGTTGAGTAGTATTCAGGCTTGGTTTATTGTTAGGTTGACATCCCAATACCGGTATTAATAAAAGAAGGAGTAGTTTTTTCATGAATTGATCGCTTTAATTTTGAGCGCTAAAGATTGAGTTTAATCAGACTCAAATCAATTCTAAAAAACTAGTTTTACAAAAAAGTTAAAACGACAGGATATTGAACCGTTTTCTTCGTTTGTTTTCTGTTTAATACGTTGATCTATATAACTAAAAAATTATATTTGAAAAAAATCCGCTATAGATCTTGGTCAGCGAAACGTAGTTACAGACTCAATGAGAAAAAATATTTTTAAGGCGATCAATAAGTTTTTCCTTCATGTCAGAATCCATTTCGTATGCTTTCTTTAATTCTGTTTTTCTGTTTATATAACAGGTTTGACATGCAAGCATGGTTTTACCTTGATCTTCCAGCTTTTTTAATTCCACTTTATAATTACCAATAGGTCGTTCAACCCCTTCTTGTGAACTGCAATAGGAACATTGTCTAGTAATTATATCCATAAGATAATTTTGACTTTTTCTTACCTGGCAATGAGGTATCCTCAAAAACCAATTTAAAATTGAATTATATCGCAGAAATAACAATAGGAAGAAGTGCTCAATTATCTAGGTAGAAGTACCTATTAACAGCTATTCTCAAATACTGCAACTATTGAAATAAAAAGTCAAAAAAACCCCAATCAAGTCAATGATTGGGGTTAGAATTTTTATTTAATATAACCTACTTAATAAGTGTCATTCTTTTTGAATCCACGTGTTTACCGGCTACAATTCTGTAGAAATAGATACCTGAAGCGAGGTTACTGGCATCAAATGTAATCTGATACCATCCAGCAGCTTTCCTTTCGTTATCAACCAACGTTGCTACCTTTCGACCTATCAAATCAAATACTTCCAGCCTCACGGTTCCATTTTGTGGTACGGCATATGTTATTACCGTAGAAGGGTTAAATGGATTCGGATAGTTTTGTTTCAGTTCTGCTTCAACAGGAAGTTCGGCCATTAGTTCAGCTGAGGTCGCAAAGCTTGGATCTGTCTGCACTTCCAAAGTATCATAAGAGGCAATTCCATCAAGATTACGAACCTGTATTGCCACATAGAAGGTGTCTGCTCTTGGCCGTGCCGTGACTGAGAAAATACCATTAGAAGGATTGAAATTAATCGTTTCAACCGAATCAGAAATAATATCGAATCTGAAATCAAGTTGATTATCCAAAGTATTGGTATCACTGACATAATCCCAAAGATTAAGAATTTGAGTATCTTCAGTTCTTACCTCAAATGGATCCGGAAGATTGGAAAACATAGGGCTATCATCCACCCCTTCCTGGCCACCCCAAGTGATGTCCATATTGTTTGCCTGTCGCATAACTCTCATTGCGGCAGCACCTTCTTCGTTAAGCTCGATAGTACCAATATTAATGCTTACGCCATCCTGAAGATCCAGCTTCGACCACTCCACAAACATTTTACTGGCATTATCGGAGTTCATCCCTGATCCCAACAAAAACCCGGCTATAGAATCTGGGCTACTATTTGAGAATGTAGCCGACTTTTTTAATTGATTTCGAGCGCTTTGTGTGTCATGGTCTCCAATCGAATCATCCAGTTTTGTTGCGTCTACTGCTTTGTCCTCTAAATGTTGGCTACCCGTTGAACTACTTGCCGTTGCCTGCCCATTAATATTCGCGATTTTTGCATTGCTATTTGGGCTATCATCAAAATATAGTACTGAACTAACATCCCAATTGCTTATATCCTGATTAAATGAAACTGCACCAAAAAACATACTAGATACGTCAGTAAGATTTTTGGCTCCCCACTCTCCATCAGTTGAAGCGATGCTCTTTGGGGTACTGCTCTTAGGTTGCCCATTATTAAAGTTTTGCGCTAAATTGAACATTTTTTTTGTGTTCCTAAGGTCAAGATTGCCTCTGAATAACCATAAGAATATGTTCTGATTAAACATAACAGAAGCTTCAAACATCGATTCCATTGTAGCAACAGAAGATACATCCCAAATGCCGATTGGTTGGTTAAAGTGTCTATGATATTGAAACATAAATGACATATCCGTAACAGATGAAACATCCCATTTGTCTAACGGTTGATTGAATTGAGACCGCCCTTGAGGATTCGAAAAAGGATCGGTCCAATTTGATCCAAATACAAAATGTATTTTATCATCAAACATACTTTTCATGTTTGTGACATTAGATACATCCCAATCATTGATTGGACTATTAAATGCCAATGAATTAGAAAACATGCCTTCCATATTAGTAACCGAGGAGACATCCCATTTACTAATGTCCTGATTGAATTTCATTCTATTAAAATTGTTAATACAAGGATCGCCAGGCTCAGTTAAAAAACCACACATCCTACCACGATTCCAACCTGCAAACATGTAATACATGTTTGTAACATTCGAGACGTCCCATCGACCAATAGGCTGATTAAAACTACCGATTGTCATAAATAACTCAGACATATCCGTGATTCCGGTTGTAACACTGGTTACGAGCTCAGGGTTATTTCCATCCGCATCGAGTAATGCAATTAAGCCTGCTCTATCGCGCAGGGTATGTGTAACCGGTTCACCATCTATAATAACAAAACCTTGTTCATTGATTTCTGCTTGTTCGTTGGCTTTAACCGTATAGTTATTTTCTGCTAAAAAGAAGTTATTATACATCTCAACACTATCAACCCCAATGGTTTCAGAGAAACTTACCGCTGGAATTTCAAAGGTTGCTGAAAGTTTAAATTTGACACCTTCCGGGTTGGCGATCTTTATGTTTCTGGTCATCAATTCCCAGGTGCCATTCTCAGCATTGAATACAGGCTTGGTGAAGCCGGATAAAGCGTTATCATTATCCATATTAGTAGCTGTCCACTGAACTCCGCCTGTTTCCTGAGATACCGGTTCCCCATTCCCTAATACCTGAATAAGTAATTTAGTATCTGCCGAGAATCGTTCTTTAGCTATATCAAAGGTGTATTCAATGGGCTCGAGTCCTTTGTCATTGAAGGTCCAGTCAAATTGGTTAATAATTCTTTGGCGGCTGCTGACAGCTTGGCGTGAGTAGTACGTACTGTCTACATCCATAGTAAGATTAGATGGCAGATTTTTTTGCGACCACTTGATAAGCAGTGAGTCATAATTTGCAATAGACAGATTGGTACCTCTAAGAAAACCAAATGGTGGGTCTGATAATATTTCTACGGATGTAATGTCCCAGTCGCCCAGATTTTGATTAAACTCGGATGCATTATGGAACACCCCTCCCATATCGGTCACCTGACTCACATCCCAAGTAGACAGATCCTGATTGAAAGAACTAGCCTCTCGGAACATTCTCGCCATATTGGTCACTTTACTCACTTCCCAATCAGATATATCTGCATTGAAAGAACTTGCCTCACTAAACATACTTTGCATGTTGGTTACATTACTCACATTCCAGGAAGATATATCTGAATTGAAGGAGACGGCCTTAAAGAACATCGATTCCATTCTTTCAACATTTGATACATCCCAATCACTTAGATCTCCATTGAATTTCGGAGTATTAAAAAACATCCCCCTCACATCTGTAACTTTACTTAGATCGGGGACATCGGTAGCATTGTATTCCATATTGATTCCCCATGCAAACATCCGATCCATTTTTTCCCACTCTATTGTGCCCCAGTTTTCCAATGAGACGAGTTGATCTAACTTGCCCTCTTCCACAGGATCCATGTGAGGGAAAATTCCGGTAATGGATACTGTGTGAGTATCAGCACTGGCATAGGTATGTGAAGGATCTGGATCATCCAGCCCACTGAATTTTTCAATGGTTCCGTCGCCCCAATCGATTACGAAATCAAAATCGGATATTTCTTCACCCCCACCGGTTGGAATGGTTACGGTTTCATCCGCTGATGTTGTTAGCCAGCGGGTCGTGAATGTGGCTACCTTTCCGCCGTCATTAAAGGTCCAGCCCAGTTCCACAAGTTTTTCGTAAGCTTGATTAGATAGAATAGAGCGCTGTGCCTCTCCAAAAGAAACGGTCCGCTCTGTGCTGACACTTAATTTATCTGCCCACCCTAATAAAGTAGAATCATAATTAACGGTCGAAAGAGCGGTCCCATCCATAAAGCCGGATCCTCCGCTTTCTCCATCAAAGGTTACCACGTTTCGGATATCCCAGGCTCCCAGATTTTGATCGAAAGATGTTGCCTGCGCAAACATAGATTCCATTGTTGTTACTGAACCTACATCCCAGACTGATATGTCCTGATTGAAAGCATCGGCTCCGGCAAAGAGTAATTTCATATTGGTAATATTCGACACATCCCAACCCGAAATATCTGAGTTAAACTTGGAAGTACCGAAGGAGGCAAACATACCCTCAATACTGCTCACGTTATCCAGATTTGGAACATCCTGAGCTGTAATCTCCAGATTGGTCGCATTGGTAAACATATAGGCCATACTCTCCCATACAATATCCCCCCAACGGGCTACTTCCGTCAACTGTGGCATAGAGGTTGAATTACTCTGTGCATTCATAGCTGGAAAAGTTCCGGATATTGCTATTATCGTAGCATCTATACCAGAATAGGTATGTGAGATTGTTGGATTATCTCCGGTATAGCGCTCCAAGATACCATCGCCCCAATCAATCGTGAAGTCGTATTCGGAGAGTTCTTCCAATCCTGCTACCGGTATGTTTATAGTAGGATTTGATTCTTTGATATCCCATCGTGTTAAAAATGTATTGTAAAAACCACCATCCGTGAACGACCAGTTATGGAGATTCATCAAGTCAAGCTTATATCGTTCACCTGCACCGTATTTGACATCTCCCACATTCAGGCTTAGCCCTGTAGGTATATTCTCCAGCTTAGACCATTTATTTAACAAAAGGTCATAGTTTTGCATAGAGAGATTTGAGCCTTGCAGAAACCCATACTGGTTATTATCCAGACGAATAGCACTGGAAATATCCCAAGTACTGATGTCCTGATCAAAGGATGCAGCATTCAGAAACATACCGCCAAAATCGGTTACTTTACTTACATCCCAACCTGATACATCCTGGTTGAAGGCAGTAGCATTAGCAAACATTCCGAACATATTTGTTGCCGACCCGGTATTCCAAGTGGAAACATCTCCATTAAAAGAATCGGTATCCTGAAACAATCCTCTCATATTTGTTACGGATGAAACATTCCAGTTGCTCAATTCCTGATTAAAAGCATCTGCGTTTTGGAACATCTCTCGCATGTTGGTCACCTTGCTGACATCCCATGTTGAAATATCTCCATTGAATATTGTGGCCCCATCAAACATAAAGCTCATGTCGGTTACAGTAGATGTATTCCATCCGCTGAAATCTCCATTTAGCTTTTCTGCCGCAAAGAACATTCCTGCTGTTGAAGTTACCTTCGAAAGATCCGGTGCATCTGTAGCTTTGTACTCCATATTGCGTCCCCAGGCGAAGGTATTCACCATATTTTCCCATGCATTATTACCCCATTGCTCAATAGAAGATAATTGATTCAGATCTCCGTCTGCACCCGCATTCATGTAAGGGAAAATCCCTTCTATTTGTATGGTATGCGTGCCCGCTGTTGCGTAGGTATGAGAAGGATCAGGATCATCTCCTGTAATGCGCTCAACCGAACCATCACCCCAATCGACGATAAACTCAAAATCAGAAATTTCTGTTCCACCGCTTGTAGGTATAGTTACTGTTTCATCTGTAGAAGTTGTAGTCCATGTAGTGATAAATGCATTTGAAGGGTTTACTGTAAGGACTTCATTTACGGTAACCTTAAATGTATCTGCAACCGAAAATTCTCTATCACTTGCACTTACTGTAATATTTGCAACTCCAAACTGATCTTGTTGAGGGAATAAGCTCAACGTATCTGATTTAAATAATCCTATTACAAGGGTTTGATCGTCTATTTCAGTAACAGAATAAGACAATAATTCTGAGGTGGTTTCAAGGTCTTTGAAATTTGGACTTACAATTATCTTGTATTCCCCAGAATTTTCATCAACTACCACATCGGCAATAGGGGTACTTACTGTTGGGGCTGTATTAAATATACCGGCATCGCTAATGATCCAATTATTCGGATCGTTCGTTAATTTTGCACGGGCTGCTGAAGCCGCCGCAGTGTATTTCACATTACCAACACCTAATCTCATATTGCGTTCCACACTTGGTAAAGCTGCCCAGCCAATAAGTAAAGAATCATAATTGGGTGTGGTGAGTCCGGAATTACCCAAAAAACTATAGAAAGCGTCAGCATCTTCAAAACTTTGCACCTTCGAAATATCCCAATCACCCAAATCCTGGTCAAAAGATACTGCCCCATTAAACATTCCAATCATATTAACAACGTTTGAAACATCCCACTGGCTTAGATCCTGATTAAAAGAAGTAGCTTCTTGAAACATATTTTCCATGTTTAAAACAGAAGATACGTTCCAACTGCTTATATCCTGATTGAATGCACTTGCGTGGCTAAACATCAAAGACATGTTTGACACCTTAGAAGTTTTTTCACCCCAATTACTTAAATCCTGATTAAAGGCAGTTGCACCTGAAAACATCACATTCATGTATTCAACTGAAGACACATTCCAGCTACCAATTGGTTGATCGAATGCCGAAGTAGATGCAAACATAGCATCCATATATATCACTGAAGATACATCCCAACTACTGATGTCTTGGTTAAATAAGGTTGCACTATTAAACATAGCTCCCATATTTGTAACAGCACCAACATTCCAACTACTTAAATCTTGGTTGAATATCTGCGCATTAAAAAACATGGCATACATATTTGTAACAGAACTCACATCCCATTTACTTATGTCCTGATTGAATGTATGAGCATTGTTAAACATCTTCTCCATGTTAACTACCTGAGACACATCCCAGCTTGAAATATCTTGATCGAAGTTTGATTTTCCATCAAATAAATAGCTCATATCGGTTATTCCACTAGTACAAGTAGAAGCCGCATTGTCTGTAGTAATTTGATTTTTTGATCGTTTGGTAAACACACGGTCTTCGCCTTTGTAGGATATGATTCCTTTTTCTCCCTCAACTGCATCAGTACATACTACCGTAATTCCGTTTACAAGAACACTGAACTTATCTGAATATTGAATTTCCAGTGTCATATTAAATTCCGAGGAAGTATGATTAGCTGTGCCACCAAAAGCGTTCGGAATAACTGTACTTATAGTAAATTCTTTTTCTACCGGAAAATCATTTGCATCAACAAAATCAGAGACTAAGGCTCCCCAAACCCCCTCACCTTGATAAATAACATTTGGGAGCTCATTATTTGAATATTCATTAGGCTGCCAAATTAAAAGTAACTCACCTTTGTGTGCGTCTGTAATTTGAAGTCCGTCGATACTCAATTTGAATTTAAAGTACTCTGTACCTTTTAGTGTCGGGTTTACTTGAACGGGTGTCCATATAATATTTTCAGTATTAATAGCATCCCCTTCAAAATCCCAGTTATAAGTATCAATAATATTGATTCTCTTATCTAAATCTGAACCAGCATAAGTCAATCCAAGTGCACCAAATTTTATTGGATTTTCTTCGGTACCCAATTGGAGCGTTTGTGTATTCAATGCTTCAATTAACGCTGAATAATTAGACTGGCTAAATGATGTATAATTTAGAAAATTACTAAAGTCAGTTACTGAGGACATATCCCAGTGACTGATATTCGTGTTAAAATTCGAGAAATCTATTACAAAATTAGGGTCATAGAACATCTCACTCATATTGGTAATCCCAGAGGTACAAACATTCTGTAATTCATCCCATCGCGTGGCATCATTTGCAATACTTCGTAATGTTGTCTCATCTACCGTGGTATAAGTCACACCACCAACCACACCGGTATCGCCCGGAGAGGCGTCTTTACAGGTAATGGTTATGCCG
>TARA_R100001143_G_C3360639_1_pt1 | contig 14469 bp, 10 predicted proteins | sample TARA_R100001143 | Tara Oceans TARA_R100001143 (sample SAMEA2621300) | marine metagenome | biome: marine biome (ENVO:00000447); feature: mesopelagic zone (ENVO:00000213); material: "saline water (ENVO:00002010), including plankton (ENVO:xxxxxxxx)" | depth 800 m | reverse complement strand
ATCAATTCTTCCTGGCTGTGATAGTGGCGGATCTTTTCCAACAACCGGTTAAAATCCTCACTACTCTTGGGGATCAAAATGCCATCAGCCCCCGTTCCCAGGCCGGAATGAATGGCAATGTAACCAGAGTCCCGCCCCATTACTTCTACCAGAAATACACGGTTATGCGATTCTGCGGTATCCCTTATTTTATCAATATTCTCGATAGCCGTGTTTACCGCTGTGTCGAATCCGAGGGTGTAATCCGTGCCGGCCAAGTCATTGTCAATGGTACCGGGTATCCCGATAAAGGGCAGTGTGCATAGCTCCGAAAAAGCCAGCATGCCGCGAAAGGTGCCATCACCCCCAATGGCAATGAGGGCATCTACCCCTTTTTTCTCCAGGTTTTTCAGGGCGGCTTTTCTTCCTTCCTCTTTGCGGAAGCGGTCGCTGCGGGCTGTCTTAAGGATGGTGCCCCCTTTGTGCACGGTTTTTTGCAGGTCTTTTTCATTCAGGCTTACAATATCACCGTCTATCATTCCTTCATAGCCCCTGAATATACCACTTATCCTCATCCCATTTGCCAGGGCGGCTTTGGCGGCTCCATGCAGGGCTGCATTCATTCCGGGAGAATCGCCGCCGGAAGTGAAAATGCCGATATGTTTGATACGTTCACTCATAATTTACAGTTCCTCCTTTGTACTTCGGTACGCTGGCTACTAAGCATCTTGTTGCTGCTCACCTCTTTTCATTTTCCCTTTAAGCAACTGCGCATTGATGGCTACGATGATGGTACTGAGGCTCATAAACACAGCCGCCACAGCGGGTCCCAGTACAAAGCCGGTGGAATAGAGCACCCCGGCCGCCAGCGGTATGGCAACAATATTATAACCGGTGGCCCAGATCAGGTTTTGGATCATTTTTTTGAACGTAGCCTTGCCAAATAAAATGAGGCTGGCAATGTCCTGCGGGTTGCTGTTCACCAAAATTATATCAGCTGTTTCTGCGGCAACATCGGTACCGGAGCCTACGGCAATGCCAACATCGGCCTGTGCCAGTGCAGGTGCGTCGTTTACGCCATCCCCGGTCATGGCAACAAACTCATTCTTGCCTTGTAGTTCTTTTACGATTTCCACCTTTTGATGGGGCAGTACTTCTGAATAGTATCCGTCCAGCCCAAGTTTATCGCTTACTGCTTTGGCAGTTTTTTCATTATCTCCCGTTGCCATCAATACTTTTATATTGTTCTTTTTAAATACCTGGATAGCATCAAAAGATTCGGGCCTGATTTCGTCGGCCAGTGCTATATATCCGGAGAGTTTGCCATCGATCAAAACGAACACGACTGTTTCTGCGGCATCGCTGTAAGCGTCCTCAGGAATGGCAATATTTTCATCTCTTAAATATCCGGGGCTTACCACTTTTACTTTTTTACCCTCTACATCGGCTTCAACCCCTTTGCCGGTAATGGCATTGAAATTTTCCAGTTTTGGTACGGTAACATTTTCTTCTTTTACTTTTTTGATAATACCAACAGCTATGGGGTGTTCCGAGCTTTGCTCTAAAGCGCTTGACAGGCGAAGGATTTCGTCTTTGGAATAAGCATTATCCACAGATTCAATCCGTGTTACCCCAAAGTCGCCTTTGGTCAATGTCCCGGTCTTATCAAATAACAATGCCGATATTTTTCTGGATTCCTCAAAAGCAGTTCTGTTACGGATAAGCAGTCCATTCTGTGCAGAAATGGCCGTTGATATCGCTACTACCAGGGGAATGGCTAATCCCAAAGCGTGCGGACAGGCAATGATCATGACCGTTACCATTCTCTCCAGGGCAAATACAAAAGGATAACCCAGTATAAGCCATACTGCCAGGGTGCCAAAACCAATGGCCAGGGCGATATAGGTAAGCCATTTGGCCGCCCGGTCGGAAAGGTTTTGCATTTTGGATTTGGTTTTCTGGGCATCTTCCACCAGCTTGATTACTTTGTTCAGGTAGCTGTCTTTGCCGGTATGTTCTACTTTAACTTTTAGGGTGCTATTGCCGTTAATGGAACCCCCTATCACCTTTTCGTTCAATTCTTTTTTAACAGGTTTTGACTCCCCGGTAAGCATCGATTCGTTCAAATAACTGGAGCCCTCTGTGATTATACCATCGGCAGGTACTTTTTCCCCGGGCTTTATCAGTATGATATCCCCTTTTAAAAGTTCTTCCAGCTTCACATCCTCTATGGTATCGCCTTTCACCCGGTGCGCTTCAGCCGGCAGCATGCTCACCAATAATTGCAGGGCTTTGGATGCGCCGAGTACCGATTTCATTTCCAGCCAATGACCCAGCAGCATAATGTCTATCAGGGTAACCAACTCCCAGAAAAAATCTTCTCCTCTTAACCCAAAAACCGTGGCCGAACTATAAAAATAGGCCACACTTATAGCCATCGATATCAGAGTCATCATTCCGGGCCCTTTGGCTTTCATTTCGCCCCAGAAACCTTTTAGAAAAGGCCACGCACCCCAGAAATAAACAAAGGAGGAAAGCGCAAAAAGGATATAGGAATTGCCAGGGAGCAGGTACTCATACCCAAAGAATTCCTGGATCATCGGGGAAAAGAAAAGGATGGGAATACTTATAATAGATGATATCCAGAACCGTTTCCGGAAATCGGCAACCATCATTTTATGGTGGTCGTGGCCGGCCATTCCCATAGGTGCCCCTCCATGCTCGGAATGATCCATTTTTGAGTGATCCATTTTGGTATGGTCTGCTTTTTTCTGTTTGTGCTGCTCGTGATTTTCCATAATGTTTGGCTGTTAGGTAGTGGGATATTTTAAATTGTGTTTTTCAAGATGTTCTGTGAGTATATTGGCAACATAATAGTTTCGAAACCAACGTTTATCAGCCGGGACAATATGCCAGGAAGGCTGATCGCAATTATTTATAAGCATGGTATAGGCTTCTCGGTAAGCGTCCCATTGTTTGGCTGATTGTTCATCTTCTATACTATATTTCCAGCGTTTATGTGGTTTGGAGAGTCGTTCGCTTATCCGCTTTTTTTGCTCTTCCTGTGAAATATGGAGAAAAAATTTCAATATATGGATATCATTCTGAACTAAATGCTGCTCCAGGCTCTTAAGGAGCCGGCACCGGTGATGGATAACTTCTTCCGGCAGGGAGCGGTTGACCAACGGAAACAGGATATCTTCGTAATAAGAACGGTTAAATACTTCGATCATTCTTTTGGGCGGAATGTGGGGATACACGCGCCACAAAAAATCGTGAGCCAGTTCTTCTTCCGTTGGTGCTTTAAAGGATTTTACCTGTATCCCCTGTGGATTCATACTGCTAAAGGCATGACGGATGGTGCCATCTTTTCCTGATGTATCCATTCCCTGCAGGATAATGAGCAATCCATAACGCCCATCGGCATAAAATTTATTTTGAAGCTCAAATAAATCCTGCCGTTTTTTTAAAAGAGCTTCTTTGGTCGATTCTTTAGAACTCCCGGGAGGCGGTTTGGTTGAAGTAGTATTTAAATCTATCACTGTTATAAAATTATAAATTGTGTTTGAAGTTAATGTCTGTGCCGGGGAGCGGTATCAACCTCGTTTTGTTCAAGCAATTTAATCAAGTCCTTGTAATATATGACTCCCACAAGACGATCTTCATCCAGCACGGGGAAAATATGTTGCCCGGATTGCTGAACCTGCGGTAATAACTCATAAATAAGCGTGTCCGGAGTCAAAGTTTGTACCTGTTCTTTCACAAGTTTTATTACGGGATTATCAAAATGACCTTTTTGCATCTCTTCGATAATCAATTTGTAGGATGCGATCCCCACAAAGCGCTCTTCATCAGTTACAACCAGCTCTGGTTCCCGGCTTTCCATAAAGGCGGCAGCTGCCTTTGATACGAAAGCTGTTTGGGAAAGCGCCAAATAATCGGTTGCCATCAGGTCCTGGACCTTTATCTCTCGCAAGGATTCAGTGGCCACAACCTGTTTGGATTCAGCGCCGGCTCCCAGGAATACAAAGATCCCTATAAACAGTAGCCAGGGATTGTAAAACAAGCCGAAAAAGACGAAACCGATAGCTAACAGTTGTCCGACAGAAGCGGCAACCTGTGTCGCCTTGCCTCTTTTCATTTTGAAGGCCAGCAGGGCGCGGAGCACACGTCCGCCGTCCATCGGGAAGGCGGGAATCAGGTTAAACAGTACCAAAATAATATTGATCAGCAGCAGGTCGGCCAGGAAATTACCGCCGGTTATGTGATGGCTCAGTTCCATATCGCTTTGCCCCATTACCAGCATGATGAGGTACAACCCGATGGCGATAACCACATTAACTGCCGGTCCGGCAATGGCTACCACCAGTTCCTCTTTGGGGACTTCGGGCATGCTTTCCAGCCGGGCTACTCCGCCGATGGGAAGCAGGTTGATATCCCGGGTTCCGATGCCATACCTTCGTGCCGCCAGGGCGTGGCCGAATTCGTGGAGGGTGACGCATGCAAACAGGGCAGCAAGGAAAAGCAGCCCGATTAATATTTCAAAAAGCCCGTGTCCCTGTTGCAAATGCATCCAGGATAGCCAAATGACCAGTAAGATGAAGGTCCAGTGAATAAAGACCTTGATACCGGCAGGTTTTCCGATGTAAAGTGACCATTTCATGGCAATAATCGTTATAATTTTTGTTGTTAACTGTCGAACATGATCTCAAGTCACCTTAGCATGTGGGCAGCTGGAGGATTTTCAGTGCCTAATCTTACAGGAATTTCCTGAAGCTGTGCACCGCCCCGAAGCCGGTCAACTTTATCAGCAAGATTGCGAATCAGATTTTTCAGTGTGTCCATAATAAAGTGGGTTAACCGGTTCACATTTCAAGTTCATAATTTAACATACAAACGCATTGCTGAAATAAAGCTTAAACTGGTAAGAGATTTTGCAATTATATTGCTTCTATATATAAGGGTGGCCGTCACTTTACCCTTATAAAGATGATTGGATAGGCTGGATCAAAATAGGTCAATGGACAGCAGCAAGAGTAAAAATTCTTGGCCACTAATTATTTGTAGATCGAAGCAATTCAGACAAGCATTACATAATACTTAGTTACTTGGGTCGCGTTTACTATTACTGATTTCTGCCCCCTATTACTATAAAGCTGAGTAAAATTATAAAACGGCTGTATTTTGGCATAGATGTTCATTTTGCAACGAATTTCGGAAGAGTGTTTAGATTACGCACCCTACCGAAATTTCTTTGCTGGAAAGACATCAACGTTGATTCATTTGTGCCATTGTATTACTGAGCGTTTGGAATGCTCCTCTTTGACTCACTTGCTTCATAAAGTCACTAACTAGTATTAGTGACTCCGTGGTTCTGAGCCCTTTCGGTGATGACCAATCATCAGGATGTGACAAGCAAGCATGGCTACAATTGCTAAAGCGGTTGTTATCCCCTTATTTAAACCAAGTGACGGAGCAATAAATAGAAATAAAAATACGGCCCCACACCCGATCAACATCCACAAAATGTGCTTATTCATTCTTTTAATAAGTGTTATAGGATTTAACTTTTTTATGTAAAAGTACCTCGTCAAACTAATTTCAAGATACCTTATTGGTGATAGCTGACTATCTATTCAGTTGTTTGATTAATTATGATGTTTTTGATGGTCGCTACTTTTCATACCATTATCTTTTTTGTTCATCATACCCTCGCCATCCATATTACCCTGCATCATTTGCATGCACATCATTTGCATTTTCATCATGGAGGAATCCTTCATCATGCTCATCATTTTTGAGTGATCCATTTCTCCATCTTTCATCATAGACTGCATCATCTCCATGTGTTTTTGCATGCGCTCCTTCATCTGAGGATTATTCATCATCTTCTGCATATTACTATCCATCATGGTGCTGTCCATCTTCATGGAACCCATCATTTTTTGCATCATCTGCTTGCGCATTTCGGGGTTTTGAGCCATATGCTCCATCATCATCGAGCGCATGGTAGAATCCTGCATCATTTCCTGCATCTGTTGTTTCTTTTGATTCATATCCTGCTGCTGGGCAAAGCCCATTCCCACAGAAAAAAGAAGTATTGTAAGAGTAAGTGTAAGTGTTTTCATGATAATGGTAGTTTATATATTGTGTTTTAGTTATTAAATATCTTTTTAAAAAAGGACACCGGGTCCCCTAGTACCATCTTTAATACGAATAGCTTCGTCAATTGAAGAAATAAAAATCATGCCATCACCCTCTGTTCCGGTTGAGGCTTTCTTTTGTATGATATCTGCAATTCTTGAGGCGTCTTTCTCGTGAGCGGCAATTTCGATCTTTACCAGTTCTGCATGCATCGCTGGAAAGTCCAAAGAACCATGCTCTTTGGTGGGGTCAATGTATCTACCGGTACCCTCACCTTTAAATACTGTCATACAATCGACTCCGTGATGTCGTAATTCTTTACTAATTTCTTCAAGCAAAATGGGTCTGATCAAAACTTTTAAAAGCTTCATGGCATTGGACTTTGTGTTAATAATAACTGAAGCGTTCCTTATACCGTATTTGATGTTATAACTGGTCCTATTATAAGAACCCTTGCTTAAATTAAGCTTAAATGGATGAGTAGGGTTAGAGTAAAGATTAATGGGGTCCAGATATCATGCTGTGAAAAGTCTAAAATTGTATTTGTTTTCTTCTATTCCTGACTCTATTTGAATATACGTTTAGCAAACTTTTTCTATAAAATTGGTAAGGAATCCCATTCCCACCGCTCTTACTTAGCAAAGGTTTCAGCAAAAAACAGCTTTAAATGACCGAAAAAGAGCTTAGGTTAACAAAAGGCATACACAATTTAGTTCGGGGAACTCTCACTTGGGAGGAGTCTTGGAAATTATTAAGTGAAGTTGTGGAATCAAAAGAGTGGATATGTTTTTGGGAGTTAGAAATACTACTATTTAAATATTACAACAGGTTAAACTAGTTTTTTAAATCTATTCTGCTTTCCCTATAATCCGTTGTTATTCAATTGATTTATAAATGAAGATCAGAAAAGAGTTTCTTTATGGCGCTATTTCAGCATTCGGTACTGAATAAATATCTATCGGGGATTGATGAGAAAAAGGTGAATGAAGCCTGGGGAATATTCACGGCTCATTTTCATAATGCTGAAGTACAGCAAAACATCCGCGAGGCCAAAGAAGAATCCTACCAGGAAGGTTTTCTGGATGACCTGTTCGTGAAAGTGCTAGGTTACACCAAAAATCCTACACCAAATTATAACCTGGTGGTGGAACAGAAGAACCTCAACGATTCAAAAAAAGCCGATGGAGCACTGCTGGATGGTGAGAAAGTCCGTGGGGTGATCGAGCTGAAGGGCACCGAAACTACCGATCTTGGCAAAGTGGAAACACAAGCTTTCGGATATAAGAACAAACAACCGGATGCCCTCTACGTCATTATATCCAACTTTGAGAAGCTGCGGTTTTATATTGACAATGCGGTGGACTTCATTGAGTTCAATCTTTTTACACTCACCAAAGAGGAATTCAAGGTGCTGTGGCTGTGCCTTGGGTATCCCAATTTTGCGAAGGGACTGCCGAAGAAGATCAAGGACAGTTCATTAGCAGAAGAAGAAAGCGTCACCAAGAAACTGTACAAGGATTATTCCGACTTTAAGCACTCGGTGTTTGAAAGCATCAAAAAGCACAACCCGGAATACGATAAGCTGCTGCTGTTCAAGAAAACGCAGAAACTATTGGATCGCTTTTTGTTCATCTTTTTTGCCGAGGACCGTCAACTGCTCCCCCCTAATTCTATCCGCGAAATTATTAAGCAGTGGATGGACCTGCGGGATAAATATGACGCTTATTCACCATTATATGATCGGTTTAAACTGTATTTCGGATATTTGAATGATGGCAGAAACGAGCCAGATAAAGCCGAAATTTTTGCCTACAACGGGGGATTGTTTGCTGAGGATGAGGTGCTGGATAATCTGAAAATTGACGATGATCTGTTGTATAAACATACCAAGCAGCTCAGCAATTATGATTTTGACTCAGAAGTGGACGTCAATATTCTAGGTCATATTTTTGAGCATTCATTGAACGAAATTGAGGAGATCAATGCCGAGCTGAAAGGGCAAAAAGTTGACACTTCTAAAACCCGCCGCAAAAAGGATGGTGTGTTTTATACACCCAAATACATCACCAAATATATTGTGGAAAACACGGTAGGAAAGTTATGTGAGGATAAGAAAGACGAGCTTGGCATTGACGATGAGCGTTTTATAGAAGCAAAGCGGCGAACCCAAAAAGGTATTTCTGACTTGAAGAAATATCGGGAATGGTTGCTAAATATTTCCATTTGTGATCCGGCTTGTGGCAGTGGGGCATTTTTGAATCAAGCGTTGGAATTTTTGATCGCCGAACACAAATACCTTGATGAATTACAGGCTAAATACCACGGAGAAGTGCTGGTGCTATCCGATATTGAAAACAGCATCCTGGAGAACAACCTGTTTGGAGTAGATATAAATGAGGAGTCTGTGGAAATCGCCAAGCTCTCGCTTTGGCTGCGAACCGCCCAAAAAGGCCGCAAGCTTACCTCGCTGAACAACCACATCAAATGCGGAAACTCGCTGATTGATGATCCCGAAGTGGCCGGTGACAAAGCCTTTAACTGGGAAGAAGAATTCCCCGATGTATTCGCCAACGGCGGCTTTGATGTGGTGATTGGGAATCCGCCTTATGTTCAATCCCATTCAATAGACAAAAAGACAAAAGATTATATTTATTCGAACTTTAAAGCTGCTGAATACCAGATAAACACATATGGTATTTTTACGGAAAAGTTCATCGATCTCTTAAAGAATGAATCTTATTATGGATTGATAATTCCAAATTTCTGGCTTTCTACTAAATATGATGCAAAGCTTAGAAAACTTGTATTTCAAGAGAATGAGGCTGAGGAGATTTTGAATCTTTTTGAAGTTTTTGAAGATGCCACAGTAGATACTTGCATACTTGTTGGTAAAAAAGTTAATGCAGAAAGATTCCCTAAAAAGACAAGAGTTAGAAGTATTGATCAAAATTTAAAGTCAATTCAAGAAAGATTGGTATCCATCAGTGCAAAAGATTGGTTTTTTGATGAAGAGAAAACATTCAGCAAAGATGACAAAGAAATTGGAATCTTTTTTCACAAGACATTACAGCTTGAAGGCGAGACAACTTTAAAGGATTATTTTGAATTCAAAAAGGGAATGCAACCTTATGAGAAAGGAAAAGGAACTCCACCTCAAACTAGAGAAATGATGAATGATAGAATCTATCATTCAGACACTAAAATTGATGATTCTTATCTACCATTATTGAAAGCACGTAATGTTCAACGTTACATGCAGAAAGGCACGAGTGGATTTATTAAGTATGGCGAAAATCTTGCTGCTCAAAGGAGCAAAGATTTGTTTGAGGGAAAGAGAATACTTCTAAATAGAATACTTTCTGGTGAGACGATTGATGGATTATACTTGGAAGATGAAATAATAAATAACAGTGACATATTTAATCTTCTTCCTAAAGATGATGATGTTGATCCTAAAATTTTTCTTCCTCTAATCGTAAGTAAACTTTGTGCTACTTTCTTTAAACTTGAAAATATTAATCTCAGTAGAGCAGCTTATCCAAAAATAAATGTAAATACATTGGAGAGATTTCCTATACCAAAGCTGAATGATGAGGTTTCGGAAAAATTGATAGAATTCACAGATAGAATGCAGGAACTTCATTCGGATCTCCATGAGCACACGGATAAATTTTCAGATCTTCTCCTAAGTAAATTCGACATTGAAAAACTCAGCCGGAAACTCCAAAGCTGGCACGAGCTTACCTTCAAGCAATTCCTGAAAGAGCTGAAAAAGAAAAAGGTGGAACTCAGCCTCGAAAAGGAAGCCGAATGGATGGAATACTTCAACCAACAAAAAGCCAAAGCCGAAGGACTAAAATCCCAAATCGCTCAAACTGATAAAGAGATTGATGGGATGGTTTATGAGTTGTATGGGTTGACGGGAGAGGAAGTGAATGTTGTGGAGGGGAGATAATGGGTTCAAATAGAGAATATCTTCTTGAATACTGGCTCGATTTGCGAATTCATGAAAAAGAAGAATTGGAAAAAGATTTAGCAATAAAATTGCAACGATTTGATGTAGAATATGAAATTGATCAGAGTAACAAGTTCTATGTGTTAACAATAAAGGGAGGTAAGAATGATGTTAATGCCTGCTATGAAAGATTTAATGTTTACAAAGAAGGGGTCTTTCGAGCAAGAGACGAGCTTGGGGATGAATTAAGGAAGGAAGCTTACAATATTTTATCTGACATTGAAACTGAACTGAGAAATTTTATCAGTAAAGCTATGATTGAGGTTGTAGGCTTTAATTGGTGGGATCGGTTAATTCCAGATAAATTAAAAGAACGAGCAGAAGAAATAGCAAAGAGTTCAAATAAGAAAGAGGAAGAACTCCACCATCCTATTGAGTTCACAATGTTCAGTGGACTTATTGAAATTGTAACAGGAAAGTTTACTCAGTGGCCAAAAAATAAATCATTAACTGTTTCTGATTTAGAAGAATTACTTCTTGAAAAAAATTCAATGGATGAACTTAGAATTGATCTGGCAGAAAAAAGTAAAACAGTGTCGATATGGGATGATGTATTTTCTAAATATTTTGATGATCAAAAAACATGGATTGAACTCGAAGATGAATTAACTGATCGGGTTATACCAATTCGAAATAAAGTTATGCATCACAGATTGTTACGGATCTATGAAGTAAAAGAATTGAAAAAACATAGAACAAAATTACTTGGTGTTCTTGGTAATGCTAAGCCAAAATTACCAGCGCGTAGTATATCTGACGCAATGAAAAGTATTTCAACTGTTTTTGAGAATATTAAAGTTCAGATTAATTCTGATTTGGCAAATGCATTAGCGTTTCAAGTTTCAACAGAATTTCAAGAATCAATGCAACTTCTTAGAGATTCTCAGTCACAAGCTTTTAAAGAGTTATTTGAATCAACTAACATTGGGAATTTAAAACTTGGAAATAAAGGAATAACTAACGACTCAGACTCAGTCGATGATGATAATGAAGAGGAGTAAGTAATCTTAATCTTTTCCCCAATGCTCCCGTTGGCAATGCCCCGCCAGACCACCCAATTTAACTGAACGACTTCATTAAATATTTTGGACTGAGTTTTCCGTAACTATAATTTTTTTATGACATTGTAGCTTGAATGATATACATTTACGAGTGATGAATTCTTCATCATAAATATGTTATAAAGCTGAATTAAATAAATACTTAGTAATTGAAACACTACCGCAAAATTAGATGAGAGATGAAAAAAATTGATTTGCATATACATACCAAATCATCTATCAGTGATTCTCAATTTGAATTTAGCTTAGGCAAGCTCAAAGAGTATGTGCGTAAACTTGAAATAGATTGTATTGCAATCACTAATCATAATCTATTTGATCTTGAACAGTTTAATACAATCTCCGAGGCTTTGGATATTGATGTACTTCCTGGCATTGAAATAGATATAGAAGGTGGACATTTATTACTAATATCCGAAAATAATCGACTAACTGATTTTTCTGCAAAATGTGCTCAAATACAAAGTTTAATACAGACTGATCAAGATTCAATATCTGTTGAAGAACTTAAACAGGTTTATCCAAATCTGGATCAACATTTGTTAGTACCACACTATGACAAGAAACCTACCATAAATGAAGAAACATTAGAAAAACTCTCAGATCATATTACTGCTGGAGAAGTCACAAGCATCAAAAAATTCATAAGTTGTACAAAAAATGAAGAGGGTTTAACGCCTGTTCTTTTCAGTGATTCAAGGTTTTCTGAAGATTTAGATTCATTTTCTCTTAGACAAACGTATATCGATCTTGATGAAGTAACTCTTGCTGGTATTAAAGCGTGTTTATTTGACAAAAATAAAGTCTTTTTGTCAAAGGAGGATGGTAATAGCAAGTTTCAAGCTACGACTGATGGACTTATGCTTTCTACTGGATTAAATGTAATGCTTGGGGAGCGCTCTTCAGGGAAAACTTATACCTTGGATCGAATTTCATCAGCTTTTGAGAATGTCAAATACATAAAACAGTTTTCACTACTTCAAAATGATGAAGAAAAATTCAAAAAACTTTTAAGCGTAAGACAAAGTAGTGTTTCTGAACAATATCTCAGTGAGTTTAAAAGGGTTGTAGAAGACATAAATAAAGTTGATTTGAAGCAAAATGAAATAGATTTAGAAAAATATATTACTTCATTGGTAAAATATGCAACCGAGACAGAAAAGGAAGATGTTTATTCTAAGACAAAGTTATTTAGTGAAAATCCATTTACTGAAAAAGATTTATCTGGTTTAAAGGATATAATTGAAGCTGTTCAGTTATTAATTGAAAATGCAGAGTACAGAGCCACAATAGATAAACATGTATCTAATGAATCACTGAAAGCATTGGCTTTAGACTTAATAAGTAAATACAATGAATTAGCTGAGCTCAACCTAAAAAAAAATTGGTTAAATGGGTTGATTACTAACATACAAAGTGATTTACGTTTTAGAACAGCATCAACCTTTCCAGAGACTGTAGATTTCTATAGATATCTGTTTGAAAAAGAGAAAGTCAAAAGATTCTCAAGAATTGTAAAAGAACTACAAAAAGAACGAGAAATATACAGTAAGGATATTAGAGGCTTCAAAATAGTTGCTAAAACAAAGAAATATACAGGGGCGCAAGGATTAAAAGATAAGAGCAAGAAAATGCTTTCTTTTCGAGATTCTTTTGACAAGTATGATTCTCCTTATAAATTTTTGCTTGAACTAAAAAAAATAGAGCTCGAAGAAACCGACTATTACAAATTTTTTATTCAAATTGAATATGAAACTTTAAATAAACATGGTTTTGCTATATCCGGAGGGGAACGATCTGAATTTAATTTATTACATGAAATCAATGATGCTTTAAAACATGACATTCTCTTGATTGATGAACCAGAATCATCCTTTGATAATATATTCTTAAAAAATGAAGTGAATGCTTTATTAAAGGATATTTCTAAAAGTATACCAGTAATAATTGTTACCCATAGTAGCACAGTTGGTGCATCAATCAAACCAAATCACATTGCTTGTACAAAAAAAATAATCGAAAATAGTGGTGTAAAATATGAAGTTTATTTTGGCCACCCTGCCGATAAGAAATTAAAAAATGCAGATGGAAGTACCATTGACAACTTTGAAGTCATGCTTAATTGTTTAGAAGCAGGCGAAAAAGCATATGAAAAAAGAAGAACCGAATCTTATGAAATACTTAAAAATTGAAAATAATAAGGCATATTATCTAAGTATCAAAGGTGAAGAACAGGAAGATACATGGATTGAAATAGACAGAATAAGCAAAGACGATTTGTTGATACTCTTGAATAAAGCAATTACATCTGAATTCGAAATGGATGAATACAAAGAAGAAGATTTATCTCACAAGGCGCATCAAATAGTTTACAAAAACATTTTTGAGAAATTCTCAGAGCTTCTTGAAAATAAAAATAGTTTTAAAGATGAAAGTGAAAGCCTTTACAAAAGTGCTTTTGCTAAGTATAGTGATACGGATCAATCTTCAGATGATTAAGTAGCAAACTATGAGGTAGAATTTAACCTCGTTCCCAACGCCCCGTTTGGAATGCCCCGCCGGACAACCCGGCCCGAGTGAGCAGCAAAGGGATTTATCCTCATGCCCAAACGAATAGTCCCCGTAAAACCCCACAAAAGATCAACTCCACTTCGGTCCAGTTTTTGGGGAAGTCAACAGTGAGATATCTTACTCTGTTTAAAATTTGTTTAAAAAAAGTTAAGTAAGGGTTTTCTTTCTTTAATACCTTTGGCCTTAGATGGTGCTAAAAAGACACCTAATTCTACAGGCAATTAATTACATGTTAAAAGAACTTATTTTATATGCTGACGAATCTGTCAAAAGCGGGGAATTCTATTCTAACTTTTATGGGGGATGTTTAATTCGAAGCGAGGATATTGAAACAGTAAAAGAGGCATTAAAAAGCAAAACGGAAGAGTTACACTTAAACAGCGAACTAAAGTGGCAGAAAGTCACATCTCAGTATCTAGACAAGTATTTTGAGCTCATGAATCTGTTCTTTGACTTTGTCCAGGAAGATGTGATCAAAGTTCGGATTATGTTTATGCAGAACAATGTAGAAGCTGTAGGAATTGAGGAGTATCACAAAGAGCACGAATATTTTTTATTGTATTATCAGTTTATTAAACATGCATTCGGCTTAGGCTATATCCCATCTCAAGATGACCCTATCCGCTTAAGGATATATTTTGATCGTTTACCGGATGGATATTCCGGACCATACTGACCCCCCTTCATCCGGAACGGAAT
>TARA_R100001143_G_C3360653_1_pt1 | contig 14641 bp, 13 predicted proteins | sample TARA_R100001143 | Tara Oceans TARA_R100001143 (sample SAMEA2621300) | marine metagenome | biome: marine biome (ENVO:00000447); feature: mesopelagic zone (ENVO:00000213); material: "saline water (ENVO:00002010), including plankton (ENVO:xxxxxxxx)" | depth 800 m | reverse complement strand
CCCGTTCCGAATGCTGCAGGCGGGCCTTCCGGTTCGGGCTGAAAAAAATAGGCAAAATCCCAGCGGATGTTCTCTCTTCGATATATCAGTTTGAGGCCCATATCATGGTCATCCTCCAGACCAACATAGTAGGGCAGGCTGAACCACCAATTGTTGGAGTTGTACTGAATATTGCCAAAAGGAACTTGAGTGACCCCTAACTGCAACTCGGTTTGGTCATTGGCATGATAATCAAGCCATCCCTGTTTGATAAAATGAGTTCCAAATGTAGGATAAAATCGATATTCAAAATTAAGTCCGATCCCGCCCGGATTATCGTAGAGAACATTGATGCGCCATGTGTCCATTGTGAAAGAAGAACTGGTTGCGTCGATGTCACTTTCATAGTTTTGTAAGATCACATTGTATCGCAAAGCTCCACCGATATGGAGGGAGGATTCATCCTCAGCATTTTGAGCGGATAAAATTGGAGAGAAATATAGTGATATACCAAATATACCAATCGTTGATAAAGTAATTATCACATGTTTATACATCATATAGAGGCGATCTACTTAACCATTATTTCCGGTGTTAATTTGGTTAAGTTCAATGTGTTTGCTAATAAAAACAGTTAGTTATACGTTTTCCTAAACTGAATAGAATATTTAGAAAAATCAAATAATTATTTTTTTCATCTTGTGCGAAACATCATTCGCCTTTTATATATTTTTTTGATCTATTTAATAAGGAATGCATTTAACACCCGCTTTGTTATTTTAACAGTGTATAAAACATAAAATTTAAATGAGTGAAATTATGCCTACAAAGAAAGCAGAAGCAATTTGGAAAGGAAATTTGAAATCGGGAAAAGGAACCATGAAATTGGGGAGCGGTTCATATGAAGGTGAATATAGTTTTGCCACAAGGTTTGGTGATAAAGCAGGTACAAACCCGGAAGAGTTGATCGGTGCTGCACATGCAGGCTGTTACTCAATGGCTTTTTCAAATGAATTGGATAAAGCCGGGTTTACCCCAAATTCCGTGGAAACTCATGCAGAAGTGACCCTCGACGCAGAAAAAGGCGGTATTACTACAATTAAATTGATTACGAAGGGAGATGTACCCAAGATCGGCAACGATAAATTTCAGGAAATCGCACAGGCTGCAAAAAAAGGCTGCCCGGTTTCAAAAGCATTAGCCGGTGTAGATATAGAACTGGATGCAACTCTTACAGCCTGAAAATCTTTCATAGATATTGCCATTGATATAGCTAAATTGGCTAAAAACCAGTGCTGAATTGTACAGGAATAAAAAAGCAGAAGCCGGAAAGCTTCTGCTTTTATATAATTTACCCTCTCAATTTATAGTATAGAACAGTGTGCGAACGGTTATACCTGAGCACCTGTAAGTTCGAAATTCGCTTTTTTCCAGCCTGCGAGACCGGCATCAAAATCACGCACATTATTATAATTCAGGTCCATTAATTTCCCACCGAGAGTGGGCGATGCATTGCAATCACTATTTGCACAGTACACCACAATTTTTTGAGTCTTGTCAGGTACAACAGACTTGATGATACCCTCCTTCTCAGTTTGCTTGATGTGGTTGCTTACACCGGCTATTATATTTGCCTTAAATAGCCTTTGTAAGTCATTGAATTCCGTTTCGAGTATTTTTCTATCGGCAAATTCTAACAGACAAACTCCAATTTCAGTTGCACAAATAAACATGGGACCCAATGGAGTTGAAAAACGGTTTATTTGAATCGTGTTCGTATCAGTTTTATCAATGGGTGAGTTTTTAATAATTTTTTTCATTATATCATATAAATAACTATTCTTAATGAAGCTACCCAGTGTTCAGAAGAAGAAAATAACCTGTATTCATCAAGAATCTCCTGCACAATGTTCTAAATTAATTTAGCTAAACCGGAAGTAGTAGTTCAAATTTACTATCTCTTTCAACATGGTAAAACATTTCAAATATTGTTCTGATTACATGAAATGGCTCCACCCATTGAGTCTTCAGATGATACTGCTCTTCACGCTGATTCTATTTGTACACACATCACTTCAGGCACAGCAGATACCGGGAACTGTCACCGGAACAGTTTATGACGATTCAACCAAAGACCCACTCATATCAACTGCTGTTTACCTGTCCGGAACCACGATTGGAGTTGCATCAAATAGTAAGGGAGATTTCACGATTCGGAACATTCCACCGGGAATTTATGAACTTTTAGTTCGGTACCTTGGCTACGAACAAAAGAATTTGAAATTTGAAATAAAATCGGGTGAAACAATTAATTTCGGTGATATCTTTTTGCGTGTTGAGCCCCTGGTACTGGACGATGTGATTGTGGAAGCGAAGAGGGATCAGGAATGGCTGGATAATTACAGCCTCTTCAAACGAACTTTTTTGGGAGAGTCCAGGAATGCCAAGTTAACTGAAATTATGAATCCGGAAATTCTTGAATTTTCCTTCGATAGAAGCACCAATGAATTAATAGCAACTGCTCCATCTGAACTTCATATCGTTAATCAGTCGTTGGGGTATGAACTGTTTACCGAATTAAACACTTTCAGATTTGATACAATCAATCATTTTATTTTTTATTTTCACCGAACTCGATTTGTTGAACTTGAGACAGACGATCCAAATCAACAGGATATTTGGAACCGTAACCGAAATACTACGTATAGCGGATCATTCAGTCATTTTCTAAAAAGTTTAGTGGATGGAACTGCGGCCGATGTTTTTAACATAGCAAATGGAGATATCACACATGTGAACACAAGACGAGCCGCTGTTTATGGAGGTACCTTGAGAACCGAGCAATTGGTTTTTTTGGTTGAAACAAAAAGAGAGATCCCTTTGATCGTATATTATCAAAACCAATTAAGGTCAGAAATACAATTTACCTTTTTGAATGTATTACTTATTGACAACTATGGTAATTTGATGAATCCGGATAAAATCATTTTACATGGAGACTGGGCTTTAGAGAGAATGGCCGATATGTTGCCAACCGATAAACTTATAAACTCGTCTGATGGAAACGTGGGTTTTAGTGAAACAAATTGAAAAAGTTGTCATGTAAACTGTTAAGCTGTTTAAATACAGGACTATAACAACATAATTAGATTACTTGGGATTATAGACCATCTATTGTATAAACATCATTGATAGTTTCAATGTGTAGATTGCTCCCGAATTTTTATGAATACCTCTTCCTAATAACCTCTTCAGATTTTTTGACCAACAGCTTCAATTGTTCCGTATCAATATCAGCCAATTTTTTTACATAAAGACAGGATGAGCCGGTTTTATATTTACCTAACCGGCTCATTATCTCTTCATACTTATCAAATCCAGTCATGATATAAATCGACAGGTTCTGTTTTCGCGGTGAAAATCCGGTCAAGAACCAATCGCCTTCTCTTCCGCTATCATATTTATAATGATAGCTGCCAAATCCAACCATACTTTTTCCCCACATTTTAGGGGGTTCGCCAGTGATATCAGTCATGAGTTCCAGCAATTCAAAGCAGTCGGCTCTTTTTTGTTCATCTTCAATCGCATTCAAGAAACTCTCAACATCCTGATCGGTTGGCTTCGTTTTCAGATCACTCATAACAGAACACCCCTGCTCATTATTTTTTCTTCGTGAAAAATGCGACAACAGCCGTAGTGAGCAGTCCCATGATCGGTGCACCAATGGTTGCCTGAATCATATAACTTTTCAGATTGAAGTAAGCTTCCGCATCTTCTCGTTCCATCATGCCTTCGTTTACGGTGTATTCGATAATATTGCTGAAATAATCGGGTGTAATTACGGTAGATGTGATGTATTGAATAAGCGGTGTAAACAGGGTAACGATCAGAGTAATAATGAGCCCGGAGATGAATCCCTGTTTGTAACTCATAAATCCGTCATAAAAGTTTTTTCTTTTATCGAGCAGTGCAAACACATAAATCGCAATGGCCGGTATGGCGATCAGATTTGTGACGATGGCGTGTTTGTCGATATGGGCATCATGAAAGCCTAATAGCCTTTCCATCAACATCCAAAGAAGCATCATCCCCACAAAAATGAGTGCCCATTTAATTTCAATTCTGTACTTTTTCATAATCAGTTCCTCTGTTTGATTAGCTCATTGAATGCAATCCAAATGTATTTTCTTCCGTATCCAGGCAGATCGAACAAAATCCGAACTCCCCGATCGAGAACTTCTCTTTCAGTACTTTCCCGCCTGCCTTTTCAACCCGACTCTCTTCAACACTGCAATCATCACAAGTAAAATAGATCACAACACTGTTTCCGCCGGGCTCCATTCCTTCAGCCTTTACCAGTGCACCGCTTGCATTAGGCTCATTTTCGACAAATGGAAATGTGACCATCTGAAAACTGTTTTCATCCTCCATTTCTGAAGGTATATCAAGTTTTTCGAGCTTCACATTCAATACAGCTTCGTAGAATGATTTGGCTCTTTGCATATCCTGAACGTAGATTTCGAACCAATTGACCGGATTTTTCATAGTGCGATAGGTTTGATTGTTAAAGTTTTACTTCTATGAAAATCAATGCTTTATATTATTGAAAAAAATCAATTTATCAAATGAAAAGAAAAGTAAATTAATATCTTTTAGATTCTATACTGATCCGAATCAGTATAGAATCTATTAAACATTGTTTTAATACGTCCAAAAACATTTAATTGGTCGTTTTTGCTATGTTTTATCCCTAAAGAATTGCTACAAAATAACTTATATTATTTTTTGTTGCATTTGCACTAAACCAATAAACAGTTGAATCAATAAAACAACTTCAATCCCATGTTCGGAACAGTCCATGTCGTCTTCGCACTTGCAGCCTTGATTTCCGGTGCGGCAGTCGTGTTTCGACCAAAAGGTGACCGATGGCATCGAATACTCGGCTATTTTTATACCATATCCTTATTTTTAGTGAATGTCAGTGCGCTTTCGGTCTATGAAGATTCAGTCGGCTTCGGGCCATTCCATATTCTTGCGGTAATTAGTCTCGCCACACTTATTTGCGGATTCATTCCGGCCTTTCTGCGCCGCCCGATTTCATCATGGCTTAATCTCCATGCCTATTTTATTAGCTGGTCGTATGTTGGATTGGTCGCGGCAGGTATCGCCCAATTTGCAACAATATCGTCTAATTTACCGACTCATTTCGCAGTTGGATTGCCATCTATTTTGGTTGCAATCATTGGAGGAGCGCTCATCCACACCAGGGTTCCTAAAATCCTTGTTGCGCTGGCTTCGAGCAGGTGAGCAAACTCTCTGGTTGATACACTCTCGACTTTGAAAACCAGCCACACACCAAAAATTGAAGAAGTGCCTAAACATTTAATTGATACTAATTCACATACGTATCCCAAAGAGCAATACCAGCGAAAATCACAAAGACCATTAATACGGATCTTGCTCAACCAAAACGCCATCTTTTAAATTAATGATCCGGTTGCCATACGAGACCATTTTCTCTGAATGGGTTACCTGAATAATGGTTACACCGTCTTCATTCAGTTTTTTAAAGATTTCCATGATCTGTTCACTTTGTTCGGAGTGCAGGTTGCCGGTCGGTTCATCGGCAAGCAGCAATTTTGGACTGCCAATAATGGCACGGGCTACTCCCACCACCTGCTGCTGTCCGCCCGAAAGTTGTTGCGGAAAAAGGTCCTTCTTGGCTACAATATTGAATTTGTCGAGCATTTCAGCGACCATAGCCTGACGCTGTTTACTTTTCACCTTGCGATAGAGCAAAGGCATTTCAATGTTTTCATAAACGGTAAGTTCATCGATCAGATGATATGCCTGAAATACAAATCCAATATGTGATTTATGATAATCCGATTTTTGCTTTTCAGTCAGATTATGCGCCGGTTTACTCAGAAAAGTATACTCTCCTTCGGAAGCATCATCCAGGAAACCGATTATGTTCAGAAGCGTGGATTTTCCCGCTCCGCTGGGCCCCATAATGGTTACAAAATCCCCCTCTTTCACTTCAAGATTGATTCTTTTCAGGATAAAAGTTCGCTGAAACCGTTTGTCGATGTATTTGTCGATGTCTATTAGTTGGATCATAAATATGTGTTTATGTGTAAACGTGTAAACGTGCTTACGTGCGAAAGTGTTTAGATGTTTACGTGATTAAGCAAATTCCAACGTTAACACGTTAGCACTTTCACACGTTTATACGTTTGTTTATTCACTTCTTAAACTATCCACAGGATTCGCCACTGCTGCTTTAATGGATTGCCAGCTTACCGTTAGCAAAGCTATCACCAAAGCGACACCGCCTGACAGGGCAAAAATCCCGGGGCCAATTTCAATTCTAAATGCAAAATCAGCCAGCCACTGGTTCATGGTGTACCAGGAGATGGGGATGGCAATGATCAACGATAAAGCGACCATTTTTACAACCTCGGTATTTAGCAATAAAATAATCTGTTGCACACCGGCTCCCATCACCTTTCTAATTCCAATCTCCTTGGTTCTTTGCTGGGTGGAAAATGTGGTAAGTCCGAAAAGACCCAGACAAGCGATGAATAGTGCAAGCAAGGTCAGCCCACCAAACACTTGCCCTAATTTCTGTTCGGCTCCATATTGTCTGTCCAGTTCATCATCAAGGAAATAATACCAGAAATAACTTCCGGGTGTCACACTATTCCATGTCTCTTTGATCTGAGCAATAGCTTCACCGGTATTTTCAGTGTGTAATCTAATCACCGTCATATTTATATCATGGCTTACATGGATGACAAGCGGTTCAACAGGATTGTGCAGTGAAGCATAATTGAAATCATCTACTACTCCAATCACTTCACCTTGCTTTGCGATCTCGAATGAGGATCCATCTTCACTAAAATCATACCAGGAGAGTTCTTTCCCTATGGGATCATCCCAGCCTAAATAATTCATAGCTGCCTGATTAATCACAAATGCCTGGGTAGCATCCGTTGGGATCTGTTCATCAAAGCTTCTGCCAATGACCATCTCTATTCCCAAAGTTTCAATGAAGCCGGGATTTATGCGCAATGTTCGCATGGTAGGCAGAGAGTCCGGGGCCATGTCTATAGTACGAATGGGATAATATGGGAACCGTACTCCTGGAACACTTTGTGCAGCCGAAACTTTTTGAACACCGGGAGCTTTTTCGAGTTCTGTTTTGAATGCTTGATAGTTTTCAGCCCCGGTAATCAGTACTTGTTCATCACTAAAACCAAGATCCTTTTCCTGCATATAATTGAGTTGAGAATACACGGTTAATGCTGCAACAATCAGGAAGGTTGAGATCACAAATTGGAAGACCACCAAGCCTTTTCGCAGTCCCTCACCTGATGAGTTTATTTTCGAAGTATCTTTTAATGCTTGAATGGGACGAAACCGCGACAAGAAAAAAGCCGGGTAGCTTCCGGACAAGATCCCTACGAAAAGAGCCAGTCCAATAAATCCTAAAATTGCACCCCAGCTATTTTGATATGGCATAGTTAAAGGGTTTCCGGTAAAATTACTAAAGAATGGAAGAGTAATCTCTACCAGGAGAAGTGCCACAGACAATCCCAGTAAGCTGAGCAGAATGGCCTCACCCAAAAACTGTCCGATAAGCTGATTTCGTTGCGCTCCCAATGTTTTTCGCATCCCTACTTCCTTTTTTCGCATCGTTGAATAGGCCGTAGATAAGTTCATGAAATTCACGCAAGCCACTACCAGAACAATGATCGCAATACTAGCTAAAATGAAAACGTAATTGAAATTACCGGTTACTGCGATATCTTTTTCTGCGGAGCCAAAATAAATATCATTCAATGGCTGAAGCTGCGGAGCCGGAAAATCTTCTTCGGTATATTTATCAAATGTAGAGGCGATAGCTGTTTCAACCTGTGTTGGATGTACGTTTTCAGGCAAAAGCATGTATGTGTAGAAACCGGACCAAGTCCAGTTTTCCATCATATTACCCATGAACGTTTGCAATAACTCTATTGGAACAAGAAAGTCGTATCGGTGATGTGAGTTGAGAGGGACATCTTCAAAAACGCCGGTCACTTCCAGATCCTGACCCCACATGTTTAGAGTTTTACCAAGTGGTGTTTCCTCTCCAAAATATTTTTCAGCCACCGACTCACTGATCACAATACGGTGAGAGGAGGAAAGAGCTGTTTCTTTATCACCCATAATCATCGGATGTGTGAAGACGTTAAAAACTCCGGGATCGGTAAATGTGATATTCCGCTCAGCAAATTGTTTGTCTTCATATACGATATCGGAAGGAGACTTGATGGGCCAGAATCGTATGACTTCTTCGGCCAGGTCGGGGTAGTCGCTCTTGAATGCGGGAGCCAAAGTGGGAGGAATTGCTGCGACATCACCGTTTAAAACCCGATAGATCTGTTCGGAATTTTTGTGATAGTCGTCATAACCCAGTTCATAAATCACCCACAGGCCAATAATAATACATGCAGCAAGACCAACTCCTAAACCCAATGTATTAATGATGGTGTAAGATTTATTTTTCGCCAAATGACGGAATGCGATTTTTATATAGTTTTTAATCATGATTTCTAGGCTTTCAGTGATCAGTCGTCAACTTTCAGTCCGCATAATCAGACGACTGACAGCTGAGATCTGACAGCTATTTTCATTCACTTCTCAAACTTTCTACAGGGTTCATAAATGCAGCTTTTAAAGATTGCCAGCTTACGGTGGCCAATGCAACTGCGAGGGCAAATCCCCCGGCTATCAGAAATATGCCAATTCCGGGATCTGTACGGTATGCAAAATTTTGAAGCCATTTATTCAGTGCTAACCAGGCAAGTGGTGAAGCAATTATAATGGAGATTAATATCAACTTTGCAAAGTCTTTGGATAGTAAAAGGATAATACCTTGAATGCTTGCGCCAAGCACTTTCCGGATGCCTATTTCTTTTTGGCGTTGAATGGAAATGATTCCGGTTAACCCAAACAAACCAAGGCATGCAACAAAAATAGCAAAGATAGAACTGTAGGTGATGATGGTACTCCAGCGTTCTTCAGCCCTGTACAAATTGTCCATATCTTCATCCAGGAAACTATAGGAAAATGGAACTTCATTAGTGATGGCAGCCCAGGTTGCTTGAAGTTTGTCAATGGTTTCAGGTATGTTATCCGGTTTTATACGCACCATTAGATTCAAAATCGGATCCCTTGGATTCATGTACATGATGGCGGGCTCGATATTATTTTGCAACGACTGGTAATTGAAATCCTCAACAACTCCTATAACTACAGGATTGGTCATCCAACCCCAGTCAATCGGAAAGACTTGGCCTACATCTGAATAATCAAGGCTGTGCCGTTCCAGGAAGGTCTCGTTCACAATAATACTTTGTGTGGAATCAGATGCCAGTTCGGGATTAAAATTCCGGCCTGTCACTATATTCATTTCCAATGTATTGATGTAGTTCGGATCTACTCGAAACACTGCAGATTGAATAAGTTCTCCGCCGTATCGATATCCCCTTCGCCATAAACCGGTTGCAAAAGAGACATTGGCTCCGGACATATCAACAATATCTGTATCCCGACCTAAAGCATCCCTGTAAAGATTCAATGCTCGTTGCCCGTCTACACCGTTAACCGGTATTACAACGACCTGTTCACCTGAAAATCCAAGGCTTTTAGATTGTAGAAATTTAAGCTGATTAGACATTCCAAGAGTCGCAGCCACCAAAAATATTGAAAGTGCAAATTGGACCATTATCAGTGATTTGGAAAGAGGATTAGCTCCACCGACAGTGATCTTATTCTTTAAAGAATCTATGGGTTTGTAATTGGATAAAATCAAGGCAGGATAACTGCCGGCAATCAAACCGGTAATAATTAATAACCCTCCTGTAACAAAAAGCATTTTGAAACTATTCAACGCGGGAAAAAAGGAAAGGGTTTTACCAGACAATTCATTAAAAACAGGAAGGAAAAATTCAGCAAAGAATAGTCCAAATAGTAATGAGATAAATGTCACCAAAATAGCTTCGGCCCAAAATTGAGCCATAAGCTGACTACGAACAGCTCCTGCAACTTTCCTTAAGCCCACCTCCTTTGCTCTTTTTGTTGATTGACTGATGGAAAGTATCATGAAATTAAAACAAGCTATAAGTAAAACAGTTAAAGCAATTCCGCCAAGGATATAAGAATAGGTTGGATTACTGGGTTCTGAAAATCCTCCCGGTATTTCAGGATTTAGGTGAATATCAGAAAGTGGCTGAAATTGATAGACAATAGGTGCGCCGGCTGTAGTCAGATTACCATTTTCTCGCATTTCATTAAAAATGTCACCCATATGAGTATTCATGAATTGGGGCAACTTATCACGCAGTGATTCCACATTGGATCCTTTTCGGAGCAATATGTAGGTAATTGTTCGGGTGGCATCCCATCTGTTTTCTGCTCCTGAATAAACATCAAACCTGTTTAGTAAATCTTCTGTTGATAGTAAAACACTAAATTGAATAGTGGAGTTTGCAGGAAGATTTTCGAGTACTCCAGTGACTACAAAATCACTGAAGATACTATTAAGACGAATGGAGAGAGTTTTACCAATTGGGTTTCCATCCCAAAAATATTTGTTTGCTGTTTCCTCCGTGATAACAACTGAACCGGGATTTATTAAAGCTGAGGCAGCATTTCCGTATTTGAATGGAAGTGTAAAAATGTCAAAAATAGAAGGGTCCGCAAAAGTAAAATTATCTTGTTCAAAAAGAGTGCCATCCATGCGTATAATATTGGTACCGAAAGGAATAAGCCTGACCGTCTCTTCCACTTCAGGGAAATCATTTTTCATGGCTTCTGCAGTGGGTAAAGGCATGTAAATATCCGGATCAAAAGAAGTTCCCTCTACGATAGACTGTCTGTAAAGCCGATATACATTTTCACTATTTTCATGAAACCGATCAAAATTTAATTCATCATGGATAAACAATAACACAAGAACCGAAAAGCATATTCCTAAAGATAATCCAAGGATATTGATGACAGTAAAACCTTTGTTCCGGCCCAGGTTACGAAATGCAATTTTAAAATAGTTTTTTAGCATGATTTTCAGCTATCATTGAAAATTGAAGTGACCACTGTACAACTGGTTTCAATAATCATACCAAACTAAAGAAAAGCTCTGATAATCATTATAAAGGCTGTTCATCCATCCAAATCTGTGCGTATTTAAACACCGTGTGTACGGTTTTGAACAGTTGTCAGCCGTCAGCTTTCAGTCCGCCTAACCTGACGGCTAAAAGCTGAAGTCTGACAGCTATTATCATTTACTTCTTAAACTCTTTACAGGATCCATATTTGCAGCACGGAAAGAATGCCAGCTCATTGTTAGCCATGAGGCCATAAGGACCGTAACTGCTCCTACAATAATTAAGCCAATGGAAATATCAATTCGATATGCAAAGTCATTCAACCAGCGGTTCATCAATACATAAGATGCGGGCAGTGCAACAACAAGTGCAATGATCACCAACTTGGTAAAATCGAACCCTAATAATTGGATAATATCCCACACAGAGGCTCCAAGTACTTTACGGACCCCAATTTCTTTAGTACGCCGTTCGGCCGTAAAAAGTGACAGGCCGAACAATCCAAGGCATGCCAGAAATATAGCTACCATTGAAAATCCGGTAATGGAATTACCCAGTTTTTCCTCCCGTTCGTAAAGTGCACCAAAGGTACTGTCCAGGAAATAATACCCAAATGAAGCCTCCGGAATCACATCGTTCCAGGTTTGTTCCATAAACTCAATTGTTGAAGCAATTTGCCCGGTGTTTATTTTCACTGAAATAAAATCAACTTGCTCAGGGCGATTGATAAGTACAAATGGCTGGATATCTTCATGCAATGATTGATAGTGAAAATCTTCCACAACACCTACAATTTCACCGGATGTACCCATCGACCTGTTTTCCAATACCTGGTTGATTGCTTCTTCCGGTGTAAACCCAAGTTCAAAAACAGCACGTTCATTTAATATTACATTGTTTGTATCAGCGGGTACATCTGCTCTAAAAGAACGACCGGCAATAAAATTCAGATCATACACTTCGGGATAATCTCCTTCAACGGTGTATCGCTCCCAGCGATGATCTTGCTCATTCCCAAGGAGCCTGAATGTATTATTATAGGTAAAAGTTGCAAACATTAAGTGAGATGAAGCAGTTAAGGCTTCTACATTGCTATTCTGTATAAACGCCTCTTTAACTCGATTCAGATTAGGTATAATTGCATTGTCACGATGAATGGGTATCACTACAATCTGCTCTTCAGAAAACCCCAGTTCTTTTTCTTTCATGAATTCAAGTTGCTGATACACAACGATTGTACTCAAAATCAACGCACCGCTAAGTGCAAACTGAAGTGTAACCAAAATTTTACGCAAATTACCGCCACCCAACTTTCCGCTAAAAGTTCCTTTTAAAACCGCGCCGGGACTAAATTTTGAAACAAACAATGCAGGGTATGCTCCGGCAAGTACTACTACTAATACGGAAAACAGAATAAGTAGTAAGAGAGAAGTATAATCTGAAAACAAGCTGATAATGTTCTCGGATTCAATAAAATTATTCAAAAACGGAAGTAAGAGCTCAACAGCTATTAGGCTTACAATAACAGCCAAAACTACCATGAGCAATGATTCCAGATAATGCTGAATGATAAGCTGAGAACGGGTTCCACCCAGGGTTTTTCGCAGGCCCACCTCTTTTGTTCGTTTACCGGCTTGAGCAGTTACCAGATTTACAAAGTTAAAGCAGCCTAAAAGTAAAATGATGAATCCAACTATAAGAACCGCATTTACATTTGCAACGCTGCCATTTATTTCCCACTCGCCTACATCAAGTTTCGAGTACAAATGAATATCTGTGATTGGCTGGGCATTTATTTCGTAAGATGCCCCGGGAACCTGCAGGTATTCATTTACCAGATTTGATGCTTCCTCTAAAGCAGGTGAAATATCGGCCCCAGGCTCCAACAAAATATATGCCGGCACGAACAAATTAACCCATTGATCAAAGAATTCCTGTCCCACACCACCGCCGGCCCAATAATCGTCAGCAGCTACTTTGATGTTGGCTATGAAGTCGAATTGGAAATGAGAGTTTTCCGGGAAATCGGCCATCACCGCGGTAACATAAAATGGAATATCGGTTTCCCCAAGATAATAGATGGGTTTTCCGATCGGGTTTTCATCCCCGAAATATTTTTCAGCAGTCGATTCTGAGAGAACGACGCTGCGAAAGCTTTCCAACGGATTTTCCTTATCCCCGGCTATAATTTCATAATCAAAAATGTCAAAAAAAGTGTCCTCAGCCCAGCCGAAATCATCTTCATAAAAAACCAGGTCTCTATCCGGATTTGAGACCGGCATTGATCGTCTGTATTCCCATACCCTAGCTGAATTCTGAATTGTGGAAAAGTTATCTCGTAAATGTTGACTGAGTGGCAAGGGAACAAAACCTACACTGCGTTCAACATCTTGATTTATACTTGTTGTGGTGAGCCTGTATATTCGGTCTCCTTTTTCATGAAATCTGTCATAACTAAATTCTTGTTTGGCATACGTCCCAATCAGGATCACCGATGTAATTGCTATGGCAAGGCTCAAAATCGATAGAACAGCAAAACTTTTATTTTGTATAATGTTTCGGAAGATGATTTTCAGGTAGTTTTTAAGCATAGGTAATGTGTTTAGGTGTAAACGTATTAAGGTGTTTACGTACGCTCAATCGTTAACACGTTAGCACGTTCAAAACGTTAATACGTTGAATTATTCACTCCTCAAACTGTCCACAGGATTTCTCAAACCTGCTTTTATTGCATTATAGCCTATCGTAGTCAGTGCAATGAAAATCAGCACTGAACCCGCCAGGAGAAATGGACCTGTCCCTATTTCGGTGCGATATGCAAATTCCTGTAACCAGTTGTTTGAAAAATACCAGGCAACAGGTACCGCTATGGCTGCCCCCAGCACCACAAGCTTAATAAAATCTTTTGAAAACAGTGCCACTATACTACTCACGGTAGCTCCAAGCACCTTCCGTATTCCAATCTCTTTAACCCGCTGCTCAGCCGCATAGGCACTCAGCCCGAATAAGCCAAGACATGCCACAAAAATTGCCAGCAGTGCAAACCAGGTAACCGTCTCAGCCAATTGCATGTCGGCTCTGTGCATCTGCTCAAAACTATCGTCCAGGAAAATGTAATCGAAGGGATAGTCGGGAAACATCTGCTCCCATACCCCCTGAGTATAACTAATCGTTTCCGATACATTGGCCGTATTCACCCTGATGGACAAATATTTGTGAAACTGATTCGATGTGATGATATAGGCGGATGCATATATATTTTGACGGAAGGAATACACGTGGATGTCGTTCACTACACCGGTAGCCCGTCCATTCACATTAAAAAATTCCACTCCCCTGCCAAGTATTTCTTCCGGTGTTTCTAAGCCCATTTCTTTTACAGCCTCTTCGCTGAACATAAAATCTCCGCCCTCTTCAATAGTCGAAACCCGATGGGCATTTGAACCGGCTATGACATTCATTCCGGGGGCTTTGAAAAACCCTGATTATTTAACGTTTTAATTTCTACT
>TARA_R100001143_G_scaffold13774_7_pt1 | contig 14821 bp, 15 predicted proteins | sample TARA_R100001143 | Tara Oceans TARA_R100001143 (sample SAMEA2621300) | marine metagenome | biome: marine biome (ENVO:00000447); feature: mesopelagic zone (ENVO:00000213); material: "saline water (ENVO:00002010), including plankton (ENVO:xxxxxxxx)" | depth 800 m | reverse complement strand
CCTTGGCTCCCTTGGCCAGCCCCAATGCATTCAGCCCCCCGCGCGAGGTGCCAAGCACGGCGGCCTTGTCGATGCCAAGATAATCCAGCAGCTCCAGCGCATCACGACATTCAATAGGGGGGGAATAGTGTGACCAGTCAGGGTCGAAGTCAGATTGCCCGCGCCCGCGATAGTCCATCTTGATCAGCCGCACGCCATTCAGATGGGGGGTGACATAGTCGAAATCCGCTGTGGTCCGCGTCAATCCTGCAAGGCAGAGAATCGGCAGACCCGCCCCTTCGTCGGTGAAATAGAGCGATAGCCCGTCGGATGTGGTGAAATGAGCCATTATACGCCTGCCAGTTCTGGGATGCCGTTGAGGTCCTGCAGCACATGGGCCGGTTGCCACGGCAGCCGGTCCATCGGCTCTCCCGCGCGGTTGACCCAAGCGGTGGTAAAGCCAAAGCCTGTCGCCGCCGCTGCATCCCATCCATTGGACGAGACAAACAACACCTCGGAGGTCGCGCAGGCAAAGCGCTGACCGACCAGTTCATAGACTTTGGCATGTGGTTTGAAGACGCCGACGCTTTCCACCGACAGCACCGCATCCAGCGTGTCACCCAGATTGGCGGAGGAAACCGCACCGTCCAGCATGGCTGGTGATCCGTTCGACAAGATCGCGGTATTCAGCCCAGCTTCCTTCAGTGTTTTCAGCATCTTGGGCACTTCGGGGAAGGCCTGAAGCTCCCAGTAAAGCGCCAGCAGGCGTTCGCGCAGGGCGGGGTCGTTGTCGTGGCCGGTCTTGGCCAAAGCCCAGTCCAGACCCTCTTGGGTGACCTGCCAGAAATCGTCGTGGGCCCCGGTGACAGCGCGCAGCCAGGAATAGCCAAGCTGCTTTTGCCGCCAATGTTCGGCGATCTGCGGCCAGCTGTCTTTTATCGCTGCAAAATCCGGCTCTGACGCGGCTTGTCGTGCGGCTGCGGCCACATCGAACAAGGTGCCATATGCGTCGAACACGCATGTTGTAATCGCCATGATTTCCCCCCTGAATATTTCTTCCGCAAGACTGTCACGACCCGTCACGACAGAAAAGGCCGAAAAACTGGCCTCATGGGGGTTTACGACGGGACGCAGGCTTGAAACACTGCGCGCCGAACCCGGAGCACCCGCGCAGATACGCGGCCTCCTGTATTTTCCCTTTATGGATCGGAGCTTTCTATGACGCAGGTTAAATCCGGCGATACTGTTGCTATTCACTACACTGGTACCCTGCTTGACGGCAGCACCTTCGACAGCTCGGAAGGGCGCGAGCCTTTGGAGTTCACGGTCGGGTCCGGCCAGATCATCCCCGGCCTCGACAGCGCGATGCCCGGCATGGAAGTCGGCGACAAGAAAGTCGTCAAGATCGGCAGCGCAGAGGCCTACGGCGATGTGAATCCCGAAATGCGTCAGGCCGTGCCACGCGAAGGTATCCCTGCGGATATCCCGCTGGAAATCGGCACGCAGCTGCAGATGCAAACCCCGGACGGGCAGGCGATGCCGGTGATGGTTGTCGAGGTTGACGACGCCACTGTGACCCTTGACGCCAACCACCCGCTGGCGGGCAAAGACCTGCAGTTCGACATCGAACTGGTAAAAATCGCCTGAACCAGGCCCATACAGTCCGGCGCTTTTGATCGCGCCGGACTGTCTTGCTCCAAGAAACCGCTCGAAACCTCGCGCGCCGCGCAGTAAGCAGCGGTTATGGACAGTCAAAACACCTTCGACATTTTTATCGTGGCCACCCCCGGTCTGGAAGACATGCTTCTCGCCGAGGTGACAGAGAAAGGCTTTGCCGATCCTGTGGCCTCGCCCGGCGGGATCACGGTGCAGGGCGGCTGGCCCGAGGTCTGGCGCGCGAACCTGCACCTGCGCGGAGCCTCGCGCGTGCTGGCGCGGATCGGGTCCTTCATGGCGTTCCATCTGGCGCAGCTGGACAAACGCGCGCGCAAGTTCCCCTGGGGCGATGTGCTGCGCGCCGATGTGCCGCTGCGGGTGCAGGTGACCACGAAAGCCTCTAAAATCTATCACGCCGGTGCCGCGACGAAGCGGATTGAAACCGCCTTGCGCGAAAGCCTCGGGGTCACGATCTCGCCCGAGGCGGCTCTCGTGCTCAAGGTCCGGATCGACGACAATGTGGTGACCATCAGCCTCGATACCTCGGGCGAGGCGCTGCACAAACGCGGCCACAAGGAAGCCGTGGGCAAAGCGCCGATGCGCGAAAACCTAGCCTATCTGATGTTGCGTCAGACGGGGTACACGGGCACCGAGACGGTGGTCGATCCCATGTGCGGTTCAGGGACCTTCGTGATCGAGGCGGCCGAGATCGCCATGGGCCTCAACCCCGGCCGCTCGCGCCATTTCGCTTTCGAAGACCTCTCGAGCTTTGACGCTGACCAATGGGCCGCCATGCGCGACACCCCCACCACATCCACGCCGCTGCGTTTCTATGGTTCTGACCGTGACGCGGGTGCCGTCCGGATGAGCCGTATGAATGCCGAACGGGCAGGGGTGGCCGATGCCGTGACCTTCGAAAACCATGCCGCGGGCGAGCTGACGCCGCCCGACGGTCCCCCCGGCCTTGTCATGGTGAACCCGCCCTACGGCGGGCGCATCGGCAACAAGAAACTGCTTTATCCGCTGTATGGCACGCTCGGCCAAACGCTGCTGACCCGCTTTAAAGGCTGGCGCGTCGGCCTTGTCACGTCCGAGCCGCCCTTGGCCAAAGCCACCGGCCTGCCGTGGAAACCCCAAGGCCCTGCTATCGCCCACGGCGGTATGAAGGTCTGGCTCTACCAAACCCCGCCCCTACGCTAAACGCGACGGCCCTTTTCAGACGCGCCGCGCCATTTCCAAATGGTCTGAAATCCCGGGGTCCGGGGCAGAGCCCCGTAAATAGAACTTTGTGGCAGCGCCCCGGTCCGCCAGTACCTTTAAAGGTTCTCCGCCTGCGGCATCCCCAGCACATGGAACCCACCATCAACGCGGATGATCTCGCCCGTTGTGCAAGCCCCGGCATCCGAGGCCAGATAGACCGCGGTCCCGCCGACCGCTTCCAACGTCGCATTGGCGCGCATGGGGGCGTTTGTGTCGGTGTGCTTATAGGTCTTGCGCGCCCCGCCAATCGCGGCACCGGCAAGCGTTTTCATCGGGCCGGGGCTGATCGCGTTGACGCGGATGCCTTCGGCGCCCAGATCATTCGCCAGATAGCGCGTGGCGCTTTCCAGTGCGGCTTTGGCCACGCCCATGACGTTGTAGTTGGGCGTCACGCGGTTTGATCCCATATAGGTCAGCGTCAGCAGGGTGCCGCCATTCTCGACCATCAGCGGGTGCGCACGGCGGGCGATCTCGATGAAGGAATAGGCCGAGATATCCATGGAGTTCTTGAAGTTCGCGCGGCTGGTGTTCAGGAACCGGCCAGTCAGCTCGGACTTGTCGGAAAAGGCAATGGCGTGGACGACGAAGTCGATCGTGGGCCAACGTGCGCCCAACTGCTCGAACGCGGCATCAAGCGAGGCGTCGTCGGTGACATCGACATCGACCATGAAGTCCGACCCGACGCTTTCGGCCAAGGGCTTGAGGCGCGAGCCAAAGGCCTCGCCCTGATAGGTGAACGCCAGTTCCGCACCGGCTTCCGCCATCGCCTTGGCAATGCCCCAAGCGATGGAGCGTTCGTTCGCGACACCCATGATCAGGCCGCGTTTTCCTTTAAGCATGTCTGACATCTGCTGCCCTTACTCTTGGAATTTGGAAAGGATCATCGATCCGTTGGTGCCGCCGAACCCGAAGGAGTTGGTCATCACCGAATCCAGACCGGCATTGTCCACACGCTCCAGCGCGATTTCGGACGGGTCCAGTTTCGGGTCCAGATCAACGACGTTGATGGATTTGGCGATAAAGTCATTCTTGAGCATCAGCAGGCAGAAGATCGCCTCGAGCGCGCCGGCGGCGCCTTGGGCGTGGCCGGTCATCGACTTGGTCGAGCTGACGGGGGGCGTGCTGCCCTGGCCAAAGACGCGACGGACCGCTTCGATCTCGCCCACGTCGCCGACCGGTGTGGAGGTACCATGCGCGTTGATATAGCCGACCTTGCGGCCCTCGGGCAGGGTTTCCAGCGCCAGACGCATGGCGCGTTCGCCGCCTTCGCCGGACGGGGCCACCATGTCGTGACCATCGGATGTCGCCGCATAGCCAGTGACTTCGGCATAGATCGTGGCACCGCGCGCCTTGGCGTGCTCAAGCTCTTCGAGCACCAGCATGCCGCCGCCGCCCGAGATGACGAACCCGTCGCGGTTGGCGTCAAAGGCGCGGCTCGCGGTTTCGGGGGCGTCGTTGTATTTACTGCTCATCGCGCCCATGGCGTCGAACAGGCAGGACAGCGTCCAGTCAAGCTCTTCGCCGCCGCCAGCGAACATCACGTCCTGTTTGCCCAGCATGATCTGTTCTGCCGCGTTGCCGATGCAATGCAGCGAGGTAGAGCAGGCCGAGGTGATGGAATAGTTGATGCCCTTGATCTTGAAGGCGGTCGACAGGTTCGCGCTGACGGTGGAGGACATGCATTTCGGCACGGCAAACGGTCCGATCCGCTTGGTCGCGCCGGTGTCGCGCACCACGTTATGCGCGGTGAACAGCGCCGATGTCGATGGCCCGCCGGAGCCCGCCACAAGGCCGGTGCGCGGGTTGCTGATCTGGTCTTCGCTCAGGCCCGCATCCGCAATGGCCTGCTGCATGGCGATATAGGCATAAGCCGCACCGCCGCCCATGAAACGCAGCGCGCGTTTGTCGATGTGGTCGGCCACATCAATCTTGAGCGTCCCTGCAACGCGGCTGCGAAAGCCGTGCTCTGTCATTTCGGGGCTGGCGACGATGCCGCTGGTCCCGTCTTTCAGCGATGCCAGAACTTCTTCTGCATTGTTTCCGATGGACGAGACAATTCCCAATCCTGTGACGACGACGCGGCGCATGGGCTGCACTCCCTTGATCTGTGTGGGGCGGGTGCCCTCTTGATGCTGCGCGGCCCGCACGCTTGTCGCGGGGCCGCACGTTCGTTTCCCGTTTGCCGCCTATGGGGCGACAAATCAAGTCATCAGTCTGTCTGGATGATCAGCAAGGTGATCCGAGCGATGATCTGACGGGTGGGCTTAGCTCTCGCTCAGCGCGACCTTCATGTCCTTGACCTGATAGATCACTTCGCCGTCGGCTTCGACGATGCCATCGGCAACGCCCATGGTCAGGCGGCGAGTCTGGATCGCTTTGGTAAAGTCGATCTTGTAGGTCAGCATCTTGCGGTCAGGGCGTACCATGCCGGTCAGCTTCACTTCGCCCACGCCAAGCGCATAGCCGCGCCCCTGCCAGCCGCGCCAGCCAAGGTTAAAGCCGGTCAGCTGCCACAGACCATCCAGGCCAAGGCAGCCGGGCATGATCGGGTTGCCGGGGAAGTGGCAGTCAAAGAACCACAGGTCGGGCGTGATGTCGAATTCTGCCGTGATGTGGCCTTTGCCATGGGCACCGCCATCGGCGGAGACGTCTGTGATCCGGTCCATCATCAGCATCGGCGGGGCGGGCAGCTGCGCGTTGCCTTCGCCGAAAAGCTCGCCACGGGCGCATTTGAGCAGGGCTTCTTTGTCAAAGCTGGTGGGGTAGTCGGCCATATTATCGCGGCTCCTGAGGGCTGAATTTCAAATCCCGGCAGGTTTAGCATTGCGCGCCGCAGGCCCGCAAGGGCGCAGGCACACCGCATTTACGCGACGGCGAAAGGCGGCGCTGGCAAGAGTTTCCGGATTTCCGTTTGAAAACCGCCCCCATTGCCCCTTATATATAGCGCATGAGAGGTACTTATAGCCAATGACCCAAACAACACAGCAGATCAGTTCTGAGTGGCTTGCCAAGGCGGGCCTGCGCCCCACGCGGCAGCGCATGACGCTGGCGCATCTGTTGGTGGGCGACGGTCAGCACCGCCATGTCACCGCCGAAAGCCTGTTTGACGCGGCCAAGGGGCAGGGCGATGCCGTGTCGCTGGCAACGGTCTACAACACCCTGCGCGCCTTTTGCGACGCGGGGCTGATGCAGGAAGTCACGGTTGACGGGTCCAAAAGCTATTTCGATACCAACACCCATGATCACCCCCATTTTTTCTGGGAGGACGAGGCACGCCTGTCCGATGCGCCTTCTGACCAGTTGGTGATCGCGCAACTGCCCGACGCCCCCGAAGGGGCCGAGATCGCCTCGGTCGATGTGGTGATCCGTCTGCGCCGCAAGGGCTAGGGCCATTCGGTCAAGGGCACGGTTTTTACCGGTCCCCTGCGTTCAGAACCACTGCCCCGGTTCCATCAACCCCAGATCCAGCAGTTGGCGAGAATGCCATTCAAACGGCGCGGAGTTGTGCCATTTGAAGCTGGCGATACTATCCCTGCTGCCCGGGTTGGACTTGAGCGCCTTGGCCGTGCGGAAAGAACAGATCGACGCCGTGATATTGTGGTGCCACGGGCAGGCGTAGGTGTTGTATTCTTCATCCGTGAAGGTGTGATCGTCCCGCATCCGCAAGCCGGGCTTGGCGCGGAACAGCGAGATACGGTCGATCTTGCGCCGCGCGGCGGGCACATGTTCCTCGAACCGCCAACGCAATCCGCCAAAGAAATCAAGTTGCCGTTCTTTGGGATGGTTGTCCGGCGTGCCGTCAGGCCGCGCCAGCGCGTAATAGCCGGACCGGTCCAGAAAGGCGTTGTCCAGCGATACCGCGTTCGGGGCGGCACCTAGATCATCTGCATAAAGATCAACGACATAGGTGAGCATTGCATCGCGGCGCTCTTCCGTGTGAAAGGCCAGCAACTCCCCCACGGTGCGCGTCTCGCAGAAAGGGTAGAACAGATATTCGGCGTTGTAGCAGGTATAAAGCCATTGCCCCGGTGCGGCCTCGATCACGGCGTTTACGGCATTTTCCAGCGCGCCCTCGCGGTCCATGTCGTAATCCACGCGCAGCACGCCTTTGCTTTCGGAGACATCACGGGCCAGCGCGAAGCTGGCGGGCATAAAGGCGACAACAGTGGCAAAGCCAAGCTGCTGGTGGTGGCGCAGCGTCGTCTCGATCTCTATCGCGTCCTCGACCATGATGAGGGCAATGGGCCCCTTGCTCAGCACCGCTTTGCTGTCACTGATAAAATGGTCAAGACTGCGGTACTGCATGACACCCCGGCTCTATTTGTACTGTGCCCTAAATCTGTCAAATCGGGACGCATTGCAAGAGAACGCTGGCGCTGTTAGACCGCGCTTTTGCACCTTTGATCAACGGACCCTGCCATGACCGCGCCAAAAAAGCTGTTCATCAAGACCTACGGCTGCCAGATGAATGTCTACGACAGTGAACGTATGGCCGAGTCTCTGGGCGATAACTACGTCGAGACAAAGACCGCAGCTGACGCCGATATGATCCTGCTGAACACCTGTCACATCCGTGAAAAGGCAGCAGAAAAAGTCTATTCCGAACTGGGCCGCCTGAAGCCTCTTAAGGAACTGAACCCCGATCTGAAGATTGGCGTCGCAGGCTGTGTGGCGCAGGCCGAAGGGGCCGAGATCATGCGCCGTCAGCCGGCCGTCGATCTGGTCGTGGGGCCGCAATCCTATCACCGCCTTCCCGCGATGGAGGCGCGCGTGCGCTCTGGCAAAACCGCGCTTGATACGGATTTCCCCGAAGAGGATAAATTCGAAAAGCTGAAAGGCCGCGGCAAAGCGACGCGTGCGCCGTCTGCGTTTCTGACGGTGCAGGAAGGCTGCGACAAATTCTGCGCCTTCTGCGTGGTGCCCTATACCCGCGGGGCCGAAGTCTCGCGCCCCGCGACCCGCGTGCTGACCGAAGCGCGCGAACTGGTAGAACGCGGCGTGCGCGAAGTCACCCTGCTGGGTCAGAACGTCAATGCCTATCACGGCGTGGGGGAAGAGGGGGCGGATTACACGCTCGCCCGCCTGATCAAGGAGTTGGCCAAGATCGACGGGCTAGAGCGTATCCGCTACACCACCAGCCACCCCAACGATATGGACGATGCGCTGATCGCCGCCCATGGCGAGATCGACAAGCTGATGCCCTATCTGCACCTGCCCGTGCAATCCGGCTCGGACCGTATCCTCAAGCGGATGAACCGCAGCCACACCGCCGAAAGCTATCTGCGGCTGATCGAACGCATCCGCGCCGCTCGCCCCGATATCGTGATGTCGGGCGATTTCATCGTCGGCTTCCCCGAAGAAACCGACGCAGACTTCGAAGCCACGATGGAGCTCGTCCGCGAGGTGAAATACGGCTACGCCTATTCGTTCAAATACTCGACCCGTCCCGGCACCCCCGCCGCCGAACGCCCGCAGGTAGAGCCCGCCATAGCTGACGAACGCCTCCAGCGCTTGCAAGGGCTGATCACCGGTCAACAGCGCGAGATCCAGAACAGCATGGTGGGGCGCGATGTTTCTGTTCTTGTCGAAAAAGCGGGCCGCGAGGCGGGGCAGATGGTGGGGAAATCCGAATACCTCCACTCTGTGCATATCGACGAGGCGCAGGCCGAAATTGGCGACGTTGTCCGCGTCAGAATCGTTGATGCCAAAACCAATTCGCTGACGGCACGTCAGATTTAGGTGTCACCGGTCGCGATTTGCCCGCAATGATTGTAGACCAAAACGACTGCAATGGCCGGAAAATGGCGTAAGTGTGGCAGTAATATAGTAAATATCGCCGCATTCGCGCTTCACAGAAGCGCCTTTACCTCTTAATCTCACAACATATAGCGGACGACCGTGGTGCCTGGGGTATCTGTGGGTCTTCCGACTGGGGGACAGTAAGAAAAGGACGAGGGCTGTGTTTAATACAATTTCCAAGGGGCTACGGCTGTTTGCGGGCACGATGATTGCCGCAACATTCGTGCTTCAGGCATCTGCTGCCGATGCACAAACAAGATCTCAACAGGGCCGTGACAAGGGCCAGTATATTCCAACAATCTGGGTTGACCCCGATGGGTGTGAACATTGGGTCATGGATGACGGTGCCGAAGGCTATATGACACCGCATGTCACCCGTCAGGGTATTCCGGTCTGCCGCCGGGGTAACGTCTGCGGCGTGATGAATACGGACCAGTTTTTCAACACCGACAGCTACCGTGTGCACCCGCAGGGCCGCGCCCGCCTGGCTGAATTCTTCAAGACCACGGGTGCCGTGTCCTATATCATCAGCGGGCACACAGACAGCCGCGCGTCGGATGCCTATAACATGAAGCTGTCGCTGAACCGTGCCAATGCGGTTGCCAGCATCGCCCAGCAATCGGGGGCCCGCATTGCGGATGTCCGTGGCTATGGCGAACGGATGCCAGCGGCGTCCAATGGCACAGCGGGCGGTATGGCCAAGAACCGCCGCGTCGAAATCATCTGCATTCGCTAAGGGGACAGTAACGTGATGAAAGCTAAGATTATGATGGTCACCGCCTGCGCCCTGACACTGGGTGCCTGCGCTGACTACGAAGGCCGGGGCTATCCCGCCGATAAAACCGTCGACCGTGGTTTTGACAAAAAGCACCTGAGCCAGCTTCAGGCCGGCATCTGGGTCGATCCCAATGGCTGCGACCATTGGATCATCGACGACGGCGTCGAAGGCTACCTGAGCCAGCGACTGGACAAATACGGCAAGCCGGTCTGCTCTGGCGTGGCCCAGCCCACATATACGGCGGGCGACTTCAAAGGCGGCTCGCGCGTCCGAGATCCCAACTGATCTTGCGACCACTCCTACACATAGGATCGGGCCGGCGCGTTTTACGCTCCGGCCCTTTTTTGTCGGCCCAAAGGGGTACATAGTTTGAATATGGGACCCATATTAATCCAAAGACACCTCCAATTAGGAAAACGCTTTGCCATCTAGTGACACAATGACGCCTCCCGCTTCTCACGCGCAGCAGCTTGAATTTCCGGACAACCGGCTTCTGATCGATCTCTGCGGCCCCTATGACGCCAACCTGACCGCCGTAGAGACGGCGCTTGAGGTCCAGATCGTGCGTCGGGGCAACCATCTGTCGGTGATGGGAGAGGAAGACGCGACCACCCGCGCGGCCTCTGTGCTCGAAGGGCTTTACGCCCGACTGGAAGGCGGGCGCAGTGTGGAGCCCGCCGATGTCACCAGTTTGCTACGCATGGGCGATTCCGCCGCTGGGACGGGGGTGCGCCCGGGCGACCAGATCGAGATGCCGAATTTGGGTGGCGTCGAAATCCAGACCCGCAAGAAACGCGTCGAACCCCGCACGGCCGCGCAGAAAGCCTATGTGCAATCACTGTTCGATAACGAACTGGCCTTCGGCATCGGCCCTGCCGGTACGGGTAAAACCTATCTTGCGGTGGCCGTCGGCGTGTCGATGTTCATCGGGGGCCACGTGGACCGCATCATCCTGTCGCGCCCTGCCGTTGAGGCGGGGGAGAAGCTGGGCTACCTGCCCGGTGACATGAAAGACAAGGTCGATCCCTACATGCAGCCCCTTTATGACGCGCTGAATGATTTCTTGCCCGGCAAGCAACTGGCCAAACTGATCGAAGAGAAAAAGATCGAGATCGCGCCGCTGGCCTTCATGCGCGGGCGGACCCTGTCCAACGCCTTTGTTGTGCTGGACGAGGCGCAGAACGCGACCTCGATGCAGATGAAGATGTTCCTGACCCGTCTGGGCGAAGGCTCGCGGATGGTGATCACCGGTGACCGGACCCAGATCGACTTGCCACGCGGCGTGCCATCGGGCTTGCAGGACGCGGAACGGCTGCTCAAGACGATTCCCAAGATCAGCTTTAACTACTTCACCTCGAAAGACGTGGTGCGCCACCCGCTCGTGGCCGCGATCATCGAAGCCTATGAAGCAGATGCAGGCCACGCGTGATGTCCGGCTGCTTCATTTTGCCAGATAAACTCCGGGGGGCCGGGGGCTGGCCCCCGGTGGGGCGCTGATGCAGGCGCTTGACGTGATAGAGGAAGACCCCCGTTGGGCCGGTCTGGACCTTGATACCCTATGCCCCCGCGCGATGCGCGCCACATTGGCGCATCTGTCGCTGGATGCCGACACCGCCGAGGTGACGGTGCTGGCCTGCGACGATGCACATATCGCCACGTTGAACGCAGATTTCCGCGACAAGCCCACGCCGACAAATGTGCTTAGCTGGCCTGCCGAGGAACGCGGAGCCGCGCGCGACGGCGAACTTCCGCTGCCGGTCACGCCGGGGTTCGACAATATGCTGGAACTGGGCGACATCGCGATTTCATATGACACCTGCCACGCCGAGGCAGAGGCCGCAGGCCGTCCGATGGCCGATCACGTGACCCATTTGATCGTGCACGGGCTGCTTCACCTGTTGGGGTATGACCATGAACGGGACGGGGATGCGACCCTGATGGAACGGTTAGAGGTAGAAATACTTGGCAAATTGGGGTTGGATGACCCATATAGAGACGACGCAGTGCAACCGCCTGCCTAAACACATAAAGACAGGACCCGATGGGCGACACAGACGGATCATCTGAGGCGGCGCAGAGCGCGCAGTTGGAAGACATCATACCGGCCTCCGAGGCCGAAGAAACCGAAGACACCCCGAAATCCGGTGGCTTCTTTTCCCGGGTCATGGGCGCACTCAGCGCGTCGGACAACGAGGAAGAGGAGGAGATCACCGCGGCACAGGCTGACAGGCTGTCGACCCGCGGCATGATGAACCTGCGCCGGATGCGAGTGGATGATGTGGCGGTGCCCAAGGCTGATATCACTGCCGTGCCGGTGACCTCGACGCTGGATGAGCTGGTCGGCGTGTTCAAGGATAGCGGTCTGACGCGCCTGCCGGTGTATGACGGCACGCTCGATACCCCCGTTGGCATGGCCCACCTCAAGGATCTGGCTCTGACCCACGGATTTAATGGCCGAAACACCGAATTTGACCTTCAGGCGATGCTGCGTCCCTTGCTGTTCGTGCCGCCGTCCATGACCATCGGCGTCTTGCTGACCAAGATGCAGGCCGAACGGCGCCATATGGCGCTGGTGATTGACGAATACGGCGGGGTCGACGGGCTGGTCACAATCGAGGATCTGATCGAACAGGTCATCGGCGAGATCGAAGACGAACACGACGTGGACGAAGGCAAATACTGGACGGTCGAAAAACCCGGCTGCTACCTCGCGCTGGCCAAGACACCCTTGGATGACTTCGAGGCCGAGATTGGCCATTCGCTGACCGACCACGATGATGTTGACGAAGAAGAGATCGATACCCTTGGCGGGTTGGTCTTCATGCTGTCGGGACGGGTGCCGGCGCGTGGCGAAGTGGTCGTGCATCCCGATGGCCCCGAGTTCGAGGTGATCGACGCCGATCCGCGCCGGATCAAGCGTTTGCGCGTGCGTATGGCCGGAACTCACTGATGACTTTGCGCAGTGCCGCTTGGATGCGGTTCGGGGCCGCGGTGCTTGCGGGCGTTGTCGCGGCCTTTGGGCAGGCACCCTATGATTTGCCGCTGGTCTTGCTGGCTGCACTTGCGGCTGTTCTGTTGATCTACCGCGCTGCTGCAACGCCCCGGCAGGCCGCAGCGCTCGGGTGGGGCTTTGGCTTTGGCTATTTCTTGCATGGGTGGTCGTGGCTGATATCGCCCTTCATGGTCGACCCTGAACGCTATGCCTGGATGGCACCTTTTGCTGTGGCAGGGCTGACGGGCGGTTTGGCGTTGTATTGGGCTTTGGCGTTCTACGTGTCCCGCCGGTTGTCGGCACAGGTCTGGCCGCTGATCTTCGTCCTGCCCGCCGCGGAAATGCTGCGCGGTTATCTGTTCACCGGCTTCCCGTGGGGGATGTTCTCTCAGTCTTTGGTCAACCATTGGCCGGGGCAGGGGCTTGCGCTGGTGGGGCCCTACGGCATGACCCTTGCCTTTGTCGCGCTGGCTGTGGCGATGGTGCAGCGCGCGCGGGGCCCAATGCTGCGGCAGGGCGCTGTCTGGGGCGCGCGGGTCTTGGGTGTGGCGGCGTTGACGGTGCCCTTTGGAGGGGGCGACGCGCCGGTTACCGACCATATGATCCGTATGGTGCAGCCGAACGCGGCGCAGAAAGACAAATGGGACCCCGCCAAAATCCCCGAATTCTTTGATCGTCAGCTGGCGCTGACCGCTGCACCGCCTGCGCAGGGGGATGCGGCGCCTGATCTGATACTCTGGTCCGAAACCGCCATCGCATGGCCACTTGATTTGGCCCATGGCGCGCTGACCTATATCAGCGAAGCCGCAGCCGGTACGCCTGTGGTGCTGGGGGTGCAGCGGCGCGACGACATGGCCTATTACAACTCGGCCGTGTTGCTGGGGCCGGACGCCGAGGTTGTGCAGACCTATGACAAGCACCACCTCGTGCCCTTTGGCGAATATATCCCTTTTGGCGACCTGTTGGGCCGTATCGGTCTGCGCGGCATGGCGGCGCAGTTTGGCAGCGGGTTTTCCTCGGGTCCGGGGGCAGATCTGATGGATCTGGGGCCCTTGGGCCAGGCGCTGCCCCTGATCTGCTACGAGGCCGTCTTTGCACGGGACGTCAACGCTTCACCGGCGCGGCCCGCGTTCTTGATGCAGCTCACGAATGATGCGTGGTTCGGCAAGGGGCAGGGGCCGTTGCAGCATCTGGCTCAGGCCCGGATGCGCGCGATAGAACAAGGTCTGCCCATGGCACGCGTCGCCAACACGGGCGTTTCGGCGATGATTGACCCCTGGGGCCGCATCACAAAGAGTTTGGCTTTGAACGAGGCAGGCTTTCTGGATGCCCCTCTGCCCGCTCCACTTCCTGCGACACCCTATAGCAGGTGGGGGGAATGGCCGTTTCTTTTCATCACTTTGGCGGGGTTTGCCCTTGTTATCCTGCGCCGACGACGCAACTTAAAGTTTGACCAAAGGGGCAGGCAAAGCTAAGCCCCGTTAATCGGCCACAACGGCTTCCTGACGTGGCTAAGAAATCTATTGGAGCACTAAATGTCCCGCAAAAACTACACGTTCACTTCGGAATCCGTTTCCGAGGGCCACCCGGATAAGGTCTGCGACCGGATTTCCGACGCCGTACTTGATGCCTTTCTGACCGAAGAACCCGAAGCGCGTGTCGCAGCGGAGACCTTTGCCACCACCAATCGCGTGGTCATCGGCGGCGAGGTTGGCCTGTCGAACAAGGACAAGCTGGATGAATACCTTGGCAAGATCGACGGCATCGCCCGCGCCTGCATCAAGGACATCGGCTACGAGCAGGATGAATTCCACCACGCCACCTGCGAGATCACCAACCTGCTGCACCCGCAGTCGGCGCATATTGCGCAAGGCGTGGATGCGTCAGGCGACAAAGAAGAAGGCGCGGGCGATCAGGGCATCATGTTCGGTTTCGCCACCAACGAGACGCCAGAGCTGATGCCGGCGCCGATCCACTATGCCCATGCGATCCTGCGCCGTCTGGCCGAGGTGCGCAAAGACGGGACAGAGCCGACATTGCGCCCGGACGCCAAAAGCCAGCTTTCCGTGCGCTATGAAGACGGCAAGCCTGTTGGCGTGTCCTCTATCGTCTTGTCGACGCAGCACGCCGATGCAGGCCAGACCAGTGCCGACATCCGCGATATCGTCGAACCCTATATCACCCAGGTTCTGCCCGAAGGCTGGATCACCCCCGACACCGAATGGTGGGTGAACCCGACGGGGACCTTTGTCATCGGCGGCCCTGACGGCGACGCGGGCCTGACCGGGCGCAAGATCATTGTGGATACCTATGGCGGTGCGGCACCTCATGGGGGCGGCGCGTTCTCGGGGAAAGAT
>TARA_R100001143_G_scaffold15448_1_pt1 | contig 14863 bp, 13 predicted proteins | sample TARA_R100001143 | Tara Oceans TARA_R100001143 (sample SAMEA2621300) | marine metagenome | biome: marine biome (ENVO:00000447); feature: mesopelagic zone (ENVO:00000213); material: "saline water (ENVO:00002010), including plankton (ENVO:xxxxxxxx)" | depth 800 m | reverse complement strand
GAACACCCGTTCGCAGGGGCTGACCGGCGACATGAGCTTTGATCTCGTCGCCCTGTCACGCAGCCGCACGCGCATCATGGTCGCGCTAGAGCTCAAGCCGCAAAACCTGTCGGCCCGTCTGCTGGTGCAGTCGTTGAAGCTGGCCAAGAATTCGCTGACCAAGAAGTTCAAGAAACGTGTCGGCGACTATGCCAAGGACATGGAAGACCGCTACCACAAACCCCGCTAGGGGGTTTGCGGTGGTTACCGCGTTTACTGGCCGTGACGGTCGGGATGCGCGGGGTAGACGCCCAGAATATCGATGAAGTTGGTGAAATGCGCCAACTCCTCCAGCGCGCGGGCGACGGCGGGGTCTTCGGGGTGGCCTTCGATATCGGCATAGAACTGTGTCGCCGTGAACGACCCGCCCGCCATGTAGCTTTCCAGCTTGGTCATGTTGACGCCATTGGTCGCGAAACCGCCCATGGCCTTGTAAAGCGCCGCCGGGATGTTGCGCACCTGAAAGACAAAGGTGGTCAGCATGTTTTCCGCACGGCGGGTCTGGTCCAGCTCGGGTGACATCAGCAAAAAGCGGGTGGTGTTATGGTCCAGATCCTCGATGTCGCGGGCCAGCACCTTGAGCCCGTGAATATCCGCCGCGACCTCGCTTGCCAGCACGCCGACATCGCGTTCCTCCGACACCGCAAGATCCGCCGCCGCCCCTGCGCTGTCTGCCGCTGCCTCTGACGTGATGCCATGGGCGTCCAGCCAGCTGCGCGCCTGCGGGATCAGCACCATATGCGCGCGCACGTGTTTGATGTCTTCGAGCTTTACACCGTCATGGGCCATCAGGCTGATGCGCACGCGCACGAAGGCCTCTGCGATGATGCGCAGCCCGCTTTGCGGCAGCAGCCGGTGGATGTCCGCAACCCGCCCGTAGGTCGAGTTTTCGACCGGCAGCATCGCCAGATCGGCGCGGCCTTCGCGCACGGCGCGGATCACCCCTTCGAAGGTCATGCAGGGCACGGGGATCATGTCGGGGCGGGCTTGCAGGCAGGCTTCGTGGCTATAGGCCCCCAAAGCACCTTGGAAAGCGATGCGTGGCGCGGTTTTACTGGTCATCAGGGGCATCCTTCTTCAAGCCGTTGCCAACTATGGCGTTTGGTCGCGGTAACTACACCTTGCCCCGACGAAGGGAAAGCAATAGATACGCCTGCAATACGATGCCCGAATACCAACGATGGACCTTCACGCATGTTCGATACAATGACCGTTACCAAAATCGCTGCCGGCCTGTTTGGCGCTTGGCTTGTCCTTCTGCTTGGCAAATTCGCGGGCGAAGAGCTTTATCATGCCGAAGCGCATGGCGAACAAGGCTATGTCATTGAAGTGGCAGACGCCTCTGGTGGCGGTGAGCCCGCTGAAGAAGTCGATTTCGCCGAGATCATGGCGGCCGCTGATCCGGCCAAGGGTGAAAAGGTTTTCCGCAAATGTTCCGCCTGTCACAAGGTTGAAGATGGTGCGAATGCGGTTGGTCCCTACCTCTACGGTGTTGTCGGGCGTCCGGTTGATTCCGCTGACGGGTATGCGTCCTACTCCGGCGCGCTTGAGAAAGTGGCTGAGACATGGACCCCCGAGAACCTGAACGCCTTCCTGACCAAGCCTGCCGGTTTCGCGCCAGGCACCACGATGGGTTTCGCGGGTCTGCCCAAGATCGAAGACCGGGCGAATGTGATCGCCTATCTCGACAGCCTGGACAACTGATCCACCCCATATTCCGATTGCAAGGCCGCCCCCTCGTGGGCGGCCTTTTGCTGTGAAGTGCCCTGTTTTCAGTCAGGTAACATATTCGCAACTTGTAACTTGGGCGGTCGGGCCGTTAGCGTGTATCCGGCAGTGATCTGCCGCGACGACCCTTGTCTATCGCCTGTTGTTATAAAGGATACGCCCGATGCCCCGGACCCATGCCCGTGCTGACACAAAATCGCAAACCCCCATGCTGCGCGTCGCTGGCGCGGCCTTGCTTGTTTTCGGGGCCGCGATGCTGGGCGGTGCCGCTTGGGGGCAGGATGACGCCGCGCAGGGCAGTGACAAGATCATCACCGCGCATGGCTATTCCTTTTACGGCGATCTGAAATACCCCGCCGACTACACCCATTTCGACTATGTGAACCCCGAGGCCCCCAAAGGCGGCGAGATTTCAATCTCTACCCTCGGGACGTTTGATTCGATGAACCCCTATTCGCGCAAGGGCCGTGGCGGCGCGTTGAGCACGGTGATGTATGAAAGCCTGCTTGGCGAGGGCGTCGGCGGAGAGATCGTGCCCGCCGATGTTTACGGTGAAGCCTATTGCCTGCTGTGCGAGAGCCTTGAATACCCCGAGAGCAAGGATTGGGTGGTGTTCCACATGCGCAAGGACGCGAAATTTTCGACCGGCGATCCGGTGACGGCCCATGACATCGCCTTTAGCCACAACCTGCTGCTGGATCAGGGGCTGAAATCCTATGCCGATGCAGTGCGCAAGCTGATCCCCAAGGTCGAGGTGATCGACGATTACACCATCAAGTTCTATTTCAGCCCCGGCGTGTCCCGGCGCAGCCTGATCGAACAGGTCGGCGGCGTGCCGGCGTGGTCGAAAAAATGGTACGAGGAAACCGGCGCGCGGCTCGACGAATCGCGGCTGGAAACCTCGCCCGGGTCCGGCCCGTATATGATCGACAGCATCGATGTGAACCGTCGGATCGTCTACAAGCGCAACCCCGATTACTGGGGCAAGGACCTGCCGTTCAACGTGGGCCGCAACAATTTCGATAAAATACGCGTCGAATACTTCGGCGACGAGAATTCCGCGTTCGAGGCCTTCAAGGCGGGTGAATATACCTTCCGCACCGAGGGCAGCTCGAAACAATGGGCGTCGTCCTATGACTTCCCCAAGGTGACCGCAGGGCAGGTGGTCAAAGAGGATATCCCCGACGGGTCGCCTCCCACGCCCTCGGGCATCGTGTTCAACCTTGGCCGCGAGGTCTTGCAGGACAAGCGCGTGCGCGAGGCCGTGGCCCTGGGGTTCAACTTTGAATGGACCAATGAATCGCTGCAATACGGGCTGTTCAAACAGCGGGCGTCGTTTACGCAGGACACACCGCTGATGGCCACGGGCGCACCCCAAGGGGCCGAGCTGGCGCTGCTGGAAAGCCTTGGCGATGTCGTGCCGCCCGAACTGCTGACGCAAGACGCGGTGGTGCCGCATACCTCGGATGCGAGCCGCCTGTCGGACCGTCGCAACCTGCGCCGCGCAATGAAGCTGCTGGACGAGGCCGGTTGGGCCGTGGGCGATGACGGCAAACGCTATAATGCGCAGGGCAAACCCTTGCAGTTGCGGTTCTTGCTGAACTCCTCGGGGTCGGCGACGCTGTCGGCGGTGATTGAAAACTTTATGTCGAATTTGCAAAACATGGGCATTGATGCCGTGCTCGAGAAAGTCGACAGTTCCCAATACACGGCCCGCGAACGGGACCGCGATTACGACATGGTCTATGACAGCTATGGGGCGTTTCTGGGCACAGGCACCGGGCTGGAACAACGCTATGGGTCAGAGGCGGCGGCCTATTCGCTGTTCAACCCTGCGGGGCTTGCCAGCCCGCTGGTGGATGCGATTGTGACCGCGTCGCTGGCAGCCGACACGAAAGAGGAAGAGGACGCCAGCCTGATGGCGCTGGATCGGGCACTGCGCTATGAATTTTTCATGATCCCGACCTGGTATAACGACAGTTTCTGGACCGCCTATTACGACCAGTACGAACACCCCGAAACGCAGCCGCCTTACGCTTTGGGCTACCTCGATTTCTGGTGGTACAATGCCGATAAAGCAGACGCCTTGCGCGCTGCAGGCGCACTGAGGTAAACGCCGGCCATGGGCGCATATATTCTTCGACGGCTGTTGCTGATCATACCGACGTTGCTTGGGATCATGCTGATCAACTTTGCACTGGTGCAGTTTGTGCCGGGTGGCCCTGTTGAGCAGGCGATCGCGCGTATTCAGGGCGGTGGTGACGTGTTCGAAGGGTTCTCTGGCGGGGGATCGGATGCGGGGAATGCCGCAGATACCGGCGGCAACGAGAATTACGTTGGCGCACGGGGCCTGCCGCCCGAATTCATCGCAGAGCTTGAGAAAGAGTTCGGCTTTGACAAACCGCCGGTAGAGCGGTTCGTGAACATGCTGTGGAATTACATGCGGTTCGATTTCGGCGAAAGCTACTTTCGGTCGATCAGCGTGATCGAGTTGATCAAGGAAAAGCTGCCCGTGTCGATCACGCTGGGGCTGTGGTCGACGTTGATTGCCTATCTGGTGTCGATCCCCCTTGGCATCCGCAAGGCGGTCAAGGATGGCACGGCCTTTGATACATGGACATCGGGCGCGATTATCGCCGCCTATGCGATCCCGGGCTTTCTGTTCGCGATCCTGCTGCTGGTGCTGTTCGCGGGCGGGTCCTACTGGCAGATATTCCCGCTGCGGGGGCTGACTTCGGATAACTTTGACCAGCTGAGCCCCTTGGGCAAGGTCGCGGATTACTTCTGGCACATCACGCTGCCGGTGCTGGCCTCGACCATCTCGGCCTTTGCGACGCTGACGTTGCTGACCAAGAACAGCTTTCTCGACGAGATCAAGAAGCAATATGTCGTCACGGCGCGGGCCAAGGGGCTGTCAGAGCGTAAGGTGTTGTACGGCCACGTCTTCCGCAACGCGATGCTGATCGTGATCGCGGGCTTTCCAGCGGTGTTTATCGGTGTGTTCTTTGGCGGCTCGCTGATCATCGAGACGATCTTTAGCCTTGATGGTTTGGGCCGTCTGGGGTTCGAGGCGGCGGTTGCGCGGGACTATCCGATCGTCTTCGGCACGCTGTTCATCTTTGGCCTTATCGGTCTGCTGGTCGGTATCCTGTCTGACCTGATGTATGTGGTCGTCGACCCGCGCATCGACTTTGAAAAACGCGAGGGCTGAACCCGATGGCGCTATCCCCGCTGAACCAACGCCGCTGGCGTAACTTTACCCGTAACCGCCGCGCCTATTGGAGCCTTTGGATTTTCGCGATCCTGTTTGGCATCTCGCTGTTCGCCGAATTTGTGGCCAACGACAAACCGATCCTCGTGAACTATCGCGGCGACTATTACATGCCGATCTTCAAGTTCTACCCCGAGACCGAATTCGGCGGCGATTTCCTGACCGAAGCGGTGTACCGCGACCCCGAAGTGCAATGTCTGATTGCCTCGGGCGGGTTGATCGACTGTCTGGACGACCCCGAGGGGATCATCGAGGACGCGCAGGATGGCGAGGTCGCGGGCGAGCCGATTTCGGCGGGTTGGTCGATCTGGCCGCCCATCCCCTATAGCTTTGACACCGCCGTGGACCGGCCCGGCGCGGCCCCGCTGCCGCCGAACGGGCAGAACCTGCTGGGCACCGATGGCACCAAACGTGACGTGCTGGCGCGGGTCATTCATGGCTTCCGGCTGTCGATCATCTTTACCCTGATTGTGACGGGGGCGGCATCGTTGATCGGGATCATCGCGGGGGCGGTGCAGGGGTTCTTTGGCGGCTGGACGGATCTGATCTTCCAGCGCGTGATCGAGATCTGGACCTCGACCCCGTCGCTTTATGTGATCATCATCATGTTCGCCATTCTGGGGCGCAGTTTCTGGCTGCTGGTGTTCTTGCTGGTGCTGTTCAGTTGGACGTCGCTGGTGGGTGTGGTGCGGGCCGAATTCCTGCGCGCGCGGAACCTTGAATATGTGCGTGCGGCGCGTGCGCTTGGGGTGGGGAATATGACGATCATGTTCCGCCACATGCTGCCCAATGCGATGGTCGCGATGCTGACGATGCTGCCGTTTATCATCACCGGCACGATCAGCACGCTCGCGATCCTTGATTTTCTGGGCTTCGGCCTGCCGTCGTCGGCCCCGTCCCTGGGCGAGCTGACGTTGCAAGCCAAGCAGAACCTGCAAGCGCCCTGGCTGGCGTTCACCGCGTTCTTCACCTTTGCCATCATGCTGTCGCTGCTGATCTTTATCTTTGAAGGGATCCGCGACGCCTTTGACCCGAGAAAGACGTTCTCATGACGCCTTCGACCCAGAACGCCGCGGTGCTGCAAGTGGATGACCTGCGCGTCTCCTTCCGTCAGGAAGGCGCGTTGACCCATGCGGTCAAGGGCGTGAGCTTTGCCGTGCAGCGCGGGGAGACCGTGGCGCTGGTGGGGGAGTCCGGCTCGGGTAAATCCGTATCGGCGCTGAGCACCGTATCGCTGTTGGGCGACAGTGCCGAGGTGTCGGGGTCGGTGCTGTATGACGGGCAGCAGATGGTCGGGGCGAGCGACAAGCTGCTGCGCAAGGTGCGTGGCAATGACATCAGCTTTATCTTTCAAGAGCCGATGACCTCGCTGAACCCGCTGCATACGATCGAAAAGCAGCTGGCGGAATCGCTGGCGCTGCATCAGGGCGTGGCAGGGGCCGAGGCGCGGGCGCGTATCCTTGAACTGCTGGACAAGGTCGGGATCGTGGATGCGGAAAGCCGGTTGGGGGCCTACCCGCATCAGCTGTCGGGTGGGCAACGGCAACGGGTGATGATCGCGATGGCGCTGGCCAACAAGCCCGATGTGCTGATCGCGGATGAGCCGACCACGGCTTTGGATGTGACCATTCAGGCGCAGATACTGGACCTGCTGAAAGAGCTGAAAGACAGCGAGGGCATGGGCCTGCTGTTCATCACCCATGATCTGGGCATCGTGCGCCGCATTGCCGATCGCGTCTGCGTGATGAAACAGGGCGAGATTGTCGAACACGGCCCCACGCACGAGATTTTTGACAACCCGCAGCACCCCTACACGATCAAGCTTTTGGGGGCGGAGCCATCGGGCCGACCGGACCCGGTTGCCCCCGATGCCGAGGTGATCGCCAGCACCGATCATCTGAAGGTCTGGTTCCCGATCCAGAAGGGGTTCATGCGCAAGACGGTGGATCACGTGAAGGCGGTAAACGACGCGTCGTTGTCGGTGCGCGCGGGGGAAACCCTTGGTATCGTGGGTGAATCCGGGTCGGGCAAGACGACGCTGGCACTGGCGATCATGCGCTTGATCTCCTCTGAAGGGGGGATCAACTTTATGGGGCAGGACGTGCGCAGTTGGTCCACGCGGCAGTTGCGGCGGTTGCGCAAGGATATGCAGATCGTGTTTCAGGATCCGTTCGGCAGCCTGTCGCCGCGGATGACCTGTATGCAGATCATCGCCGAAGGGCTGAGCGTGCATAAGGTGGACCCCGACCGCAATCAGCGCGAACTGGTACGCGATGTGATGATCGAGGTGGGCTTGGACCCGGCCACGATGGACCGCTATCCGCACGAATTTTCCGGCGGGCAACGTCAGCGGATCGCGATTGCGCGGGCGATGGTGCTGCGGCCCAAGCTGCTGGTGCTGGACGAGCCTACCTCGGCGCTGGATATGACCGTGCAGGTGCAGATCGTGGACCTGCTGCGCAATCTGCAGCGCAAATACGGGCTGGCCTATCTGTTCATCAGCCACGACCTGAAAGTCGTGCGCGCGATGTCGCATAAGGTGATGGTGATGAAGCGGGGGGATGTGGTCGAATACGGCGATGTCGATACGCTGTATGACAATCCGCAGTCCGATTATACGCGCACCTTGCTACAGGCGACGACCTGAGCAGGCCAAGCTTAAGAGCTTGGCCCGATCATAAAGCAGTTCACATTGCGGGCGACCAGACGGCGGCAGGCCAGATCGGCTGTCTCGCGGGTCATGCCAAGGAAGTTGGCGTCGAACCCTTGCGGGCGACGCACGACTTTGCGCAGGCTGCCGTCGAGGGTCGAGATTTCGGACAATGCGGTTTTCAGCAACACTTTCTCGGCGGCATAGCGGCTGGGATAGCGGCCCACATTCACGCCCCAGTGACGGCCACCAGATGTCGACACGCGTGTGATGACCTCGGGGGCGGGGGGCGCTTTGGGGGTGACCTGTTTTACCGCGGCGGTTTCAACCAGCGATGCGGCAGCCGAGGGGCGCAGCGTGGGCCGGACCGAGACCGAGGCGAGCAGGGTTTCCGCCTCTGCTGCGGGTTCCGGTGTCGGGGCAGGGGCCTCTGCCACGACGGGCGGCGCGGTTTTCTGCGCCTCTTTCAGCGCGGCGGTGATGTCCGAGTTCAGGATCGGCGAGGTCGCTTGGGGCACCTCTGCGGTGGCAACCACGACCTGAGGCTGGTGGCCCGGACGCAATGTGGGACGTTTGGAGGTGGTGACGGCCCCCACGAGGCGGATGACCTTGCCCGCGGCCCCGTCGGATGCGACGGGCGTATCTTCGACATCGGCGTAAGCGGGTTTGGAGGGTTTTTTCAGCGGCGCGCTGGAGGGGGCGCGGCGGAAGCCCAGATCCATCAGCTCGGCCACTTTAGCGTTCCGCGCGCTGGTGGAGGTGCCGCCGAAGACGGTCACGATAATGCGTTCATTGCCCCGTTCGGCCGAGGCGGTGAGGTTGAAGCCGGCGGCGCGGGTGTAGCCGGTCTTGATCCCGTCGGCACCTTTGTAGGACGACAGGAAGCGACGGTTGGTGTGGCTGACCTTGCGCACGCCCGCATCGGCAGTGATGCGCGAGAACAGGTTGTAGTATTCGGGGTGATCATAGAGCAGGTGGCGGCCCATGATGGTCATGTCATGTGCGGTCGACATGTGGCCGGATTCTGTCAGGCCGTGGGCGTTCTTGAAAGTGGTGTTGGTCATGCCAAGCGCCTTGGCGGTGCGGTTCATGCGGCGGGCGAACTTGGCTTCGGACCCTTCGATGGCTTCCCCGATGGCGGTGGCGGCGTCATTGGCAGATTTGACGGCCGCGGCGCGGATCAGGTAGCGCAGGGCGATGGTCTGGCCCGATTTCAGCCCCAATTTGCTGGGCGGTTCGGACGCCGCGTGGCTGGTGATCTTGACCTTGCTGTCGAGCGAGATCTCACCACGTTTAATCGCCTCGAATGCGATATAAAGTGTCATCATTTTGGTGAGGGAGGCCGGGTGCAGACGGGTATCCGCGTTTCGGGAGTGCAACACTTCGCCGGTTCGGGCGTCGATCACATAGGCGGCGTAGGGGGCCGCCATTGCGCTGAGCGGCAGGATCAGCAAGATCCATATAGCCGCAAGAATAAATAGCCCATACCGGGCTGGCTGCACACGCCGCACTCTCATCATAACTGCCTTTGCTCTGCCTCGGCCGTCGATTTTTCAACTGACCATTATTATTAAGGTAAGGTTACCATAGGACGTGTTTTCGATAAAGGCGTTCGATGTGGTGCAGCCCGGAAAAGCGGCGATTTCCGCGCAGCACATTTAGCGTGTGCCCAAAACTCCGCCACTATAGGGGCGATTGTGGCGGGAATGTGGCGAGAGTTGGGCGACAACGCAGCGAAGGTAAGGCGAGAATACAGCGGCGATCAGGGCAGCAGTTCTGCCACTTCGGACAGGCGCGTGATCTGGTGGAAGCGGGGCGAATCACTCGGGGCGGGGGCGTGCTCCAGCGCCCAGGTGACGCCGTGGGGAATATAGACGCCATGCCCGCCCGCGTGGATCATCGGCACCACGTCCGATTTCATGGAGTTCCCGATCATCATGCCGCGGGCCGGGCCGTCGCCGTGGGTATCAAAGATGCGCTGGTAGGTTTGCGGGGTCTTGTCCGACACGATTTCAATCGCGGTGAACATATCGCGCAGCCCGGATTCAGCGAGCTTGCGTTCCTGATCCAGCAGATCGCCCTTGGTCACCAACACCAGCCGATAGTCGTCTTGCAAGGCTTCGAGGGTTTCGCGCACATCGGGCAGCAGTTCGACCGGATGGGCCAGCATATCCCGCCCTGCCGCCAGCAGTTCGGAGATAACATCGGCCGGCACGCGGCCCTCGGTGACCTCTATCGCGGTTTCGATCATCGAGAGGGTGAACCCTTTGATGCCAAAGCCGTAGTGGGGGATGTTGCGCCGCTCTGCCTCAAGCAGCCGGTCCATCAGGCTGTCGCGGTCGGTGTAATCGGCAAGAAGTTCCGCGAATTTGACCTGTGTCAAAGCAAAGAAGCGTTCGTTGTGCCATAAAGTGTCATCGGCATCAAAACCGATGGTCGTTAGCGGATTGCCCATCTTTGGCGCGCCCTCTTTTCTAATTCTGCTTTAGGGTTATATAGACGCCTACACGACTCACTTGAAACGACTTCTCAGGCAGGAGCAGCAATGCGCCTTGATGATCTTATGATGGCGGGCAAAGACCGGGACGACGACGAAACCGATCTGTTGACCAAGACCAAACCAAAGACCAAGCGGCCGCCTTTGTACAAGGTGATGCTGTTGAACGACGATTTCACCCCGATGGAATTTGTGGTGATCGTGCTTGAACGCTTCTTCGGGCTGAACCATGCCCAAGCCTTCGAGATCATGTTGACCGTGCATAAAAAAGGGCTGGCGGTCGTGGGCGTGTTCAGCCACGAGATCGCGGAAACCAAAGTCGCGCAGGTGATGGATTTCGCCCGGCGTCACCAGCACCCGCTGCAATGCACCATGGAAAAAGAAGAATAACACGTGATTGATGCACGTCTGCAACTGGCGCTTGACGGCGGTGGTCTTGAGTTGCCAGCTGAAGGGACGATTGCCGTCTTTCAGCCCCCCCGTGACAGTGATTTGCCAGGTCTGGACAAAGACCGCGTGCAGATTATCCATGATTTCAAACCGGATTATGACGCATGGGCCGCGCGCGGCTATGATGTCGTGCGCACCATCAAGGACCGCTATGCGGCCTGTATCGTCTGCCTGCCACGTGCGAAGGCCGAAGCCCGCGCCGTGATCGCCGCCGCCTGCGAGGTCTGCGACGGGATCGTTGTGATCGACGGGCAAAAGACCGACGGTGCCGATAGTGTCCTGCGCGAGATGCGCGACCGTGTGACCGTGCAGGGCCCGATCTCGAAGGCTCACGGCAAGATGTTCTGGATCTCGGAACCGGCGGCGGAGTTCTTTTCCGACTGGCGTCAGGGGCCGGAGCTGACCGAAGGCGGGTTCTGGACCGCGCCGGGGGTCTTTTCCGCGGACGGTGTCGATCTGGCCTCGGCGTTGCTGGTGGATGCCTTGCCCGAGAAGCTCGGGTCCGAGGTTGCCGATCTGGGGGCCGGTTGGGGCTTTTTGTCGGCCCACGCGCTGACACGGCCTGACATCAAGAACCTTTATCTTGTTGAGGCGGGACATATGGCGCTGGAATGTGCGCGCCGCAATGTCACCGATGATCGCGCGTCCTTTGCATGGGAGGATGCCACAAGCTGGGAGCCGCCCCACCGCATGGACAGCGTGATCATGAACCCGCCCTTCCACATCGGTCGCGCGGCTGAACCGCAGATCGGGCAGGCGTTTGTTGCCACGGCAGCACGCATCCTGTCGCCGCAAGGCAAGCTGTGGATGGTCGCGAACCGTCATCTGCCCTATGAGGCAGAGCTGAAAACCCGTTTCGCCCATGTCGAGGAAATCGGCGGCGATGCGCGGTTCAAACTGTTTCACGCGGCACGGCCTTTGCGCAAACGCCGATAGGCGGGCCGCGCCTGATTAAGGAACGATTTATGTCATTCTCAATCTCTGGCAAAAGCGTCATCGTCACCGGGGCCGCGAACGGCATCGGTTTGGCGATTGCCCGGCAATTCGCCGACAAGGGCGCAAATGTGATGTGTGCCGACATCGACGAGAAAGCGCTGGTCGAACAGCTGGGCGATGCCAAGGACGACGGCAACATCCGTTTTTTCGCGGGCGATCTGCGGCAACGTCTGACGATTGCGAACCTCGTCTCTGCCACCATTGACGCCTTTGACGAGGTCGACGTGTTGGTCAATGCCTCGCGGCAGTTCCTGCCGACGGATGCGCTGGACAATGATGACACCAGCGTTGAAACCCTGTGGCAGGAAAACGTGATGACCGCGATGCAGCTGACGCAGCAGGTTGCCAAGCGCATGATCAAACAGTCCGAGGGCAAGGAAGACGGCAGCGTGGGCAGCATCGTCAACCTCAGCTCGACCACTTCGCGGCACACACGGCCGGAGTTGATGGCCTATTCCATGGCGGCGGCCGCGCTTGAGCAGATGACGCGGTCGATGGCGCTGACGCTGGCCCCGCATCGCATCCGGGTGAACGCCGTGGCCTTCGGGTCGGTGATGAGCGGGTCGCTGAAAGCGTCCTGCGCCGAGAACCGCGAGTGGCGCGACGATATCCGCAACCACACGCCGCTGGGGCGCATCGCTTCGCCGTCAGAGCTGGCCGACACGATCCAGTATCTTGCCGCCGACAGCTCTAGCTTCCTGACCGGCGAAGTGATCGTTGTGGACGGGGGGCGGTCCTTGCTGGACGCCGTGGACGCGCCGGCACACTAGAGTACGCAGTAACGAAAGGCTTTGCGCATGACCGTTGATTTCGAGGCGGAGAAGACCCGCGCCGCTGAGTGGTTCCGCAGCCTGCGCGACCAGATCGTGGAGGCATTCGAGACGCTGGAGCGTGACCACGCCGAGGGCCCGTTGTCTGATGCCGCGCCCGGCACATTCGAGGTGACCCCGACCAAACGCAGCAGCGACGACGGCAGTGACGCGGGCGGTGGTCTGATGAGCGTGATGCGTGGCGGGCGTGTGTTCGAAAAGGTCGGCGTCAACGTCTCTACGGTGTTTGGCACCTTGGGAGAGCGTGCGCAGGTCGCGATGGCGGCGCGCAAGGGCATCCCCGGCATGGCCGAAGACCCGCGGTTCTGGGCGTCGGGCATCAGTCTGGTCGCGCATATGCAGAACCCGCATGCCCCGGCGGTCCATATGAACACCCGCATGTTCTGGACCCCCCATGCCAGCTGGTTCGGCGGCGGGTCCGATCTGAACCCCTGCATCGAATATGACGAAGACACCGCGCATTTCCACGCTGTGCAAAAGGCGCATCTGGACCCTCATGGCAGCGATCTCTACCCGCGGCTGAAGGCCTGGGCGGACGAGTATTTCTATATCCCGCACCGTCACCGCGCGCGCGGGGTCGGCGGTATCTTTATGGACGATCACGCGACAGGCGATTGGGAGGCGGATTTTGCCCTGACACAGGATATCGGCCGCGCCTTCCTGCCCGCCTATCTGCCGCTGGTGCAAAAGCGGATCACGCAAGACTGGTCAGAGGCGGATAAAGAGGCGCAGCTGGTGCATCGCGGGCTTTATGCGGAATATAACCTTGTCTATGACCGCGGTACGAAATTCGGGCTGGAGACCGGCCATGACGCCAATGCGGTTCTCATGAGCCTGCCACCTTTGGCGAAGTGGATCTAGGGGGCCAGCCCCCGCCCTGCGGGCTCCCCCGGGATAGCTGCCATTTGGAATGAAAAAGGCCCCCGACCGTGCAGGTCGGGGGCCTTTTCGTCTAAACTGGTATCAGCTTATTGCTTTGGCAGCATCACGCCGTCGATAACGTGGATCACACCGTTGGACTGTTTGACATCCGCGATTTCGATGAAGGCCGTATTGCCGTTCTCGTCCGTCAGGATCACGCGGCCATCATCGGCGTAGGAGGCTTGCAGCGTGCAGCCGCCCAGTGTCGGCACGGGGTGTTCGCCGCCGTCGTCCTTGATCATGCCCTGCAGCGCGTCAGCCATCACGGCCTTGCCGACCACGTGGCAGGTCAGGATTTCGGTCAGACGCTCTTTGTTCTCTGGCTTGACCAGCATTTCAACGGTGCCTGGCTCAAGACGGTCGAAACCGGCGTTGGTGGGGGCGAACACGGTGAAGGGGCCTTCGCCTGCGAGGGTATCAACCAGACCGGCAGCTTTCACAGCGGCAACCAATGTGGTGTGGTCGGCAGAGTTCACGGCGTTTTCAACGATGTTCTTGTCGGCGAACATTTCAGCACCACCGACCATGGGGTTCTTCATCTCGTCGGCGAAGGCCGCACCGGCAGTCAGGGCCAGAGCTGCGGTTGCGGTCATCATCTTTTTAGCGAAAGTCATGGTGTTCTCCTCGGTTTATATCGTGATCATTTGGTGATCATGCCGAAGCAACGGGGCCATGCTGCGCTTAGTTTCAAACAGAGCGCGAATTTATTTTGGATGTTATCCTTTGACGTGCCAGTCGAAGAAGCCGGGGCCTGCCTGGGCCAGTAGGTCCTGCGCCAGATCGACGCCCATCTGACCGCCTTGCGCAATAGGGCCGCTGCGGTCACCGGCAATTGCCTCTGACCCGTCGGGGCGCAGGACCTGGCCGCGCAGGTGGAGCGTGTCGCCGTCCAGCGTGGCCAGTCCGGCAATCGGTGTCTCGCAGGATCCGTCAAGCGTGAGCAGAAAGGCGCGTTCGGCGGCCAGACGTTGGCCCGTGGGGGTGTCGTGGATCGCGGCGAGCATGGTTTCGGTATCAAGGTCACCGGCGCGGCGTTCGATGCCGATGGCCCCTTGCGCGACCGCGGGCAGCATCAGCGTATCGTCGATCGGCGTGGCGGGGACGTGTTGCATGCCCAAACGGTTCAGACCGGCCACGGCGAGGAAGGTACATTCGGCCACACCATCGGCGAGCTTTTTCAGCCGCGTCTGCACATTGCCGCGGAATTCGACGACCTGCAGGTCGGGACGCTGGTGCAGCAGCTGCGCACGGCGGCGCAGGCTGGAGGTGCCGACAACCGCGCCTTCGGCCAGTTGGTCCAGCGCCGAGAGGGTGGGCGCGACAAAGGCGTCGCGCGGGTCTTCGCGCGGCAGGTAGGTATCAAGCAGCAGACCCCCCGGCTGGATCGTGGGCATGTCTTTCATCGAATGCACGGCGATGTCGATTTTGCCCGCCAGCAGGTCTTCTTCGATTTCGCGGGTGAACAGGCCCTTGCCGCCGAT
>TARA_R100001143_G_C3360687_1_pt1 | contig 15209 bp, 15 predicted proteins | sample TARA_R100001143 | Tara Oceans TARA_R100001143 (sample SAMEA2621300) | marine metagenome | biome: marine biome (ENVO:00000447); feature: mesopelagic zone (ENVO:00000213); material: "saline water (ENVO:00002010), including plankton (ENVO:xxxxxxxx)" | depth 800 m | reverse complement strand
TAAGACAAATTAAAAGAACCGGCTTTTGCATTCCGAAGCGGTGCTTCGGAATTTTTGGAGTATTATTCGTCAAGTTGGTATTCAAAGAGGAAACTCCCATTGGCAGATATCGGCAGCTCAATCTCACCAGTCCCATCTATTTCAATGGAAGAATCATCCTCAGAATTAACCAGTGTTAATGTGCCCGGAAATTTGGTAGTCTGTAAATTCCATTCGAGCATAACAGTACCATTATCTCCAGTTTGGAAGTTGAAATCCCACACTTCCGCTTCACTATCCTTACTTCTAAAATCTTTCCAATAATTTTTGGAGTTTTTTGTGAAATGGGCATGTAGATTCCCTTCCGGTGGAGGTGGCGGCATTTGTTCATCCTGAGATGTAGGATTAGCATGTTGTCCAAATCGGAGTTCGATCTGTTTATTATCATCTGATAATGTCAACGTCACAGAATACTCAGCACTTGTATCAACAACGGGATCCGGTTGTGGTTGCGGAGTTGGCGGATCAATATCCGGCTCAGCTTCTGTACCACAAGCCGAAAAAATAAATAAGAATAAGAATGGAATCATTAAGTATTTCAAAATAGTGGACCCCAATTTATTTAATTAATGTTATTTGTCGGCTTTCATTGAATCTGCCTGCTTGAAACCGTAGTAAATAAAGCCCCGAAGCGATACCGGTTCCATCAAATTGTACAGTATAGGTTCCGGTTTGCTGAATGGTATCCACAAGAAGTGCAATTCGACGTCCAACCACATCAAATACCTCTATGCGTACCGGGCTCTGTTGAGGTAACTCGTATCGGATATTGGTCGTCGGATTGAATGGATTTGGATAATTTGAATGAAGTTTGAATTCTGATATTAAATCATTTGATGATACTCTTTCCAATCGCAATAAATCCATTTGAAATGGAATTTCCAGCTGTTGGCCTGTGAGATTGAAATGAATTTCATCCTGGTCTTTAATACCTACTAATCGATAGGTGTAATCGTCGGATAGCTGCCCTTCTTGATAGAAATTAATGACTACCGGATAATGATCTGATGTGAGATGGATGTTCTGGATCGCTTGGTCAGTGATCGAGAAATTTTCATCAGAGCGTACATCCAGAAATCCGCTGGGCGCTATAGGAGGTAATAAAAATTTCATTCGCTCATCAGAGTGGAGTTCTTGATCACTTATCCAAAAATTTTGAACAATTCCATCACTTATAAACTCAAGCCGGTGAAATCCTGATATCGGCTCAGATGTTTTACGAGTGTTTTGAATTTTGGATGTTGCTGTACCGGCAATTTGAAATCGAATTGTACCCGACTCATCAGCGTGCATCCAGTACCCTCTTCCGGGAGTTAATGAACCGGTGATTTCATTGTAAACGCCACCACTATATTGATAAACCTGAGCACTGCTTAGTATATTTTGAGGGTCAGAGATATCACTCAATAAAAATGTATCCGCAAGCCCTCCAACTAAATTCCATCCACTATTTAATTCGATATCTCCGCTAATAAATCCTTCTCCGGCCAAATTAAGAATGCCTTGAGTGTCTCTGCGAACCCAATAACCTTTCCCGGGAATAAGTGTATTTTCTCTTGTATAAACCTGATTAAATCCAACGATTTGTAATTGTACGCCAATACTATTTTTCAATGGATTGGATATCAATTGCCAATCATCGCCCACGCTCTCTTCAGAAGTATAAAAACTAATAATATTGGAGAGTGAACTTTCATCATTGGATCCATAAACAGCACTCACCGCATAAAACATTGTTTCGTCAGGATTGTCCTGGAATGATGTGTTACTGACATCAATGAATTGATGGAACTGAATATCATTCGAATTGTTAGATCTGTAAACATTATAACCGGTTAACTGCCCGGAATTCACTGCATCCCAGTTCAATGTAATTGTTCCTTCGCTGTATTGAAGGGTGAGATTTTCCGGAATTGCAGATGTGTCAACAGGTTCATCATCATTGTCATCATCACCACCACCGTTATCATCATTATTGTCGTCATCCTGAACGGAAACTCTGTAATTACTGACTGTACTCATCATTTCTCTCATACTTCTCGAAGCATCCGCAGGCGCATATTTTCCTGAATAAGATCCTGTAGGAACACCTTGGAAGGATATGTCAGGGTTAGAAAAGTAGTCGACTTGTATACCATAAATGGGGTTTCCATCTTCATCTTTTCCATTTTCGTCATCATCGGCGGGCTCGTCATAGGACATCACAGAAATAAATGTTTCCCCATTATTTCCAATCCATCGCCAGCCTGTGGAATATTCAAAAATCCCACCGTCAATGGATGGGGATTCTTTTTGATTTCGGGTATGATCATTACCCATATTGTGGCCCATTTCATGTGCATGTGTGGATGTATTTGCCGCCTGTTGAACTCGCGTGATAGAAAATGCATATTCTGCATCATCAATATCACCAGTCGCCATCCACGCAATTCCACCCGTATCTTCGACATCCGTGAACATCGCAACCAAGTCTGCTTTATATTGTTCTCTCAGCTCATGAACATTTGGTATTTCACCATTTGTCAGATTCTCAAGATCAACACCAGAATCATTAACCATTTCACCCGACTCATCTTCCGTCACTGTTTCTGTGTAATTAACCTTCGCAGCATGAACGAGCCTGAATTCAAGATCAATGTTTGAATTATCCACAGCATTTTGCGCCAATGTCATCGATTGATTGATCACATTTTGAATACCCACCCCGCCGGCTTCTTCGGATAAAGCCCATGCTTCAGCAGCAGGAGTATATACTATCATTACATCGATGATTGCAGTACCAGTAGATTGAGGAAGGGTTAGATTTGAGACTCTTTTTGAAGATCTTTGTCGCATCAACACATCAGAATGATCAAAGCCACAAGAGATTTTATCTGTTTTGTGCGGGTCTATTTCGTGCAGATAGTGAGAATCATATTCGGCCCGATAGGATATCTCCATAAATGTATGAGATGTAATATTACGGATCGAGCTGAGCATTAACCCATTAGAGTAGGAGAGTGTGAATGAATTAATTGGATTGCCATTTATGAAGCCTGTAACTGACCAATCATCATTCAGATGTTCAATAATTCGTTTAATTTCAACAGTCATCAGCTCTCCATTTATATCGGTCATCTGAAAAGAGTTAATTTTACTACTGCGAACCTGATCAAGGACATCATTATTTACAGTTAACGGTAAACTTTGCAGTACATCCCGGCGATATTGTGTAGTTAATGCTTGCGAGAGTGTACTATCATCACCCGGAGAGAATTGTTCATTGATTTCAAAAAGAGTATAAGACCCGCTTATCTGTGCAGATACATTCGTTGGAATAAAGCACAAAAGCGATATAATTATGATAAAGTATTTTAAATATCCAGACATTTGGCGTTTTATCGAATTCATTAATTAATTGTTTCCACGTCTCATAGGGGCTGATCCGGGCAGTACATCCAGATCACTTCGATTAGATTCAGTCAAGATATAATCATTTAATTTATCATCGAATCTAATTTGGATGATTTTATCACGATCTGTCAGGCGCAGTTGTCCAAGCAGGAGGGTATCATTCACTGTAAATACAAAGTTACCTTTATCACCTAGGATTTGTCCACTTATGGATTTCACACCATTTAAGTCTGTAGAAACTCTGGTTACTTCTCCAATCAAACTCTCTGCATCATAGATATTGAATTCAAAACTTTGCCCCACTGCAGTGGAATCAATTTTTATGAAAGATGGATTGATATCGACTGTTCTTTGTCTGGAATTACTCTCCTCCAAATCCACCCAGCTGCTTTTTATTGAATCAGAATCTGTGATAAATTGGTTGTCAGGTTCAGCGCTAGTCATACTTTCTCCATGCTCATAAACTGTTTTATCGGATAATGTCGCTTCATTATCATTACTACATGCAGTAAAGAACATAGAAACCAGAAAGATGAAACTAACCACGATTTGAAATTTGAATTTGACCATAAAAAAGTTTGAATCCCTATTAATTTATATGAATGAATGACTCCGAATAGTGTAAGATACTCCGATAAAATACTCGATTATAGTACATAAAATTTTTTAAAAAAATGCATCATAATCTAAAAGTTATAACCAGAATACAATCAATTTGATCCGTCGAATATTCATTAAAATAATATTGACAGTTAATATGAGAATGGATAACCGTTAAAAGGATTCGAAAATGAACTATTTGTCACTTTAAATGTTTTAATCCGGCAGCAGAAAGAAGAAGATATTTCAGATTTGGAGAATCTATTATTTTTGCAACATCAAATTGATAAGATTGCGATGAAGGATCGGTCCGGTTTCAGGGCCTAATGAGTTGATTTCACCGTACGGGCGTTTCTCAGCACCATATGTAAAAGGATGTTTTGTGTCCCACTGACTTTTAGGTACTACATAACCGATCATATCATTCGATAAACCGGGCATAAAACGATAATCACCATGCATGAATTCTATGAGTGGCGGAACTTCTTGAGGAGGTATTGTAAAATCTTGTCCAACCGGGGATTCTACACCACCATAGGCTATTTCCGGATAGAGCTCTGATGGGTGATGTAAGAAACTTGCCGGGCCCAATTTCCAGTATGCAATTTCTGATCTTAAATTCATCCAGCTACTCATTCCTCTCTCAAACAAACCCAGGGCTGCGCCTAATCGGAAGTAATGATTATCAAGCGGCAACTCTATGGTTTTTGCCCGTAGATCAATGCTGCCAACACGCATTTCAGACACAGATTCATTTTTTAAGGAATTCAATACAAGGATTCCTAAATTTTCTCCCTGAGCTTTCACTTTTTCAAAAGAGGGTTCTACAAATATTTCTTCGGATATGAAGGACTTGATTGGCACAGATGGGTGGGTGGTCATCAGTCCGCCAATATTTCCTATTGCAAAGATAGAGGTACCGCCTAATCCATCTATTAATTGTTCACCGTCTTGAAAGATTCCATTTTCAATTGTTTCTCTTAAATAGTGTGGGAAGTCAGAAGTAATCAGTAAGTTTTTGTTCCAGATCGTTTCGGGATGATTATCCCAGGTAACCAGAGTCCCAAGTGTGGAGTCAGTTTCTACGTCCAAAGCCTGCATCACATTAATAATTGGATTGATGACGATTGGTTCTCGCGTATCACCGAGCATATCTATTGCGCCTTCTTTGTCATAACTAAACCGGAAATAGGCCAGTTTTAATCGATTTGTTGCTAATTCGATGGCATCCAATACCCCTTTTTTTACTTTTTCAACATATTCGGGGTTCACTCCGGACGTAAACGTTGATGGCCCCCACAATCCAATTAAATCCGGGGCAGAATGTGTATGAGTTGAAGATATGATGGCATAATCTATTCCTAATTTGGCTGGAATTTGTTTTCTGACAGAGATGATATCATCCCCGTTAAATCCGATAGCATCCAAAACAACCCATGCTAAACGAGTAACTCCATCATCCAAAACCAATGCCCGTGCCCAAAGATCATCATTTACTCCCTGTGCAGGTTTACGGCTCTGAAATCCCGCCATCCAAACAGCATCAAAACGACCTGATTCAGTGATATCCTCATAGGTATCTCCTTCATTGGGGTTGTATTGATAATTTCCAAGGGTATCATTCCATCTGTCAAGGATTTCAGGAGTGATCGAAATTGCAGAGAAACCGGCACGTAGAACGACTTCTCCGTTTGATTTTTGATTGATATTAAGATTGTAACCCCTGTGCCGATCTCGAAGATTGAAAAGTGAATAGATCAAAAATAAGAAAACGATTGTCAAGAGAATGGATACGAGAAACTTTACGATGAGCTTCATGAAAGGAGAGTTAAAATGTTTAAAGCATATAATTGATTAAAAGAGAAAATTTGATGTTTCAAATTTAAAGTTATGAAAGGTACATTCTATAGCTCATCACTTATACATCTTACCGGTCTTGCGAATGCTTTATTGCTTCCAAAAGTTGAACTTCCTTCATCTGAGTAACCTAATACTTCGCCATTACTTGGAGAAAACTGATCACGGGCCCATATCCGGCCTTCTTCTCCCCGATATCGTAATTGTCCACTGACCGTGGCAAGTTCACCGGCAGCGTGAAGTTTCAATGTAGAATTAAATGCATCCGTCCGATTCCCGCCACCCATCGCTCCGGTTTCCCTGGAAGCTTCTCTAAAAGTCCGTACCTCCTCAATAGTCGGTAATCTCCAATCATCCCCTAACAATTGCAGGCATGGATCATTGGACTGTTGCCATACACTGTTTTCATTGATACTGGAAAATCGCCATTGTGGAACTAATTGAGAACCACTATGATAGAATCCCTGTTTTCTATTGAACTGAAAATACCAGCCTGCGCGATCAGGATCATCATCAACGGATGATTCCGGTTCTCCGGTTGCACCCAGATTGATGGCTAACCACAACTTATCACCACCGGGTCCCGGCCAGTCAGCTCTTACAGTAGGATAAGATCTCTGATTGAACTGAGTCGAATTACTGGGAGTTACACCCTCAATATAATTGTGAGAAACGATGGTTGGCGCGTCAATGGAGCCTAAAATCAGAGAGCACGAAGTCATGATCAGCAAACCGATAGCAGTAATTAGAGCTAACTTTAGTTTCATAGGTTTAATCCGTGGGGTAATCCAAAATAATAACAGTGAAGATAATCAGATCTCACTTTAATTAACAGCGAGGAGGCATCCTTGCTATATTATGATCCGCATCTATCGATATGAACCATTGACTTACATACAGAAGCTGTTCTTAGCTTATTCAGTTATTTCGTATTTTCAATAACATCTTTGCGTTCAATATAAAGAGAGTTTCAACGAAATTTCGGATAGTATGCCTCATACAGTGAACACAGCAATTATTGGTTACGGTAAATCTGCAAAACATTTTCACGTACCTCTACTCAAATCGCTCCCGGATTTTAAGGTCACGACGGTTCTTCAAAGGAGTAAGGACGACGCACTTAATGACATTGAAGATGTTAACATTGTTCGAAATCTGAAAGATCTGCTCAAAGATGATTCAATTGATTTGGTACTCATAACTACCCCGAATCATTTACACTTTGAACAGGCATTTGATAGTTTAAATGCTGATAAACATGTAGTAGTAGAGAAGCCGTTTACATTAACTACGGAGGAATCGGAAAAGCTCATTCGAATTGCCCGGGAAAAGGAAAAGGTTTTGACTGTTTTTCAGAATAGAAGATGGGATGGAGATTATTTAACTCTGAAAAAGATCATAGAGGAGGGTCAGCTGGGAACTATTTTGGAATTCCAATCCAGTTATAACCGCTTCAGAAGATTAAAGAAAGGGGAGGTTTGGAAAGAGTCGGCTATGGATGGCAGTGGTATACTGTATGATCTTGCCCCGCATTTAATAGATCAGTCACTTCAGTTGTTTGGGCTACCGGAATATATATTCGCAGATATTCGACATCAGCGAAATGGAAAAGCGGATGATTGGTTTACGATTGACATGTTCTATTCGAGTCTGAAAGTGACATTAAAAGCCGGAATGCTGGTCTCAGATCCAACTCCTCGATTTATATTGAGAGGTGATGATGGAGCTTATGTAAAGTATGGAATGGATGTACAAGAGGAGCAATTAGCTTCAGGGATGAACCCCCATCAGAAAGGGTGGGGTGAAGAGCCTGCATCTGATCATGGAATCCTATATAAAAATGTGGATGGTGCTATTCAGGAGTATCCTATAAAAACATTAAAAGGGAATTATGCCAAATTTTATATGGGCTTACAAGAGGCTATTGTAAATAAACAGGACCCGCCGGTAGATCCCGAATCCGCAAAAAATGTTATTAAGATTATAGAAATAGCCATCGAAAGTAACAGCAGCCAGAAATTACTTCGGGTTTAATGTGAGGTTGAATGTTTTATAAATGGGATATCTTTACTTTTAGAAGTTTGAAATATATGTGGTCATGAGTAGGTGTATATTCGAAATAATGTGCGAAATGATTGGAACTCTTGGCGTTTATGCCTTATTTAATTCGTTCTAATACAAATAAATTAAATATTGAAATTTAGTCATACCGGTGCAAAAGGAGCATTGTTTCCCAATTAATTAATTCATATGAAATCACACAAATATATCATTTCATTCCTCATATTAATCGCAATGTCAGTTTCAATAGATAAAACTGTGGCTCAACCCAATGAATCAGACAAACACAGACTCATTGTACTCACAGATATAGAAGCTGATCCCGATGATGCACAGTCTCTGGTTCGCTTACTTCTCTATTCAAATGTAATTGAGATTGAAGGAATCATTGCAACCACATCGACACATCAAAGAGAAAGAGTTGTTCCCGAATCACTCCATAAAATCATTGATTCTTACGAAAAGGTTCAGCCAAATTTGATGAAGCATGAAAAGGGATTTCCATCATCAGATGAACTTCATAAAGTGGTAAAACAAGGTTTGCCCCTTTATGGTATGGAAGGAGTTGGTGAAGGACACGATTCCGAAGGATCGGAATGGATCATCCAGGCACTTGAAAAAAATGATCCGAGACCGTTATGGATTTCCGTTTGGGGCGGACCTAACACACTTGCACAGGCATTGTGGAAGTTGAAAGAAACTCGTTCCGACAGTGAATTAGAAAGGCTTATTAGAAAGTTAAGAGTTTATACAATTTCAGATCAGGACACATCAGCTCCGTGGATGCGCCGGGTTTTTCCAAATCTTTTCTACATCGTGAGTCCAGGTAATTATTTTTCCGGTACGTGGATTGCTATCAATCGTCCATTCGAAGGTGCTAATAATGAAGTAATCAGTAATGATTGGATTGCTGAAAATATTCAACAAAATCACGGTCCATTGGGTTTAGAATATCCTGACGTTGCTTATGGAGTGGAAGGGGATACACCAGCTTTTTTATCCTTAATTCCAAATGGTCTGAATAACGCTGAACATCCAAATGTTGGCGGATGGGGAGGTCGGTATGAACTTTATACACCCGATATAGATCCCGCCGGAGCTCCTGGTATTCCTGAGGATACCCCAAAGGAAAGCAGAGATATTTGGACCGATGCTGAAGACACATTTCAGCCATATCATTATTCAGAATATGGCCGACCGATTCAACAGAGTACCACAGTTTACTCCGGAAACCAGGTTTCACTTTGGAGATGGAGAGAAGATTTTCAAAATGACTTTGCCGCCCGAATGGATTGGACTGTAATGAATTATGATGATGCGAATCATCCACCGGTTGCAAAATTAGCACATGACGATTCTTTGACAGTGAAATCCGGTGAAATATTTGGCTTGAATGCGGAAGGCAGTTTCGATCCTGACGGGGATTCAATTAGCTTTCTCTGGTTTCAATATCCGGAAGCAGGTACTTATGATGAAGTGATCTCTTTTGCACCCTATTCACCGAACTTGTATCACATGCATACCATTCAAGCGCCGGAGGTTGAAAGTACTCAAACCATTCATTTTATTCTAAAAGTAACTGACAAGGGGACACCGGCGCTATCGAGATATAAGAGAGTAGTGGTTACGATCGAGCCATGAATGAATGTGTCAAATATTCAACAAGACTTCACGTTTTTATCAGTCCCATTTTATGTTTAAGACTGATTTTTTAGCATTAAAGCTGTGTGAATAACCGTTCATCTGAATGTGCATCCTCAACTAATCGGATTAATACTTTCTGTAATTTCTTTTCAAGAATAAGTTTGATCTCAGATTGTGTCTTATCTTCTTGAATTTCTAAATGTTTCCCAATTTTTATAAAAAGTTCCGGTTTATCAAATTTTGCTGTGTGGATATAGATTCCAATCGGCACAATATCCACATCGGGGCATTTCTCTGCTATCCAGGCAAGCCCTTTTTTGAAATTGGGTTTATCTGTATTAAATGGCACAATTTCACCCTCAGGATAGATAAAAAGTGATGCCTGAGGCCTTTCCATTGAATGTACAGCATATCGCAAAGAGGTGATGAGAGACTTCGAATTCTGCAGATTAACTGAAAATGCACCTATTCTCTGAAAAAAATTGTGCTCTCTCATCTGTTTATCTTCCATCATCGCTCGGGCTTTCTGCTTCAGTAATTTCTGATTTAAAAGAAAGGGGATGAGGCCATCCCACCATGAGGTATGGTTGAGATAATAAATTGTTCTGCTGGTTGAATCAGGCATATATGACTGTTCTAACCAAACGTTTTGAAATCGACGCCAAAACAAATTTCTTACGTAAAGATCAAAGATGCTGATAAACCACTCAGATTCTTTTGCAGGGATGAATATCGGATTGGATCGGTTCAATGTGTTGTGGATCTTTAAAGAAGAAAGTCTTCGTTTAGTATAGAGTTAATGATAAAGCCCGGATCTGATTAATCCTTTTTACTGCCAGAATAGAGCTCAAACTCAAGAAGTCTGCACTCCAAAGTTGTATTGAAAAATTGAGTCCGGCTGGCAGCTCTGAGTCCTATTTTCTTAGCCAATGCCATATTGGCTGTAAATACATATCCGGTTTTGCCGGCACAGCTCAATTTCATGAAATCTCCAATATCTTTATATAGAGGCCTTAGATCAGTATCCTCTCCTAATCTCATTCCATAGGGTGGATTTACAACCACCACACCATCTCCATCCGGAATATGGGTTTTGCTGATGTCACAACATTCAAATTCGATCAAGTGATCCACACCTGCCGTTTTTGCATTTTTTTGGGCAGCCAAAACTGCCTGTGGATCATTATCTGTCGCTATAATTTTCCCCGGAGTCTCTTTCAAGGCGGCTTTTTTCGCCTCATCACGCACTTTTTGATAAATTTCATCATCGTAACCGACCAAGTGCATAAAACCAAAGTTATTTCTAACGGATGCCGGTGCCTTGTTTAGTGCAATAAATGCAGCTTCAATTGCGAGTGTACCACTCCCGGTCATTGGGTTGATGAAGTGCATCCCCTGTTTCCAGTTTGTTGATTGAATAATGGCTGCTGCCAATGATTCCTGCATAGGTGCTGCCGCTGTTGCTGTTCTGTAATTTCTTCTGGAGAGAGATTCACCGGATGTGTCAATAAATATTCGGGCAACATCTTGATTCCAATATAGAAACAAGACACTTTTTTGAAGGTCAGAACCGCTATCAGGCCTTACATTCTTTTTATATCTGATACGATCAACAACTGCATCTTTTACGACCAAATTTGCAAATTGATCATTTTCAATTGTGTGATGGTCAACACGTGATGTGACGGAAAAATATCCATCATGTGGAATCCACTCTTCCCATTGCAAACGCTTCAGCCAGTTTCGAAGATCATCCGGTTTGTGAATCGGTTTTTCATCGATTAAATAGTGAACTCGATGTGCAGTCCGCAGCCAAAAATTTAATGTTATGCAGTCGTTGAGGGAGGCCTCTATCTCAATACCGGTATCTCTTGACTCTATAGGAGTAAAACCAAGTGATATGATTTCTTCTTTCAAAGTAGGAGCGAGTCCGAGTGGACATGAAATATTAACGGTACTCTTTTGGTTGAAATCAGCCATAAACGTAGTAGATATTATTTATTATAAAAATATATGTGGAACCTGTCCCGAAATTAAAAAAGGCTACCCAAAAAAAATTTCAGGTAGCCGCAATCAGTTTGTTGACTTTACAAAGTAAAGTTATGCAACATTTACCAATTCGATATCAAAAGTTAAATCTTCGCCCGCTAGAGGATGATTCGCATCTAATTTAAGTTCTGTTTCAGTAATATCAGCAATTCTGACGGGTACCGGCTGGCCATTCTCCTGATTTACTTGTAGTTGCATTCCAATTTGTGGCTCAATCTCTTTTGGAAGTTGATCTTTAGGTACAGCAATAATCAAATCTTCTCTTGTATCACCATATGCTTCAGCACTTGGAATGTTGATTGTGGTAGAGTCGCCAACATTCATTCCGATAACTGCTTTTTCAAATCCCGGAATGAGTTGTCCTTCTCCCAGTTTGAATTCAAGTGGTTCTTTTTCTTTTGATGAATCAAAAACTTCACCGTTTTTTAAGGTTCCCGTATAATGTACTTTTACGGTATTCCCTTCTTTTGCAATTGACAAAATAGTCCTTCTATTTTAATTATAAATTTAGTGTATCCTTAAATATAACCATTTTTTGATAGAATTGAGAATCAAATAGGGCTGATTGATGTGGAATACGCCTTTTAAATTCTGAAAGCATTATTTTTTCCCAGATTACAAACATCCAATAGAAGGATATCAACATTGGAAAATGTATATAAACCGGATGAATTGAATTACTTTCAAGTCAATTATATAGGGATATTGACAGTTTTTGATATCCTCAATAAAAACCTGCCGGCCCTTTTGATAAATGGGAATATTTATTTCCCTTAATGAGGGAAAGGTTTATCAATAAAATGATTTCTCAAATTCAGATAGGAATGCATGGTTAAAGTGTTGTCTATTTGTTTGAATCATTTAAAAGAATTTTATCTCTCTCATCCGAATATTCCTCTATTTTGGATTCTAACAGATATTCAATCTCTTTTTTCTCATCTAGAGGGATAGAAGTAGTGAATTCTCGAATTCTCTGATTTTGAAGATTATCTTCAACGATATACTCAATGGATAACGCTGAATCACTGTTCCAGTTCCATGAAATAACATTGTCCCACTTAATCAGCCGGTCTAATAACAGGATACCTCTGGAACGGAATTCCGGTACTACCTTAAAAAACCAGGTAAACACACCGAAACTCATTAATGAGATACCGGATGTCAATCGGATTCCGGTTACTACTTGATCAGTAATCAATGAAGTTCTGTAAAACCCAAATAGTATCAGGATTATAGCTAATATATTGGGTGCATGATCAATCCAGAATGACCGATGCTGGTAAATAATTCGGTTTCCTTTTTTCTTTAATTTCCATAACCGAGAAGTATAACCCAGAAAGAATCCGGTTATCAGTGTATAAATTCCCATCATGAAAGCTGCAGCAATGTTCTGAGGAAATAATCCCATTGTGTAGAGAATCATCAGACAAGTGAAAACCAATAGAACAATGAGAATTGAATTTAGCAGGATGTATTTATTTAGACGGTCTAATGTGAACCAGGGATGGTTTCCGCCTGTAAATCCGGTTATCAGGAAAAAGAGTAAAAAAAGGTTTAATAACCACATGTTTTGAACGTATTTTTAAAAAAGGAATGTTACTAATGGTGACTGTGAACAGCAAACTAAATTGATATGAATCAAAAATATACTCCGGTCTCGATAGATGTTGAAAATTCGGAGCAAAAATTAACAATTCAGTGGGGGGATGGCTATAAAACGGTTCTTTCGCTTTTTGGGCTAAGGAAAAATTGTCCATGCGTTTCATGCCGGGGAGGACATGAGCTTATGGGACGTTTTGAACCCGCTCTTTTTTTGGTAGAACCTACAATTCACTATGAAGTGTTAAAAGCAGACCCTATTGGGAATCATGCTTTAAAGATAAAGTGGAGTGATGGACATGATGCCGGCATGTACCGATGGGAACTCATTCGGCATATGGATGAATCAGTTCAAAAACTGAAGAAATAAATTGAATTCAATTCAATCTATTTTTTTAACAGTCCAACTAAACCGGCAATAGCAGCAGCAGCACCGCCAACCAAAAACCAGATAGCATTGTTACTTGGAGACCCAGTTACGAATTCTTCAACCTCAGAACCTAATGATTGATATTCCTGGTAACCAAAATAAAGTAGCAGTAAACCTGCTATTAACAATGCGGAGGATATCATTTTTCTATTCATAGCAATCTAATTAATTTTGGTTTTGATAATATTCTTCTCGGGCATCTAATAGTTTAAGTACTCTTTCCATTGTTAATTTCTTCTGCAAGATATCACGAGAATAGAAAAAAGTAACATAAATTACTAATCCCCATGAAATAAGACCTAATAACAAAGGCACCCATTCACCATTTGAACCAAACTGAACAAAATGATATACACTCATCAGCGAGAGTGATAGAATAAACAATATTGCAGAAATTCTTAAGAATAAAGTCTGTTTCAGTGAGTACTGTGCCAGTTTTTTGTATTCTTTATTTTCAGCCCATTTTTTTTCTTTGTATAAATACAAGTGATTATACTGATTGATTTCCTCTTCAATCATCGCTATAAAAATATCACTATTCTTCATTTTAAGACATATCTATTGGTTAAAAACAAAAAACGTAAAAAATGAATTAAAATTTTTAATCAGTAAAAGGGGTTCCCAGTGACTCCACAGGTTGAAAGGGACTAAACGGATATTCATCCGGTGTTACAACGACCCCCGAAGTTAATTTGAGCGGGAGTTCTGATTCTGAATTGTATGTTGCTTCTACAAACCAAGCCGTAAATCCATTATCCGGGGTTTGTAATTCAATAATGATTTTTCCTGATTCTGATATTTCAACTTCATTTGCAAGCCATATCCGATCAATCACGTAGAGCCTGAAATCTCGTCCATTCGGATTATGAGCACTCCAGAGTAATATTTGATCAGGCAGTTGATCCGGATCTACATTAATTTCAATGGTCTCATTCTCAATTTTCCAATCAAATAGGGGTAATGATTGATCGTTGATGATGTGATTATGGAAAGCAGCAAGTGAAACTGCAGCATCTGTATCACTGAGTGAGTGACCGGTATTTGGAATATATCTCAGATATTTTTCGCCTATTAGATCATTCCAATAGAACTGCCAGGAGTCTGGCAGGAAAAATTCATCACTGGCTGCATTGATGATATACTTGGGTATAGTAAGTTGATCGAGATAGGAGTATGGATCTACCAGTTCTCTTAATCGGCTGTATTCATCAGAATATTGCCAGTTCATTATGTTTTCATCTTCATACTCTCGAATAGCGGGCGACCACTCACCATATGCTTGCCAATGATGTTCGAAAGAGGGGATCATATTTAACAGGTCGATGACGGCCGGTGCGATGGCTATCACCCGTTCGTCAAAAATAGCCGTTGTCCAGGTTGTCCAGCCTCTTTTGGAGCCACCTGCGACAACAAAATTTTCAACAACCATATCAAGTTCAGCAGATGAAAAATCTGTGACGGTATCCATTGCCCGGATGACTGCTTTTGTCATTGGTAATCTGCTTAACCATATTGCATCTTCATCCATGGCTCCGCC
>TARA_R100001143_G_C3360693_1_pt1 | contig 15336 bp, 14 predicted proteins | sample TARA_R100001143 | Tara Oceans TARA_R100001143 (sample SAMEA2621300) | marine metagenome | biome: marine biome (ENVO:00000447); feature: mesopelagic zone (ENVO:00000213); material: "saline water (ENVO:00002010), including plankton (ENVO:xxxxxxxx)" | depth 800 m | reverse complement strand
AGAGGGCAGAGGGCAGAGGGCAGAGGGCAGAGGGCAGAGGGCAGAAGTGTAATTTTACATTGTCATCCTGAATTTATTTCAGGATCTCCGGAATTATGCAAAGTCCATAGCTATTTATTCCCCTGTACCTTGTACCTTTCTATCAAAATCACAATCATCACACTATGGATCCTTTCTCCCACGGACTCTTAGGCGCTACCGCAGCCATCTCTTTATCCAATAAAAAGAAAATCGGTGCTGCGGCTTTCGTTGGAATGGTTGGAGCGATGGCACCTGATCTGGATGTACTCATTCGGAGTGCAAATGATCCCCTTTTGGCTGTAGAGATGCATCGCCAGTTTACACACTCATTGATTTTTGTTCCGGTTGGAGCAGCGATTGTCACGCTGTTTCTTTGGTTGTTTTTAAAAAAATATCTGGATCTCAAAGAGATCTACACTTTTAGTTTGATCGGTTACGGTACTCATGGCCTGATGGATGCCTTTACCAGCTACGGGACTCAACTTTTTTGGCCATTTTCGAATATAAGAGTCGCCTGGAACGCCGTTTCCGTAGTAGATCCTCTGGTTACCATCTCATTTATCCTCTTTATTGTATTGGCACTCTCCAGGAAAAAACAGCGCTATGCCCAATTCGGGATTCTTGTTTTTCTGTTGTTTATGGCCTTCGGATTTATGCAGGGACAGAGAACAACATCTGCCATGGAACAACTGGCAATGGAAAGAGGTCACACACCGGAGCACATGGTAGCGAGGCCCAGTATTGGAAATCAAATCCTTTGGAGGGTAAATTATATTTATGATGGGAGAATTTATACTGATGCAGTACGGGCAGGTATTTTCTCTGGTATCATAATTTATGAAGGTGGATCGATCCCGGAATTTATTATTGAGGAGGATATGGCCGGGTATGAAACTACGACACTATATAGCGACCTAAAACGGTTTCGGCATTTTTCTGATGGTTACCTGGCCAGACATCCTGAACAATCTCAAATTATCGGTGACGCCCGCTACTCGATGATACCCACATCTTTAATCCCACTTTGGGGAGTTGAAATCGATACGCTTCAAATCGACAGACACTTGCCTTTTCTTTACTTTCGGGAGATTGATGATGAGAAAAGGGATGAATTTTTTGATATGCTTAAGGGACGTTAGATTCGGTTTAAGTGTTAAAGTGTTTATGTGTTAATGGTTACGGAAGCATTTACACATATGCTTGTTCTACGAAGGCTTCAGGACTTTGTGGCATATCTTATAGTCAACCATTTTTAGAGAAAAAAACTTTAAAACTTTTTCCCTGCCTTCATCGTCTATAGGATACAACCAACAAAAAACGAAATAACGGCTTTTGAACGGAATAGATGATACAGGGGTACTCATCAAACGAGTGCAAAATGGCGACTTGCCGGCTTTTAATCTGATTGTAGATCAGTGGAAGGATAAAATCCACCGGTTTGCCTATCGGTTTTTGATGGATTCTGATGATGCTAATGAGATCACTCAAAAGACCTTTATCAAAGCGTATCAAAAAATCGATACACTCGATGAACCCGGAAAGTTTTCTCCGTGGCTTTACAGAGTCGCCAACAATTTATGTATAGACGAACTCAGACGTGCCGGCAGAAAAAATTTTGATACCATCGCTGACTGGTCGGATCATGAAAGTGAAAATAAATCACCCCAAAAAAATCTTGAGAAGAGTGAGCTTTCTGAATTGTTGCAAAAAGCACTCATGACACTCCCCGACGAGCAACGAGTTGTGGTTGTCATGAAACAATACGAGGGATTTACCTTCAGAGAGATCAGCGAAATTCTTCAACAGCCTGAAAATACCGTTAAATCCCGCATGTATTACGGCTTAAAATCGATGAGAAACACATTAACAAACTGGAATATTCAAACCGATTATCTGAACCATGAGTAAGAAAGAAGACATTCAAAATCAAATGATGGACTATCTCTATGATGAGATGGACGATCAGGAAAAAGAAGCTTTTGAAGCGTTGATGAGAACGCAGCCGGAACTGCAGAAAGAGCTGGATGAACTCCGATTGACGCGCGACTTGATGAGCGCCCATCCGACTGCTGTGCCTCCCTTACGGCTGGATTTGAATCCCAATACCGATTCGAAAACGGGTAAACAGCATGGTGGACGCATTCTGAACCTGACCCCATTTGTAAGAAACCTGATGGCCATTGCGGCATCCCTTCTGATCGTGATTCTGGGAATGGCATTTGCCGGTGTAGAGACGGGCTCAACAGAAAATGGATATTATGTAACGATCGGAAATCCTCCCGAACAGCCGCCCATTGCTGAACCGAGCCTGACAGAAGAGAATGTGATCGCCATGCTGGAACAGATGAAGAGTGATCAGGCTTTGCTTTTCGCCGGATTGATGGAGGAAGTTCAATCTCAACAAAATGAACAGATCGATGAACTGTTCACACTTCTGACAGACTACTATGAAGAGCGCCGGCAGCAGGATCTCCGAATGATCGCAGCCGGTATGAATGAGCTTGAATATGAGACTCAAAACCGGTTCAACCGCACCAATACGGCTTTAGGAAGTCTTATCTATGCCCTTAATAACCCCTAAATTTATTTCCTATGAAATTTAAAAAATATACATTCGTCATTTTAATTCTTTGCTTTTTCCCAACCTTACTGGTTGCGCAGAGTGAACAGCTGCAGAGAGAAATTCGTATCGCTGAAGGCATCCTGAATGAGCTTTTTAGTGAAAACTTGCAAGGTGAAGCTCCATTTATCTCACTCACCGGAAATCGGATCACCAGTGATTATATTCCGGGATATGGAGTGCATTTTGTGATCGGAGACCGCCTATTATCCAGTAATATTCGTGTTTCCGGAAGAATGGAGGTAGTACGGACTGATAGAGACCGAAGAGTGATTGAAATGAGAGATAGAGACGGGGATGATTCTGATTCTAAAATCACTCAAGAATCGATTGAAGAAAAAATTCATGAATATTTGATCGATTATGCACCGCTTATGCAATCCCTTCCTGAAAATGAATATATCCGGGTTACCACCGGTCCGCGGGCACAACTCAATCAGGTGTTTGTCTCACTCACGGTAGGTGAACGCAGTTTCGATTTTCCTAAAATCACCAAATGGGCATCCGTACGTGATCTTCAGCAACTTAGAACCGGTCAAATTTCTGAGCAGCAATTTCTGAATCGGGTTCAGTCTGCAGATCTTAGTGAGATCAGTGAAACACGGGAGTATAATATCTTTAATTCGATTCTGAAATCGTCGGTAAGTAGTGCAGATTTTGAATATTTACGAGTTCGCGATGGGGCGCCATATATCTATCTTCCCGGCCTTGGTGTTCAGTTTAACCTCAATGTGCGAAGTCCCGGTTCAGGAATATTATCATTCATAGGCTCTGCAGCCAATGCTCCGGATATGGATTTTGACTTCAATTTTGACATGGATATTCAATCTCCCGCATCAATCGCAGAAGCATCCGTTAATGGTGATAAATTAGACTCTATCCGTAGAGAAATGGCAATCAGCCGGGAGGAGATCGACTCGATTCGGGTTTCAGCGGAACGATCTATGGATTCTTTAAAAGTTGTTTTGGATGACTTTTCCGTCTCTTTTGGTGAACTATTCAATGAAAATGAAGCCCCTGACCCTGAAGAATTGGAAAGAGAAAAAGAATTGCTTTACGATGAAATTGTGCGAACAATGAAAGAGTATGGATCAACACTTTCATCACTGCCTGATAACGAGATGCTGATCATCTCAGTTCATTGGTCAGGCCGAAACACAGAATTGCCACAACGGACATATCTGAGAATCAGAAAAAGTGATCTATCGTCCTCTGAACCATTTATTCAGGAGATTTCCAGAAGGTAAAAGTTTCATAACTCATATCATTTGACCTCAGCTAATGATATAGCCGGCACCCAAACAGGTGCCGGTTTTTTTATGTCAGTTTAAACTCACAGTTCTTCCGAAGAGCATTTTTGAGCATCACATCATACTCCGTTGCGGGAATTTCGGTGCATCCGAATTGGGCGAGATGATTGGTGTAGAACTGAGTATCCCACAGCTCAAAATCATTGCTTTCCAGAATCCGGTGACAGTGCCAGAGAGCTACCTTATCCGTCTCTTTCTCTTCCTTAAACATGGATTCCCCAAAAAATGCTGCTCCCAGAGAGACTCCATAGAGTCCGCCCACCAGCCTCTTCTCCGTATTGTAGATCTCGACGGAATGGGCATGTCCGGAAAGGTGTAAAACTTCAAATGAATCGATAATCAATTCAGAAATCCAGGTAGATTCCCGATCTGCACACTCTTCTATCACATTACGGAAAGATTGGTTTACACGGCATTCATAGCGATCTTGCCGTATCAACCTTTTGACATTCGAGGAGACTTTAAATTGATCGATCGGAATAACACCCCGCCGCCTGGCAGAAAACCACTCTACACCATCATCATTCCTGGACTCACTCATCGGGAATATACCCTGACTGTATCCTTTGAGCAGTATTTCCGGAGGAATGATTTTAGGCATAAAGTAAAAAGGGAAAAGTTAAAAGTGAAAAGTTGTTGATGTAAACCGGTTCTTAATTATCACAAGTTTGATCCTTTTTGAAGCAAAAAATGTTGCTTAGCGAAACACTAAGCCGTGCACTCTTTTCACTTTTAACTTTTTACTTTTAACTCCAATCACTCAAACGGCGCCATTCTTAACCACTCTATAAATCAAATACGGAGGAATATTCAACATCTCACGTTCGGTTTCCAAGTTACCAAATACTTCCATGACCGGTTTTTTCAGGTGCCCACTGGTCTGATAAGCCAGAAAGTGTCCGCCTTCCTTTAAAATATTTTTTGTTGCCGTAAGGACAATTTTTTTGCGGCTTTTTTCCAGGAAGGAAAATGGGATGCCTGAAAGTACATAATCAACATTTCCTATGATTTCAGGGCTCAGCACTTCTTCCACATCACCGGCTCGTGTATTATAAATCTCAACTCTGGGATCTTTTATAGTATCCTTGAGGTGCTTGTAAAAATCTTTATTGAGCTCAATCAGGATAAGTTTTGAATTGGGAGACATTTTCCCAAGAATAAATCGAGAGAAAACACCATCACCGGGGCCATACTCAACTAAGGTTAAATCTTTACTGAAGTCTATATTCGTGCAAACTTTTTTTACACAGTGAAGAGAAGTTGGCGTGATGGATGCTACATCTCTGTCTTTTATAAATGTTTTTAGAAAATCTATCTTACTCATGGGTTCTGCTGTAATTCATAATTCTTTCTCTAACTTAGCTATCTGATCTCGGATTCGCGCGGCTTCTTCAAATTCCATGTTATTTGCCGCATGTACCATTGACCCTCGAAGATAAGCAAGAAATTTGTCTTTACTTTCAAATGTAACTTCTTTCATTGCAGTATTGGGCCGATACCGAATACCATCTTCAGCAACTTTAACGATCTCAAGATAATCTTTTTCTTCACTCAATTTTGGATCTAATGTAAAATTTTGCGTAGAAATGAGGGCCGGATCTACCAATGGTTTAAGCTCTTTTTCAATCGTTTTCGGGGTAATGCCATGTTTTTTATTGTATTCCCGCTGTAATTCCCGGCGACGATCTGTCTCTTCAAGCACTTTCTTAATACTTTTGGTCATTTTATCAGCATACAAAATTGCACGGCCATCCACATTCCGTGCGGCCCGACCCACAATCTGGAATAGTGCCGTTTCAGACCTCAAAAAACCCTCTTTATCTGCATCCAAAATAGCGACCAAGCTTAATTCAGGGATATCGATTCCCTCTCGTAATAGGTTGATTCCTACCAACACTTTAAAATCCCCTCTTCTGAATTTATACAATACCTCAACCCGCTGCATGGCATCCAATTCACTATGCATGTAGGCGGCCGGGATTCCTAAATTTTTCAAATATTCACTCAGCTCTTCACTCAATCTTTTGGTGAGTGTAATGCATAAAATACGTTCATCCTTATGAGCTCTCAGTCGTATCTCATCCAAAAGGTCATCGACCTGATTGGACAGGGGCCTCACTTCCAGTTCCGGCTCCATCAATCCGGTTGGACGTATTATCTGCTCAACATAAACCCCACCCGATTTATTTAACTCATAATCATTGGGGGTCGCACTGACAAAAATCACCTGATTAAACATCGTCTCCCACTCTTCAAATGTGAGAGGCCGATTATCCATGGCAGAGGGTAATCGAAAACCGTGTTCAACAAGCTCAATTTTTCTGGATCTGTCACCGCCATACATGGCACCGATTTGAGGTACGGTTTGATGACTTTCATCGACAACCAGTAGATAGTCATCCGGAAAATAGTCCATCAAACAGTACGGCCGTTCTCCGGGTTTTCGGGCACTCAGATAACGGGAATAGTTTTCGATACCCGAACAATACCCGATCTCCTGCATCATTTCGATATCAAAGAGTGTGCGCTGTTCAATACGTTTGGCTTCCAAAAACCGTTCTTCTTTCTGCAGAATTTCAACCCGCCAATACATTTCCTCCCGGATCTGTTGAATCGCTTCATCAAGTCGCTCCTTTGAGGTTACATAGTGCGAGGCAGGATAGATATGAAACTCATCTACATCATCCAGAATGGCGCCGGTATCGATGTCAAAGATCTCCAATCGTTCAATTTCATCCCCCCAAAAAGATATTCTGAGGCCTTCTTCGGAGTAGGCCGGATAGAGATCTACGACATCACCCCGAACCCGAAACGTACCTCTGCTAAACTCGATATCATTTCGATTATAATGCAAATCGACCAGATCATATAGGAGAGTGTTTCTTGGGATCTCCATGCCGGTCTTTAAATGCACAATCAGTTTTGCGTATTCTGATGGTGATCCGATGCCATAAATACAACTCACTGAGGAGACGATAATCACATCACGCCGGCCCGAAAGCAGGGAGCTGGTCGCTCTCAGTCGCAATCGCTGAATTTCTTCGTTGATGGAGAGATCCTTTTCAATATACTTATCCTGAGCGGATAGGTAGGCTTCGGGTTGGTAGTAATCGTAGTATGAGATAAAAAACTCAACACGATTTTCGGGGAAAAAATCACTTAACTCCCTGTAGAGCTGGGCTGCAAGTGTCTTGTTATGACTCATCACCAGGGTCGGCTTTTGAACATTTTCGATGACGCCTGCAATGGTTCGGGTTTTCCCGGAACCGGTAATGCCCAGGAGTGTCTGATATTTATCATTTAGATTCACTCCCTCTGTCAGCTCCTTTATTGCATTGGGCTGATCACCTGCCGGCTCCCATGGAGAGTGAAGTTTAAATTTGGACATTATTTATTTAGATGAAGGATTTTAAATCCCCCTTATCAGGAGGTGCTTTTTAAAATTCCACCCACTAACAAGGGGGGTGTTAGCAGGGCTATTAGCTCGAACCATTACACCCTTCCCGGCTCCGCCATACTCCCCTTGTTAGGGGAGACTTACAACTTCAGACATCACTGTACTCCTCTTATTTGGTGAGACTTTTTACCACTCGCCGTAGCCATAATCCACTTATTAGGTGATTAAGCAGCCAATACTTTCGACACCTCTTCAGCTGCTTCTTTGAGGAGTACTGCAGAAATTACATTCAGATCACTGTTATCAATAATTACTTTGGCTTCTTCAGCGTTCGTTCCCTGAAGTCTCACGATAATGGGCACCCCTTCTACTTTTTTCGCAATTTCGGGATCTTTAATGGCTTCGATCACGCCATTGGCTACCCTGTCACAACGAACGATACCGCCAAAAATGTTAATCAGGATCGCTTTCACATTTGGATCATCCAAAATAATCCGGAAACCGTTTTTTACGGTCTCCACATTCGCGCCACCGCCTACATCCAGGAAGTTAGCGGGTTCACCGCCTGAAAGCTTGATAATATCCATGGTTGCCATTGCGAGACCGGCACCATTCACCATGCAACCCACATTCCCATCCAGTTTGATATAGTTCAGATCGTATTTGGATGCTTCCAGTTCCACCGGATTTTCTTCAGCTGTGTCACGAAGTTCCACAATCTCCTTGTGGCGATACATCGCGTTTCCGTCAAAAGTGACCTTTGCATCCAGTGCCAGCACGTCTCCTTCCGGTGTTAAAACCAATGGGTTGATCTCAACCATATCTGCATCCTTCTCTACATAGAATCGGTAGAGTGCTGAAATCAATTTTACCGCTTTTTTAAATGAATCACCTTCAAAACCAAGAGCAAATGCAAGTCTTCGAGCCTGGTTGGGCTGCAGGTCCATGCCCGGTTCGATCCACTCCTTTACAATTTTTTCCGGAGTCTCTTCAGCCACTTTTTCAATCTCGACACCCCCTTCTGTAGAGACCATTATTACATTTTTACTCAAGGATCGATCCAATAAGATTCCCAGATAGAATTCCTTCTCAATGCCAACACCATCCGTTACATAAATCGTCTTCACTTTTTGGCCTTCATCGCCTGTTTGAATGGTAACCAATGTATCACCAATCAGTGATTCTGCGGCTTTTCTGACTTCATCGATGGTTTTACAGAGTATCACACCCTTTGCGTTATTCTTAACCGTTCGTCCTTTACCGCGTCCACCGGCATGGATTTGTGCTTTCACGACAAACAGGTCTGTTCCATTTTTCTTCATCTCTTCAGCTGCTATAACAGCTTCATCAACAGATGTTGTAGCTACTCCATCGGGAACAGCAATTCCATACTCTTTAAATAACTCTTTGGCTTGATACTCGTGAATTTTCATTTCAAATACGTTTTAAAACAGTGAGATTCTTCGTTTAAATTTCAATCCTAATAATACCTAAATCGACAGGTAAATAAAAGTTCTCCTTCATGACGAATGTTTACGTGTTAATGTGTTAATGTGTTAATGTATTTATGGGATTAAAATTTAGTAGCATCAAATACTTCAGGATTTTATCTGGCGATCGGTGAATCGATTTAACTAAAAAATAGATAGTCTGCATATGAAAATAATAACCGATCACATCCTATGGTGGATTCTGCTCATTGCGGCGACGGCTGTCGTATCGGCGATAACATCAAAACTTATCACTATTGGAGATATGATCATAAGCATGGCAGGACATCTTACTTTTGCAATCGTAATATCACTTATTCCGTGGATTGTATACCGGATCTTTGGCAAACCCTTAACCACCGAGGAGATGATGTCCACTATCACGGTCGGTTGGCTGATTCTGGCAGTTGCTAATCTTTCATTTTAAATATAACAAGCCCATCCATTTGGAAAAGGAATATATCAAACCGGCTACAAACAGTGAGCCAAAAATTGTTTTGTTGTGACGGGCCAGCCAAAGGGGAAGGTAGATGTCAAAATTATCCCTGCGATCGTCAGTGTATCGGGTGGCTATATTGGTGAGTGGACATCTCATTTTATTCATTATCAGCACTAAACACTCTATGAGTACAAGAAGGATCAACACTGCGGTAAGAACCCACTCATCCATCCATGATAAAACTGGAATTGCCAGAATGGATCCGGCAAAAATAGCCCAGATTGTGGTATGGGTTATCTTTAAAAGTCGCAATTTATTCTGACTCGAAAACATAAACCCATCCCGGTTGGTTCACTGATACCAAAACATTTAATTAAACTTGAGTGTGCGGCGAACAGATGGTATCAAGACCAAACCCAGCATGATAATACCAAGCAATCCATATATTAATTGCAAAGGTGGTTCCGGATGATAGCCGACGATCAATATTTCCACACCAATCCATATGATGAGTGCAACACTAACTGTAAATGCACCAAACCACGACCAAAGCCTCTTTTTTGTCAGGCCATAAAGCACAATCATAGGAAAGACGCCCAAGATTGTGAGAAGAATAATTCCGGGTATCAGAAAGTTATCGAATGGTGAACCATCCAGCATAGATGTTGGCAACTGAACAAGTACACCGGTAGGGTCAATCACCAGAACGGCCCCACCTATCAAACCGCTAATTCCCTGGAAACCAATGAACAGTACCAGGAAATAGAAACTGTAAGATTTTGATTCCTTCATGAGATGTTCTCTGTTTTTGTATTATCACTCACGTGTGTTTCAATACTTCTAAGAACTAACGTTGAAAGCGTAATCGAAGTCAGGGCAATTGCAGGGATGATGAAAACAACCGGTATAATATTTTGGCCTAATAGCCCCATGGCAATAATCTTTGCCACCAATGCCAACATCAGAATAGATAAAAACACCAGATATATCGGTGTAGCAAGAAAACCAATCGGTTGTTTTTTAATAAACAGCATACCGGATACGACGGCAAGAGGAAGCAATAAGCCCAGGTCAAGTCCTTGCACAATTAGTGTTGTGTAATGTTCTGTTTCAGTGGGAATAATTGTCCCGTCAAATAATGGGGGTACGACTATTCCTAGCCATAACAAGGCAATCATGATTGCATTCAATATCAAAAAAGACCCGGCTGTTTTTATGGGGGTTGATTCGTTGAATAGAGATGGAAGTCGGTTCACATCAAACGAAAAGAGTGTCAATATAAATGCAAAAAAGGATGTTCCCAGCAACGCGGTATATATCAGAAAAAGTTCGCTATACATTCCCATGACAAGGTAAAACAGGTAGGTTACAAGGAAATATCCGAGTGTACCGGCAAGGATAAAACGCCCTTTGAGTGATCCATTTCGCGCATAAAAAAGTGATAGCAGCAATAATGGAATCCCAATAAAAAAAGTTACGTAATCCTGGGCTATCCCTTGCGGTGCTACATCTGCCGACATATGACGGTACAATCCCTCACCATATATTTGAACCGTCTCGCCTCGAATGGATTCATATTCAAATGTACCCGGCCCTCCTGATGAAAAAATACCTGCCAGTGAAGCAAAACAAGACAATAGGATGATGAACCAAATCAAAATCGTTATCTGTTTTTCATGTTTCATAACTATTGTAAGATTGATTCTACTCAAACTCGATGATATACCTTAAAAATACATCATGAGTCATGTTTTATTTATAGGGGAAACCCTGAATTTTATCTGAAATCAGTTTAAAAATTAGTTTTTTATACGTCTTTACGATAGGTTGATGCGCCATTAATCTTTTGTAATGAAGGTTTGAAGATCAATTAAAATAAACGTTGTGATTATTCATGTGGTCAATCATGGCACCTACCACCGCGGAAATATTACAGCAATGTTAAGGCAGCAAGATCATGCCGGGGTTTCGACTGATTATATTTTTTATTTGTATGATGTTTGAGAGAGGGTTCATGGGGTGCAGAGGTACAAAGGTTACAATCGATTCCATCTGTACAAGTCGTGCATTCCCTTTGTCTTGGTGGTGAGTCTGTTGCCCTAAATTAACACCCCCCTTCGCCCCCCTTATTAGGGAGGAATTTACCACTAATGCTCAAGACTTAATTAAACCAATAGTTCATCTTGAAAACCACCGCCCGGTTGCGGGAGTCCATCGTTTCGGGGAAGTAGTTGTCTGTGTATACGATGAAAATGTCAGACACCGGGCTGTATCTCCACTGCAAACGGCTGTTGATATTGAGATTATCCAACTGCTCATTATATTGCACAAACGTGGTAAAAAAGAGTGTACGGGTAAAGGTAAGATCCACTTTTGGGCCGATTAGCCAAAAGCTGTTTTCACCCCAGGGTTGAGGAAGGTCGAGATAGTTATAACTGGCTACCATCGATATACTTCCATATGGCTGATAGCGATAGTTTACATCTGCCTGCAAATAGGTACGGTTTCCGTTGTAGAACCCTCCCCTGCCCACTGATGCGGAGTATTTGAACAATTTTCGGGTATCCGATCGGTATCGCACAAACGCGTTCAGCCAGTCATAGTCGGTTCCACTTTGAAGGAAAGCAATATTGGAGTTGGTCGGGTCAAAATTGCGCTGCAACTCCACATAGTTATGTGACATTACAATATCGATCTGACTCAAATTATGAAAACTGAAAAAATAGCCCAGACTGCTTTCGCGCTCGGTGAGGCGGAAATCCTCAGGTGTAAAAAAGGCCTCTACACTCGCCTGAAATCCATGATAGACAATCGGTGAATCATCCGGATAAAAACGGACGGTCACAGAGGGTTCAAGCTGAAAAAAGTTAGTTCGCGGTACATAGCCCGCACCTGCAAAGTACCGATCTCCCACATACTGCTGTAAAAATTCGAGGCGGATCTTTTGGCGGGAGTAGCCCAGAATTGCTCCCTGTGCAAAATCGGATCCCTCTTCGACACCATCCGTGAATGATTTAAAAGCAAAAACACGTCCAGACCATCGGTTATCTTGCGTGGCAAGGTTGAACTGGAGTCCACCCGTGCGATTGTATGAGCCTATATTTGCAAAAGAGGCATCATCAACATTCTGACGATCCACCAAAATGGCTGAGATGTTGGATCGGGAGAAAACCTGTTTCTGAATTGTCGCTACAAAAAAATTACTGGCCGGGGAAACATCTGACTCCTCAGTGAACATATTCATCACACCTATCCTCCAATCCTGACCCATGTTTCCGCTGAGCCGTGCACCTGCCAACACCGGTGCATCAATCCCAATACGTCTGGAAAAGAATGGCGTGACTCTTCGTGATCCAAAATTTGAAAACAGATCTGAATTTTCAAGGAAAAACTGCCTTTTTTCCGGGAAAAAGAGTTCAAAACGGTCCAGATTGGTGATCTGCTGATCCACATCGGCTTGCGAGAAGTCGGGGTTGTAGGTCAGATCCAGGTTGAGGGAGGATGAAAGTCCCACTTTGGCGTCCAGCCCGAAATCGGATCGATAGGTTGTTTCATCACCAAACTCAAAATCGCGTGATGCACCTCCGAAAACGTAGGGAATCATCGAGAGCTGTACTCCCGGATCGGGCGGGGGCTGATCCCATTGCAAAATTCCTGTAAATGCTAATGAAGCCGTAGGAAACTGGCGCGGTACCGGTGACCATGATGATTTTTCGTTGATACTGAGGTCGAGCCTGGAGAAATTGATATTCCACTGATCGAGTCCGGCTTTATACCGAATAGATTTAAATGGGATTCGCATCTCTGCGACCCATCGATCGTCATAATCTTTGGTAACGACTTCCCATTTAGTATCCCAGGCCAGATCCACGGAGACACCGTTACTCATAGTCCCGTCCCACATCGCGCCGGCAGCATTCACGCCAAAAGAATATCCGGTAGTCCGGTCGTTAAATGGATCGAGAAAGAGCAGAAAGTTGTCGTTGGTGCCAAAAGAGAAATCACGCCGGAGCGACTCCACCACGCGGGGAGCATCGATGACATCAAAAAAGATAAGGGAAAGATAGATGGCATCATCGTTGTAGGCCATGCGGATTTCCGATTTCGCCTCGCTGTAGCTGGTGTCGTAGGGCGTGACCATAAAAAAATTATCTGCAACATCGGCGTTTTGCCAATCTATTTCATCGATCACTCCATCCAGGGTGATGGTGCCTGCCATCTTTTGGATGTGTAGAACGTAATCACTGTTTACTGAAGTGTCCCTGGAATCCTGATTGGATAGTTCTTCAACCTGGAAAGCATAACTGGGTGAGTACCCTATGATCAGCAGCAGTAACGATGCAATCAGAATGGCTGACCCTGTTTGATATACCGATCTTGAGCTCACTTTCCCCATTTGATATCCTTTAATTAGTCCCGAATAATTATAACATTCTTATCCTATAAACTATCTAATCCATCTTTTGGATACAACGAAAATCACTTCTTTTAACAAATTGGATTTATGTATAGCTGTGGATACCATTTATTGCATCATCCTGATGAGTATCAGGATCTCAAGGTTTATGAGTTCATTAGAAGCTATGGACTTAGCGTAACTCCGGAGATCCTGAAATAAATTCAGGATGACAGTTTAAATAAGTGTTGGGCCGTAGGGTATTCGTTGTGGGTTGGGTTGCCTTTACTAACACCCCCCTACGCCCCCTCCCGAGGGGTCGGGACAGGCATTATTAGGGGGGAATTTCACCACTAAGTCTTCGAGCCTTGGTGGCCTCTCTTACCGTCTAGAACTTTTAGATTGAATTTCGCATATTGCTTCAATAGCAATTACTCATTAATCAAGATCTTCTCACTATGTCGAAGAATTATTCCCGTAAAGAATTCCTGAAAGTATCCGGGTCGGTGTTGGCCTTTTCATCGATTGGATTTCCCAACATCATCCTGCCGAAAAGAAGAGATAAAATTGGAGTAGCATTGGTTGGATTGGGCAGTTACAGCAGAGGTCGATTGGGCCCCGGACTCAAACTGACTCAGCATTGTGAACTGAGAGGAATTGTAACAGGAACCCCATCAAAAATCCCGGTTTGGCAGGAAGAGTACGGTATTCCGGATCGGAATGTATACAACTACGAAACGATGCATGAGGTTGCCAATAACGATGATATCGATGTGATCTATGTCGTTACGCCGCCCGCATTGCATGCCAAGTACTCCATCATCGGGGCGGAAGCGGGGAAACATGTATGGTGTGAGAAGCCGATGGCGATGGATGTAGATGAGTGTCAGGCCATCATTGATGCAGCCAGCAAAAACAGAGTACAGCTCACCGTTGGCTATCGGATGCAGCATGAGCCCAATACACAAACCATCATCCGATACGGAGAGGAGAAAACGTATGGGGATTTTGTAGAAGTACGTGCCGGTGCGGGTTACAACGGTGCCCATCGTGATCCGGAGAATTGGAGGCGAATTGGCCATATGGGTGGCGGTGCGTTGTACGATATGGGAGTCTATGCGATTAACGGGATACGGTATGCAACGGGGATGGATCCGCTGAGGGTACGCGGGCGTCAGTGGTCGGAGCGGACCGAAATGTACAACGATGTGGATGAGTTTACAGAATTTGAAATGGAGTTTGCCAACGGTTTGGTAACATTCGGCGAAACAGCTTTTGGCAAATCGAGTAACTATCTGGATGTAACGTGTACAGACGGATCCTATCGCTTGAGTCCAATGCAGTCCTATTCGGGAGTTCAAGGAGAAACCAGTGATGGGATTGAGCTTCCCCCCGATCCCAATCATCAGCAAGCCCGACAGATGGATAACGATGCTTTGGCCATTATCGAAAACACGAAGCCCATCGCTCCCGGTGAAGATGGATTGATGGATATCCATATAGTGAGGTCTATTATGGAGTCTTCGCGTAGAGGTGAGGAGTGGGTTGATTTATAAATATTGAATATTCCCCCCTAATAAGGGGGGCAGGGGGGTGTCTTTAGGGCTAATAACTCGAAGGTCTTTTCCTGATTTAGGTTGACAGTTTTTGTGGTTATTTACTG
>TARA_R100001143_G_scaffold52289_1_pt1 | contig 15599 bp, 16 predicted proteins | sample TARA_R100001143 | Tara Oceans TARA_R100001143 (sample SAMEA2621300) | marine metagenome | biome: marine biome (ENVO:00000447); feature: mesopelagic zone (ENVO:00000213); material: "saline water (ENVO:00002010), including plankton (ENVO:xxxxxxxx)" | depth 800 m | reverse complement strand
AAGTGAAAAGTGAAAAGTGAAAAGTGAAAAGTGAAAAGTGAAAAGCATGCCCTGAGCAAAGTCGAAGGGTGAAAAGTATAACCCTAATCTATGTATTGAATTAATGATTCAAGATTTTATACTGAATAACCCTCAGACACCGAAGGTGTCAAACATAAATAACCCCGGGCAGCGCCTAGGGGTTAAAAACTAAAAAACCATTCATCGATGAAATATTTTACAACCGTTTTACTGGCAGCAATCCTCTTATTTACAGGATGTAGTGAACAGGAACAGCCCCGTACTGAGTGGGCGCTTGCACTTCATGGTGGAGCAGGAACCATTTCAAGAGATATGCCCGACTCATTAAAACAGCAATATTATGATGGATTAAGGGAAGCATTAAGAGTTGGTGAACTTGTTCTGCGAGATGGGGGATCGGCACTGGATGCGGTAGAACTGGTTGTCAATAACCTTGAAGATAACCCGCTATTTAATGCAGGGAAAGGTGCTGTATTTACGATAGATGGCAAACATGAATTAGACGCCGCTATTATGGATGGCAGTACGCTCGCTGCCGGCGCTTTAACAGGACTCACAACTGTGAAAAACCCGATTTCATTGGCCAGAATTGTGATGGAAGATTCTCCGCACATATTCTTTTCAGGGGTCGGTGCAGAACAGTTTGCAGACGGCACGGACCTGGAACGGGTCGAGAATGAATACTTCTTCACTGAAGTGCGTCACAGGCAGTGGCTGAGATCACAAAATGATGATGCAACCAACCTGAAACCGTTAAATGAGTGGGTTGAAGGGGATAAATATGGAACCGTGGGTGCTGTTGCTGTAGATATGGATGGAAAACTGGCTGCGGCCACATCAACTGGCGGCATGACCAACAAGCAATTTGGCCGCGTGGGGGATGTCCCAATCATCGGAGCGGGAACGTTTGCGAATCATATTGCTGCCATATCAGCAACCGGGTGGGGTGAACAGATCATGCGAAATGTGTCTGCAAATACGATTGCCAACTATATGGAATTCACAGAGGCATCTCTGGAGGAAGCAATGAACTTTGTTTTAACGGAAAGACTCAATCCGGGAGATGGCGGGTTTATTGCTGTTGATAAAGATGGAAATATCTCGATGCAGATGAACAGCCAGGGAATGTATCGGGGATCGGTTAACTCCTTAGGCGAAAGAACGGTCATGATTTGGGAAGAGGAATAAATGGTTCAAATTGATAAGATCCATTTGGTACACCTTAAATTTTCTGAATTTAAACAAGTTCAGGAGTTGATGAGTGCCTGCTACCCACATTTTGAAGATCCAACCTGGAGTAAAGAACAGATCCAAAAGCTGACAAAGATATTTCCGGATGGTCAAATTGTAATAAAAGTTGATGACAAAATTGTAGCGTGTGCACTCTCTATTATTATCGACTACAAACAATTTGAAAACAAACACACCTATCTGGATATCACCGGAAACGATACGTTTAATACTCATAAACCGGAAGGGGATACGATTTATGGATTGGATATGATGGTTCACCCCAAATACAGAGGGTTGCGCCTGGGCAGAAGACTTTACGATTATCGGAAAGATCTTTGTGAAGAGCTGAATTTAAAAGGGATTGTTTTTGGAGGTCGATTGCCGAACTTTCACAAATTTAATGATCTAAGTGCCAGAGAGTATATTCGGAAGGTAAAGGAGAAGGAAATACATGATCCGGTACTCGATTTTCAGCTATCGAATGATTTTCAGGTAAAAAAAGTAGTGAAAAACTATCTGCCGGATGATTTGGCATCGGAATCGTATGCAGCCCTTTTGGAGTGGTCCAATATCAACTATGAAAAACCGGCCAAACTCTATATTCCGGAAAAATCAGAAGTTCGGATCGGGCTGGTTCAGTGGGGAATGAGGCCCTACAAAAATTATGAAGAGCTCACGGAACAGATTGAATATTTTGTTGAAGCTGTCTCCGGTTACAGAGCAGATTTTGTACTCTTTCCTGAATATGTGAACGCTCCGCTGATGGCTGAGTATAATCATCTCTCTGAGCCCGATGCAATCAGAAAACTGGCCGAATATACTGAGCGCTTGCGAGACACTTTTGCTGAATTCGCCATCTCTTACAATACAAATATCATCACCGGAAGCATGCCGGAATTTAAAGATGATGTACTTTTAAATGTCGGGTATCTCTGTAAACGGAATGGAGAGGTTGAACGATATGAAAAGATTCATGTGACACCGGATGAGGAGAGGATCTGGGGCATGAAAGGCGGAAACCAGATCAAAACATTTGACACAGATGCCGGTAAAATTGGCATTTTAATCTGCTATGATGTTGAATTTCCCGAACTGAGCAGATTACTGGCAATGGAAGGAATGGAAATTCTTTTTGTACCTTTTCTGACCGATACTCAGAACGGTTATTCACGAGTCAGAAATTGTGCGATTGCCAGAGCTATCGAAAATGAGTGTTATGTAGCCGTGGCAGGAAGTGTCGGTAATCTTCCAAAAGTGCACAATATGGATATTTCATTTGCCCAATCGGTGGTTTTTACCCCATGTGATTTTTCATTTCCAACAACCGGAATCAAAGCGGAGGCTACACCCAATACAGAGATGATATTAATTGTGGATGTAGACCTGAACCTGCTCAAGGAACTTCATGAAAAAGGGAGCGTCAGGACTAAAAAAGATCGCAGAACAGATCTTTATGAGGTGATCGCTAAAAAAAAGGTTTGATGCACAATCAGATTTTATCGCTCCAACTTGTTGAGCCGAAGTCAACTCTTACCATTTGTTAACATTCGCTTAACATACCGGGCATAAATAGTCGGTATTTTTAATTCTAATATATAGAATTTAATACTGTTCTAAATATGTCTAAAAAGTGGAGTGTTAAGAAGTCGTTAGCAAATACCTATGCTAATTTTATTGAAATAATAAAAGAAGAGCGATTATTTCTTATTCTCATCTCCTTTAGCTTTTTTCTTGCAGGTATCGCTCATCCTTATGCTCATATTGCCATGTGGGTAGGGTTTGGATACGCGGCATACTCGGCGATTGCGAATGACAGTATCCAGACGATTGGAACCTTTCTTGCATCAAATTCAGATCGGCCCTGGTATATTCTTTGGATGTTTATCGGGGGGATTTTTCTGATCACGGTTAGCTATAGCTGGTTTACTTTGGATGGAGATGTTTCCTATGAACGATTATCAACCTCGGCGTTAGCTGTAGCCCCCACAAATTTTACGTTTTTACAGATAGCGGCACCGATATTTTTACTTGTCCTGACACGATTAAGAATGCCGGTTTCTACAACATTTCTGATCTTAAGCTGCTTTTCATCGGATCTGAATGGCATTTTGGAAATGCTAACCAAAAGTCTCGGCGGATATATTGTAGCGTTTACAGTTGGAATATTAGTCTGGTCGGTCGTCTCAAGATGGATTAGCCGGAATTTTGTCGGGGAAGCAAAACCGTACTGGACGATAATTCAGTGGATCACATCAGGCTGTTTATGGTCTGTCTGGGTAATGCAGGATATTGCAAATATTGCTGTATATCTGCCCAGAGCATTATCGGGGCAACAATTTATAGCATTTGCGGGGTTTATCTTTTTAGGACTGGGTTTGATTTTCTACCTGAGGGGAGATAAAATTCAACAAATTGTGACCGAAAAATCACATGTCACCGATGTAAGGGCGGCCACCATCATCGACTTCATCTATGCGATCCTGCTCTTTTTCTTTAAAGAGTTAAGTAATATTCCAATGAGTACAACATGGGTATTCATAGGATTATTGGCCGGACGTGAATTGGCGATGAGCCTCATGGATCAGGCGGGTCACGGCAAACCGTTTAAAAAATCTATAAAACTGATTCGAAGAGATATTTTATATGCAGGGATAGGGTTACTGGTATCTATACTTCTTGCAGTTTCAATTAACCCTGATATCAATAGAGAAATCATGGAATTATTGGGGATAGGTAATTAAAATGCAAAGATTAGATCTGTAACTTTCGGAAAATGAATCTTATGGGTATGGGAATGAATAAATTTATTATGGATTATGAATACACGGTAAGATTATCAAAAATCGAAATTCTGAATAGTTTAGAATCCTTGTATATTATAACCCTTGGATCTAAAATTAAGACCGACCTGATATACCGGGGATGAGCTACACATTTTTTGATTTTTTACAACTTATTGGGGCTTTGGGGATTTTCATTTATGGAATGAAAATCTTCAGTGATGGTTTACAAAAAGTTGCCGGGAATAAGCTGAGAGCAATTCTAAAGGGGATGACCAAGAACCGGTTCACCGGTATTCTCACCGGTTTTGGGGCAACTACGATCACCCAATCTTCATCCACCACCACTGTAATGGTGGTAAGTTTTGTGAATGCCGGCCTGATCACATTTGTAGAGTCAACTGGCGTCATTATGGGGGCAAATATCGGCACCACTGTAACGGCCTGGATGGTTTCCATCTTTGGATTTCAAATGCAAATCACGCCATTTGCGGTCAGCTTAATCGGTATTTTTTTCCCGTTTCTGTTTATTGGAAAAGAAACACTGCGGAATACGGCTGAAGCAATTATTGGATTTGGTATCCTGTTTATTGGCCTGGATTTCATAAAAGGAGCCGTTCCCGATATTCGGGATAATCCCGAAATGTTTGCCGTATTAGATTCATTTACAGAATTCGGTTTAATTTCCATACTTATTTTTATTGCAGTTGGGACAATCCTGACACTTTTAACACAATCCTCATCGGCATCAACGACCATCACATTGGTGATGTTATTTCAGGGATGGATCGATTTCCCGATTGCAGCCGCAATGATCTTGGGTGAAAACATCGGAACTACAGTCACTGCAAATATTGCAGCGATTATTGGGAATGTTCATGCTAAACGTGCGGCCAGGTTCCATTTTATGTTCAATGTGATTGGAGTTGTCTGGATGCTATTTTTGATAAATCCGTTTTTGATTGGGATTGATATGGTTATCCAGAATTTTGTTCCCGATGTGGGATCCGTTTTTGATGATTCACAAGAGGCCCGGGCAGCCGCTACATTGGGACTTTCCCTTTTCCATACCACATTTAATGTGCTGAATGTGGTACTGTTATTTGCATTTGTACCGGCAATTATTCGGCTTGTTGAACGCATGCAAAAAGACAAAGACGATTCAGATCATGCGTTTCGCCTGCAATACATTTCAGGTGGACTAATGTCGTCCCCGGAGCTTTCAATTGCTCAGGCTCATAAAGAAATTGAACTTTTTGGAAAGCTGATAGAGAAGATGCACTATAGCTTCTCGGGACTGCTCTTTAAAAAACAGAAGAAGCAGCAAAAGTTTTTGAAAAAGATTGAGAAAAGAGAACAGATAACAGACAACATTGAACTGGAGGTATCGGAATATCTAACAAGAATTTCCGGCACTAATCTATCTACAGATGCAACCCGAAGAATACGTTCGATGTTGAGTATTATCAATGATCTTGAGAGAGTGGGGGATCTTTATTTCCAGCTTTCGAAAACATTTGAAAATATGATGAAGCTGGAAGTTGCCCTGCCGAAAGAGGCGATTATAGAGGTAAGCGACTATTTAGATGTGATCCTGAAAGCGATCAAGTTAATGCGTGAGAATATGCAGAAAACGGATGGCACTATTGATTTGGATGGGGCAATCGTTCTGGAAAATCGAATTAATGATGTCCGTGACCAGATGAAAGAGGCGCACTATGTGAGACTTGAAAAAGGGCTCTATACATCACAAGCCGGCGTGGTATTTTTAGATTATATAACGAGACTGGAGAAGATTGGAGATCATATCTTTAATGTACAGGAAGCTTTGGCAGGTAAAAAATTAAAAACCCATTCTGAAATGGTTGTCGGCAGATAGATTCGATTCAATGAGAAATCATGAATCGAATAGAAGTAAACCTGTTGCCTATTCCAGCCCTGTTAAAAAACGATCCCTTAGCTCCTGCACATAGATGCCAATGTCATTTCTGATTTCAAAAAGCCTTCGATGAAATTTCGAGTAGACAGACGAGGGTATGAAAGGTTCATCTTTAATTTTCTGAAGAAATAAGATAGCTTCATTTGCACTGATCAACGCCTTTTTGGTATATGCAATATTTCCACCCAGAACATCGTGATCAAAACCAAATGAATATCCACCGGCTAATTTGGCAGTTATTTTCAGCGTATTGATCACAAATTCGTTTAATGACTTGTTCTGAAGATGATTCGGCATCTTTTCAGCCCATTTCAAGACATCGACTGCATACTCTCGCGATTCTCGATAGATGTCAAGGTTTTCAATGGATCCATAATCAGAGAAAGTAAAATCTTCACTTAACTCTTTCCACTCTTCACCATAGTCGAAGTCATCTTCATCAGAATCGTCATCATAGAATGGAAAACTGTTATCACGAAAGAAAAAATCATCATCTTCCATCTCGTCTTCATCATCCTCCCAGTCATCCTCATCTTCCGGGAAATAGGCGTCATCCAGAAGCAGTTCTTCCTCAATAAACGCTTCTACAGCATCTAATTCGTCCAAACTTTCTTGCAAAAGGGTCATCCACCGAGGTGTATTTCCTTTTAGATCGCTTGTTATGAACTTGCGTAATTGTTCGCTACGCTTTTCGATTTCGTCGAGGTGAGACTCCCATTGAAATTCATTCCATACAGGGCCTTCATCAAAATCGTCTGAACTCATTCAGTGATGTGCTAATAGATTTAGGGTTACAGTATTTAAAGAAATCTTTAAATCAAATACAACTGAAAAATACAACTTTTTCAAATGAATTTCATTGTTCTAAATTACATAATTATTGTTTTTGTCGGACCAATCTCAAAGAATCAGCAAAGTTAAATTCGGCGCTCATAAGCGACATTAGAAGGAGGTCAAAGTTTTTCCAGTACACCGATAATTACTTTCGTCATTTTAGGCTCTGCCATTGCGGCTGCGTCTAAAATTTCTTCAATATTGACAGGTTGTAAGGAGTCGGGGAAACATTCGTCTGTAATCACAGAAATCCCAAGAACATCCATACCCATATGAACGGCAGCGGTTACCTCAGGCACTGTACTCATTCCTACAACGTCAGCGCCAAGAAGTCTCAGATATCGATATTCGGCCCGGGTTTCCAGCATCGGCCCGCTTAGGGCGACATATACTCCCTGATGCATCGGGATTGCTTCATTCAGGGCAACATTTTGAGCAATTTCACGCAATCGTTCTGTATACGGGTCGCTCATGTCAGGAAAACGGGGGCCAAGCTCATTATCATTAGGCCCGATAAGCGGGTTGTCTCCCAGTAAATTGATATGATCACTGATTAACATGATATCCCCACGCTTATAGTTGGGATTCATGCCGCCACACGCGTTACTTACAATCAATGTATCTGCACCATTCTCTTTCAGTACACGAACCGGAAAAACGATCTGATTCATGTTGTATCCCTCGTAATAGTGAAAACGCCCCTGCATTGCGACGATCTCCTTATCACCCAGTGTGCCAAAAAGCAGCTTGCCTGCATGACTCTCCACAGTAGATACCGGAAAATGAGGGATTTCATCATAGGATATTACGGTTTCAATCGTCATCTCGTCTGCAAGCTGACCCAAACCGGTGCCCAATATTAACATATAATTCGGACGCATCTCGGTTTTAGACTGGATAAAGTCCAGAGCTTCCCTGCGGTTGTTTCGAAACAGTTCAATGGAGTTTTTTTGCATTCTTTATAGATATTTAGTGTTTAAATAGTACAGATAGTCGAGCTGCACATTGGAATGACAACAATATACCAACGCTCATTGTTTCCAGGAAGTAAAAGTGGATGAAAAATTCAGAGTGAGGTACAGCCGTTTGCTAGTCAATTTGATCCAGGATATCATCAATTTTTTCATTTCCGGGGATATCGGGAATCGCAGAATCATCTGTTTCTGTCTGTTTTTTTCCTTTTTTCCGATGTGTTGTTCCCATTGGATTTTGCTGGGCATCAGGCATTTCAGGTACAGTAAACAAGGACTGTTTATCACCGCCAAATTGATCGAGAGAATGGTTTATATTTTCAAGAAATGATCTGAGGGATTGAACCATCTCTTCTCTTTTCTCAACAATTTGAAGAGTATGCTGTCGGATTTTCCAGCGTTCTCTATGAGCTTCCTGATAGATTGTTTCAGCTTCAAGTTCAGCTTTTTCAACAATGTTTTTTGCTTCTTTTCTGGCTCCGACCAGCTTCTCCTCTGCTGAGCTTTTTGCTGTTTGAAGGGTTTCGTGAAGCGCCTCTTCTACACGCTCATAATGTTTTAATTTGTCGTTTAATCCTGAGACTTGATTTTCCAGCTCCCGTATTTTACCGACCATAATTTCCCACTCAGCAGCCAGCAGATTCAAATAAGATTGTACTTCTGCTTGGTCATATCCTCTGAGTGCTTTTTCAAATTGTTGTTGCTTAATCTCCAGGGCTGTCAGTTTCATAGTCATTGGTTGTTGAGGTGAATTTCTTTAAAGAAACGAAAAAGAAAATAATCAGATATCAATATTGACTCAATAATGGTATAAGTCATGACTACTGATTGAGCATATTTTTAAGTTTACTGCTTTGTTTTTCGCTCTCTTTATTGGATTCATTTTCCACTTCAATCTGAATAGCAGACTTCTGTTCCTTCTTATCTGCTATTTTTCTTGAAGGTTCGGATTTTTGAGGGCGATCATCCGTAACGATGGCCTCCAGGTTTTTCAGCCTTCTATCAGTCTTCTCTTTGAATTCTCTTAATGCTGCAAGGAACTCCTTATTTTCAGTCAGATTTTTTCCGGACCCTCTTTTAATCCAGTTGTTAATTATACTGCCTATAACCGAGAGGAATACAATTGAAATGACACCGCCAAAAATGATTGCAAGGATAAATGCTTCTTCGGGCATAATGGTTCACCTATTCGTTTACTTGGTTAACGTTGCTTCTCTTTGATTTAAGCACCCATTTGAAAAAGAAAATACAAAAGATTCAGAGTTAGATGAAGTGCTAAAATAGTATTTGGTAATGAATTAAGTTCAAATCAATTCAACGTATAGATCAATTAATAGTTTCGTTCACCAAAAATAGCGGTTCCTATCCTGAGCATGGTTGAGCCCTCTTCGATGGCGACTTCCAAATCGTTAGTCATGCCCATCGAAAGATGTTCGAGACTTACACTTCCCTCAGAGAGATACGAGTACTTGTCACGAAGTGCTTTCAGTTTTTGAAATTCAGGCCTGACGATTTCTGCATCATCCGTGAATGTAGCCATTCCCATCAATCCTTTGATTTTGGTGTGTTTTAATGATTGTCCATAGGTTAAAATAGATTCGAGGTCATCCGGATCGCAGCCACTTTTCTGATCCTCATCACTAATATTCACTTGAACGAGTGCATTGATGACTCTATTGTCGGCCGAAGCACGTTTCTCAATCTCTTTAAGGGCTTTCTTTTTATGAACAGATTGAATCCAGTTCACTCGATGAGACATATATTTAATCTTGTTTGTCTGCAGAGTTCCGATAAAATGCCACTGAATATCATCATTATGGATCGTTTCCAGTCGATCTTCCAGAGATTTTGCCCTGTTTTCACCAAAATGGAGCTGACCAAGATCTGCCAGTTCAAGGACATCCGAATCCGGTTTGGTTTTACTGACGGCTACCAGAACAATTTCATCCGGATTTCGGCCACAGTTATGACAAGCTCTTTCGATTCGCGTCAAAACGTCCTCGTATCGATCTTTAATGGGAGTACTCATATTCAATAGGTTTCAAATTGTATTTATGTCCAACTGTAAACTAACAGAATATTTTTGCCAAATCATTCAAAAATCTTTTTAAAGCTTGCAGATTAATGGGCAGAAATGGAAATAATTTCATTGAATAGAGTGTAGATTGCTGAAATCTTTAAAAATAGCTTTCAATGGATGAAAATGATTCGTATTTTTGGGGTCTGTGAAAAAAAAAATGATCCACCAGCGACAATCCATATATCGGACTACCGCAGGGTTCAAGTCCCAAGGGGAGGAGAATTGACTTGAATACCCTCGTACGTCATATAACCAGTTTTATACATCAGTGGGCTCCACCCGGTATAAAGATGGATTATGACAATGTGGGATTGTTAATTGGAGACCCTGCCACACCGGTCACAAAAATTTTAGTCTGTCTGGATGTCACAGAATCGATTGTTGATGAAGCTCTTCAAAAAAACTGTGAACTGATTGTTTCACATCATCCACTCATTTTCAATAAGATATCCGCAATCAATCCAACCCATGAGCAGGGTAGAATTATCTACAAGATGATTCAAAACAATATATCGCTCCTCACTGCACATACAAATTTAGATGCTGCTCTGGACGGTGTGTCATTTGTGCTGGCTAATAATTTAGGATTGGATGATCTGCAATTTTTGGATAAAGCATATCCGATCAGCAGGAAAATATCACTCACCACTGATTACGAAGATACAGAAGCCGTATTAAAGCTATTGAACTACTACTCTGCTGAAGAGGCTCATTTTTACGAAGTGGATGGCAGGAAAGAGGGGCAGAAAAATTTTGAAGCGATTATTGATCAGCATAATGTACGGCAACTCAGAGCCGCTCTTGAGAAGGAAGGATTATTAAAAAAGGGGAGTTTTCAGGTTATAGAAATGTCGACCCCGACCAACAATTTTGGCATGGGTGTGTTAGGATACTATCCCGATGAAGGAATTGCCAAAGAAGAATTTCTTCACCTGGTTTGCCGTGCGCTGGATGTGCCTGCCATACGGTATTCGGGCAGTTCAGAAAGAATCAAGAACGTTGCCGTATGCGGCGGTGCCGGGGTTTCTCTGAAAAATGCCGCTATCAAAGCCGGCGCGGATGCATTTGTAACGGCAGATATTAAATATCACGACTATTTCACCGAAAAGAAGAATTTTCTTCTGGTTGATGCAGGACACTATGAGAGTGAGTTCCCGGTGGTAGAGGCCATTCGAAAAGAGCTCTCAGAAGCATTTGAAAATATCGAAGTGGTTGCAACAGAAAATGTGACCAATCCGATGAAAGTCTATGTAACCGATTTTAAAAATAAAACATCTAATTACTCGTAACTACACGCCATGCAAGAGGTACTTCAACAACTCGCAAATCTCCAATATATAGACAGCAGAATCGACGAAATCAGGCAGTTAAGAGGAGATCTCCCTGAAGAAGTTTTGGATATAGAAACTAATATCAATCGGTTTGAAGCTAAAATAAAGCAACTTGAGGATGAGCAGGCAGCCCTGACCGCTGAAAAGAAAAAGCTTGAACTGGATATTGAAACATCTCTGGAAAAAACCAAGAAGTATGAAGAGCAGCAACTAACGGTTCGTAATAACCGGGAGTATGATGCCTTGACAAAAGAGATTGAGTCTCAGAAAGTTTTTGTAGAGAATTCTTTAGCCAGAATCGAAGAGATCGAAAAGCGGCAGGAAGAAGTCACTGGAATTCTTGAAGTGAATAATGAAAAGCTGAAAGAGACCGAAGAGCTTCATAAAGAGAAAAAAGAGAATCTGGATAAAGTTATTAAAAGCACTCAATCAGAAGAAGATAAATTACTTGAAAAGAGAGAGGCTTTGGAGAAGGATCTGGATGTTCGTTATGTCAGAAGTTATAACAGGCTTCGCGATGGACTTAGCAATGGAATTGCCGTTGTAGCGATGGAAAGAGGAGCAGCGCTTGGGATGGCTTTACCCCCACAGACACAAGTGGAGGTTCGCAGAAAGAATAAAGTAATTATTGATGAGCATAGCGGACGAATAGTGATCGATCCATCCTTTTTTGAGGAAGCTAAAAAGCAGCTCAAGATATAATTGCCTGTCCGGCAGACGATTGATTATATCTCTTTCGTTATAAAAATATTGAATGAATATAAAGTTCCCGGGTAATCGCTTCCCGATCTTTCGGGGGGAGGAAAGTCCGAACACCAACGAGAACCGTGCTTCCTAACGGGAAGATCTTACCGGAAACGGTGGGATAGAAAGTGCCACAGAAAACAGACCGCCTGTGATGCTTGCATCCGGGTAAGGGTGAAAAGGTGAGGTAAGAGCTCACCGTCGCGATCGGTGACGATCGTGTGCATGGTAAACCTCACGGGGTGCAAGTTCATGCAGATTGTGCGCCCTCGTCGCTATACAATCGGGTAGAACGCATAGATTTCGTCAGTAATGGCGAAACCAGATAAATGATTACTATCCCTGCAGAAATGCCGGGAGACAGAATTCGGCTTATAGGGAACTTTATAAATTTAATGCTGTTTTTAGTTTACAGAAAGCAGTTTTTTGTTATTGGTTCAATTAAATAGGATGTTTAATCCTGCAATAAAACAGAATATTTTACTCTTACAGGAGTTGACTATTTGTAAAACAAAAAAATAGAATAAAAATTAGATGAAATTATTTAAAAGTTTAGTTTTAGCAACCGCTGCAATTTTAATTAGCTCAACAGGCCTACTTGCCCAGATGCAGCAGCAAGCACCACAAATGCCTGATTTACCCACCTCATCCGAAGTGAGTGATGATGAGATTGCAAAATTGGTCGATACAATTTATGACCTGGAGCCCATTCAGATGGATGCACAAGAGAAAATTCAAGAAGCATTAGAAGAGGAAAATATTACGATCGAAAGGTTTCAGCAGATGATGATGGCGATGCAAAATCCACAAATCGCAGATGAAGTCGATATAACCGAAGAAGAGATGTCCAAGCTTCAAACGATTCAACCTGCTTTGGTCGAAATCCAAGGGAATGCAGATCGTGAAATGACTGAAAAAATCGAAGAGAATGGATTTACAATGGAGCGGTATAGAAGTATCGTGATGGGTGCTCAGCAAGATCCTGAATTGATGGCCCGTATCGAAGCCCTTTTGGAAGAGGAAGGTTTGGGCGAAGAGGAAGAAGGATAATCTTTACGTAGGTGAGAATTTCAACAGCTCCTGTCAGAAACGACAGGAGCTTTTTTTTGGTCCTTTATTCGAATCAATTCTTCGGATGGATCGGAATGACAGCACCTGAATACCCCGCAGCATTGATTCATCTGTTCCCCATGGCAGGGGCTAATAGTGAAGGGCATCCCATCGGGATTTATTAAAGGTTCACAGTATAGCTACCTTTTATTTTACGATCGAGCTCTCTTTTAACGTCTTTCTCTTTGATATCTTCCCTCTTGTCATACATCTTTTTACCGCGTGCCAATCCGACCAAAAGTTTTGCATATCCCTTTTTGAAGTAGAGTTTCAAAGGCACTAATGTATATCCCTTTTGGCTGATATGTTTATCAATTTCCCGAATCTCCTTTTTTTTCAGGAGAAGTTTTCTATCACGGGTTTCATTATGATTGTGATAGGACCCGAATTCATAGACTTTGATATACATATTTTTTAGCCACACCTCACCATTGTTAAGATAAGCGAACGCTTCATGGAGACTGGCTTTTCCAGCACGAATCGATTTTACTTCTGTTCCTTTTAAAGCTATACCGGCCTCATAAGTATCTTCAATATGATACTCATGTCTTGCCTTACGATTTTCAATCGTTGGTGACGAATTTTTATTTTTCTGTTCAGATTTTTTAGCCAAAAGGTGTTTTATTAATTATTCAAAACCGACTTCACGAAGTCCCTCAAGCACGTCCGGTTCCGGTTCTCTGCCCGGAATGGTATCATAAATAGCCAAAATCTGACTGATCTGCTCTCTGGCAACCGTATTATTAGGGTTCAGCTTTAAAACCTCAGTAAACTGTGAGAGAGCATTGTTCATGCGGGTTCTCATCTCCGTTTGATCGAAGGTATTCATACTATGGAGACCGTAATTGAGATGAGTTTTTTCAAGTAGAATCCGGATTTCAGGATCCTCTCTGTCCTCATCATCCAAAATTTCCAAAGCTGTAGTATAGCGATTTTCTTCTATGAGCAGATCAATTTGTTCACTCAGTGTCAAATCTGGATCAATCGCTTCATCTTCTGTTGAACGACAAGCGGATATCAATAATAAAACAGTAAAGAGCAGGAGTAAATTTTTATATGACATTTATAAAATTATCTAAGGGGTTTAATTTGCAAAATAGATTGGGTTTGGACTGATGCAAAGAATGAATACAGCCATACTGATCCAACCCATTCTTCGCCTGGCCGGTGATAATGGCTGTTCAATAAGTACAGGCGGATGTTCAATCTTAACAAAATAAGCGATAAAGAAACTCCAGAATACCCAAATTAATGATCCGGCCTGATTAAAACCTGAACTCATGAAAAGATAAATAAACGCCAATCCAACCGACAATACCAATGTAGGAAGGATCCAATTCAATTCTCTGTGAAAAGCTTTGCCCAGCAGGAAAAAGACGATTAAAGTCCAAATCAGAAGGGAACTGTACCCATACCCCGGCATCCACTCATTTATATTCATAGTTAAAAAAGGGATCATTTCAATGCCGGCCAACGTCAGAATACCGCCATAGATCAGTCGGGCCACTTTTTTATGTTTTTCATACCCGATCAGAGAATATAAAATATGTCCCCCATCGAGCTGACCCACCGGGGTGAGATTCAGTGCTGTAAAGAAAAGCCCAAGCCAGCCGGCAAATAGAAATGGATAGTGATACATTTCAAACATCGGCGGCACATTATCAAAAAATCCCGCTAAAAATGAATATAAAATCGTGTTTCCAAGTAAAATGTTCGATCCTTCAAATTCTGCCTGAGGAGGATTTTCAGGAAATTGTCCCGTTTCCTGAATATGTGTGATGACTTCGGCATGTCCGTCAAAATTTTCAATAAATTCTGGTCCCGGCAGTGTAGAAAATCCGTATAGCAGAATGATCAATGATACGATAAACCCTGCAATGGGTCCTGAAATGCCGACATCAAAAAGTTTTTTGGTGTCCCGTATCTGTTCTTCAATCCGAATAACAGCTCCTAGTGTCCCGATACCAATTGGAACCGGTATGAAATAGGGAAGGGATACTTTTACTTTATGATAGATCGCTGCAAAGTAGTGGCCAAATTCATGGGTTCCTAAAAATGCAAGAAGCAAACCGGCAAATAAGGCGCCTTCGGGCCACATTTCCCAGTATGAATTTATATCCGCGGATTGACCCACCCACATTATTCCGGCAAATGTGACGCAGATAAACGTGGCCACAAATAACAATGTATGTTTAATCATTGCTCTGGCGGTAGGTCTGTTTAACCCGGTTGTTTCCTTAATGATAAATGGTTCAGAATGGTATTCTGATTTGGGTACTGACACAAGTCTCTTATTTAATTCTTTCTGTTATCATGATGAAGTTATGAACGCACACGCAGTACCGGCATTGTCATACATCTTGCCCCACCCCGGCCCCGGCATAGTTCATGGCCTTCAAAGCTGATTGCAATCTTCTCCGTGTTGTTACTCTTCAAGCCTTTATCTTTAAATTCTTCAACAAATTCATACTGGGTCATATGTTTGTATCCATGATCCATCATGGTTTCAAACGTCCTGGTATTCCGGCCATATCCGATTACGACCCCCGGGGCGAG
>TARA_R100001143_G_scaffold24569_1_pt1 | contig 15743 bp, 17 predicted proteins | sample TARA_R100001143 | Tara Oceans TARA_R100001143 (sample SAMEA2621300) | marine metagenome | biome: marine biome (ENVO:00000447); feature: mesopelagic zone (ENVO:00000213); material: "saline water (ENVO:00002010), including plankton (ENVO:xxxxxxxx)" | depth 800 m | reverse complement strand
GATAGTAAAAGGGCTCACGCCCTTTTACTATCTCACAGGCCCCGCATCGTAAACATTTTGGCAAGCAGGCCCGATAGCGGTGTATTCAAGATCATAGACAGCGCCCATTTTACCGGCAGATTTGAGCTTTCTTTACGGCCGAGCCACATGTTGAGTTCAGCTCGTTTGGCGGCCTTTTTTGCAACCCGGCGCTGTTTTTTGGAGTATAATAAGAATAGGCCGGATTGATTGGCCGGGTTTTTGAGGCTTTGAACAATGGTTTGAACAGCCGCTTCCGCATCCAGCCAGCCCAGGTTCATTCCTTGTCCGCCGATCGGACTCACCACATGAGCCGCATCCCCGGCCAGAAGGACATTTCCTTTCGTCATCTGCCGAGCCAGAAAGTGCTGAACCCCAAAACTGCTCATCATCACATTATCCATTGTATTGAGAGAGTGACCCAATCGATCATGAATTAATTTACCCAGCTGTTCTGCATCCGGATTTTCCATCCTGCGATCCGTTTTCACGACCCATCGCCTCATTCCGCCCGGCAGTGGAAAGGACTCTATCAATCCCTCTTCATGAAGATAGACAGCAGCATCCTCACCAAAATCTGTGTTATCCAAAAAATCGCCCATGATATATGTATCCGGGTACTGTTTTCCATCAAACGGAATGCCCAGATCCATCCTGACAAAACTGTTTATTCCGTCACAACCGATCATATGACGGGAGTTAACTGAAGCATGAACCCCATCCATTTCATAGCGGACGGCCACCGATTCCTCTCCATTCTGCATGGATTTCACTTCTGCCCCCCTTAGGATCGCCTCACTATTGAGGCCTAATACCCACTCCTGCAGAATTCGTTCTGTCCGTGATTGCGGAAGGGCAAGGATGTAGTTAAATGGTTTGGGAGTCTTTTCAAAAGAGATTTCACCCATTCTGTTCCGATTCCAAAAAGCATAGCCTCTGCGAATTTTAACTCCCTCATCAATAAATTTCTGAGCAATACCGGCTTTTTCAAATAACTCAAGGGATATGGGATGGATACCGAGAGATCTGGAGTGCGGATTGATCGATTTATTTTTTTCCAAAACCTTGCAAGAGTAGCCTAGTTGAAGGAGGCGTCCGGCGATATAGAGCCCTACAGGCCCGCCACCTATTATGACGATATCTTCGTCGCGACTGATCAAATGAGAGTTCTGTTATATATGGCTAATAGCCGGAAAGGAAATTTTCGCTCGACAGACCATCCATGCGGCAGCTGACCCATCAGTTCTTTTTTTCGATAACTTTTTTTGATAGATGTCAGGCCATCTTGTACGATATAACTCTTCCTGAAAAGCAGCGGCGCGATCATTTGAAATGCGAAATAACCGAGATCGCTTCGTTCGATGTCGCTAAAAACCACGCCGATTTTGGCCAGCGCAGAAGCATCATTACAGATGGCAATCAGTTCATCCGGTGAGAGATGATGCATGAGATGATTGGATATGACGATGTCAAAAGTTCGGTTCTCCCTGACCAGTTCATCGGATCGTTCAGAAAAAAATTGAATATTAGTCGGCTGTGCTGATTGATGCGAGAAATCCAGTGCCCGGGTATCGGGATCGATGCCGGTGAAAAGGACATGAAACCCATCATTTGTGCAGAGGGTGTTCAGGAATCGGATGATGTCGCCGCCTCCGCATCCGATGTCCAAAATGGTAAACGGCTGATCCGGGTTTGCTTCTGATTTTGATAGATGCGGTTTGATATAGCGGCTGTAGATCCGGTCCCACCCCGATAACAGCTTGTTAATTCGGTCGAATTGTGCATACGTATTAAATAGAAGCTCCTTGTCACAATCATCACGATCCATCCATTCGATGAGGTTCGGATTTCGGTTTTTCAGGATGATGGGCATATGCATATCCACCGACTAAAAGATATTTGACTTTATTCCGGTTTAACAATTCGAATAACTCTTCGAAATCCTTGTTCGGATTCATCCGCATCAGGGTTTAATTTGTGCCAGGTTTCTCGGATTGCCTCAAGCGCCATGAGCCTCTCTTCCGACGTTTTGTTGCGCCAGTACTCTTGCTCATCTTTGTACTGCTGAGGGTCTTTGAGGTGATATTTTCGAACAATTTTTTCCATATCAAGTATGCTTAAGATACAAAATATTCAAGGAATTGAATTGATTTTCTGTGAAATTCATCAATAAAATTCACATAAAAACCCTTCATTCACAACACTTTAACAACCATCAAAATGGACTTGAATTATGACCTCACAACACCCGTCATCCTGAACTTGGATTATGACCTCATTACTATCGTCATCCTAAACTTGTTTCAGGATCTCAAGATTTAGGATATGAATTGGATGGAAACAATGAACAAAATCGAGGTTGTGTTCATTTTTTGTACGCGATAACGAGATGCTGAAATAAATTCAGCATGACGATTAAGTACAAGGCGATTATGTTTATGTATCGCGAAAAATCTGAAATGTATCAAACAAGCGTTAAATCAGCCGTCTCAAGTGTCAGACCGGGGCCAAACGCCATGGCGAGAGTTTTTTTCGGTTTATTCACCTGAGTGGTTTGGATCAGATCTTTTAGTACGAACAGTATCGTGGCACTGCTCATGTTTCCATACTCAGAGAGGACAGATCTTGCGGAATGCAGTGCTTCGGATGACAGTCCCAGAGTTTTCTCCACTTTATCCAGGATCGCCCTGCCGCCCGGATGAATGGCCCATAGATCAATATCTGAGGCTTCCATGCTGAATTTTTTGAGAACCGGGTCCATAAATTTGTCCAGGCTTTCGCTCAGCAGATCCGGGATATAGTTTGACAGAACCATGTTAAAACCGTGGTCTCCGATAGACCATGCCATATCTTCCTTCCCTTTTTCAAGCAGTGCTGACGCAAAACCGTTGATAGCATAGGAGGGTTGGGATGATTGTCTGTTACTAACAATAGCCCCGGAACCGCCGTCACCAAAAACAGATGCGGAGAGCAGCGAATCCATCTTGGGGTTTGCCTGAAAATGGATGGTGCAGAGTTCCACGGAAACAATCATAACATTCGCATCCTTGTCGGCTCTGCAGATCTGATCGGCCATTTTTAATGCCGGAATGGTGGCGTAACAGCCCATAAACCCAAGGTGATAGCGTTCGATAGAGGGGTTGAGGCTAAGGGCGCGAATAATATCAAAATCGGGTCCCGGTGCATAAAAGCCGGTACAGGATACGGTGATCAGGTGAGTGATCTCTTCCTTATTAAACTCCGAATTTTTCAGCAAATTTGAGGCGATTTCCACAAAAAGTTTACGGCCTTCTTTGATATAGGTGTCGTTTCGGTTGGCGGTACCGGGAGTTGCGCCCTGACCATTAAAAAAAAGTGAATGTGAAGCGCCTTTTTTAAAATCGTTGATCACGGAATACCGGGATTTAATGCCGGACCTTGCATAGAGATGATGGATAATTCTCTGTTCCCTTTCATCGCTGTTGGAGATCTCCTTCATACGGTCTCTGAGATCTTCCTGTTTGTGTTTAAAAGGAGGAACTGCGGTTTCGATATGATGAATTGTTGGAGGCATAATTGATGATAACGAATTGAAGTGAAGGAGGATAGTCGTATTTAGATAAGGCAAATCAGTTCGAGATCGTTCGCACACATACGAAGTAGATGCATATTTCTTATGGTTCAATATTTTTCGAACCTATTTAACTGGCTTTAAGTCTCAAATTGACGTTAGTTATCCGACAATCGGATGATGACACTGTAAGGGTTTGGTGATATTCTGATCTTTTAAATGGGTACCAATAAAACATTATTTGATAAAAATAAAGCAATAGCTTAATTTTTGAAACGTAATGCAATTATTATAAAGCAGTCAACTGACGGCACTCGATTTATTGCTGTTGATGAAGAAAAAGCTGAAGTACTGCTCAAATTTTTCAGGCAGGTCAAACGATACCAAAAGAAGTTTAATCATATATGTGAATTGATACTTGGGAAACACATAAACCGTGAACTTTACGACAAGGAAGAGCCTGATGATAAAAGTAAAGGTGTTCGGGCAATGAAATTCTTTAAAGGACAGGAAAATGCCCGAGTTTATTGTAAAGAGATAACACTTAACAACAAGAAGTTTATTGTAATTGCTGCCGAATTACTTTCAAGGAAAAAACAAAGCAAACTCACATTTAAAGAACTAAATATTATACACAGAGTGGCCAGTTATGAGTATAAAAAAATTAAATAACCCGGAAAAAATTCGAAAGGAATTTGAACAATTATTTGAAAAATCACCGGAAGAACAAGTGGAGCATCGAGCTCAGATGCTTTCCTATATCTTTTTGAGTGAAGCCCAAAAAGCAATGGATCAAAAAGGCTGGACACAAAGACGGTTGGCTAATGAGATCGGCACATCTGCCAGTTACTTAACCCAATTGATGCGCGGAGACAGGCTGCTAAATCTCAAAACGATTGCTAAAATAGAGGATGCACTTCATATCCGATTTAAAGTAATTGCAGTCGAAATGAATAATTGGGAATTCGATTATCGAATCAAGACAGATCTGGATCCTGAACTGGAACAAACTCAGGTGAATGAAGCTTGAGTTGATCCCCTTTTTTATATCATTTCGATCTGTTTTAACAGTATTAACTTATAACAGTTATACTTCCATGACCATTTTCCCGGTTTTTAAATAGAACCGCAGATTGTGCAGGATTCCGGCAATAGTGAGTCCGGCAATCAGCCCAATCCATAAACCCGGCGCGCCGTATCCCATCTTAAACCCCAGAACCCATGCTACCGGCAGGCCAAACACCCAGTAAGCAACCAGATTGACGTACATGGGAACCGTTGTGTCTTTTAACCCTCGCAGGGCACCGAAACCGGCCACTTGCAAACCATCCGACAGCTGAAAAATAGCCGCCATAAAAAGAAGCTGAACGGCCATATCAATCACCGCAACATCATCCGTGTAGATGGATGCAATTTGATTTGGGAACAGGAAAATGGTCGTTGCCGTCACAGCCATCACACAGCAGCAGACACCCACCCCCACAAACCCGCGAAACCGCGCTTCATCCGGACGCTTGCGGCCGATCGAATTTCCCACCCTGGCAGAGATCGCCACAGAGAGCCCAAACGGAATCATAAATAACATCGCCGCAAAATTGATTGCCACCTGATGGGCGGCAATAGCCAGTGTACTGATTGTGCTCACCATCAGGCTAACGGCTGCAAACATGGTGACTTCCATAGTAGAGCTGATTCCAATGGGCACCCCGATTCCGAGAAGCTCTTTCAGGTATTTTTTTTCGGGCCAGCGAAACCGCTTGAAGATTTCAAATCGCTGATAAGGCTGAAAACGATAAGTAAACATCAACATCCCAAAAAACATCACGACATATACAATCGAAGAGGCATACCCGGTGCCCACGGCACCTAGCTGAGGAAAGCCTAATTTTCCATACATCAACACGTAGTTTGCAGGAATGTTCACCAGTAAACCGAGCAATGCGACATACATGGCCGGACGCGTAACGCTGAGCCCTTCACTCACATATCGAAGGGCTGCATAGGCATAAACCGGAAAGATGCCCCATGAAATGGCTTTCAGATATCCGGCTGCAATCGGGATGATATCATCCGTTACGCCGATCAATACCAAAAGCAGATCCAAATTTCTCAGGATGAAAAAACTGGGCAGTGCCAGAATTTGACTCAGCCACAAAACCTGACGTGCATTTTTCCCGATTTGTCTAAGTTCTCTCGCGCCCACATTTTGTGCGATAATCGGCGTGACCGCCATCATGCACCCCATGCAGAGCACAACAAACGGCATCAAAACACTCGACCCGACCGCCACTGCTGCCAGATCTTCCGGCGAGAGGCGTCCGGCCATCACTGTATCGACAAAATTCATGCTCATCTGAAGCAATTGCGCAAGAATGACTGGAAAACCGATCCTCAAAAGTGTAGAAGTTTCGGTTTTGATTTCTGATCGATATGGATGCGTGGTATTCATCATTGGGGTGCAGATGGTACGAAAAATAGCACTTAGAAACTACCGGACTGCGACAAATGATGCGACAAATACCACTTAACGTCAGTTCGATATAAATATCTTAAAAAATCGTCAGTTTGAGCGCAGTTTCGACCGCTTTTGGTCGGGACGCTCCTCTTTTATCCCACGCAGCGAAGCGAAGTGAAGTCGAAAAATCCATATTTCGACTTCATTATGAGGGAAAAACACCCTCATAATTGCGCCTGTCTTGAGCCTGTCGAAAGGCTCAATATGACGTATTCAATTATTGTATTCAACCTTATTTCGAATGGCAGAGGGCGCACAATGTGTCACTCGAATCTACACCTTTAGCGGTAGGTGGATGTAGAAACGGGTTCCGGCTCCTTTTTTAGAGGTAAAATGGATATTCCCTTGATGTGCTTCAATGATCTGTTTTGTAATCGCCAGCCCGAGTCCGGTACCGCTCGATTTGGTTGAAAATTTCGGAAGAAAAATCTTATCCATATCTTCCTCATTAATACCACTTCCATTGTCTTTTACCTCTACAATGATCTCTTGTCTCGATTTCTTTACTATGATTTTAATCTTTGGTTTGAGTTGATCCGATGCTTCAAGGGCGTTTTTAATCAGATTGATAAATACCCTTCGGAGTTCATCTTCAACCCCGTTGACAATCAATTCAGCCTCTTTTTTATGATTTTGAACTGTTATATCGGTATCCGGCCGGTATAAGTGAACCACCGAATTAATCAGCTGATAAATGTTGAGTGGCTGCAGAGGTTCTTGCACCGGTTTCGCAAACTTAGAGAAATCCGATGCGATTTTGTTCAGTGATTCGATCTGCTCGATGATATTGGATGCCGTTCTTTCTATTACCGGACGCAATTCGTGAATATTATCGGGGTTTGCTTCCAGCTGACGCTGCAAGTGCTGCAGGTTTAATTTCATAGGTGTCAGCGGATTTTTGATCTCATGGGCAACTTGCTGAGCCATCTCTTTCCATGCAGATTCCCGTTCCGCTTTCATCAGCTCCTGCTGTGTCTCATCCAGCCGCTGCACCATCTGATTGTACGCCACTGCCAGCAAGCCGATTTCATCCCGGCTGGTCACTTCTACTTTAGTTTTCAGATTCCCCCGTGAAATTTTATTCAACCCGGACTGGATAATCTGTAACGGTTTTGTAAGCTGGTTCGATAAAAATACCGTGCCGGCAATAAAGAGTGAAAAGATAAAGAGATACATCACAAACAGATAGCTGGTCGTATTCAGCAGCTGTTCAGTGAAGATGGGAGATTGCAGAAATGTAGGGATTGCAACGGCACCTACCGGAAGCCCGTCGACATCTAAAATGGATCGATACCCAATAAGCAGATCTTCATTCCCGATTTTTGTATTTGTGATAACATTGATTCTCTCTTTTTCATAGAGCTGATCATATACCGTGAACGGCATTGTAGAAGGAATCAGAAAGTTTTGAAATATTTGTGGTGTTGTAGATGTGATGATCGACTCAAAATCATAAAGAATAAGGTCTGTATTCAGTGAAGTTGTCAGATCTGCAATGAGGCTGTCGGCAGAAACATTGGTTGAGGTGATCGACTTTTCCCTGAGAATTTCAGAAACCACAGCCAGGCTATTCAGCAGTTCCCGCTCCACATTTTTTTCATTTTGTGAACCTACGGTGTATTGGGTAGCAAAAATCTGTACAGTCAGGAATAGAATTGTAGCCAGTACCAATCCATCAATAAGCCGGTTTTTAAACTTGATATTTTGGCCAAAAAGGCTGAATTCCCTAAAGCCTGCAAACGAAAAGAGGATAAAAATGGAAAGGCCGAGAAAAGTGATGATCAATTGCAGGCGGAAAAATGAAAACAGGTGATGATTAAAATCGGGAAACGGTGTACTTGCTTTAATGATTCGTCTGTCACCGGCGTGAATTAAAACCTCTCGAAACGATCCGGAAGAGGTGTTGTTGGTGATAAATGTAATCGAGTCTTGAAGGGCTATTTCCAGCTCCCGTTCCGGAAGGCGGTTAAATTGGGGCTGATCATAATAGATCCCTTTCAGTGAACTTCGGATTAAGCGTTCGCCCAGAAATTCTGACAGATAGAAGCTCTGTTTCCACTCCCGGCTGCTTTCTGCGGAGAGAACGGCACGCAGCGGTTTTTGATAGTCAGACCGTTCCCGATAGATTTCACCGGCAATCCATGCGATGATATTATTTCGCTCGTCCGGATCATAAATAGGGATCCATCCCCGGTTAAACGCCGTATATCTCTCAGACAGATCGGTGGGGCGATTCCAGATGATGGGCCGATTGGACTGCCAGCGAAGCTGTTCGCCTCTATGTGATTGAAGCATTAATCGGGTATCATAAAAAGAGGTCCAGACAGGCGTATCCAGTGCCGTTGAAAAATGTGTGATCTCATCATTATCAACCGTCAGCAGGCGGATGTGAAATGAGTACCCTTTCCACTCATCACGAATCAGGTTGAGAACCGACCGTTGAAATTGATTGATCAAAAAAGAGCTGCGATTGTCAATATCGGTCTGAGAAAAATAGGATAAATTATTTTCGATATTGGTGAGAAGCCGAAAAAGAATCTCATCCGTTCTAAATTCGGTCTCTTCTTGAGTAAATTCATTCACCTGATTCAATAACTCCTGATCCAATCTCGGCTGTATTGCATTCCAGATAATAAAATAGATTGTTGATGAAATAAGCAGGACGATGAGTATCAACTTTCTAAATCCGGACATTTGCTGGAAGAACTCCTGTTTCTTGTGCTGATAGTGTGCGATACTCAGAATAATTGAAAAGAGCCCGATATTAATCAGAAGCAGAGTACTCGCAAAACGTATATTGTCAATAAAAAGATCAGCAAGAAAATAGAAACAGATAAAACTGATCAGAGAAAAGACAGAAATAATGACGGATTTATCGACTTCACTGGAAAAAATATGATAACTAAGAGTATAGAGTGTACCGGCAGCGGCAACTAAAAAAATTGCTGAAAAGAGTGTAAACAGAAATGTTGGCAAATCCGGTGTGAGTTCAAGGTCAGATAGGGGGATCGATCCTGAAGCGAGTACCGTCTGTGTTGATTGAGTAAAAAAGAGAAGTATGGAAACACCGAATGCCCCGAATAGAACAGAGAGTGCAATCGTCAAAAAATGATTCTCATGCCGAAGTGCTTTGCCTGTTAATGAGAGTGCATTATGCAAAATAATAAATAGCAGAAAGAGCAGAACGGCATTAAAAGCAAAATTACTCAGTGAATGGATCGTCCGGATGTCGTAACCGGCATTGATCCAAATCAGGGATGAACTGATCAATCCCGTGAAATTAAAAATAAGATTAGATATCCATAAAATGACCAGTATAAACAAGATCCCCCATAAAATGTCGTGCCGTTTTTCCGCCAGGGAATACTTTAATAAGATGGAATAAAGAATTAAAAAAAGCAGGGTGACAAAGAGGGCTCTGAAGAGGTTCAGTTTTGCGGCACGGATGGTTTTGAACTGTTCAATTTCTGAGATAGGGATATAAACAGAACCCACGTCACCGGATCCGGGAATGGTAAGAGATTTTGAGTAAGCATTATTGGGAACCGGCTCAAAAAACAGAAATTCCACCGGGAGGTTTACCTGGAGGTCTGGATGTTCAGCCAGGGAATAATCAGAATCTTTGATGTATGGCAGATCAACAAACTGGGCTAATCGAATGGCTGTTAGCAGGGTGTAGGAATCTTCGTTTATCTCAAATATTTCACTTCGAAGCAGCAGTGTAACGTTGTTGTGTGAGACAACCGTGGCTCGTGGCTCTTCTTGGGTCAGATTACTCAATAACCGGGGTTGAGTGAGGGTGTATCCATCCCACAGCCAAACTCTGCCATCTTTGAGTACCGTAACTCCCCATAAATCGGTTTGAGAAAGACGGCTGTGGATGGCATTTCGGTTTTGCTCATTCTGAATGGCCTGAGTAAGCATTGTTTTTAACTCTTCTGAACGCTCATTTAAATTAATTGAGAGCTGATTGAAGAGCTCGGCACTATTGTCGAGGGTAGTTTCAATGGATTCACTGTCGATAGTGCCATTTGAGAAGCTGATGCGATATGTGAGTTCAAAAATCCCGTACGAAACGATTGCAGCTACAATCGTAACCCAAAATAGTTTTACCGGATATGATTCGATTTTTTTCAATGCGAAAGTGCCGGAGAGTGAAATGGATTACAGGGTTTATGGAAAAGAGGGATTCCCGAAATGAAAAAGCCGTGATATCATCGTGTTCATCCTGAGGTACGATATATCCTAATCAGGATCTGATATTTCAGTAATTTTGGCATCGTTCCACATTCTTTCAATGCCATAATATTCTCTTTTCTCTTCACTAAAAATATGCACGACAACATTGACATAATCCAGGATGATCCATCGCCTGGCATCGAGTCCCTCACGCTGCCATACATTTTCGCCAATGTTCTCTTTTACTTTCTCCATTGCACTGTTGGCCAGTGCTCCAATCTGGGTGTCTGATGAACCGTGACAGATCACAAAATAATCGGTCAGGGTGGTCAGATCCCGTACATCCAAAACTTTAATATCTTTTCCTTTTTTTTCAAGGAGTCCCTCAGTGATCAAATGAATAAGTTGTTCAGAATCTGCCGACTTATTTTCAAAGTCGGTTGAAAATGTCGATTGGGTTGTATCAGGAGATTGTGTCATAGGCATAATTTAAAGATTTAGTGACTCAAAGTCTGAGCCAATTACTAAAGTTACATCAAGATAGAAATCGGGAGAGGATTCCATGATAACATTTTGTTCAGAGATTCCGATTGCTTTTGCCACCCGTCGTGCATTTTCCATCTGTCCGCTTCGTGAAATTACAAAACTCTGCTCTACATCAAAGTGATCATAATTTCCGCTTTCGACAACGTCAAAGCCATATTCCCGGAGCCTGTCTGTAAATTGATTCGCGATACCCGCTACGCCACAACCGTTCAGCACTTCCAGTTGAATGATGGTGCTGATTAATGCCGGGTCGACGGCCTCCCGTTCGGCCATAATTCGCGGATAGAGCATCCTGGTTCCGATTGCGAAGAGTAAAATAAGCAATAAAACACCCAAAAAACTGATTGCAGCGTTTAACAGAAGGTGATTAGGGTTGTTTTCTGAATCTTTTTTCGGCATTCAGTTTTAAAATCCTGGAACCATTCTATGATAGGGGGAGAAGCTGTTGCTTCTTCCGTATGGACTCATGCCGTAGTAAGCAGGCCTTTGAGAAAATTGAAATGTAAGGGATGAATTCTCAGTAAGTTTAAAATCGAGTCTGGCCTGATCAATAATAATTTGTGTTCCAAGGTTATCATTGTTCATAAAACTGTTACCAAACGGGGAGTGCAGCAGTGAGACATCCACTTGTGCTTTCATTCTATCGCTGATGTCAAAAAACATGTGATTTGTGTAGGCATTCAAATTTTGAGTCTTCCCGCCGAAATTACTGAAATTCATGGAGTAAGAGTGACTCATGGTCATGTTGAGCAGATTCATCCAGCTGCCCGGTGCGTTTTGATTGCCGGAGTGGGTGACAGAAGCCGAGTAGACCTCAGGCTGGACCATCAGATCTTTTCTCAACTGCGCTTCCGCGATGATGGTTGTTGCGAAAAATAGAATTGCTATAAGGGATAATTTCTTTGTCATAGGATCGTGTTTCTTAACAAACGCATTTGGTACGTATTAATTATACAGAAAAGTGGAATGAAATGAAAAGGTGAGATGTGATATGTGAAACGCGAGACGTGAGACGTCTCGCGTTTCACATATCACTTTCTAAGCTTGTAATTTTGCAAAAAATTGCGCATATTATCGAGCTTTACCTGATGTCAAATATAAATCAAATCTCTACTTATTTTGAAAATGAAATTGACTGATTTCAAGTTTGAAATCGACGAATTTAATGTACCTGAAGAACCACAGAGCCCGAGAGACAGTTCTAAATTAATGGTTTTGAATCGTGAAGATAAAAGTATCAAGCACGAAAAATTCTCTGATATACACAAATACCTCAATGAGGGTGATGTAGTCGTTTATAATAATACCAAAGTTTTCCCGGCTAAATTGAAGGGGAAAAAGGAGAAAACAGAAGCAGATATTGAAGTTTTTCTTTTGAGAGAACTGCAGCCTGAAAACATGTTGTGGGATGTGCTGGTTGAACCGGCCCGTAAAATCAGAATTGGGAATAAACTCTATTTTGGAGAGGACCTGATGGCTGAAGTTGTGGATAATACCACATCACGCGGCCGGACGATTCGTTTTCTTTATGACGGACCCAACGAAGATCTCTATGAGCGGCTGGATACCATCGGGGATATGCCGCTGCCTCCATACATTGAAAGAGAGCCGAAAGATTCGGATAAGGAGAGTTATCAAACAATTTTTGCCAAGGAGAGAGGTGCGGTGGCCGCGCCTACAGCCGGAATGCATTTTACTGACGAGCTGGTAGCTAAACTGAAGAAAAAAGGAGTCGATTTTGTTCCTGTGACACTTCACATCGGGTGGGGCACATTCCGTCCGGTAGAAGTAGAAGATCTAACGAAACACAGAATGGATTCTGAGAATTATTATATCTCGAAAGAATCATCTGACCGGATTAACGAAGCTCTCAAAAGTAAAAAGCACAAAGTGGTTGCCTGCGGTACATCTGCGGTGAGAGTGATCGAAACGAGTGTGATGGCCAGTGGCATGTCGAAAGCGGGGACCGGATGGACGGATAAATTTATCTACCCTGATTACAATTTTAAAATCACGGAAGCCGTGATCACGAATTTCCACCGGCCGGAGTCGACATTGCTGATGCTTGCCGCTGCATTTGGTGGGTTTGAATTTATAAAAAGCTCCTATAAGGAAGCTCTTGAAAAAGATTATAAATTTTTCTCATTCGGCGATGCAATGCTGATTCTGTAGCATTGCGATTCAATGTGGCTTTTTAACTTGCAATGAACTCCTGATTATTTAATTTGTGTTGCAATATTGTTTCTATAAATTGCGAATCCAATTGGATTCAATAACTTAGTCAATGCCGGTTAGATAGCTGAGCAATGCCGGTACTTTAGCGGATTCAATTTAAGATGTAATGCAGTTTCAATATCGGTCACATACGGATTGATAATTAGTGATAAGAATTTAACCGGCGATGAATCGCGGATTCTTAAACGGTTCCAAAATGGATTCAATAACTACTGAACAATAATCGTGGACAATCAACAGCTGGCTTTAATTGTACCTGCTGCGGGAGCAGGCGAGCGAATAGGGGGGGAGACTCCCAAGCCCTACCTGAAGATTTCCGGTAAAACAATTCTGGAGCTTACGCTTGGGCGATTTAAAAATGTATCCGGATTGGGAGAGGTCATTGTTTCCACTTCTGCGGCATATGTTGAACCGACCCGTGACATATTAAATCAGGTTTTTCCGGAGATCAGAACGGTGGTTGTTGAAGGGGGGAAGGAGCGTCAGGATTCTATTCGAAATGCATTAAAAATGATATCCGGAAAAACAGGATTGATTGCAGTGCATGATGCGGTACGTCCCTTTGTAGATCCGAAAGATATTGAAAAGTGTATAGAAAGTGCGTCGCGATGGGGAGGAGCGGTTCTGGCCGTGCCCGCAAAAGATACGATCAAAATTGCAGGCTCCAGCCAGGAGATTTTAAAAACACCGGATCGAAACAGTATGTGGCATGCTCAAACGCCACAGGTTTTTTGGGCAGCCTTACTGAGGGAGGCCTACGACCATGCCGAACAGTATAAACTGATGGGTTCCGATGACTCTTCACTGGTGGAGCAGATCGGCGGCAAAGTGGTACTCGTTGAAGGCTCATCGAAAAATTTTAAAATCACATTTCCCCTTGATCTGCAAATAGCAGGCTGGCTACAAAAAGAAGGACATCTATGAGTTTCAGGATCGGTCTCGGCTACGATGTGCACCCCTTTGAAGAGGGGAGAGAGTTGATACTGGGCGGGATTAAAATAGACTCTGAAAAAGGGCTGAAGGGTCACTCCGATGCCGATGTTCTGCTGCACTCCATTACAGATGCCCTGCTGGGCGCTTTGGCACTGGGTGATATCGGCACACACTTTCCGGACACCGACCCCGCCTTTAAAAATGCAGATAGCAGCGTACTGCTTCAAAACTGTTATCAGCTGATCCGGGATCGCGGATATGTTTTGGTAAATACAGACGTTACAGTCGTAGCTGAAATTCCAAAGTTAAACCCGCACATATTAACAATCAGGAAACGTGTGGCGGAGATTTTGAAATGCAGTGAGGGTCAGATTTCAATTAAGGCAACCACGAGTGAGAAAATGGGTTTTGTGGGAAGAGAAGAAGGCATTGCTGTGCATGCAGTGGTACTGTTGGAGGAGAAGGGTTAGTTAATGGAAGAGTATACGTTATACCTTGTGGAGTGGATCTCTTCACTGTCGCCCATGAGTATCTACATAATATTTTGTCTGGTAGCCTATCTGGAAAATGTGATTCCGCCTGTCCCCGGAGATGTGCTCATCGTTTTTGGTGGGTATTTAGCGGCAGAACAGGTCGTTGAATTTGTGCCCATTTTAATGGGTACGACCGTTGCCTCCGTCTTAGGGTTCATGAGCATGTATGCCATCGGTGCTCACTTTGGGGATCAGATCGCGATCCAGCGTAAAAAATTCTGGATGATGCGGTTTTTTGATATCAAGTATTTTGACAGGGCGAAACGCTGGATGGCTCGCTGGGGACAAAAAGTGATTTTAGCCAACCGATTTTTAGCCGGTACCCGATCGGTGATATCCCTGACGGCGGGCATCACCAAGACAAAGGCGTATCCGACCATTGTCAGCGCAACGGTCAGTTCTCTTATTTGGAATACCATCCTGATCGGGCTGGGATATATTGTCCATGAAAACTGGCAGGTGATCGGCGGTTATCTGAATGTCTATGGATGGATTATCTTATCCATGCTTGTCCTTTTTATCGGGGGGTGGATTCTCTACAGGCGCTTTAGGAAACCGAAGAAAAAAGAATTAAAAAAAGAATAATAAAAGTTGACTAATAAGCAGGATATTTTTATCATTCAGGTCTTTCACTTGTGGGAAAATTACGCCTATCTGACGCTAAGAATTATTTAAAAGCTGTTAGAGAGGGTAATAGAGCAGAAAGTGGAAGTTTTGACATTTTGATCAGCCAGTGTAGCTCAGGGGTAGAGCAGCGGTTTTGTAAACCGCCGGTCGTCGGTTCAAATCCGGCCACTGGCTCTGTGCAACCACTGAAAATGGGGGGATACCAAAGTGGCCAACTGGGGCAGACTGTAAATCTGTTGGCGTAAGCCTTCGTAGGTTCGAATCCTGCTCCCCCCACAGCAAGAATTTAAAATTCAGAAGTTCAGATTTCAAATTAACCAAACAAAAATGACAGAAATTTGATTTTCGAAATTTTAAACCATGCGGGCGTAGCTCAATTGGTAGAGCGTCACCCTTCCAAGGTGAATGTTGTCGGTTCGAGTCCGATCGCCCGCTCTCTGAAACCAGCCGATATAGCTCAGGGGTAGAGCACTTCCATGGTAAGGAAGGGGTCGTCGGTTCAATTCCGACTATCGGCTCTTCAGGTTGTACGTTTAAACTAATAAAACATTAAGTAATTTTTAACCATGGCAAAAGAGACATTTCAACGTAATAAACCACACGTAAA
>TARA_R100001143_G_C3360727_1_pt1 | contig 15930 bp, 12 predicted proteins | sample TARA_R100001143 | Tara Oceans TARA_R100001143 (sample SAMEA2621300) | marine metagenome | biome: marine biome (ENVO:00000447); feature: mesopelagic zone (ENVO:00000213); material: "saline water (ENVO:00002010), including plankton (ENVO:xxxxxxxx)" | depth 800 m | reverse complement strand
TCGGGTTATGAGCCCGACGAGCTACCAGCTGCTCCACCCCGCGATATGAATTTCGTTTCGAGGATTTTAAATCAAACTTTCAGATCCATCGAAGACTGTAAAGATAAGAATTAATGCACATCAAAATCAATCTTAATAAAAGATATTATCTGATAGGTGAATGAACTTCTGATATTGGTTTGGGTGATTTTGAGTAGATATTAACGACCGATTTTTCTGAGATACAAATCTCCACTTACAGACTCAAGCCGAATCAATGTCCCGCCATTTCCGATGGTTCCGCGAAGTTCATAACCCACATGGGGAAAAGGTTCTTTTCGGTTTCTGAATGTAAGGTTATCCAGATCGCTGTAGGCCTCCCCCGTTATGGTTTTCAGTGAAATATCAGCTCCATTCATTCCCGGCCAGCTCAGGTCTACAAATCCGCTAATGGATTTTGCATCTACAGGCCCATCCAGATTCAACAGTTCCACATCCGCTGCAATCGTTTCAAGTACCAACTGGCTGTTTCGCGGAATCTGGATTTCAAAGGTAATGGAACTGCAAACGATTTGATTTTCTCCATTTTGATTCCAGGAATAGGAGCGGTACCTCTGATCCGGACAATCGTCTGCACGACCATCCTGCAGTTTCTCTTTATCAAAGTCTGTCTCAATTCGAATTCCCGGTCCGTTTTCAATAAAATTCGCAGTAAAAGCGTCATTGAGCTTACCACCATTTATTTCCACCACAGCCCGAAACGAAACTTCATCTTTTTCCCACCCTTTCACCACTATGCTTTCTCCAAATTTCAGGTTGAGTTGAATATGCGCATCAGAGTCGGTCTCGATGGTCTTTTCAATAATTCGCGGCTGAGCCTCTATTGAATGGATACCGGCAAAAAAGGCAAATAAAAGGGTGACTATCAGTCCTATAGTTTTCTTCATTTTTTTCCTCTTTATTTTCCACGGAGATAGATATCGCCACTTATGGATTTTAGCCCCACTTCAACACCGCCTCCATTTAGTGTTCCTGTTATTTGTCCGCCGCCACCTAGACGGTTCATAAGATTATCACCTCTTCCCTGAAGGTTGATTTCCAGGTCGGTATACACTTCACCTGAAATAGAGCTCAGGTTGAAATTCGCAGCTGAGCTGGCCGGAAGAGTGATATCTATAAAACCACTGACAAGAGAGATAGAGGTAGGGTTTTCCTGATTTAGCGTAGAAAAATCGATCTCTACATTACCGCTGGTGCTGCTGGCTGTAACCGGACCTGTAATATTCGATAATTTGATATCGCCGTTTTTTGAGAGAATTTCAATCTCACCGCTGTGATTGCTGATCTCAAAATCGCCTCCGCCCCAATTTACCTGTTCTACCATCAGACGAATCCTGTTTGGAATCATTACACGGTATTCACCATCATCACGTGAGGCCGGAATAATTCGAAACGTTCCGTTTTCCTCTTCGACTGAGAGCCCGATACCGGTATTGTCTTCAGCTGAATAGTAGAGCGCCCGCAAACCCTCAGCCCGTTCCGGTTCTTGCTGTTCTTCATAATCGAGGTTAATAATGATCAATTCATTACTGTCATGCCCCTCAATAGTTACATCGCTTTGTCCGACTGCAATTTCAACGGTCATGTCCGGAGAATTTCCAATATCGTGTCTGTACTCTTGGGCTACGGTTTTTTGTACCATCAAAGCTAATAGCAGAGTGGTGATAAGAATGATTGTTTTTTTCATTGTTTTATTTATTTAAGGGTTCGTTTTAGATTTTTTGAAGCCACCTGTCAGGGACTCTCACAGGGACGTGATTTATTTTTGCATTTTTTACTACGCCTTCAACTCAGCAATAGAGTTTTCCAATCGTACTTTTACAATCTCTTGCGTTTCCGCTCTCAGCAACATTTTCTGCATTTCATTGATGGCCGATTTCTGTTTCATCTCCACCAGCATATCAATCAGTGTAATCTGCATAATCGGGTTGGTTTGATGTGGCAATGAATTGGTAAGTGCCTTTCCAATCTCCGGCTCATCTCTAAACCTGAAGAGTGCCTCAGTGGCTGCCAGCCGGACGTTTACATTTCGGTCGTTATTCATGGTATGGATCAAAATCTCTGTTATTTCCTTGTCCAGATGATTGGACTGCGGCAACTGCGTGCTCATATGTACTGCAGATATCCGTTCGCTGGCCGAGGCCTGCTGAACCGGGCCGTACATCAGGGCTTTTTTTACTTGATTGATTTCAGATTGCAGGGTAGCCAGTTGCTCATCCGAGGCGCCTTGTTGTTGATTAATCAGAAGTCCGGTAGTTAATCCCGTCAGCACCAGGATGATGGCAGCAGCCGCACGAAGGGTCCAAATTATTGTTGGGGACATCCGCTTGAATTCACCTGAAGATGAACTTCGTATCTCCTGGATTGGTGATTCTTTTGCTTCCGCCATTTCAATTTTAGCCATTGGGTCGATATCTGCTCCGGGGGTTCCCAGGGCATGGATATAAGAAAACTGATCGATATAGCTTTTCAGGTGTGCAGGAATTTCGTCCTGTTGAAAGAACTCCCGCAGCTCCTTTTCTTCATTAAGAGTTGTTTCCCCTTCGAAGTACTTTTCAAGCAGTTGTTCAATTTTTTCTGTGTTCATAGTTCTGATGTTTTAAATATTCTTCGCGAACGGTTTTGCGGGCTCTCGAAAGATTAACCCGGATGGTGTTGACGGTCAAACCCGTCATTGTTTCAATTTCCTCGTAACTGTACTGCTCCACATCCCGCAGATGAATAATGAGTTTTTGCTGATCCGGCAGTGTTTTAAAAATGGAGTGAATCATGCTGAGGCTGTCATTGTGTTCCGTGGTTTCACCCGGGTCGGGAAGCTCAGATTGAACCGGGAGAGTGTCCACCTCCTCATCATTTTGATTGCGATGTTTGTACGATCGCAGCTTATCCACACAAAGATTCTTCGTCATGGTTACTCCCAATGCTTCTACACTACTGTATTCTGAAAGCCGGTTCCGCATATTCCACAATTTCAGGAATGTATCCTGCAAAATATCTTCAGCTTCTTGTCGATTGCCGAGGAGTGTCAGCGCCACCCTGAAAAATTTATCTCCGGAAGGCAGAACCCGTTTTTTAAATTCCTGTTTTGTCATTTCTATTCATCAGACGAGTGGGATGGATTATCATTACAGAAGATTACGAAATTTTTTCTGTAACCTTTTGATATGGAATCAGTGTACCCAAATGAACAGGCTAACGAAACGATACAACCGGTTGGATTCAAATTCGGATAACGCATTGATGATGAAAGTAAGCAATGGCGACCTCGACAAACTCGGGTTGCTGTTTGAGAGGTATAACCGCCGTCTGTTCGGGTTCTTTTACAGACTGACTCACCGTCGCGATATCAGTGAAGATCTGGTTCAGGGTGTGTTTGAACGAATTCTGAAATACAGGCAAACGTATAATGGAGACGGTGCTTTTTCAACCTGGATTTTTCAGATAGCACGAAACCAGCATATTGACTATTACCGTAAGAATTCCAAAACGGATTCTCAGGACGATTTTAACGAATGGGATACCGTTGAATACGATGATTCCGATATCAAAGAAAAATCGGAAGACGAGCAGAACCGGTTGTTGCTTAAACGGGCACTTGAGTATCTGGATGCCGAGAAGAAACAAGCCTTGATTCTCAGCCGCTATGAAGGATTCAAATACCGGGAGATTGCCGAAATAATGGATTGTACTGAGAACGCGGTAAAAGTGCGGGTTTTCAGAGGAATAAACGAATTGAAAGAGATCGTTACCGATCTCAAAAAAAAGGAAGAACGATGATTGACGAAAAATATATCGACTTAATTACAGGATATCTGCAGGATTCATTGGATCAGGACGATCAAAAGAAACTTGACGGGTTGATTGAGGCCGGGAAAATTAATAGGCATGATATCGATGAGATGCAGATGGTGCTTAAAGGAATAGATTCTATTGAGCCCCCCAAGCCATCCCCATCCATGCGCGATCGTTTTTACTCTATGATTGAAGAAGAGAAACAGACGCAAAGCATCAGTTGGTCAAATAAACTAAACAGGTGGATTGACGATCAGAAAAGCCGGTTTGAATTCCGTTATGCGATTTATGCAGCCATGATTTTTCTGGCCGGACTTTTTTTTGGTGATCTGTACGCCCCTCTCAGCAACCAGAGCAATCAGATAGATCGGCTTACATCTGAAGTATCACAAATGCGGGAGATGATGATGATCTCTCTTCTGGAAAACTCTTCCGCTGCTGATAGGCTCAAAGCAGTCAACATCAGTACCGCCATTCGTACAGAGGATAACCGGGTTGTGAACGCCCTGCTGAGCACACTAAACAACGATTCGAATGTAAATGTGCGAATTGCCGCAGTCGATGCACTTGTAGCACACGCCTCAAACCCAACCGTACGGACCGGTCTGATCCACTCTATTACCCGTCAGGAATCCCCAATTGTGCAGGCTGCCCTGGCCGATGCCATGCTGGCCCTGCAGGAAAAACAATCGGTGGATGAATTCAGAAAGCTCCTTGAAAGAGATGAACTGGATATGAATGTCCGCAACAAACTTGAAAACACTATTGCAGCTTTAAACTAAACCGGAGAATAAAATATGAAAAACCATAATCTGCTTTCGACGCTTAACCTTAATTTAGGGAGTACAAAGGGAATGATACTGCTGATATCAATAATAACATTGATATCAGCCTCAAATGTCTTCGCTCAATCATTTACCGAAACCCGACATGAAACGGCTCGTTTTCAAAACGCGGGAAATGTAAACAACACGCTGTATATACACAACATCCATGGAGATGTGATCATTAAAGGCTACGACGGCGATGAGGTACAAATTGAATATCACAAAGAAATTAATGCGGATACCCGGAACGATCTGGACCGGGCAAAAGAAGAGATAGAGTTTCTCATTGAAGAGGAAAGAGATCGAATTCTCATCTACCTGGATGCACCATTTATTCATGTAAAAAAACATGATAACAAAGTCAGTTACAATATCAGAAACTGGGATGATGACTATGATTTTCGCTTCGATATCATCGTACAGGTGCCCCGAAATACAAACCTGAACGTCTCTACCATCAACAATGGAAAAGTGACGGTTGAAAACATGCGGGGGCAGAACGTAGTTGCCTCAAACGTGAATGGACATGTTGAACTTGCCAATGTTACAGGAATCACAAAAGCCCATACTATCAACGGGAATGTTAGCGCAAGTTACAACGTGAGTCCGGCCGGCAATTCCTCTTATCAAACCTTAAACGGAACTATTGAGGTGATCTATCCCGAAGATCTTTCCGCAGATATCACATTCAAGAGTTTGCACGGAGATCTCTATACCGATTTCCAAAACGTGCAGCGACTCGAAACCCGGGTTGAATCGGATCAGGATCGGCGCCGGGGCAAAACCACATACCGCATCGACAAATTTGCACCCCTTAGAATCGGCAATGGCGGACCCAAATTCAGTTTCGAGGTATTAAACGGCGATGTTTATATCAAACAAATGAAATCAAATACTTAACATCAACATTATGAAAACAATCAAACACATATTTTTTCTTTTATTATCACTTTTTTTGGGAGTGTCAACATCCCTGGCGCAGGAGCAGGTAGTGATTCCGCTTAGCAATCCCGGAGCGCCCGGAACCCTCGAACTGGGTATTGTTCGGGGATCCATTAGTGTAAGCGGAACGGATGCCGAGCAAATTATCATCAATTATGTCAGCGGGGATAACAACGCCAACAGTAGGCAAAATACACCACAAACCAAAAATGGGTTGCGCAGAATTTCAGACAAATCCATCGGTTTTGAGGTAACCGAAAGTAACAATAAGGTTGAAATTGGAGGCACATCACCAATGGCGGATGTTAATTTTTCAATTTCAGTACCTCGAAATTTCTCGGTCTTTCTCTCTACAGTAAATGGAGGAAATGTTATCGTTGAAAACATCAACGGCGAGATCGAGATCAGTAATGTCAATGGGAATGTCATTCTAACAAACGTAAGCGGTTCAGCGTCTGTCAATACTGTAAATGGTGATATTTCCGCATCATTCAACAGTATAAACCAGGATAATCCAATGGCCTTCAGTAATGTACATGGTGATATCGACATTACCCTGCCGGCAAATGTTCGTTTTACGGCAAATATGAAATCGGAATGGGGTGAAATTTACACGGATTTTGAAATGGATATCAACCGATCTAACCGGGAAAATATTCAGGCAAATTCGGATGTTTATAAAGTATCCATCAATAACTCGATTATTGGAAATATTAACGGAGGTGGGCCTGAATATCTCTTCAAAACACTTCAGGGCGATATTTATATCAGAAAGCGATAGACAGATTTACCCGGTAACTTTGAATTTTCTAGGGTTCTCATCAGAGTTCCGGTCGTCGCCTTTGATTTTAAAGTTAAAATCATAAATCGAACTCTTCAGAACCTTGTATCCCTTCGGACTCTATCAAGTTCTTTATATGCTTTGTAATGAATCGGCTTTACACTCGTCTGTTTCATGAAGCTACAATCCTTGTTTAAACCATTATTGAACCATGCTTTTTGTCAAAACTATATCAAAATTACTCCCGGCAGCTCTTTTTTTGATGGTATCATTCACAGATGGATTTACCCAGGAAGTAACCATTGTTGATACGTCCACAACTGACGAGCCGGCTAACACCCGTACTTTACAGGCTTTTCGAGCTCTTTCATCCGATCTGATACAACTGGACGGCATACTGGATGAAGAGATCTGGATGCAGGCACCTGTAGCAACCGGATTTACCCAGCGGGTTCCTCACGATGGTCAGCCGGCAACAGAAAAAACGGAAGCAAGAATCATTTATACTGAAGATGCCATTTACATCGGCGCGCGTGCGTACGATTCGTCCAGTGATTCGGTTGCTGCAACGCTTTTCCGCAGAGACGGGACGGCCTACAGCGACTGGTTTTATGTAACCATAGACAGTTATAAAGACAACCGTACAGGCTTCTCGTTTGCTGTTAACCCAAAAGGAGTACGCAAAGACATTCTACTGTATGATGACACGAACGAGGATATCCGCTGGGATGCTGTTTGGCAGGCAGCTACAACCATTGATGAAGAAGGATGGACGGTTGAAATGAGAATTCCGCTTTCTCAGCTGCGGTTTAGTCCACCCGAAGATGGAACGGTAACTGAATGGGGAATCAATTTTCAGAGACGAATAGCCCGGAATGAAGAAATCTCATTTTGGGCCCCTACTCCGCAAAATGAATCGGGAATGGTTTCGCGGTTCGGCCGTTTGGAAGGCATCAAAGATCTTAATTCGCCTCGTCGGCTTGAGATTAGCCCCTATGCATCTACTAATCTTACACGTGAACCGGGAAATGTCAGTAATCCGTTTTACAATCAAAATGATTGGGATGGAATGATTGGAGCAGACATCAAATACGGTATTACATCAAACCTGACACTAACCGCAACCATCAATCCCGATTTTGGCCAGGTGGAGTCTGATCCTGCAGTAATAAATCTCAGTGCGTACGAAACCTATTTCCAGGAACAACGCCCTTTTTTCCTGGAGGGGAATGAAATCTTTCAGTTCGGAAGAACAAACACCTTTAACTCGATTGGAAATCCCATTACTTTTTATTCGCGCCGTATCGGCCGTGCTCCCCAGGGGAACCTGAATAGCTACAACAGTTACCATAATGAATCGGTTTACGATCCCAGTAGTGTTAATGACATCTATACAAACACGCCGGATCAAACCACCATTGCAGCAGCGGCTAAAATCAGTGGAAAAACAAAATCGGGCTGGTCAATCGGGCTGCTAAATGCTTTTACTACACGAGAATCATCCCCCTATCAAATTGTTAACAGTGCAACCTCTGGCAGTTTTACGGTCGAACCGGCTACAAACTATCTGGTAGCCCGTGCAAAAAAAGATATTAATGGTGGTAACAGTGTGTTCGGCGGGTTTTTCAGTGCTACAAATCGCAATGTTGAAGGTACCTATTTTGAAGATTTTCTTCACTCATCCGCCTATCTTGCAGGGCTCGATTTTGAGCACAACTGGAATAATCGGAACTGGTCCCTAAGTGGAACTTTTTCTGCCAGCCAGGTGAACGGATCGGCGCAAGTTATTGAACGCACACAAAAATCTCCGGCTCGTTATTATAATCGAGTAGATTCCCAAGAGTTAAGTCTCGACCCCGACAAAACCAGTCTCAGCGGTTTTGCTACTGAGATTAGTGTTCGCAAAGGTGGAGGCGAACACTGGCGCTCGTCGCTCACCTATTCGGAGGTAAGCCCGGGCTACGAAGTGAATGATCTCGGATTCGAAAACCGGGCAGACTATCGGGCAATCGCCGGTGGGTTAATGTATCTTGAATCCAATCCTGAATGGATGCGTTTTTATCGATTCTGGACATTTGAGATGTTTTCCTGGAATTATGACGGTGACATGACCGGGAATTACTATAATACCGGTGGGTTTATGCAATTCAATAACCTATGGACTTTCAATTACAACTTTAATTACCGGGGAAAAACGTATAACGACCGCCTGACTCGCGGCGGACCTGTTGGCAGACAACCCCGTGACTGGAATTTTAATGCAAACATTCGCTCTGACCAGACAAAAAAAATAGCCTATGGTATAGGTGGATTTTACCGGAATGAATTTAACGGACACGAAATTGACCGGAATATATGGGGGTTTATAGAATTTCGCCCAACCACATATATTCAACTTGAAATTTCTCCTCAATTTGGATGGGAAGTTGAAAGTGATCAATATATTACTGCAGTAAACGATCCGCTGGCTTCAAATACCTACGGAACACGATACATTTTTTCTGACCTGGATCTGACGTACCTCTCAACAAGTATCCGGCTGGATTGGACGTTTACACCGGATATGAGCCTTCAGCTCTATGCCCGCCCTTATATCAATACCGGACATTTCTACAATTTTAAGGAGTTTAAAACTCCGAGAAAATTTGAGTTTGATGTATATGGACAAGATGCGGGTACCATTTTCTATTCAGAAACTAACGAAGTATATACTGTTGACCCCGACGGTGCAGGGGGTGCTGAGTCATTTACCATTTCCCGGCACGATTATAATTTCCGATCCATTCAGGGCAATACCGTTTTCCGGTGGGAATACCGGCCCGGATCTACCTTCTATTTTGTTTGGCAGCACGACCGTTCCAGCAATGGGCCTGAAAATGATTTTCGGCTGGACCGGGATTTCAGCATGCTGTTTGATGCCGAACCGACCAATATCTTCCTGCTGAAACTGAGTTACTGGTTTGGCAGTTGAGAAAGACTTCATAACATTCTCCCCCATTTGCGTTACTTTGAAATATCACTATTGAAATTTTGTGCTCTGCAATAAATTTTTAATGCACAAGAAAATCACCTACTTCAATTCAGTAATTTGTATTTTCCACCTTCAAACTCAAATTACTAATATTTCAGCAGTCAAAAGCATGATATCCAGCAAAGAAGCAATCGAACTTGAAAATCAATATGGAGCTCATAATTACCATCCCCTGCCGGTTGTACTTTCAAAAGGAAAAGGGGTGCATGTTTGGGATCCGGAAGGAAACAGATATTATGATTTTCTCTCTGCTTACTCTGCTGTAAATCAGGGGCATTGCCATCCTCACATCATCAAAGCCCTGCAACAGCAAGGCGAGACGCTCACGTTAACCTCACGTGCATTTTATAACAATGTATTGGGAGAATTTGAGCAGAAACTGTCCCGGCTTTTTGGATATGATAAAGTGCTCCCGATGAATACAGGGGCCGAAGCTGTAGAGACGGCCATTAAAATTGCCCGGAAATGGGGTTATCAGGTAAAAGGCATTCCCGAAAATGAAGCTAAAATTATTGTTTGTGACAATAATTTTCATGGCCGAACAACGACCATCATCTCTTTTTCAAATAACCCGGAAGCTAAAGATTATTTCGGCCCCTATACTCCCGGATTTATCTCGATTGAATATGGGAATACGGATCAGCTTGAAGAAGCCCTCAAGGATGAAAATGTTGCAGCCTTTTTAGTGGAGCCTATTCAAGGGGAAGCCGGTGTTTTTCTGCCGGATGAAGGATATATAAAAGCCGCTTCGGAGCTGTGTAAAGCAAATAATGTGCTTTTTATCTGTGATGAAATACAGACAGGCATTGCCAGAACCGGAAGCCTGTTGGCAGTCTGTGGCAACTGTACGTGCAGCAATGAGTGCGAGCGTCAGCCCGAACACTATGTACGTCCCGACATGATTATCCTCGGGAAAGCTCTTTCCGGCGGCGTCTATCCGGTATCTGCACTATTAACGGATAACATCGTGATGGATGTGATTCAGCCGGGACAACACGGTTCTACTTTCGGTGGAAATCCATTGGGATGTAAAGTAGCATTGGCAGCTCTGGAGGTGGTTGAAAACGAAAATCTTATTCAGAATGCTCGAAAACTCGGTGAAATATTCCGTAACGAGATGCTTAAGCTGAAGGAAGAGTGCTCCCTGATTGTAAGTGTGAGGGGCAAAGGCCTTTTAAATGCGGTAGTTATTGATGACGATCCGGCCGGGGAAGCCGCCTGGAATCTTTGTGTAAATTTAAAGAATAACGGATTGCTTGCGAAACCGACACACGGGAATATTATCCGCTTTGCACCGCCGCTGGTCATGACAGAAGAGCAGCTTATGGAGTGCATTTCCATCATCGCAAAGACTTTTAAAGAGTATATGAATTGATATAGATTATTTCTCCTTTTTGAATAGATAACCGTTCAATCATATCTTGCCTTTGGGGGAGTTAGTTTCTTATCCTTCAAGAACAACTGCAGGCCAAAAATTGATTAATATACTACCCGATGTCAAAATCTATTTCTCCAGGTAATGTTCGTGATACCCTTCGAAAACATCTGATCACTGACGGAATGGATATCGTCCTGGACCTGAAAAAAAGCAAAGGACTTTATCTGCACGATTCAGCACACAATGTCGATTATCTTGATTTTTTCACCTTTTTTGCGTCCAACCCTTTGGGGATGAATCACGACCGGCTTGCAGGTGATCCCGATTTTGTCAAAAAACTCGGTGAAGTCGCTATAAACAAACCATCTAATTCCGATGTCTATACAGAGGAAATGGCAGAGTTTTCTGATACATTTTCACGTATTGGTATTCCAGACTATCTGCCTCATGCATTTTTTGTTGCCGGTGGTGCTTTAGCTGTGGAAAATGCACTTAAGGTTGCCTTCGACTGGAAAGTTCAAAAGAATTTCAAGAAGGGATATCGAACTGAAAAAGGAGACAAAGTATTGCACCTGGATAGAGCATTTCATGGGCGCAGCGGATATACGCTATCCCTGACAAATACGGAGCCCAATAAAGTGAAGTATTTCCCAAAATTTGATTGGCCCAGAATTCACAATCCGGCAATTCAGTTTCCCCTGAATAAAGAGAATACTGAAAAAGTGGCACTGGAAGAGGAACAAGCGATTGCTCAGGCCCGTCAATATTTTGAAACCCACAAAGATGATATTGCCTGCATCATCCTGGAGCCGATTCAAGGTGAAGGAGGCGACAATCATTTCAGAAAAGAATTCCATCAAGCCCTCAAAGATCTAACGATGGAGTTTGATGCACTTTTTATCTACGATGAAGTGCAAACCGGTGTTGGCCTGACCGGCAAGTTTTGGGCCCATGAACATTATGTAGAACCGGATATCCTCGCTTTCGGGAAAAAAGCACAGGTTTGCGGGATTCTGGCCGGTAAAAAAGTGGATGAAATTGAAACCAACTGCTTTAATGTATCCTCCCGAATCAATTCAACTTGGGGCGGCAATCTGGTGGATATGGTTCGTTTTCAGCGGATACTCGAAGTGATCGAAGAGGACCATCTGGTGGATCATGTCAACGAAGTTGGAGACTATCTGCAGAATAAGCTGCAAAAACTCGCTGAAGAAGAGGAGCATATTACCAATCCGAGAGGTAAAGGGCTCTTTTGTGCAATCGACCTTCCCGATACCCATTCCCGGGATGAACTTCGCAAAGAGTGCATGAAAAATCATCTGATGATCCTGGGCTGCGGCACAAAAAGTATTCGATTCAGGCCACCATTGACCACCCAAAAAGAACATCTCGATGAAGGCTTGGAAATCCTGAAACAAAGTTACAGAACTGCCGTTGAGAAGTGTCCGATGACCTGATTCAGAGTGCAGGGTGCACGGTTCAGGGAACAGGAATCAGAAATCAGGCATCAGAAATCAGGGATTTCACGATAACAGTCATCCTGAACTCGTTTCACGATCTCCAAAGGGCGAATGTATTTGAACAAAACTAAAGACTATTTATAGACTATTTCCCCTGAGATTCTGAGATGCATCAGAATGACGGAAGAAGTTGGTTTCCTGCCCCTAAATTTTCACTTTTCACTTTTCACTTTTCACTAAACCATTATATTGAGTAAGTCGTATTACCAATTCCTACTCGAAGCATAAAATTACATATGGTTTTTTTTCTAACGGAGACATTCATTTTTGTGGCTTTGCTGTCCGTAATGGACAAGAATCAACAGCAAGAACTGTATCGAGCAATTAAGAACGGGGATCAGGAGGCTTTTAAAAAATTTTATGATGAAAGTTTTGAAAAAGTATATATCTATCTGAGCAGCAGGGGTATCCGCTCTGATGTGGCCGAGGATTTGATCCAAAAAGCATTTATATATATTTGGGAAAACAGGCAAAAAATCAATCCTGATTTATCACTGCATGCTTACCTCTTCAGAATTGCATATTCACGCATGATCAACCACTTAAACAGATCCAAACCGGCTGATTATGATGAACTGAAAACGGAACCGAACGTTGAAACCCCATTGGATAAACTTCAACTGAGTGACCTTCAGGAATCGATAGAAACCGCTATAAAAAAAATGCCGGAACGACGACGCAGTGTCTTTGAACACTGTTTTATCAATGAATTCACTTATAAAGAAACTGCAGAAATTCTAAAAATCAGCCCAAAAACCGTAGAGAATCATATGGCTCTTGCACTAAGAGATTTGCGGGCTTCGTTGAAGAACTTCATAAAAATCTAAATTTGAGTTAGGGGTACCCCCCGATAGTAACTGTATTACTTGTAAAGTCATCAGTAATAAAACATCAGTTATATGAAATCACGAATTCAAAACCTGACCCAATTAACAGCGGCATTCCTCATTGCAATTTTTATTTTCTCCGGATGCTCAATTAATGATTCCAATGTAGGATCCGATACAAGTGAGTTGACAAGTGAGGAACTTGAACTTGCCGGACAAATCATTGCAGAATCGGTTTCTGACCAAAAAGACGGCATATTTTCAAGTCTCAATGATGCATTTACCCTTCCATCCAACAACAATTTTACACAAAGTATTCAAGAAGCAGAAAATTACTCCACTCCTGCATTTAAAGCAGTCAGTTTAACGGCTGAAACTACCGGGCAGAGTAACTATTCATATACATATGACCCTGAATCCGGAAAACATTTTGTAACTCAAAATAGAAGTATTAATGAGGGTAACATTTCCAAAGAAACCACGGTAGAGCTTGAGTATATCTATTATGATACTGCCGGAAATTTTGTCGTTTCACCCAGAATAGATAATGACCGCATAGAAACGATTGATTTTTTAGGAAAAAGAACCGGCTCCATTGAAAGTGGGAGCTTCCAATCCAATTTTGATCGATCCGATCAGTTTATCATAGAGGGCCTTACAAGTAATTCACAATTACTGACAATCGACGGGCTTCATCAAGGCAACGGTGAATTCAGAGTAACCAGAGAGAATGGAGACCTGCTTGAGCGATATTATGATCTTACTGTTGAATTCATCAATGTTCAGGTGAATAACCAAACGGTTGAATCCAATGGGAATTTAAAAAATGGTGTGACCGGTACACTTTCTTATGAGTTGTTGATCAATAAATCCGTAAACGGTGACGAATCCGTTAAAACCGTCAATGGTACAATCGAATTCAATGGAGACGGTACAGCCCTTCTCAAATTCAGAAATCTGCTGAGTCAATTTAAAATCAAACTGGAGACAGGCAGCCTGCTTGAAGAAGATGAATTTGAAGGATTTATACGGTCTGTAAATACATCAGAAAACAGCATTACACTTTTTAATTCTGATAAATTTATCCTGACCTCTGAATCTCAAATATCATCGGAAAGTGCTCTCAACACACTGGTTGAAATTGAATCCGCACTTGAAAATGATATTCGAGTTAAAACTGAAGGATCTTTTATTACGGATGCAGAAGGCAGCAATATTATCCAAACGGTTGAATTTAATTTTGAAGAGGAAGATGTCGAATTTGATGAACTGATTGAAAGTGTAAATATTTCTGAGAATTCGATCACACTTAACAGATCCGGCACCCTCTTTTTAACGGATTCTACTCAAATTGATAGCGACGGAGATTTTTTTACGCTGGAGTCTGTTCAGAACAGTTTAGAGAATGGAAACTCTGTGAAGGCAGAAGGTGAATTCCAGCTCAATTCTGATGATCGCAAAACAATCATAAAAGTAGAATTTGAGCTTGAAGATCAGGAGTTCGAAGATTTTATAGAATCGGCTGATACAACTGCTCAATCATTTACTCTTGAGGATGGCACAACCTACTTTGTGAATGACTCTACAAAATTTGATGAAAATGTTTCATCCATAGAAGAACTTGATGAATTGTTATCCATCGGTTATAAAATTGAAGCCGAGGGTACCTACAAAATCGACACCGATGACCGCTGGGTAGTCACCAAAGTGAAATTCGACATCGAGGATTTTGATGAGTCTGATTTTGAAGGAGTCGTATTATCCGTCAATATTTCGGATCAAACGTTTACCCTGAACAACGGGTTGGTTTTTAATGTGAACTCCAGAACCAAATTCAAAAAAAATATCCGAACATTAAATGAACTGGCTGTAGCTCTGAATGAGAATGAATCCGTATACGCTGAGGGTGAATATTTCACGAATGCAAACGGTGAAAATATCCTTATAGAAGTCGAATTTAGTATATCAGATGGTGATGAGGAATCAGAAGAAGGTGAATTTGAAGGTATTGTTCAAACGGTCAATCTAAATCAGCAGACGTTTGTCCTCAAAAACGGCCTGTTGCTTTATGTCGACTCCGATACCGAGTTCAGTGATGATGATATTGAGTCTCTGGAAAAACTTTCTGAATTGCTTGAAATCGGACATCATATTGAAGCTGAAGGGAGATACGTAAACAACGGGAATGGCAAAAATGTTGTCGTTGAAGTTGAATTCGACGTTGACGAAATAGAATTTGAAGAAAAAGAGTATAGTGGGGAAGTTCAAAGTGTGAATCTCAACCTCGGCTTTTTCATCGTAAGAAATGGATTGGTGGTTTATACGAATTCAGACACTGAATTTGCCGATGGAGAAATTGAGACACTCGAAGAGTTGCAGCAAGCACTCCGGTCGGGCGCATCCGTTCACGCATCGGGAACATACTTCACCAATAACAGAAATAGACATTTTGCCCTCTCTGTTGAATTTGAACGCATCGATGAATTTGAGGAGTCCGATTTTGAAGGAACCGTACAGAATGTAAACCTGAATCAAAATTCTATCCTGATTCAGGGTGGCCTGATGCTCTATCTGGATTCAAGTTCTGAGATTGAAGGCAGTGATATTACCTCTATTGACGATCTTAACAGTGCGTTAAGTGATGGGAACAGAATTCACGCAGAAGGCACCTATTACAACAACAATCGGGGCCGCAATATTATCGTCAATATTGAATTTGAAGCGGTTGAAGAAGATGATAGCGATGATGGCAATGGTGGCCAGGGCGACGATAACGCAGGCAATGGTGGCCAG
>TARA_R100001143_G_C3360729_1_pt1 | contig 16009 bp, 11 predicted proteins | sample TARA_R100001143 | Tara Oceans TARA_R100001143 (sample SAMEA2621300) | marine metagenome | biome: marine biome (ENVO:00000447); feature: mesopelagic zone (ENVO:00000213); material: "saline water (ENVO:00002010), including plankton (ENVO:xxxxxxxx)" | depth 800 m | reverse complement strand
AGGCTATGCATCAAAAGACGACAACTTAGTCATAAAGCTCCCTTTTAAAGATGCAGGAATAGACAAAGCTGGAGTTTTAGAGATTCTTGAAGGCGCCGGACTTGGCCTTCCCGAATATTATTCCTGGCGAACTCGCAGCGGGTGTACGTTTTGCTTTTATCAACAAAAGATTGAGTGGGTGCGACTGATGGAACGCCATCCGGAGTCTTTTGAAGAAGCAAAAGCCTATGAGAAGAACGCAGTTGATCACGGCTCACCGTTCACCTGGAGTCAGGGCGAGTCTCTAAATGAGTTATCTAAGCCGGAACGTGTTCAACAAATCAAAGAGGATCATGAACAGCGACTCGCCAAGCAGAAACGCAAGTCTCCATCTAACCCGTTACGCTCAGATAGCGAGCCTTTAGATATAGACGATCTTTATGGAAAAAATAAGGTTTGCCTGGCGTGCCATAAATAACTTTTCACGAGGACCTTAGAGATGGATGGATTCTTTAATTGGGTAAGAAATGTAAGCTATGATATCGTGGCCTTATTTATTCCAGGAGCACTATTTCTAGTTTTAGCTATTTTTGTTTCGAGCGGCAAATTAATATTTATTGAGTTTCAATTAACTTCTATCAGTAATCCAAATGATTTTAGTTTTCTTTACATATTAATTTTTATTCTCATATCATATGTTATCGGAATTACTCTGAAGAGCATAGCTTCTATAGGTTTCATAAAAGACTATTATAGAAAGAACTTGGATGATTATGGAAAAGCCTGCTCTGATCTCTACGGGGAAGCAAAGAAAAAGCTAGAGAAAGTTGTTGGAATTAAGTCGATAGATACATGGTTTGAATTTTATGTTCTCACTAAAACTTACGTACAAACAAAAGGCATACCTTCTACCCTCACCACTTATCAAAATAGGTATGAGCTTTGTAGCTCACTATCGATTACATTTGTTCTGTTATTTTTAGAGCAGCTAATAATGATTATTATTGATTTGTGCAGCCATGTTGACTATGTAATGCCGAGAAGCTTATTTGTTGGCTGTGTTCTATGTGTTGTTTTTTTAGCATCCGCGGTTCTTTTAAAGAATACATTTAGGCGGTATTGGCTTGATCTAGGTTCACAAGTAGTTGCACATGCAGCCGTCGTAGAGAAATAATAGGCTATGAGCTTTCATAAAAATATTTTCGTGATTGATATCGAAACTACTGGCCCCGATTTATTCGAACATGATGTTCTTTCTATCTATATATCGCCATTATTTGGTGATAATCCAAGTTTAGAGTTGCTAATAGACTATGGAAACAAAGAGCTAAATTGGGGAAATGTTGCTAGTAGATACTTCAAGTCATATAAGAGCAAGTGGGAGAAACAATCATTACCAAGCCACGAGTGTTGGAATACTTTTAAAAAATTTATTGATAAAGATATAAATGTCGATGAAATAACATTTGCAGGACATAATGTTGGATTTGACTATTCATTTTTAAAAAAATTTGCGAAACAAAATAAAGATACTTTACCTAAGAAGATATCCCATCGACTTTTTGACGTACATTCAGTCCTCTATTTCTATTTTATGAAAGGGTTGATACCCAAATCAGCTTTGACTTCCCGTGGATCTCTTGAATATTTCGAAATTATTGCTTCCTCCTCTGAAAGACATGATGCTAAGAAAGATGTTGAAGATATAAAGAAGGTTATTAACAAGCTTTTAGAATTCCAAGGGTTAAATACTTTTTAGCTACATAGATGAGTTAATTAATTTTGAATTAGGAATGAGATGATATATCAACTAACATTAACTTTTGTAATTCTCTATTTGAAACTCTTCGTAGCGCTTATTGAGCTTCTAAACTTCCAGAATATAATTTCATATTATACTCAATCCAATCTGATTATGAAAAAACAGTAACGACTTTCATTTCGTCGCCCATTGTATAAATTTAGGTTTTAGACCAAGCTAATTTTACCAAATTCGCAAGTGCTGAAATTTCTTCCTCAGAGGCAAACGGCACCTGAGTAAAAATAATTCTTCCTTCACCCGACAGTTTTGCAGCAAGGTGACCACGACCAAGTAACCTCTCGGCGCCGGGTTCGTCAAGAACCAACATTGAGTTTTTCTTGTCGGCAACCTTCAGCACCAGTCTGTTTGTTAAATTGGCGCGGAGCTGCATCGGCAAGGCGTCCTTATCCGGTCGCTGTGTAATTAATACAAGGTTTATTCCTGCTGCCCGCGCCTTGACGCCCAAGCGGCTTGCATTCAAATCAACGGCATCTCTATACTCGTTAATCATCATCCAGTCTGCTAATTCATCATGGAACAACCAGATTCGGGGAAGCCGCTCGGATGGCGGGACTTTGCGATTGTAGTTGTCGAGCTTGGTAACACCGGCTTCTGCAAGAAGTCGGTTTCTTCGATCCATTTCGGCCACCAACTCTTCGAGAGCATGAATGGCTTCATCTTGCTCCGTGATGAGGTCTCCATCAAGGTGTGGCATATTGCGCAGCCAGGGAAAATCAATCCCGGCCTTAGGATCAATCATACGGATACGCGCTTTTTCCGGAGAGTTGGTTGCGCATATGTCCAATAGTAAAGACTGTACTAGTACACCTTTACCACTCCCTGTTTCCCCGGCTATCAGAGTGTGTGGGCCGTGTGGCTGATGCCCACCGAATTCGTTGCCGACATTCAGATATAGAATTTCACCGTCAGCCTCTTTCGCACCCAGTAGCAAACTCGTGTTCGACTCTGGTGCTGTTGAAGGAAGTTGCCTTCTTCTCCAAAGATCCTGTAACCGCAAGATTGCTCGGTGCGGTCGTTTGACCATGATGATAATTTCCATTGGAGCAGCAAGGACATTGATGACATCAACAGCATGGGAGGTGAGTAGTTCCTGACGTTTTTTCTCCACCTTAGGTACGGTCAGATCGTCTGAGCCCCTAAACCGTACAAGGGCCGCATTTGGCGTGAGCCTTGCACCAATGAGTTCAGCAGTCATTTCATAGCCCCGCAATGCTCTTTGTAGGGCTTTGACGGTATTGTCCAGCCATGCTTTCGTGTCTTCGTCGTCTTCCTCCGAAGCAGCCCCGTTATTGACCCATTCGGCAAGCTGCCTTGACGGCCACATATCCATCAATTCCTTTGGAACCTCGGACTTGGTTTCTTCCATTTCATGGTCGTGCTGAGATGATGTGTTACTTTCCGTCTGGGCAGGAGCACTCGTAACCGATTCCGCTGGGGGGAGCGGCTCTTGTTCAGCTCCACGTTCTATAGATTCTGGTTCCGGGGGCCGGTTTTGTGCGATAGGGGATATGTTCGGTTCCGTATTCGCGGTTTCCTCTGGAGTCTTTGAAGCGGCTCCCGTGGAAACAAGCGCGTCATTCCAAGTGCTGCCTTCGGATTGTGACTGCTCTTCAGACTCATTGTCTTTGTTGGCAAACGAGCGGAATGCACCAGCGACTTTCGCTTTATCAAATACCTGCTGTACACAGTGCGGCATGCCTTTTAGAGGAGTCGCGTCGCCACTATCAACATACTCGTCATTATCGTGAACGAACACATGCGAAAAACCGACTAGCTGTATTGGTATCTTGTCCTGCCGGACTTCGTCCGACCACTTATGTAAGTCCCAACCATTCATCAAATCGGAGTCAAATGGCTCCATACCTTCAATCATGAAATCGCCTATTCGATTTAGCCAAATGTCACGATCAATTCGTTTGTGATTGGGGTCTATGGCTCGTCCTAAGCGTGCTACGGTTTCTTCAAGTTGTTTGGCGGACTTCTTCGCCTGTGTTCTGTACCCGCGAGAACTTACAAACTTCGCTTCCGATATCGCCACTTTGAGAACCGGCTGGCCGTCTACGATGCAAGGGGCAATGGCCATGATATCGGCGATTTGCTCTTCGCGTTGTCCAAACCAGGACGCAAAATCATCCAGAAAATACCAACCTACAGGCAGATTTGAATCTCCAAGCCCATTTCGAATTTCTTCCATGGAGAGGACAATGCCAAGCAACTCGTTAGCGTAATGGCCATAGCGAGCGGCACGCATAACCACCTGACCAGAGAGAGTGTTGGCTTGGTCAATGAGCTGGTCAATCACCGTCTGATCATCGGAGGTAATTTCAGGATCGAGCCTGTCGAGCCGTTCTTTGAGAAGGACACGTAAAAGTTTGGGTTTGGATGTGGTCGAGACGACGATATTCCGGTCTACTTTCCGATCTCTAATATGACGAATTACCCGCACCCCATTGTTGCTCAGAAGGCGACGGTCAACCAATTCATCAAAGTTTACAACCCATTCACCGATTTTGTGAGTTTGAGTGAAGACATTGCCGATATCGCCATCTCTAAAGTTGACCTCGCGGGCAGGGATCACATTACCCGGTAGAGCATTGTCTCCCTGCAAAAATCCCTGAATGAGATTGAGGTAACTCTGACCCGGTTGCGGCTGTACAGGACAGGTCAAATACACCGATGTGGCCGTATCCGCTAGGCCGATTGGGCGACGGCGTGACCAGCGCGCAGGAACGTGGGTGCTTAACTCGGGATGCCTGTCACCGGGCGCTCTTTTCCATACGAGTTGAGCATTCCTGGCCACAACGTCTTGAAGTGCCACTAAGTCGGCGGCACGATCATTCTCGTCTTCCGGAATTTTAGCCGCATCGAGAAATCCTACACGGAGTCTGGAAAGGAAATTTCTAGCCGCTTCACTGGCCATGACCGAGCCGGATTCTTCGTTTACAGCGACATTCTGTTGCTCATAAATCCGTCTAATGCGTTTGGGCTCTGAATGCGTAAGCAGAAGATCACATTGCAATTGATTCTCTTGTTCAACTTTGCTGGACAGCTCCGATGCCAATGCGCTTGGTAATGCCTTGGATTCGGCGTTATACAGAACCACTGAAAAATTACTGCGCTCGTGAGGAAGGAGCTTTAAGTACTGCTCTCCGACATTGCCAAAGGCTTTAGCTGCAACACCCGGTTCAATATCAAGTGCGTCGTCTCCATCCTTTCGGTTTCTCCTTAAGGGAGGCTCTGCTAGTGTATAATCATAAGCTGTGTCAGCCGCTGATAGGAGTATCGGCTGATCCCGATCAAAGCCGATACAGACTTCCGGGTAATAGTTCGCAAGCAGCTCGAACTGAACCTGAGAAAATAGAAGGTCCGCACGGAAAATATCATCTTCCTCCGCTTCAAGGACATCATGAATCAACGTTGCAGCCTGACAGGCTTTGATATGAATTTCGGCAAGGCGTAGTGGGTGCCATGGTGTAACGATGGCTGCCGGACTTCCAGCACCGACATTGGCCACACCAAATCGTAGAATTTCCTGCCAAAGCTTTTCTCGGGCGAGATCATTGCTTGCCTGCTCTACAAGCGCAACAAGTAACCCGTCATACTCTATCGCCTGATGAGAAAATGAAGTTGAACTTATTCCGGGACCTTCCGCCGCAACCCAGTGACGAATAGCTTCCGAATAGGCACTACGAAAAGCTTCAAATTTTTCACCGATAATTTTGGTGGCCTCCGCGCCTAGTAGGCCAGAAAGTTCGGTCAATTTAGTCAGAAAGGCATCGCTTCGATCACCGCTTTGCTTATTCGGCGCAACAAGCTTTCCATCATTTGTATTCGTGACATCGCGGATTGTATTCACATCTTTCAATGCGATACGCTGGATGCTTCCTTTTGCACTTACGGATTGTCTAGCGATGTCTGCCGTAGGCAATAGTGCGTGTTGTTCTTCTTCATTGGCAACATTCAATATGTCATCCGGCATGGCGGTGGCAATTGCATCAACCGGCATTTCCCAGTGAAAGATCAGCTTAGCCTTTACACCATTGGGGTCGAGTACCGCTTCGAACTTAATGGATCGAGCCTCTTTAGACCCGGATGTTGTTTTAGCAAGATCGTCATCGGTTTGTGGAAAGTAAAATTCCATCAACTTTCCGAAATCCAATTCGACCTTGCCCTCCAGGATGGCCTGTAGCCCCCGATATCGGAACGCGAAGTACCGCGCTACCTTCGGGTTCTTTCCACGCCAAAAGCTTTTTTCTCTAGCGTTGGGTATGCGAATTAATAATTTCTTTTCGGTTAAATCGTCGTCGCTGACCCTTCGGCGTAAACTGTCTAGGGTATCCAGTAATCCAACCAGAAAGTCATGATACATTTGGGGGTTGCGATAAATGTATCGCTCCCATTTACTTGATAGTTTTTTATCCCTTGATAAATGTTCTAGATAAGATTCGTAAAATTCCTTTAAATCATCACTGGGGTCTTTGGGGAATGTATTTGAGAGCAGCTCACGCTCTTCATCTTCGAGGAGGTCATCAAATTCATCATCAAAAAACTTTAGTGTTTCTTCTCCCAAAGGCACTCGTTCCTTCTGAGTAATTGGTTCAAATAGCTCGGAAATAGACCTCCAATCAAGATCGGCTAGCTTTTTTTGTATGTCAGACCAGCTATCAATGCGCAGATCAGCATCAATAAACTCTTGAATAACCTCTATTTCTTTTTCATCTAATCGGCTTGAAATTCCATCTAGGCTTTCTTTGAGCTGCTCTCTTGGAATAGCCTCACCTTTTTCTAATTCTCTCACAAGAAGAGGGCGAACTTTGCTGTGCAGTCTTTTAAATATCTTGTCCCATTCCTTGGTTGAATTACGCTTCTTTTCAGGTATGCGATCAAAGTAACCTGAATATCGTGGAAGTTTTAAGCTCGGAAGGGCATTATCAATGGCTTTTTGTAGAGGAAGCCCTTTGGTGATAATTCCCTCTGCAATAGAAAGCACAAAATCTGCAAATGTCTCAATTGTTCTTGCGGCATGAGTGTTGTTTGCCGACTGAAGGGCGGTCAGTAAATGCTCACGTTTAGGTCCATCAAGATATACCGAGGTTAAACCAACCTGATCAACCCAGGCATCATATCGAGCTCTTAGAGTGTCTGTTTCGATTTTTGTAATTTTTTCAACGCTCTTATCGTTACGCTGTAGCTCTTCTTGTGATGCAGCAAAAAGCACGGCACGTATACCTTCCGGTAAGCGACAATGACGCCAGTGCGTAATAGATTGATCGCTTCTTGCCTCGGAGGGAAGATTAGCTTCAGGGTCAAATAAATTCGGAATTTTTACAGCAGCATCGGATGAGGCATCTGGGTCAGCCAATACGGCTTCTGCAATAGAACGAACGAGAGAAGCTTCAAGGCCTAGCATGCAAAAGCGCATGGAGCCGTCCGGCTCCTGATCCAGATAGCCCTTTATAAAATCGAGCGCGACTGCCGCGATGAGTTCGTTTCTTGTCATTTATTGCCCCTGAACGGGTTCTCAACGTAGGCACAATCATCAGATAGGCGACGAAGCAATCCTAATGTTCTTAAACGCTGCTCTAAACGCTGTGTATTTTGCATGAAGGCATTTTGATCAGTGGGCAGAGTTCCAAACGCTCTCTCTGCTTCTTTAGCACCGATTACCAAACGGAAGCGGTCATAGAGTTTTGCGAGAAAGCGGTGGTATTCCTCCCTACCTTCATCCACAACACACATGACTAGGGCTTTGAGTAGAGAATCATCTGGCGAGTACCATGTCCCTGCACCCCGCCGCGATACTGCCAATCCAATTTGCCTTGCCCATTCCATGTGTACTTTGGCTACATGCTGCTGGTGACGCTTCTCGGCATAGGTTCTTAAGGCATCAAAGATCGTATCCGGATCCCCGGAGGAAGGGCCATCGTCCGGCTGCCATTCATAACGTTCTGTAAGATATTCCCGTACCGCTTCTGCGGGAGCTCTGGCTTGTAGTGCTTCACGCCAGCGGTCGTCATTTTTTGCAGATTCTATATATGCGCTAACAGCCCGTGTCGATAGCATACGGTTCGCTCCGAAATTATCTTTCGAGAGTTCAAAGAGTGTTGTCCGGCGAGGTGAGGCGATTTCCAGGACAAACTTGGGTTCACTGGCGTCGCCCACTTCTTCATTCGCTCGTTTGAGCATATATAAAAGCATATGTAAGGAAGAGAGGCGCATCAAAGGATCAAGCAATGCTTCGCCGGACAAATCCAGATTAAGCAGGCGAGTCCATGTTTCAGCAAGATCTACATATTCGGGGCGCTTGGCAAAAGGCAGATATCCAATGGTGCTCGACACTAAATTTGAGTCGATCTTATACCCATCAGGTAACAGCGCCCGAACAACGCGGTTCCACGTTTCATCTTGGCGCAACAATTTCTCGGAAATCAATTTGGCGATTTCTTCTCCCTTACCGCTACGGTTTAGCATCAGGTAAAGCAGTTCACCACTTCTTGCAAAGAAGCGTCTGTCGGGACTTCCGTTTACATTCGCCGGTAAATCCGCATACAGGCAGTTCGGGCCGTACGGAAATAGAAAGCGAGATGTCCATCGACGTTGTCGGTGCGGCTCAATTGCTGTGTTTTGAAAGAATTCGACGACACGGGAAAGCCGGGCGAATGAACCAAAACGCTCTTGTAAATATCCGAAATCATCGTCTGTAGAAAAAGTTTTCAACCATGCTCGCCATCTCTCTATATCAGACTGGTGGTTGTCCTCAACATATCGAATGTGGGGGTTGTTAAAGACCAATTGCCGAAGTGGAATAAGGCGGGGAATATAATATGTGAACGTCTCGTGCGCACCGTCATTACGGATTTCTTTCAGTGCTTTTCCTTCAGCGTCTCTCGACTGAAAGATAGATAGGAACTCTAGGAACACAAGCCACGGTGTCTGGTCGTTGTAAAGACGGTGTCCCCAGATGGCTTCGTCAACCCAAACATTAACATCGCTTCTGTATTTAGCAGGAGCTTCAAGACGTGTACTCATGAACACACCCTGATCCGTACATTGTCGGGATGGGCTCGGCCATGCTCATCTACGGTAAGTGCTTGCAAACTGATTTCATCACCGGACGGCTTTTCTCCGATCAGATCATCAAGTCTTGTGATCAACCTTAATTTGAAATCCAGAAAGTCTTCGTTGCATTGCCGGGAGAAGCTTGCAGGTAAACTGCCATTTGCGACACGAACAAGGTACTCAAAATGAGTAAGCTGGAGGGCCAAGCTATCCACAATACCATCACCATCACCATCACCATCAGCGGCAGGATCAATGATTTGTAAGCATGGTGTAGCCCCGTCAGTTCCCAAGGCAAAATTGAGGTAGGGATCTCTTCTGTGGCGGGTTATCGGCAAGTCATAATTCAGAAGAGAGGCAATACGCCCCCGGCCATCGCCACCGGATGACGCAAGGTAAAGTTCGGTTCCATCATCTATCATCATACCGCAGAATGTTCTGTTGAGACCCCGAACAAGAAGCTCTATCGTCCTGGATGTGTCGTTGCCGTTTTTTAACCCTTCTATGAAATCTAGAAACTGTCCCGATGCCTGATAAACCGTTAAACGCCAAGGATCAAGGGGACTTTCGTCAGGTAAAGAGAAGAAGAGCCTTTGTCTTTGTCTCGAAAGTGCCTGCATGAATGTTTCAATGTTCTCTCTAGCGCCTTCAAGATAGTCTCGTAGATACGGCTCATACGCAGGCGCGCCGTAATGAGAATCCTTGGACACGAGATCAGTGTAGAGAGGTGAATCCCCGTACGAGCCGTAGATGAGCAAATTATCAAATTTGTTATCGGTTTCGCGTCCTATTCCGAAGGATTCAAGGATGTTGAAAACTTGATACTGTTGCCGTTGACGCTCGGATAAATTCGTTCCGAACACATTAGCGTAGGGGTTTGTTAAACGGTAGTCTTCTTTCTGTGCGCGATTCTTTGCCGTGCGGCAGGTTAGTAAAACCTGTCCGCTCTGTCGGTCGCCTAACAGTATATTGACACCGAGAAGAAGTAAGTCGCGGATAGGAATGTGCATACGGTTGGCCCGAGCGAGCTTCATCAGCTCTCCCAATCGTTTGCGAAATACCGATCCACCGTTTCCATGGCGAAGACGCTCTCTATTAATGCGGATAGGGCATGTGGTTGACCCATCGCTCTTCAACATGTCGCATCCTTCACATTGAGACCACTGTGGGTGCTCAACCACTTGCTCAATGAGTTCTTCAAAATGTTCAGACGCATCAAGGCGGCTAAGGTTGTAAAGATTCAGGTTAAGAGCATCGTCTCTTGAACGTTCCTCAACAAGCATATCTTCAATGATTTTGAATAGCTTGTGTTCTTCTGTGCCTTGATTTTCCGACCAGTCACGCCAACTCGCCAGGAGCTGGCCGTCATTAGCCGCGACCAAGTAGATGTTATCAGGGTCCTTACCTGCCACGGACGCGGCTAGGCTCGCTAGCGTTTTATTCTTTTCTTCCTGTGTCAGTTCACTTAAGTCTTTGACAATGGTTAATGTTTTTCCCGAAGCCGGAAGCGCTAGTGAGACAATCTTTTCTCCGGCGTTCCAGCATTCTGGGTCGCCACCGAAAGTCGTCCAGATCTGGCGGCAGTGAAAGGTTTTCCCGTCCCCAGCGGTTCCCGTCAATATGACGTTGCGAGGGTCTGCCGCTTCGAAATTCTCTTGAACTCTTTTTAGCTTTGCGGGAGTAATGTGAATGACAGGGTCAATACTGTGGCGTTCGATCTCAGTTTGGATCAACTCATCATACATATTATCCCCGGCGGGAATTGGTCCGTAGTGCCGCAGAAAGGTGATCAAGCCGTTTGTTTGGCTCATATGTATGACCTCTCTAGATTGCATAACCTTCTAATTGAAAGCGGTACTGTTGAATTAGGTAGCTGGAAGCTATATTTGTTGAAAGGTTTGTCTCTTCCATAAGGCATTATCATCGCTTGGTTTCCTAGCTTTCCCTTCATTATCAGGTCCTTCTCTAAGCCGAAGTAGAGGTAGTGAAAACGACTTTTTTATCATGCTCGCAGCAGGTATTAAACTTGAAAGCATTTACCGCACTCCTGTCATCGATGCCTTTAAATGGATCAAGGCGCGGGAAATTAAATTAATTATGCGTTTCCGCCTACATCAAGAGTGCTCATAGTCTAATGCAATCCATTTACCTTATGAATATTTTAAATGATGATTCCTATACCTGATACTTGACCAGTTTTGCACCATTTTGGCAGAAAATCTGTACCATAGTAGTGATAGCAATAAATGTCCAGATTCCTAATGGAATTATCGGCTTTAACTTATTGAATATAAGAGAGATATAGAGGGGGTATTAACCTGAAAATACTTTTGAACTACTGGAGCCTAAAAATTTAGAGAAGCAAAGTATCTAGCCTGAGGACCCTCATAATTATAAAGGCCTTGTTATATAAAAAATTCTTTTGGAGACTCTATGGACCATTTTGACGATTTTGAAGAATCTCTCTCCAGCCTTGACTATTGGCGGCTCTGTGATGAGCTAACCGTCATCCAAGCAGCTCTGCTTCTTTCTGGGCATGATCCCTCAAGTGACCAGGAATATATTGAGAACTGGGGGGCTGAGCAACGTCCTGATGGATATGAAGGTGCAAAAGCAGCGATTTCTAGAGCTTTAATCCGGGACCTTATAGATGGTGAGCTTGTTCCAGAGTTTGAATATGATATTAATGGCCATTTGAATGGAGACAAACCAGGAACCATTGATTTAAAGAAATCTACAGTGAATGTCGACTCCCTAAAAAGGTGGCTAAGAGAAAGAGGGATTTCTACTGGCTTTTTTTTCCATATAACTGAAGATAAGCCTGATTACCTTGATCCTAAGCACCCAAGATACTCCCCTAAACTAGCCGCTGCCGTATCTGCCTGGTTTGCCATTGATGATGAGGCTGCCCTAAAGGGAAGGTCTGCTAAACAAGCTCTCGAGAAGTGGCTGAGAGAAAATGCTGCTAAATTTAATCTTTCCAATGAGGATGGTAAGCCAAATGAAAAAGGAATCGAAGAATGTGCCAAAGTAGCAAATTGGCAATATAAAGGTGGTGCGCCCAAAACCCCTTCTGAGAACCCAGGCACCCCCTAACCTATTGTATTTAAATATTTTATTTTCTATTAAGGTTTTTTAGCTTCAGAGTTGTCATTTTACTCATACCCCTGACAGAAATTTTTAGCGCTAAGTAAACTTAACCCAAGTATCTATTAAAAACAGCTCCATGCCCGGAAACTGGGACCATGTTCAATATCGCCTATGGAGGCTCAATCATGGTTACCACAATACTAAGACTTCCCGATGTTAAATCCCGAACCGGCTTATCCCGTTCAACAATTTATTTACGGGTTAATGAAGGTTCTTTCCCAAAGCCCATTTCTCTTGGAGGTAGAGCTGTCGGCTGGATCGAAAGTGAAGTGCAGGACTGGGTAAACAAGCAAATTGAGCAGAGCCGCCAAGAGTAGTAAACGTGGCGAGGTATAACAATAGGCTTGCAAAGATCAACAGATCCTACACGGTCAGCGAGATTGCATTTCTCTACCAGATACATCCTCAGACTGTAAAAAACTGGATCAAACAGGGATTGAATGTCGCAGTAAAAACCAAGCCCATGCTGATCCTTGGTGCCGATCTTCGAGAGTTTCTTCAGAAAAAGGCTACCCGGAATAAAAAAACCTGCCAGCCTGGCGAAATTTACTGCGTTGCCTGCAAAGAACCAAAGCGACCGCGTGATGATTACGCGCTTTTAGTCCGCCTAAATGAGAAGGTTGGCGACCTTATTGGTGAGTGCCCGACCTGCAATCACGAAATTCACAGGAAGGTCTCAATATCCCAAATATCCGATTGGGAAGACAATTTATCCATTTCTGAGATGACGGATTAAGGACGATTAACCTAGATGGGATAGTCCCTTATAAATTGTACCTTTGACATGAAGAGATAACCATGACCAAACCAAATCCTGCAAACATCAGAATAAAGCATAAATACCGTGAATTTCTAAAAGAGACCGGACAAAAAGCCGAGGCCAGTCTAGATACTGTCGATAAAGCTCTTGTTCGATTTGAGGAATATACCAACCATAAGGATTTTAAATTATTCCATATTCAGCAGGCTATTGGCTTCAAGAGGCATATTTCTACTGAAAAGAACACCAAAAGCGGGAAACCCTTAAGTGCATCCACAATGTTTTCCACCATGCGTCATCTAAAGGCTTTCTTTCAGTGGCTATCTAGGGAGCCTGGTTATAAAAGAAGGATTAGTTACTCCGATGCTGATTATTTCAACATTACAAAGAAAGATACCCGGATAGCGACAGCTAAAAGAACAAAATCAATTCCACCCATTGATCAGATAAGAACTGTGCTTGCCGGTATGCTCACAGAAACCGATGTACAAAGGCGAGACCGGGCACTTATTGCATTTACCCTACTGACTGGAGCAAGAGACAGTGCAATCACTTCTTTTAAACTGAAACACTTGGACACCGCCCGAAGCCGCATAATCCAGAACGCCAGAGATGTCCAAACCAAGTTCAGCAAAACTTTTGACTCCTTTTTCTACCCTGTTGGCCAGGATATTCAGGAGATCGTAGCAGAATGGGAAGATTATCTACGGAAGGAACTGCTCTGGGGAGAAAATGATCCGTTATTCCCATCTACAGAAGTCAGTTTGACGGATTCAGGCAGTACTGGCCTAAAACGGGAGCACTGGAAAACTACTGACCCGGTACGAAGGATATTCAGGCAGGCTTTTACCAATGCCGGGCTACCTTACTATAACCCTCACAGTTTCAGGGATACTCTTGTTCGCTATGGTGAAAAAATATGTAAGACCCCAGAACAATTCAAAGCCTGGAGCCAGAATATGGGTCATGTAAGTGTTCTGGTAACATTTACTAGCTATGGCAATATTCCAGTGCGTGATCAGGAAAAGATTTTTCATAGCATGAATAACATATTGGAAAAGAAATCTTCAGAAACTACTGATAAACTGGCAGCCATCAAAAGTATCCTGGAAGAAGACTATTCATGAGTACCAATTTTCCAGGTAGCAATTGAATAATGGGGGCCTTTCTGGGGGCATATTAAAAAATCTAATCTATAAATATCTCTATAATTCAATATGTTACCAGCCATTTGCTGGTAAGCCCCTGGCACCAAACCCTTCCAATCTTGCCCTTTTTCAATTACTTCCGAAAAAGTTTACTCACCAGCTGCAAATAAATTGCAGCACTCAATCCGGATCCGGCAAAAAGCATTGCCATAACCACTATTTGATAACGAGCTGCAATCAGGGGCGACACTCCGGATAGAATCTGACCGGTCATCATGCCGGGAAGCGCAACGATGCCCACAGCGAACATGGAGTTGATTACCGGAATCATGCCTGTTTGAAAGGCGGTTTTTTTTGCTGAATCTGCCGCTTTTCCATTATCCAGTTCAGACTCATAGCGTTCCGCAGCAATGCTCACGGTATTCATGGAATTGGCAAATACCATCCCTGCTAGTGGAATCAGATAAGATGGGGCATACCAGGGATTTAAATGCAGTACGCCCCAGGTCACCGTAAACAGCGTAAAGCCTCCCCCGACAGCCAGCGCAATCAACACGTAAGGGTACAATTCTGTGCGGGACCTTTTGACCGGGCTCAATGATATCCAGCTCGCAACCAGTAACATCACGCTCAACACCAGGCAAATCACCAGGGCGTTCGCCGTATCAAAGATGAAGATCAGGAAATAGCCGATCACTATGAGTTGGATCAGCATGCGCGAGACTGAATAGATTGCGGTCCAACCTCGCTCCGACCAGCGAAACAGAATGGCAATGACTATTACCATCGGTAGCAAGGCAATGCAGATTTCAAACCATTCAATCTGTACAACGCTGGTATTCATAAGGCGTCTTTTGTTTGTAAATTTAAGGGTCAGTCAAATTTAGGTGTCGGTGACAAATACAAATTAGTTTCAATTGTCACTGACTCCTCTAAAGACCTTTTTATAGACTCCAACCCCCTTATTTACCACCGATAATCGCAAGAAATGCTTCAGCGTATTTTTCCAGCTTGCTCTCTCCCACGCCGGGCAGGCGGCTGAATTCGGCTTCCGTACGCGGTCGGTGCAGGCACATCTCGCGTAAGGTTTTGTCGTGGAAAATGACATAAGGTGGTACGCCCTGGGTCTCGGCCAGTTGACGACGTTTGTCGCGCAGGGCTTCCCACAGGACGGGGTCGATATCTGCTGACAGCGCTTCGTTGGCACGCGTTTTTTTGGCGGTTTTGCTTTTCACTTTCTGGTCGCGCCGCAAGGCAATTATTTCTTCACCGCGCAGCAGCGGGCGGCATTTTTGTTCCAGGCGCAGGGCGCCGTAACGCTCCAGATCGACACTGAGATAAGCTCTGGCCACCAGTTGGCGGAATACCGAACGCCATTGACCGGCATCCAGCGCCTGGCCAATTCCATAGGTGGGCAGGGTCTGGTGGCTGAACTGGAATATCTTCGCGGTTTCCGCACCGCGTAACAGGTCAATCAGGTGATTTACGCCGAAGCGCTGCCCGGTTCGATACACGGCGGACAGTGCCATGCGTGCCGCTTCAGTGGCATCCCAGGTATCCACCGGTTCCAGGCAGGTGTCGCAATTGCCGCAGGGTTCCGGCAGGCTTTCGCCGAAGTAGTTCAGCAGTGCCTGGCGACGACAGGTGGTGATTTCACACAGGCCCAGCATGGCGTTCAGGCGTTGCTGTTCGGCGCGCTTGTGTTCCTCGCTGCCCTGTGACTGGGCCATCATCCCCCGCAGTTTGATGACGTCCTGCAGACCATAGAGTAGCCAGGCATCGGCGGGTTCGCCGTCACGACCGGCACGCCCGGTTTCCTGATAGTAGGATTCCACTGTCTTGGGCATGTCCAGATGGACCACAAAGCGGACATCAGGTTTATCGATGCCCATGCCGAAGGCGATGGTAGCGACCATGATCACACCTTCTTCGCGCAGGAAGCGTCGCTGGTGTTCCGCGCGGGTGCTTGCATCCAGCCCCGCGTGATAAGGCAGCGCCTGGTAACCTTCCTGCTGTAACCAGGCGGCGGTGTCTTCGGTTTTCCGGCGCGAGAGGCAATAGACAATACCGGCGTCCATCGGATGTTCATCC
>TARA_R100001143_G_C3360733_1_pt1 | contig 16040 bp, 10 predicted proteins | sample TARA_R100001143 | Tara Oceans TARA_R100001143 (sample SAMEA2621300) | marine metagenome | biome: marine biome (ENVO:00000447); feature: mesopelagic zone (ENVO:00000213); material: "saline water (ENVO:00002010), including plankton (ENVO:xxxxxxxx)" | depth 800 m | reverse complement strand
TAGTAATTTAAATATCTTTTCATTCTTGAAATAAGAAAGGAACTTTATCTCATAATAAGAATGCAATCCGATTCAATAACCCTTATTTTCATCGCTTAATAAATATTGGAATGGATTTACACGTACTAAAATTTGGCGGCACCTCAATGAATGATCATAAAACCTGGAAAAAGGTTTTAGAGATCATTAAAAAATATGAATACCCTATAGTTGTGGTTTCTGCAACTGCTAAAACTACTCGTCAACTTATTGAAGCCGGTAAACTTGCGGCAGATAATAAACTAGAAAAAGCCTTGGTATTGGGTGAATCCATCAAACTACGCCATCTTGGAATTCTCCATAATTTCCTCCGGGAAAACCCTCATCCAAAAAGGGCCCTTATTGAAGAAAGTTGTGAGAAAAAGCTGGACGAAAAAATTGGATTGCTACATAAATTTCTCACTTACACTCATAAAGTTGGTGAGCTTACACCTGCCATGAAAGATGCAATTGCATCTATTGGTGAGCAAATTTCTTCCTATTTACTCGCACAATGCGGACTGGCTACAGACCAACTTACACAGTTTGTAGAAGCAAAAAAGATCATTAAAACTGATAAAAATTATGGAAACGCACATCCCAATTTAGCATTGATCAATCAAAAGATAGGTTCCTTAGAAACCATTCTGGATGGAGGATTTACTCCTGTAATTGGTGGATTCTATGGTGAAGCGCCTGATGGAACTACAACAACACTTGGATTTGAAGGATCTGATTATTCTGCGAGCTTGATCGGAGGCGCTCTTCATGCAAAAAGTATAGAGATATGGACGGATGTAAGTGGTGTATATACAAGTGACCCAAGATTTATTAAAGATGCAAAACCTATTCCTGAACTAAGTTATTTTGACGCAACAGAAATGGCTTATTTCGGCTCCAAGGTACTTCACCCATCTACTCTTAAACCTGCTCAGGAACGTAATATTCCCGTTTTGGTTAAAAATATGTTTGCTCCAGACGACCTCGGAACCAAAATCATAAGAGAAAGCAAACAAACTCAGAAAGCATTGGCTGTTTCTTTCAAAGAGGATATGGCACTGTTAACAATAAGCGCATACGAAACAGTTATGGGGTATAGCTTTCTTACCCGAGTATTTAAAGTTCTTGATGAACATCGCATAGCAGTTGATGCTGTAAACACAACTGAAGCTTCTGTTACTATTGCTCTTTCCGACTCCGAAAAACTTAACGAAATTACAAAAGCATTTATTGAAATAGGAACCGTAGAAGTACAAAAGAATACCGGATTGATTAGTATTATTGGATGCCGGATTTCTGATGCTGATCAACTAACCGCGCAAATATTCGAATGTATTGGTGATACAAATCTTGAAATGATTTCCTTTACAAAAGAAAAGCGGATTTTAAATATGGTTGTTGATGAAAAACTGATGGTAGAAACAGCAAATCAAATTCATAAAAAACTCTTTGACTAATGAATATTCATTAAAATGCTTAGTCTCGAAAAAATATCTCTCGCTCTTGGCGATCGTGATCTGCTTGATGAAGTAACAGTACTTATCAATCCGGGTGAAAGAATTGGTTTAGTGGGACCAAATGGAGCAGGAAAATCTACTTTACTGAAAATTATCATGGAGATCCAGGAAAAAGATTCTGGCTCTATTGTACTCTCCAATGAAGAAACACTTGGATACCTTCCTCAGGATGGAGTAGATCCTGATTTTGAGCTAACCGTTATTGAGGAAGTAGAAACTGCTTTTTCAGATATTTTTGACTTAGAAGAAGAAGTGAATAAACTTCAACAAAAGTTGGGTGAAACAGATCCCCACACTGAAGAACATGAGAAATTACTCGAAAAATACGGAGTGCTTCAAACAAAGTTAGAAGCTTCAGGGCTTTATACACTACGCTCTGATGTTGAGAAAATTTTAATGGGGCTTGGGTTTAAAGAATCAGATTTTTCCAGAAGCACTTCTGAATTCAGTGGTGGCTGGTTAATGAGAATTGCTTTAGCGAAGCTGTTACTTAAGAAGCCCACTTATCTTCTTTTGGATGAGCCTACAAACCATTTAGACATTGAATCTCTTCAATGGATGGAAAACTTTCTCAATTCCTATGAAGGTGCAGTCATCGTTGTTTCTCACGATAGAGCATTTCTTGACACTATTACAAACAGAACTCTTGCTCTGCGACGTGGTAAGATGAGCGACTATTCCGGGAATTACTCCTTTTACGAAAGGAAATGGGAAGAAGAGCGTGAGCTTTTGATCAATGCGCAGAAAAATCAGGAAAAAGAACTCAAAGAAACCGAAGAATTTATTGAACGCTTCCGATACAAAGCCTCTAAAGCTCGCCAAGTACAGAGTCGCGTAAAACAACTTGAGAAAATAGATCGCATTGAAGTTGAAGACGAACTCGCCAATGTATCATTCAGCTTTCCTGAACCTGAAAGGAGTGGACAGGTTGTGATGAGATTGGAAAACATCAAGAAGAGCTATGGTGATAATGTAGTTTTTGATGGTCTGGATTATGAAATTGAACGGGGTGATAAAATTGCTGTGGTTGGTCCAAATGGAGCAGGAAAGTCAACCATGATCCGAATTCTCGCCGGAATTGAATCTATTCAGGGAGGAGAACGAAACGAAGGGCATAAAGTCACTACAAATTATTTTGCTCAGCATCAGGCTGAAGATCTGGATCTTAAAAAAGATGCACTTGAAGTAATGATGAGTGCGGGTTCTAACGAAAAAGAAAGCCGTTTACGGTCTATTTTAGGAAGCTTTTTATTCCGTGGTGACGATGTTTTCAAAAAAGTAAAGGTACTTTCCGGTGGAGAAAAAAGTAGACTTGCTCTAGCAAAGATGTTGCTCTCCCCCGCAAACTTCCTCATATTTGATGAGCCCACTAACCATCTGGATATGAGTAGTAAAAATATTCTACAACAAGCACTTCAACAATATGAAGGAACTTGTGTGATAGTTTCTCATGATAGAGCTTTTCTTGACCCTATAGTAGATAAAGTTCTGGAGGTGCAGAAAAACAAAGTTCGTACTTATCTTGGTAATGTATCTTATTTCCTTGATAAGAAAAAAGAAGAAAGTGAAGCTCAAAAAAATGCAGCTGTTCAGAATCAAGTTAAATCATCTGCTTCAGAAGACGGTACGCTTTCCAGAAAAGAACAACGACGAATTGAAGCGGAACGAAGAAATAAGATCAGTAAGCATATAACTCCAATCAAAAAGAAGCTGGAGAGATTGGAAAAAGAAATTGAAGAATCTGAGAACAGAAAAACTGAAATCGAAGCTCTTATGGCCGAAGTAGACTTCTACGATAACAATGAAATGGTCAAAAAAACCACATTAGAATATGAGCAATTAAAAATGGATCTTACTGATCATTATTCTAAATGGGAAGAATATGCAAACAGAATTGAGGTTATAGAACAGGAAATACTATGATTTTACTTAAACGGTCTTACTTCACTTTTTTATTATTTATTTTAGCTCTGGCTTGTTCATCATCGGAAAAAGCAATGGATTCAGAACCCATAACTCCGGAAATTACAAATGAATCAACTCTTCAAGAACAACCTGAAATAGAAATTCAGCTTATAGTAAATGAAAGAGTTAAATATGAATTCAAAAAAACAGAAGACGTTTGGGATGGAACCGTAATTCAATTTAGTTCCAGCGACCCCGAATCCAGAGAAATTGTTAGAACCATTAGCATTGAACCAACTATGGGTTGGGAAGATTTTGAAGTTGTTCTGGATTTTTTAGAAATCTATACCTTACCAGATCAATCCGAAATTGAAGACAGAGTTTCAGGCCCAATAACCGCTATTTCCAGATCTTATACATTTACTATTTCAAAGAATGATGCAACAAGATCGTTTCATTACTACAATCCGGAAGGTGAAGTAGCTGATCATTGGCAATCCCAAAATGTAGTTACATTTGGAACCTATCTAACAACAGAAATGAAGGTTATTCAGGAATAACTTAGGTTATCTGTTTTTTCATTTAGCAAAAATCTGACTCTTATCTCCAAATGCCTTGAACTCTAAGGCATTCCCGCTGGGATCCAGAAAGAACATTGTTGCTTGTTCGCCGGGTTCTCCTTTAAAGCGGATGTAGGGCTCGATGATAAACTCAATTCCTGCCTCTTCCACTCTTTTTGAAAGTGCCTGCCATTCATCCATTTCCAGAATAACTCCAAAATGTCGAACCGGAACTCCTTTTCCATCTACCGCTCCTTTGGCTGATTCTTTGGCTTCGTCAGGACTGAGATGTGCTACTACTTGATGTCCCCACATATTAAAATCGATCCAGTGATCTGAGCTTCGTCCGGTGCTACAACCTAAAATTTCAGTATAAAAAGTGTGTGTTTCTTCCAGATCTTTAACCGGAAATGCCAAATGAAAAGGTGGAATGTTTTTACTCATATCTTATGTTTTATGAAGCCAGGGAATCACAAAAGCAATAGTAGCTACTTTCAAGATCTTGGCTTATCGAATTTATTTCTGAATGCTCTAACTTAAAAAAAATAGACTAATTATTTTTTGTGATTCTGTGTTTTAGTGGCTTTTTTAAATTCATAATCCTTAATTCATTTAAATGGAAACAAAAAAAATAGAGTTTGAAGGATCAACCGGAGAAAAATTATCAGCAAAAATTGATCTCCCTAAAAGTGAGACCAAAGCATACGCTCTATTTGCGCATTGTTTTACCTGCTCAAAAGACCTGAAAGCCGTAGGAAATATTACTAAAGCGCTGGCGGATATTGGAATTGCTACTTTTCGCTTCGATTTTACAGGGCTTGGGCAAAGCGAAGGAGATTTTGCTGATACTAACTTCTCAAGTAATGTTGATGATCTGGTTAAAGCATATGAATACATGGATAAAGAGTTTTCAGCTCCTGCCATACTGATAGGACATTCCTTAGGCGGAGCTGCTGTACTTCAGGCTTCTCATAAAATGGAATCTGTAAAAGCTGTTGCAACCATTGCCGCACCTGCTGAACCGGCACATGTTAAAGAGAACTTTGAAATGAGCCTAGATGAGATCAATGAAAAAGGAGAAGCAAAAGTAAGCTTAGCCGGACGTCCGTTCACCATCAAGAAACAATTCATTGATGATCTTGAAGAAGCACGAATGAAAAAATTTATTCATAACCTTGGTAAAGCTCTCATCGTATTTCATTCTCCTATCGACAATACAGTAGGAATTGATAATGCTTCAAAAATTTTTGTTGCTGCAAAACACCCAAAGAGTTTTATATCCCTCGATAAAGCTGATCATCTGTTATCTGAAAAAGAAGACAGTATGTATATAGGAAAAGTCTTAGGAACCTGGGCCGAGAAGTATATTTGAAAAAAATCTCCCTTAGAAGAGAGACGATTCAATCGAAAGTTCTCGATTGAATCCGAGGGATGTGTGATGTTTATTAACTCATTAACCTCACACATCCTCCGTCCGCCAACCGGCGGACACCTCCTTCAAAGGAGGATTTTCTATTTACTCATCCAATTCTTTAAGTTTCATCTCTGAAAGTTCAAGATTTACTTTTGAAGAAATATTAGCAGCAATATCTCTGTTCTTCTTTTTCACCTTCAATGTTCTTGAAGTAAGTTCATCACCCGGAAGCTCAGTCAAAGCTCTTGCGTTCTTTCCATGTATAATTAACTTTGAAGTAAAAAACCCTTTCTTGAATTCCATCATATCAATTTCCGTAAATGGAATTTCTACGGTAGCTAAGTCAGATTTATAAGCGCCCATTATCGCATCCTTTTTTTGAAATTCGATAAATAATTTATGCCCTTTCACGCTCAAAATTCCTTCCAGCAACATAAATCCGCCGTTTAATTCATCGATCACAAATGGTAGGCTACGCATATTTTATACTGTTTTTTAATGACTTAATTCATGTAAACTTAATTATAAAAAAGGTACAAAATTTCTGTAAGGACTTCCTCATGAAACTGTCTAACTATATGGTTGAGAGATACTTTACTAATCATACATTTGAGGGTTCAGACCTCAATGTCCTTCCAGGGGTGAAAGATGGAATATTCTTTTACCCTCTTTTTTTAAAATCTTCATTAAAGCATTTTTTTAGCTTTTGTTGATTAAGTGCTTTCACTCTACTATTCTTTAGATATGAGAGCTCTCATCATTGTAATTCTTGTATTTATCCCATCTCTGATCATTGCACAATCAGCAAATTTTCAGGATGATTTTACCGATCAGGATATTTCTGACTGGACGGGAGATAATGCGGACTTCACTTTTATAACTGAATCCGGCAACGTATTACTTCATCAGGATGCTGCTTCCGCCGGCACTTCTCAGTTGAGTATTCCATCAACAAACGTAGTTGGATTTTGGGAATTCTTTATTCGTTTAGATGGATTCAATCCTTCAGATGGAAACAAATCTGAGATCTACTTAATGAGTGACTCCGCCAACTTCGATCAGGCTATTGACGGATATATGCTTCAGGCCGGAGAAGATGGTTCGGGAGATGTTTTCAGATTATTCCGAATCTCTGATGGAGCCAAAGACGGAGAAGTACTAACCGGAACAACCGATATTTCAGGTGGTGGCGACTTTAGAGTTCGTGTAGACAGAGACGCTTCCGGAAACTGGGCGCTTTCAGTGGCAAATTCTTATTCCGGTGTAATTGTTGAAGAAGCAACGGGTACTGATAACACCTACAGCTCCACTTCTTTTTTTGGTTTCAAAAATACATACACAGCAACCAGAGCTGGTAAATTTTTCTTCGATTTTAAAATTGATATACCTCCTATACAAATTGCTGATGCATCTTTACTGAATGCAAGCACCATTAATGTAACCTTTAGCAAAGATTACGATCCTGCCACTATACAAAACTCTAACTTTACGATTACACCCGGAAATTTAAACCCGACATCTATTGATCAGCCATCTGGTTCTTCTGTTGAATTGGTGTTTGGCAGTAACTTACCAAGCGGCTCTTTTGATCTTGATATTACTTCAATAGAAGATTCCAACAACCAAACCACTCTGGCTGATACCACCATCACCTTATTCAGATTTGAAGAATATCAAACAGGTGATATCATCATAAATGAATTTTTAAAGGATCCACCCGGAGCACTTGAAGAATATGTAGAATTGAAAAATACTTCATCCCGTTTACTCAATTTAAAAGATTGGAAGTTAGGTGATAACGGTTCTCTAAGCACAATATCCGATCAGGATCTTGCCATTTTTCCTGACAGTTTTGTAGTTATTACTTCTGATACCGCCGCACTGAAAAGTGTTTTTGGAAATGTGTATGCTACACAGGTTTCTCTTCCGGCATTCAATAACACAACTGATCAGATTCGTCTTTACGATGAGAATGGTGCCACCATTGATTCCTTAGAATACACACCCGATTGGGGAGGCGATAATGTGGCGTTGGAACGCAGAAGCCCGACGGCTCCATCTGTTTTTACGGAGAACTGGGGTGATTCACCGAATCCAAATTCAGGAACAGCCGGAGTGGAAAATGAAGTTGAACCGGATAATACACCACCAGATCTGAAAGCGTTGAGTATCGTTAATGACTCTACATTTATCCTCACTTTCACAGAACGCATCAATCCCGATTCTGCCGCTAATCCAGATAACTACGAAATCGCCTTGAACACCAAATCCGTTCAGGGAGAGAACGATTTTTTTGTCGCTACTTTTCTGGAGCCTGATTCTGTAAAACTGATTGTTAAAGGTGGAATCCCAAATACACCCAATGGTGGAGAAATTGTCATTTACAATCAGGCAGATATATTTGGCAACTTAAATCCATCCATAAGCAGAAATTTTCAGTTTATACAAACAGAAACCGCCGAACCGGGCGACGTATTTATCAATGAGTTTCTATACGATCCCCTGGGGTCGCTTACCGAGTTTGTAGAGATTTATAATCCAACCGATAAAGCATTTAACCTCAAAGGCTGGACTTTAAGTGACAACTCCGGCAATGAAGTGGTTTTAACAAACGAAGATTTCTTCTTTAGGAAAACAGAACCCACTTCAGGCTTTCCGGATAATCCATATATAATTTTAACTCCTGACAGTTCCATTAGCGTAGGTCAACCAAATCGAAGAGTAGTAATGGGAAGCCGTTTTCCAACTTTGAATAATACTACTGATGCTATCGTCTTAAAAAATGCTAACGGGGTTACCATCGACTCATTAACGTATACTCAAGACTGGGGAGGAGATGAAGTTTCTTTGGAACGAAGATCAGTTTCTGTAACCGGTCAGTTTCAGGAAAACTGGGGTGATAGTCCTTCTGATCAATTTGCCACGCCATCTGTGCCCAACCTAGTGAGCCAGGATAACGAAGCGCCCACATTAGAAAATGCTTTTACTCTTAATAACACTTCTATTGTGCTTATATATGATGAGCGGCTGGAACAAAGTGCTGCACAAAATATCTCAAACTACTCGTTTACGCCATCTTTGTCTGTTTCTTCGGTTTCTCAGAATAGAAATCAAGTAACCCTGATCTTTAATGAGACGTTGCAAAATGAAACTACTTATTCCATAACAATAAATGATCAGCAGGATATATTCGGAAATACGAATGCACAAACTTCCACCTCGGTTCGCTATTTGGAATTTTCCGTTTCCCAACCTTCTGATATTGTCATCAACGAAATTCTTTATCAAAAAGAGAATGAAAACTCTCCTGAATTCGTCGAGCTTTTTAACAGAACTGACAACAATTTCGATCTGAGTAATTGGACCATTTCTGATGCTGCTGATAATACCGCCACGCTGCCTGAAGGAACTTCGCTTGAAGCCGGTAGTTATGTGGTGTTAACGGATCGTCAGATTTTTGCCAACTCAATATCAAACGGAATTTTTCTTTCTGGATTTCCTTCACTCAATGACTCCGGCGATGGAATTGTCCTTAAAAATGAATCCGGAGTTACCATAGACAGTTTATTTTACACCGAACGTTTTGGTGGAAATCAGGATGGAGTTTCTGCTGAGAAAAAAGACCCCGATGGTGCTTCCAATGATCCCAACAACTGGAACAGTAACACTTCTGAATCCGGAAACAGTGCCGGTGTTGAAAATTCAATTTTTCAGTTAGATACTATTTCTCCTGAAGTCATTTTTGCAAAGCTTCAGGAAAACGGAAATGTGGTTATCGCTTTTTCGGAGTTTGTGGACCTTTCAGGAAGTACGATAAGTGCCGGCGGGCAACAACGTTCTGTATTAAATTTCTCCCCATCAGAAGCAAATAAAGTAACAGTGGGTGGCTCGGGGTTATCGACGAATGAGCACATTGAAGTTTCGATTACGGATCTTGCGGATGTAGTCGGGAATATAAATTCATCTGCTTCCGGACTGATCTCTCAAAAAATCACTCCCGGCTCTGTGGTCATCAATGAGATCTTGTATGATCCGCTTTCTGACGACGACGACAACCTGCCTGATCAAACCGAGTACATCGAATTGTACAACACTCAGAATTACGCTATTTCTTTGGAAGATATCTTTCTGAATGACGCTCCAAATGAGGATAATGAAGTTAACCGACTTGATCCTGTTTCTTCTCAATTCAAGTGGATTCAACCTAATGGATATTTTCTGATCTATGCTGAAGATCAAACTTTTGATTTTTCTGAAAGTCAGCTTGCCGAATATTTTGGTCTGGAATCTCAATCGGATCAGTTTACCATTCAGGTAGATCGTTCCAGTTTAAGCTTGTCAGCTTCAGGAGATGCGATCTTCATTTCTGACAGTTCAGGAACTACCATCGATTCTGTATTTTATGATGAGAGCTGGCAAAATCCGAATCGTGTAAGTGTTGACGGTGTGGCTCTTGAAAAGATCAATCCCGCCGGACCAAGTAATGATGATAGCAATTGGAGTTCCAGTACAGAAGTAAGCGGAGGAACTCCCGGTCAGCAAAATTCTATTTTTCAGGAACCTGGTTCTGCTCCCGATAACTCAGGAATTTCGTTTACTCCCAATCCTTTCTCGCCGGATGATGATGGATTTGAGGATTTCTTGTCTATTAATTACACATTGGATAAGGCTGACTATTTGCTCAGGGTCAGAATTTACGATCGATACGGACGTGAAGTCAGTGAATTAGCTAATGGCAAGCCTGGAGGATTTTCAGGGAGTTTAATTTGGGATGGATTAACAGATAACGGCAACAAAAACAGAGTTGGAATTTATATCGTGTTATTCGAAGCTTACAACAGCGCCGCCGGAAGAGATCGAACGTTTAAAGAAACCGTGGTTATAGCGAGGAAGTTTTAGCCTGTCATTTCGAGCAGAGCGAGAAATCTAAAATTCTACTTTGTAATAGATCTTTAGATTTCTCACCTCTTTCAGAGGATTCGAAATGACAAATTTCTTACTTAATCAAATAATTGACCTTAATTCCACCAAACCAATTTATCCCGGGAGCTGGTTGATAAAATCGATTTCCAAAAGCATTTATATCGTAGCCTAGACTGTATTGTTGATCCAGTAGATTATCGCCACCGGCGTAAATATCTAACTTTAATTTCTCTCCCAATATTTGTTTAAAACCGATTCTGCTTTTCATCAAATGATAAGGATCTGAATACACTGTGTTTCCATCCGTTAAAGGAATTTCATCTGTGAAATTGTATGAAAGCTGTCCGTATAAACCGATCTTGCTTTCAGCTACCAAAGAACTAAAAAAAGTATGAGGAGCTACGCCCGGTAACCGGTTATCAGAAAAATCATCTCCCCCTTTCACGTAGTTATCATATTTAAAATAATGGAAGGTGTACGAACTTTGAACTTCAAGTCGGCTCAAAAACGCATTCTCATTATTAACGGCAATCCAATTGGTGGAAACTTCCAGACCGGTTTGATTGGTACTTCCAGCGTTTGCAAAAGCCAGTGTTCCATCGCGTTGAGATTCTGTAAGTACTATGCTTTCCTTCAGCTTGAAATAGAAAGTAGCTACATCATAACTAAATGAGCCGTCTCTTGTATTTCCACGAATTCCAACTTCGTAATTAATCCCTTTTTCGGGTTCCAGATTCTCGTTCAGCTCACCATCATTCGTTCGGAATTCTTCCAGCGTTGGAGGAGAAAACCCAGCGCTTATACTGGCATGAAGGGTAGTAAAATCAGTCAATCTTTTTGCAATCGCGATCCGAGGCAAAATAGCTGTTTCAAAATCCTTAGAGATCAGTTTTGGATCAACTCCACCTTCTTTAGTAGCTACACGATTTACATCGTAGTTTACTCTGTTAACACTTATTCCTGCGTTGATGAATATTTCTCCGGGAAGATCGAGCTCTCCGGTTAAATATACGCTTCTGTTTTTGATCTGGATCTCGTCTTCGAATCTTAGAGAGTCTCTGATTCCATTTTCATTATCATAATTTCTTGCGTTATTATTACCAAAATGATTCTCTGCTCCCAGTTTCAACTTAAGATCTGTATCGCCAAAAGTGTTCTTGTATTGAACCCAGGGACGACTTCCCCAGCTTTTTCTGCTTTCACTTTTATAATCGAAATTAAATGGATTCTCAAATGAACTGATATTTGCAAACACATTAGTTCCACCTGACCAACGCTCCGTCCATTCACTTTCAACATTTGCACCAATAATAAAATCTTCCTGATCGATAGACGCATTTTTTCCAACGCTCCCTGTTCGGGCTTGAGTTGGGTCATCCTGAAATTGTTGAAGATTAAGTCCGCCCGGAATACCGTAATTCAAATTTGAGTACAAAGTGGAAACACTCACCAATACATTTGATGGTGTAAATACTTTTATTCCGGTTTCAAAAGTTCTGCGTTCAAAAAAAGATTGATCTCTGTATCCATCAGAAACCTGAGAAGCATACTTGTACTGAGTGATCATATACTCATTTCTGGTATTGTATTCTGCTCCGTATTTAAATAAACCATAATCACCAACCGATGCATCTACAATTCGTTCTGTTTGCGGGTTTTTCGGGAAGCTGTTGATCAACAAAACACCTCCTGTTCCCGCTCCATAGATACTTCCAGCCGGACCTTTTATCACCTCAACTTGTTTGATGTTTTGATTATTCAACAAATTAAGCGGTGTACTTCCGGATGGAAGCGTTAATGGAAAGTCGTTCCAGTATACTTTCACATTTCGAACTCCAAACGGTGAACGGATAGCGCTGCCTCTGATGGCAACTCTGTAACTTCCGGGAGCTCTCTCATCCATTTTTACTCCGGCAACAGTGTTAAGACCGTACACAAGTGATTGATCACTGAGACCATTAATACGATTATTATCGATATAAGAAATAGAACCGGGAGTTTCCATAATGCTCCGATTTCCACTGAATCCAACGACCGTAATTTCGTCCAGTTTTGCTTTAAGAGTGTCTGGTTTATCTTGAGCAACAACTTCAAGTCCGAAGGAACTAATAAAAGCTGTGAGTAAAATTTGCAGATGAATTTTTCTAATCAAAAAAATAAGATTCTATATTAAGGAACAACTTTGCCTGAAGTTGGTCTATGAAGTATTCTATATCAAGTACGATAATCATATTAAGATAGATGGAGTTCCGGCAAAACTCTATTACATTTCCATCACAATCAGTAATAATTTTTAAAACAGCAAGTGAGCATCGATAAGAAAGCACCCATAGGAATATTTGATTCCGGAATCGGAGGATTAACCGTTGCAAAAGCAGTAGCTAAAGCTTTGCCAAACGAAGATATCATCTATTTTGGTGATACAGCTCGTGTGCCTTACGGAATTAAGTCAGAAGAGACTGTACGGGAATATGCCCTGCAAATTACCGACTTCTTGATTTCCAAAGGTGTTAAAATGATACTTATTGCCTGTAATACTGTATCTGCATCTGCAAAAATTGAAATAAAAGAAAAAACCGGCTCTCTTCCCGTTTTGGATGTAATTACATCCGGAACTGAAATGGCACTCAATCAAACACCTAATAATCATATAGGTGTGATCGGAACTTTGGCAACGGTAAATTCTAAGGCATATGAAAAATCCATACATGCTTTAAATTCTGAAATCAAAGTAACACAGCAAGCCTGCCCTTTATTGGTACCTTTGGCTGAAGAAGGCTGGATCGATAACGAAATCGCTACTAAAACTCTTGAAAATTATCTTTCAGTTTTTGAACATTCTAATATCAATTCATTGATCTTGGGTTGTACACATTATCCTCTTTTTAAGAAAGCGATCCCTTCTGTTCTTAAGTCAGAATCTATTAGAATTATTGACTCAGCCGACTCCATTGCTCTTACTGCAAAACAAACATTGAACGAGCTTGATCTTTTAAATGATAAAGGTGGAGAGTTTCAATGTTTTGTGAGTGACCGTCCTCAACGCTTTCAGGAATTGGCAGAGCGGTTTTTAGGTCGTAAGATCTCTGACGTTGTTGTAACCCATCTTTGATTATTCAATATGTCATTTCTTTATCTATTTATGTAGGCACGTAAGATTTTACGTGCCTACATAAATAGGAATCCTCACCAATTTCCCCCAAAAACCATTTACGCAATTTCACGGCAACTTTATTGAGAAGCCGTATATTTATACACAAATTTTCTGCGTTACTTTCTGCAGATCAATATTAAATTTAATCCTCTTATGAAAAGATTATTTCAATCATTTTTAACGCTACTAGTCCTTACTACTTTATCGGGCGGAATTTTTGCTCAAACCGGATTAGAACTTTATGCCCAAATGGGCGAACGTGGTTTTGTCAATTTTGAAGGAACAAGCCTTACATGGCTTCCCGGTGATATGGGATATATGGAAATAGAGAAAGATGATAATGGGCATACTATTTTTTATAAAGTAGATCCTAAAAATCAAAAAAGAAGCCTTCTCTTTGATAAGAAAACATCTGATGCTTTAGTCAGCCAATATAATGAAGTATCTAACTCAAATATTACTGCATTACCATTCGATAGATTTGACTTTGTAATGGATGATAAAGCCATATTTTTCACACATGATGGGGTTGATTATATATTCACCCTTAAAGAAAGACAACTCAGAAAATTATTTAAGCCAGAAGTTGAACGCCCGCTTTATACCGATGAATTAATGAGAGGCATGGAAAGAAGTCAGCTTTGGAATGGTACTTATTCGAATGACTATACCAAGTTCGCATATATCAAGGAATACGATATCTATGTAGTTGATACTGAGACTAAAGAAGAAAAACGTCTAACTTACGGAAGTGAAGAGAAAATGAACGGTCGTCCTAGTTGGGTATATCCTGAAGAATTTGGACAGCGTGATGCTTATTGGTTCTCTCCTGATAACTCTAAGATTTCTTACTTACAGTATCAGGAAAAAGACGTGCACCAATTCCCGATTGTTCATGAGCTTACTTTTGAAGCAGGACTTGAGCAAATGAGATACCCTAAAGCAGGAGAAACTAATCCTACTGTTAATCTTTTTATAGTGGATATTGAATCAGGAGAAATTGAACAAGTACCTACAAACAGTGATCCTGATACTTACATAGTACGCCCGATCTGGAGAAATGACGGAAGCGAATTAACGTTCCGACGTTTGAACAGAAAACAAGATCATCTCGAACTTCTTGCATACGATATCAAATCCAAAGAAGTACGTACCATTCTAGAAGAAAAAGAAGATGCTTATATAAATCTACATGACAATTTCATTCAGTTGGATGATAACAAAACTTTTATCTGGACTTCTGAAGTAAGTGGATACAATCACATCTATCACTATGACTTTAGTGGCAAACTCATCAATCAGATTACTAAAGGTGATTTTCCTGTAGGAAATATTGAAAATGTAGATCAGAAAAATAAAAAGATCTATTTCACAGCTTACCAAAATATGGGCTTAGACAGCTATTTCTATTCAATAAATATGAATGGAAAAAATATGGTAAAACTCTCTCATGGTGATGGCCGACATAGTGTAAGTATGAATGAAGCCGGTGAATATTACGTGTGTACACATTCTTCTTTCGACTCTCCTTATGAGGGCAATTTGTATAGCAATGAAGGAAAGATGATCCGAAATGTGATGAAAGCTGATATCAGCAACGTTAATGAAGCAGGATTAGAAAAACCTGAATTTACTACTATGATGGCTGCTGATGGTGAAACAGAACTTCCTGTTCTTATCTATAAGCCGAAAGATTTCGATCCTTCAAAAAAATATCCGGTATTGCTCCCACTTTATGGTGGTCCGGGATATCAGGATGTGACCAACACTTACAAAACCTATGATGGCTATCAAAGAATGGCTCAGCTTGGTTTCATTGTTGTTCGTGCAAACTACAGAGGATCGGGAAACCGTGGTAAGGAGTTTCAAACGCTTCATTATGGAAGATTAGGTACGCTTGAGATCGACGATTATGCTGCTGTTATAGAACAAGTAACGGAACGTGATTATGCTGACGAAGAACGTGTTGGAGTATATGGTCATTCTTACGGTGGTTATGCTACAGCACTACTGATGCTTCGTTACCCTGACATCTTCCATGTTGGTGTTTCAGGCGCTCCTGTAACTGATTGGAGAAGTTATGATACTATTTATACAGAACGTTATATGAACACTCCTCAGGCTAACAAGGAAGGATACGATGTTGGATCAGCCATGACCTATGCAGATCAACTAAAAGGGAAGCTACTCCTTATCCATGGTTCTATTGATAATAACGTACATCCTGCAAACACAACCATGCTTGTTGATGCTCTTATAAAAGCAGATAAGAATTTTGATTTAATGATGTATCCCGGCAACCGACATGGGATTCGTGGAGCACACGGCCGTCATTACAACAAACTCAGGTTACAACACTTGATTACGAACCTTAATCCGGAAATTAAGAGTCAGGATGAAGTTGATTTTGATCTGATCTGGACGAATGATTAATTGAATAGCAGATTAGCGAGGGTATTCCTTAAAGTATCCTCCTTTTCAATTCATTTATAAGTATCACAAAAATTAAAAGGCTGTAGGGAAAATTCATGAATTTTCCCTACAGCCTT
>TARA_R100001143_G_C3360741_1_pt1 | contig 16209 bp, 12 predicted proteins | sample TARA_R100001143 | Tara Oceans TARA_R100001143 (sample SAMEA2621300) | marine metagenome | biome: marine biome (ENVO:00000447); feature: mesopelagic zone (ENVO:00000213); material: "saline water (ENVO:00002010), including plankton (ENVO:xxxxxxxx)" | depth 800 m | reverse complement strand
GGCGGTCTCTATCAGGAGCACTGGCGCCGATTAACCCTACCTAAAGCACTTATTTATGGGGCCGGCACCTCTGGCCGTCAATTAGCTGCTGCAATGTATAACAATGCAGAAATACGTGTAGTAGGCTATTTAGATGACAACGACCGACTACAAGGGCACGTAGTAAACGGACTCCCTGTTTATAATCCGAACAACCTAATAAACATTATTGCCAAAAATAACATCCACACCATTTTGCTCGCAATGCCCTCATTGAGTAGGCAGCGCAGAAATCAAATCATCTCAATGATAAGAGAGGCCAAAGTCGCCGTCAGGTCGCTACCGAGCATGTCTGATTTAGCTCAAGGAAAAGCAACTTTCAGCGATCTATACGACCTTGATATTGACGACCTTCTCAGTCGGGAAGCTATACCACCCAACTCTTCGCTCTTAGCTAAAAACATTTCAAATAAAGTAGTACTAGTTACCGGAGCTGGTGGCTCAATTGGAAGCGAACTATGCCGACAAATTCAAAAACTTATGCCCCGAAAACTCTTGCTAATCGAACAGAACGAATATGCCCTTTATAAAATATATGAAGAATTAAAACCTCAAGAATCATTTCAGCAACAATTGGTGCCGCTTTTAGCATCAATCCAAGACGAGACTCGCTTAAGCAGTGTAATGCGGGCATGGCAACCCCATACTATTTATCACGCTGCAGCCTATAAACATGTCCCTATCGTTGAGCACAATCCTACTGAAGGAATCAAAAACAATGTGTTCGGTACTCTCAACTTGGCTAAATTAGCCTCTGAACATAAAATACTCGACTTTGTGCTTGTAAGTACCGATAAAGCTGTACGGCCAACAAATGTGATGGGCGCCAGCAAACGAGTTGCCGAACTAATACTCCAAGCTTTAGCAGACCATACTAAAAACTCAACAAGATTCACTATTGTACGGTTTGGTAATGTCTTAGGGTCGTCTGGCTCAGTAGTTCCCTTATTTCGGAAGCAAATCCAAAACGGAGGACCGATCACTGTTACACATCCGGATGTAACGCGCTACTTTATGACTATTCCAGAAGCTTCCCAGCTGGTAATTCAAGCTGGAGCCATGGGAAAAAGCGGCGAAGTTTATGTGCTAGACATGGGAAAGCCGGTTAAGATCATCGACTTAGCTTACCGCGTGATAGAACTATCTGGATTTTCTGCACGCACTCAAGACAACCCAAACGGTGATATGGAAGTTGTTTTTACTGGATTACGTCCAGGCGAAAAATTGTTCGAAGAGCTACTAATTGGAAATGCGCCCCAAACGACTGAACACGAACGCATTATGAAAGCAAATGAAGAGTTTATACCTTGGAACGAACTTTTGCCATCCCTAAACATATTAATGCACGAGCTCAATCACAATAACGTTGAAGCAAGCTTAGCTATTATGAAAAACTTAGTATCGGGATATTGCCCCCATAAAGGGGTAGTTGATTGGGTTCAATTGGAGCGACATACGGAAAAATAACCGGAATTTCGTGTTCCATCTAACTAAGCAAGTGTCCCTCGAAACTATAAAATTAAACAACTTAGAGTTACAGAAATATTTGATAACGTGACCTAAATATTAGGTCTAAAAGGTTAAATTTCCCCATGAACTATTTCGGCACGCTACGCCGATTTTCCCTAGTCTGGCTAACATATTGGCTCATATATTTCCTTCAGCCAGTTGAGTCAATCTATTTGCCAATCGATACCGCCTGGTTAGTTCAGTTTTTATTTTTCTTAATGGTTTTTATTACATATATTATAGGTACGCTTCCGCTCATCCAAGTCAATGGGTCCGCGTCAAGCCGCACTGATGAAAACCAGCTAGTTGGGGCAAGGAAAATAATAGTTTTTAGTTTAATTTTGTCAATTCTAGGACTAGCTTTTCTGATCTTCGATAAAGCGTTCATTCAAGGCATAGACTACTCTCAAGGACTTGCGTACGCGAGAGAAAACTGGAGACAACAAGGAGAGGCCCGCGAAGGCGCGATTTCATCACTATTTAGCGTATTAGGATATGTTCTCAGTGGTGCTCTCTTCTTAGCCCTTGCACTGCTACCAACTAAACACGTAGCCATTTCAGATTTCCGTCGTTTCCTATATTTTCTAATAGGAGCGACATGCTTAGTAATAAGCAGTGTCATTACGGGAGGACGCTCATCCATCTTACTAGCCCTGGCCATCATGTCTTTCGGATATTTTTCTTCAAAAGAACGGGGCTCCGCTCTTTTTGGCAAAGCAAGGTATCGCTGGGTGATCTACACCACTGGCCTAATACTCTTCGTATACACAGTGTATATTTTCTATACAAGGGCTCAATCCACAGGGATTAGCCCTGCGGAATATGGCATTAGTTTCTTATATTATCTCGGGCTAAAACCAGCTGCATGGTTTGAAGCGTATTCACACACATCAAACTTGGGTGGGGTTGCCTCGATACTTAACCTTGCTCTTGCTTATCTAACTCACAGCATTGCCACTACAGCTGGAGTTATTCAGTACAGCGGAGAACAAGGAGTTGTCTTATTTAATTACATTGTTTTGATTTTTTCAAAACTCGGCTTAACTCCTCCCCCACCAGACTGGTTCCTTTCCGGTAGGTTCATATCGGTTCCTGGAGGACTTTATTTCCAATTTGGAGTTTTAGGGGTATGCGTTGGAGCGATCGCTCTTGGACTTGCAAGTGGTTTTCTCATTGCGCTATCTTTCCGAAAAAGACAGTCAATATTTTTGTTTTTTCTAGCCTCTCTCCTTGAAACGATCTTACTCCTATCCCCTTTTTTATTAGCGGTGGACTTTCTCTACTTTCCGATTTTGCTCCTAAGTGGGCTCATTGTAATTTTCTTTTTAAGCCCTTTGAAAAGTATCAATAATGCTAAATAAAGTTTACCAAGAGGACCTCGTCTCCATCATCACTCCAGCATACAATGCGTCGAAAGTAATTCCCGAAGCGATTAGATCTGTCCAAAACCAGACTTACTCAAAGTGGGAAATGCTTATCGCGGACGATTGCTCTCCCGATGATACCGCAGACGTAGTGATGACTGAAGCCCAGCTAGATTCTAGAATACGCTTGCTAAAATGCGAGAAAAACGGAGGCCCGGCATTAGCCCGAAACACCTGCTTAGCGAAAGCTAATGGCCGATGGGTTGCGTTCCTCGATAGTGACGATACATGGCTCCCTGAAAAGTTAGAGAAGTCGATAAGTTTCGCATTAAAAAATAACTCCCCACTCACCTTCACTGGTTACAAGAGACTATCCTTCGATGGGAAACGAGTTGGTAAGTTTATACACGCCCCTGAAACGCTATCTTATAAGGAGCTTTTAGGGAACACGGCCATAGCAACGTCTACTGTTCTACTTGATCGGCATTTGACTGGCGAGATTAATATGCAAAAAGTCTATTATGATGATTTTGTTTGTTGGCTCGAAATTTTAAAAAAAGGTTTTTTAGCATTTGGACTGAATGAGGATTTAATGCGCTACAGGGTCATGGAGAACTCCGTCTCACGAAACAAATTGCGCTCCTCAATGAAGGTTTGGAAAACTTACAGAACCGTAGAGCAATTAAATATAATCGAAGCAGCTTGGCATTTTACAAAATACACATACAACGCGATAAAAAAATATAAACAATTTTAAAACTCGTTCCATAAACATTCTGACTTGGGCGCAGAGTACCAATGCCTCATAAAAAAATTTTAGTAACAGGCTCTACTGGTTTTATCGGCAGGGCCTTATGCCTCGAATTAGTGAAAAAAGGCTACAGCGTTTACGCTGTAGCACGCCGCCCTCAATTCGCACCCGATGGAACGATACCCGTCTATGTTGACGAGATTAACTCACAAACCAATATACGTAGTACCCTAAAAAATATTGATGTTGTCTTACACGTCGCAGGAAAAGCTCATGCTCCGCGACAGCAAAACCCTAAGGCTACCGATCACCTTTATGAAATTAACGTACTAGGAACATTGCACATAGCGCAGCAAGCCTTTGATGAAAATGTAAAGCGTTTTGTGTTTATCAGTTCTATCGGGGTAAATGGCGCCAAAACGTCATGCTCACCTTTTACAGAAAAGGACGTCCCTTACCCACAATCCCCTTACGCTCAATCAAAATACACCGCAGAACAGTCACTACAAAACCTAGCAAAAGAGAAAGGAAAGGAGCTTGTTATCGTAAGGCCCCCCCTAGTTTATGGGCCTGATGCACCCGGCAACTTCCGGCTTTTATTATCAGCCATCTTAAAGCGGCTGCCCTTGCCATTTGCTGCTGTAAAAAATCGACGTTCTTTTCTTGCATTGGACAACCTAATCGATTTCCTCTCTTTATGTGCTGATCGAGATCTATCACCCGCAGCGGCTAATGAAGTTTTCCTGGTTTCAGATGGAGAAGACGTTTCTACACCTGAGTTCCTCACCAAAATTAGCAATGCATTTCAAAAGAAATTACTTCTAGTTCCCGTCCCACCTATGTTGCTGCGCGCTAGTGCTACTTTTTTCCATCAGCAACATAGAATAAGTGGCTTACTAGACTCATTAGTCATAGACAACTCAAAAGCCACAAGGTTGTTGCACTGGCAACCTAAAACTACGATGGACGAGCAACTAATGAAAATTGCCCATGAAATGAAAAGGACATAGGAATTTATTGCAAGCGGATACGACTTTTAACTCCGATGACCGTTGTAAAAATGCCTAACCTTCGTTAAAGGTGTGTCTTGAGAAAACTTAAAAATTTAATACATATGATTGCTGCGCAGCCCAGATATGTTGGCATGCGATCAGTTGCCCGATTCAGAATCGTTCGCTACGTAGTTACAAAGGGGCGCGAGCTTTTCTATCGAAAGAAGACGCGCACCACTCTTACATACTATGAAAAACTTATCCCAGACTCTTATTTTTCTAAAGTCAATCTAAGCTCATTCACAAACGACCTCAACGCTAATGGAATTGCGTTCGGACTCGCTCTACCCAAAACCATTGTCACAGAAATTAAAAACTGGGCGACACAAGAGTTGTGTTATGCATTCAGAAACCCACTTTATGGGTTCCATGCGTCCAAAAGAAATGCAGCAGAAGCTGCATTAGGAAAGCCAATTTTGCTAGCGCAGTACTTCAACACTGCTAAAAACTGTGAAGCGATAAATCAGTTACTAAAGGATCCAGCTATTTTATGGATCGCAACAAAATATTTAGGTTCTCCACCAACCTTCGTTGGTGCTAACCTTTGGTGGACATTTCCTGTGCCTGCCTCCGATGAAGATCGATCAAAGCACGCACATTTATATCATAAAGATGTCGACGATTTTAAGTTTTTTAAATTTTTCTTTTATCTTACCGATGTACCAGCCGAAGAAGGCGCTCACGTTTGTATTGTAGGATCTCACACGGCCCCCCCTCGAATAAATGCATCAGATTTTTGGCGTCTACGTCGTTATAGCGACACTGAAATTCATAACGAATATCAACAACATCAAATTACTGAAATTTGTGGCCCCGCCGGCCTTGGTTTTGCAGAGAATACATTATGCGTTCACAAAGGGAGCACGCCAAAAACTAAACCAAGGCTTCTACTGCAACTGCAGTTTGCACTATTCGATTATAGAGTGATGCATGACGAAATAAAGCCTGAACAGCTCCATCAAGTAGTGTAAAGCACGTTGAAATGAAGCATAGTTTGTCACAAGGGTTTCGATCTATTTTTCGAAACTCTCATAAATTACAATATGCGCCTGTCCTTGCCATCGCTATGGGCCTGATGATGGCAAGGCTATTAGTCGTGGCTCATTATCTTAATATTGACGATTTCGCCAAGTACAGCTTCGGATTGCTGATATCTAGTAGTTTCTGTATGCTTGGCTGCTTGGGACTACAGTCACTGTTACAACGCGAGCTACCAAAATTATTAGCCAAAGAGGATGAACGCGCTGGGACTCACTTAGTATTGCAGTGCCTGGTCGTAGCAACGCTTAGCGCGTGTGTTATTTTTTTAATTGCTCAAATCATATATTTATCAAAACAAAACGCCATCAGCTTATTATTTTCAGCTGGATTACTCCACGGCCTTTCTCAACAACTGTTCTTAATCGTTACTACTGAAAGCCGTAGTCGAGGCGAGTCACTGCGTTATTCCCACCAAAACCTAACTAGGGCCATTATAGTTATCTGTTCCGTAACAGCCTTGGCCATCTTAAGCGACAATGCTTTCGCTATTTTAATATCTGAAGCTGGAATAACTCTTGTAATAACCTCCTGCTTACTTTGGCGACAATTAAAAGTTGCAGCGCTTCCTTTAATTAGCACTCTGACGCAGGCAATTCGAGAGTTTGGGGACATAAATTGGCGAAGCGCTTTTTTGCTGCTTATGGTTGCCTGTGTTAGTTTCGCGATCATTAACCTTGATCGTTGGATCGCAGCTGACGCGTTAACCCTAACTGAGTTTGCTAGTTATTCATTTGCTTGGACAATATTAATTGTCGCTCAATCCTTACAAACAATTATCAATGCAGCTGCATATCCCGCGCTTGTCAAACACCTTATTACTTATGGGCCAAAGAAAACCTATCAGTACACCGCCACTATATCCAGTGCACTATTAATTGCAGGCATAATACTTCTCGTACCCGCATGGTTTGTAATAGATATAGCAATCACGCGTTGGTATCCACAATACGACAATGTAAGCACACTCGTACTTGTATTCCTATCGATATCAGTTTTTTTTATCTCAGACTTTTGGTCAAGTTATTTAGTCATTGCTGGTTACGAGCGGCCCTTACTAATGACTCGCATTATTAGCGGACTTACTGCTTTCGCGATATGGATGCTCGTCCCTAGCACCGATGGGCATTTGAGCCCTCTGCATATCGGAACATTAGCGCTATTATTAGCTAGCGTCTCCTATGCAAGTGTGATTGCTTTATCATTATGTATAAATAGAAACATCTTTCACGTTAAATAGGTCACCCCGTTGAAAGTATATTATCATTTATTTCCTCCATTTCGCTGGTTCCGTTCATTGCTCCTCCTTCTGCAAAAGGTTCGAGTACATGAAAACGCTTATATTTTAGGCCGCGCCTATCAACTCCAAATCGGAGCAGGCACAAAAATTGGCAGCCAAGTCCATATTAATCCAGGCAAACAAGGCAGGATAGAGATAGATAATAATGTATGGATATCGACAAGCGTAGAGATGGAGACGAATACCCTACTGCAGATTAGAGAGAAAACGACAATACAGCGCCGCAGCACTATCAACGGCACCACGCGAATTGGCCGCAGCTGCATTCTCGCTCCCAACGTATTTATTTCTTCAGGCACCCACCCATTCCGAGAGTTCGCCCATCTTCCGATTCGCGAACAAGAAAAGCGAATGCAATCGACCGACCCTCTGAATAATGCACTGGACCGGCCGATCTGGGTCCAAGATGACTGTTGGCTAGGTACAAACGCAGTTATTTGTCCTGGGGTTACTATCGGAAAGGGTAGTATAGTTGGCGCGAACTCCGTCGTTACACACGATATTACACCTTACAGCGTCGTCGCTGGATGTCCTGCCCGCAAAATTGGCGAGAGACTACATTGGGAACCATTAACATGCATCGACCCTGCGAATGAACACCACTGGCCTTATCTCATTGATGCGAAAATTGCACAGAGCTCCAACACGCACCTATGCACAATTTTTTTGACGACTATAGATCCCCTGACCTTTGTCTTGAAACTTTCAACCGAAGCCCATGTAATCGTGCTAGGACTAAGGCAAAAGGGACCCGCAACAATTAACGTTGACGGAAAATTAAGAGATATATTACCTGAACAGACGACCCTAAAAATTCCCATAAAGGACATTAAAAAAAAAGGCACTGAGATCTGGTGTTCTCTTTCTCTCGTTAGGGGCCAGTCAGTTGAAATATCCAAAATAGAATTAAAATAAAACTCTAAAAAATTAGAACCCTTAACTAACCATCAAAGCAGAAATATATTAAAGTCAGGGTGAGTCCGTAAGTGAACATCAACATTGTAAAACCACATTCCGAGTCATATAGTTCTAGGTGGTCATTAATTGTTTTCACCCTTCTACTATTTTACTTATTTACGACGGGATATGCCCTTCTAACATTTGTTCAGTTTAGTGTATATCGAATAGCACTGACATCCCTGGTTTTCCTTTTTTTGCTACTGCTACTCACGACCGCTGCGATAGCAATCACAAAAGAATTAACCATATCAAACCTCAAAAATCTCCGGTTTGAGTTAAGTGCGAATACATTTATAGTTTCGGGCACACTACTCGTCGCATTGGTTTTATTTTCAACAACCACTAGCTGGTGGTGGTCCGATTATGCAAGAGCGTTCCCTATATTAGATGCCGAACTCGGATTGGGCTGGAATCGAGATACTGTTTTTCACGTATCACTAATTCAAAGTATTTTAAATTTTGGTTACCCCAGTATCGCTCAGCACGAGCATCCGTTACTTGCCTATCACGTACTTAGTCATTATCTAGACGCTTTGATAGTCATCGTTACAGGTGTCGAGCCTTATGACAGTTATGGTTTATTTTTCCATTATAAAATTTTCATTTTCTTATCAGCTATTTTGATTTTCATAGGCTTCGTCACTAGAAAGAATAATATCTTCGTATTCCTTGCGGCTTTTATCATTTTCATCCCCTGTGCCGTTGGGACGTGGCATGCTATCGGATCCCATGGTCTATGGTTTGGTAGCCTAGTATTGATATTAGCTATGCCATTCATAGCATCCACTATACTACAAGAAGACCAGCTGCAATTTAAGACTTACCTAATACTGTTCGCAATAATAACAATAATATCTTTTTCAAAAATATCAAGCGGCTTTATGCTAGCAGCCTTCGTAGGAAGCTGTTTACTAATTAAAGAACCAAAACGTGTTCATACATATGTTTTTGGCGGCGCTATTTTTTTATTTTTCTATTTATATGGATCTATTTTCATACTACAAGGTAACCAATTAGACCCTGACATTCAGTTATCGATGCTGGGACTAGGGAGCTTCTGGAATTATCTACTATCAGATCACGTTAGAAATGACCCTCAAGTAACCAGCGCAATCCCGGGCATCCTAAGCTGCATCCTCGTTTTTTTTACGGTCTATTGCTCGAAACCCACACACTCTGGCACTCGATCCGTTTTGGTGGGATCGAGCTTAGCGGTAATTACTTTATACGTCGTCACTACCGTACGCCCCTCTTTTGGCACTAGCGATATTTGGTATTTCCAATATGGTCTTAGTAGCGTTTTAGTAACGTTTACGCTACCTTTAATTATTAGTCATCTAAACTCTCTAAACTTGCAACTCAATGTTGTAAGGCAACTGCCTGCAATCTACTTCACTCTTTGGTTTGTGGCTTTCACTTGTCTAGCATTACTTACCCGCTTCTTTCCCCTACCCGCAATTAATTTATTTTCCATAATGGACCCAAGAACGCTGCATGAAAGTTACGACTTTCTAAAGAATGGGCACTATAAGGAATTGAATAAGTCACTCACCGATCAGAATAAATTGTCGACTTTCAGCTCATTCGAACAAAAAAAGGAGCTGCATGCAGAAATAGTAGCCAAAGCAAAAGTATTTTTACCTATGAGAAATGAAATTCGTCAAATCGTCCAAAATGCAAACTCTGAGAAATCGGCTATTGCACTAATTCCGACAAAACAGTTCTACACCAAATTTTCGAAAATCGTTGGTGGCGCCGAATGGGGCCAGGGATTATTGCTCTATGCTGCGACGGGCGTCCCCTTGCACTATGGAGTAAATGGTTTCCCAAGTGGCTACGGTTTCTCAAAATATAACGAAGGCAATTCACCGAGAGATTTTTCAGAAATTAACCGAGCCACTTTATGTCAAACTAATAAGATTAGTGCATTTTTGGTTTATAAGGATCTCCCTATTAACGAAAATCTAACTGAAGATCATCCAGAAATAATCATGTGTAAATAACTTTGCTTAGTGAGTTGTCCATCATTAAAGATCGCCGCGAGGGAACAAATCTCTTAAGAAGTCTACTGGTCTAAAAAACAGTCGTCTTCGGATTGGAAAGCGGGGGGTTAAGAAATTTGATTCATCCGGAATTTTTTTTCTCAAAGTGCCCCACCCTTTTTCACTAATCATATTCAGGACCAAATCCTCTTCATTTAAGTCGGCCGAATAACACTTATCATCGGCCCGCAACCTACCATTTTCGATCAAGTCTGTTAGACGACTTGGATCCGCTCCTTCGAAATATTGATATCTAGTGGTAGAAATACTGCGTACATAATCCACATACTGTGGGATCCTGTAGATCATAGTGTAAGCATAACGCAACGTGTAACGAGCAATTTTTGCTGCCTCTTCAGCTTTTACATCATCACAAAGCTCAGTGTTCAACGTCAATTTAGTCAATTGTTCAATAGAAGTGGCGTCGCTTTGGAAACCCGCATGTTGATAGGTAGATGGCGATATTGATATTACCTGCTTACCCAATATTCCAGCCTCTAGCGCGGCGCTACCTCCATTTACTACAATTGCATCACTTTCTGAAATTAAATCAAGTGTGCTGCGCGTATCACGACTTGGGATATAAAGCACCCCCCGCTTATGCGCCCAATCGGAGTAGTATTTTTCAGACATATGTCCATCCGCATCGCCAATTTTTTCACCCCAATTTGGATGCGCACGTAAAACAAGCTCAGAACTGGACAACCCGAAACGTTCAATAATTGCATCATACGCCGCTGTCGCCTCTGACCATGAGGATACCCAATCCGGATGCCCCCATATCTCATTTCGGCTTCCAGGCACCAATAATATTCGTCTCTTACCGTCTGCGATGGGCCAAGGCGTTTCAGTAGCCGTTAAGTTGTACGCACGCCATTCCTTGGTATTTGTTCCCAGAAAGCGAGAAGCAATGTGGTTCGCAGCCCTCAATGCTTGCATCTGCGTTAACGGCTTATCACGCCATTCGCACATTAACTTGCCAACACTATTCAAACCCAAACAATTTTCTGCAGGGTACAACTGCAGACCATCACCAAACCACGTTCTCTCTACACTTACGTAAGGAATCCCGGTGAAATTTGCCGCCTCTAAAATACCTCTTGTCGCATCCATTCGCCCATTAAACAAAAATATCGCGTCTAATTTTTCTCGCTCAATCCATCTAATAGCGGCCTCGTAAGCTACTTGGGCTGTTCTATTGAGTCTGTCCGCTAAACTATGAAACTGATCCGTCATGAAATCCGCATTTGATTCAAAGCGGCCCAAGGTACTTGCACTTGAAAGCCCCCAACATGTATCGGTAGTTGCAACATCGTCACCCAACTGAGCCAGCCTTCCAAGACGAGTAACTCCTTCGTTCTGATATGAGCGAATCCCGCCTGCCCGGCATAACGCGCAATGCGCCACTGGACTTCTATTTGGCCTAAGTTCCTTGGTATAGCATGTGGAGAAATCGCCATCGCAAGTCAAAAACCTAGTCTCGTGTCCATCCCCACGCATCAATTGAGACAAATAAAACACATGCTCAACATGCGGACGCCAGGAATAAATGCTCGCGAAACCGATTCGCATTTGTCTTAGCTCCTATTGGAAAATGTACGGTCAATCAGTTCCCAGGTCGCAGCAGTACCACGAGTAATGTTCTTTTTGACTTTACAGCCAATAATTTCATCGAAAAACTTTGGCGCAAGGCCCAACCCCGGACGTATGCGACGAACATGCTCCTTAGTAATCGTCTCACCGGCCTTTATATCCTTCACGAAATAAATCGAACGTCTAAATTTTCTATTTTCTTGCTCTACGATTTGTCTTTCAAAGGTAGATCCGCCCAACGTTAGCCACGCATCCTGAACGTCTCTACATAAAGAGGTCAACTCATTTGGCTCAATAGAAAAGCCGCTGTCCGGACCCTTATCGTCACGACTCAACGTGAAATGTTTTTCAATAATAGAGGCTCCCAATGCAACCGCTGCAACCGCAGCCGTTGTCCCCAACGTGTGATCCGACAGACCAACTATTGTTTGAAACCGATCTCTTATCAAAGGTATTTGAAGTAAATTCGCTTGGCTCATAGGGGCTGGATAACTACTGATGCAGTGCAATACTGCAATATCCTCACAGCCAGCATCGCGGGCGCTCGATATTGCTTCCTGAATTTCCTGTTCGCTGCATATCCCTGTCGAAATTATTAACGGCTTTTTTTTAGTGGCAGCATAGCGGATCAGTGGTAAATCGGTAGCCTCAAATGAAGCAATCTTATATGCAGGAGTAGCTAGAGACTCAAGTAAATCTACGGCTGACTCGTCGAAAGGCGTAGAAAACAAAGTTATGCCAATTTGGGCAGCGTAGTCAAATATTGCCTTATGCCACTCGTAAGGAGTTTCAGCCTCTTTGTATAGGTCATAAAGTTTGTAATTATCCCAAGGTCCACCGCGAATAATAAAATCCTCACTATCACAGTCGATAGTCATTGTATCGGCCGTATAAGTTTGAATTTTAATTGCATCTGCACCACAATCTTGGGCTGTTTTGATAGTTTTAAAAGCTTTTTCAATGTCTCCGTTATGATTCGCTGATAATTCGGCTATAACATAAGGAGGGTACTCCGGCCCGATTTTTCTTCCATTTATAGCAAATGCCATGATTCAAAACCTTTCATTAAGACTAACCATTCCACTCATGGCTAATTAAGCCAAAACAAATCAAAGAGCAATACGCTCCTTGAATATAATATTGCTCGCGCAAATCGCCCTCTTGCGTAAATCCTAACCGGCGGTGTAATGCAATAGATGCTGCGTTGAAATCAAGAGCTTGACCGCACACTTTATGCACTCTCAATTGAGAAAAAGCATAATCCAAAGCTAATTTACCTAGCTCTGTCCCAGCTCCGGGCGGTGCCACTGGACTCACATAAAAACCCCAATCAGTGATCCCATCAGGCTGCACTCCTTTAAATTGCACATATCCAAATGGATCGCCGTCCCGCTCAAATAATAACTGTTGACTGTTACTGTCATGCTGAACCTTTTCGAACCAGCACAGATGCTCATCCATGGAAATTTCATGCTGAGTGAGCATGAAATTTCGAATTTTAGGATGATTTCTCCAGTTTAATATTAAAGTTAAATCAGATTTTTCAAGAATACGAGTTGTATAAACTTGCGTCATTTCAACAGCTCAATTTATTTAGTACTCTATACGCACCCAACCCATCGGTTACGCGAGAGGACGCCAGCGCCATTCGCTCTAACTCTAGTCCATCTTGACCTTTAAACACCACTTCATTCACTATCTTAGTCAAAGCGACAACGCTGTTATCCCTTATTACAAGTGCCGCCCCACAAGCCTCTAGTGCCGTTGCAATTTCACGCTGGTTCTCTGCCAATACTGATAAAAAACTAGGCAAACCCAAACAACAACGCTCCCAAGCAGAACTTCCTGCGGCGCCGAAAGCCAGATCACTGTACGTCATGATACTCGCCATATTGCTCACGTTCACTGATACATGGACATCAAAGCGCATACGACTAACCAGACCTTTAACGACATTAATAAAAGGGGCATATTTGCCCATAACGACAGTTACACACATATCGCTCGGTAAGTCGCTACGCTCAAGAGCTTCGAGAATATTTTTTGTGATGTTGTCTTTATCAACTCCACCCAAATTGACAAATATATTTTTCAGCGTAGGATCTTTCCGTCGGGCAAGACTGACAGGGCGATAGTTATAAAACTCTGGGCGCAACAACGCAAACTTCGGCCCCACCAGCACGTCAGCCTCATTAGAAACCAGGCCAACATAATCCCTCTTTCGACGTCCAAGATTCTGATCAATTAACAAGTCACAAACGTGGAATCGATCAGCGAGATCATCAATAACCATTAAGCGCTCACACACATCACGCATCAAATTTTCCCATCGAAAATCTAGTGCATAATGATCCACCACTAACCAGTCAAATTTATATTTCCCAATAGCAGCCTTTGTATCTTGAGCGTCTACGACTTGACTAGTACCAAGCCACGAAGAATGGTAAAGATCATCACCCGCCTCTTGCCGACTCCTCAAAACACTCGTTTGAGCCACCAACTCCGGTAACAGACAAACCTCATACCCACAAGCCTTGATAAGATCGATCATAGCACCGCGATGGGGTCGGCACACAAAAACGCATAGCCACCCCTGTTTGTGCAGGACGTTAGCTAACGTCAGGCAACGCATTAGGTGGCCAGTGCCAATTAAGATCGAAGCGTCTACTCGAAAACCGATTTTTTTCAATAGTCAGCTTACCGTCAACAACGGATCCAATTCTTTGAAAAGGATTTGTGTTGAAACTCTCTCTTCAGCAGCAACATCAAATTGATTTTGTCTATGAGAGAACGAATATTTACCAACCAAAAAATACAGCCCAGTCCCGGTGTAAAACTCTGCATAGTTTTGTTTATAAGAATAGATACCGTCTAAATGTGTGTAGTTTCTTTTTCGAGGAGATCCTGGATCAAAATCAGTCAAAACTAAGAACCCACCGGGTTTGAGCACCCGATCAGCTTCCGCCAACGATTGGATTAGGGTGCTACGGTCGAACAAGTATAAGCAAAAAGCAAAATATACTAAGTCAAAGGAACCACTGGAGAAGGGTAAACTTTTACCGGTACCCTGAACTAGCTGAATATCCTGGGCCTCGTTTCGTGCCAGGCGATCATTACCAACCGCAACCGCTTGTTCTGAAGGATCAACGCCCCGCCCTCGTGCTCCAAGCGTATTACAAATTACTTCCAGTTTAGTACCGCTGCTACAGCCAATCTCAAGTACGTTACCAATTTGGTCCGAAAAGGACCGCAAGGAATCACACAAATAACGTACATCTGGCAAATCATGTACTTTTTTCTCGTTATTAGCGCTTCGGTTTCTGTTAAACCATGCATCGCCCTCACTTTCAAGAAATAGAGATTCTTGATTCATAAATCATATGACCTAAATATTAATTCAATCGTTTAAACGCACTATGACAAATGGGTCCTTTCAGTAAAGTAGAAACGTCCAGCCCTTCCTCACACTCTTTTATTGATTTAAAAACGGGGTCCAATGCATCAAAGTACTTATCGACAACATCCTGCGTATGCTCAACACATGCGTATAAAGAATTACTTGCCAGGAAGCCTTTCGCCAACATTTCTTGCGTGATTAAAGTTTTATAGGCCAGAGCATTAGTACTTTTGAATGTATAACCAGCCAAAGCCGGTAACCCCCAGTGCTCGATCTGCAAACCATATTTATCTGCCAACTCCTGCCATCTTTTGCGCACATCCCCACCAATACGAGTAATGATATCCCAAGACTCCATGCGTCCCATTACTTCCAACGTTTTCAGAGCGGCAGATGGGCCAATACGCTCCGTCCAGAATGTGCTACTGATAAAAGTTGACTGTGCACACTCCATGATATCCCTGCGCCCTATAACCGCGGTAATCGCATACCCGTTACCTAGTGCTTTGCCGAAAATCGCAATGTCAGGATCGACCCCATATATTTTATGCAGTCCACCATTAGCCTGCCGAAAGCCTGATGTGCACTCGTCAAAAATTAAAACAATACCGCGCTCTGTAGCGAGTCTACGCACTTTGTTCAAAAAGCCCTCTTGAGGACCTGTATTCCGCGACACTTCCATCTTAATTACACCAATACCATGCGCATCTACAAGTGCCTCAAGTTCTTCATAACAATTGTAATTGAAGGGAAATACTGTGCCACGCAAATTTTCAGGCACCCCCTTCGGATCGAGCCCTGGCAACAAATGGCCCGCTAAGTTTCTTTCGTCGCCCAGGTTTGCTGAAAGATACCAGTCATGCCAGCCATGGTAACCACATACGGCAATCTTATCTTTCCCAGATGCTGCTCGCGCAATTCGGATTGCTATCGCGTTTGCCTCCCCCCCTGAACGAGCAAGACGCACCATATCTGCCCACGGATGGAGCTCGATCAACTTCTCGGCAAGATAAACCTCTTCAGGGCAATTTAGAGTTGACATATTACCGGCTGCCACCGTTTGAGTTACTGCCTCGTCAACCTCTGGGTGCCCATAACCTAATACGTTCGTTCCCACTCCCATCAAGGCCATGTCGGTGTATTGGTGGCCGTCTAAATCCCATA
>TARA_R100001143_G_scaffold31752_1_pt1 | contig 16393 bp, 13 predicted proteins | sample TARA_R100001143 | Tara Oceans TARA_R100001143 (sample SAMEA2621300) | marine metagenome | biome: marine biome (ENVO:00000447); feature: mesopelagic zone (ENVO:00000213); material: "saline water (ENVO:00002010), including plankton (ENVO:xxxxxxxx)" | depth 800 m | reverse complement strand
CCGGCCGGGAACCCCGCGCCAGACCGTCAGCGGCAGGAACATCAGCGCGGCCAGAGTCACGCGCGTCAGAACCGCAAAATCGTTGTCGACGTTGCCGCTCAGAAACTCGCCAATCAGGCTGAATGAGAACGCCCAAAAGACGGTGACAAATAACAATAAGCCCATATCAGATTCATCAGATGCGAAAAAGTGGCAAAGCGTAGCACATAAGCGGGTTGCAGGTTTGTTTAATGGCGGCGAATAGGCGAAAATACGCGCCTTTTCAAAGTCGCAGATACACGATATGGCACAAGACCAGTTAGCGCGGGAAATCGCTACCCGTCGCACTTTCGCGATCATTTCGCACCCCGATAATTGCCTTTAAGACACGCGGCGACAACCCCTGCCAAATATTCATTTAACCCCTTGTATTTATTGATTCTTGGCACTTGGGGTGCGACAATCTGAGTCATTAAATGTCAAGCTGAGCCAACAGAATTGTGTACACAACTGTCTACATAATTCCTCAAAATCGGCCCAGATCAAAAATATGTACACAGACTTTGTATGACACTTTCAGATAGCTGGCTTAAAGCCAATGCCGGAGTGACCAGAGCGGAACGCGATGAAAAGGCTGATCGGGATGGCCTGAGCGTTCGTGTATCTCCCAAGGGCAAGACCGTTTTCCAGATGCGTTAACGTTATGGCGGTAAGCCCATGCGTCTCGATCTTGGCTCATATCCCCTGATATCGCTTAAAGACGCGAGAGCAAAGAACCAGCGACTGAAGAAGGAGCTGGAGCAGGGGCATGATCCCAGGATTGTCCGGCGGTTGGAAAAGCAGACCATTATGGAGGCCGCTTCTCTGCACTCCCTTTTTTCCCATTGGTACGAGAGTGACCTCCTCCCTGATAATCGAAGCATCCTAAACTGTAGATTTCTGGCAAAATCGGTTCATGGGAGGGCCATTTGCCATGAAGAAATCGAAATATACAGAGCAGCAGATTGCTTTTGCTTTGAAACAAGCAGAGACAGGTACCCGGGTTGCTGAGGTATGCCGCAAGATGGGTATCTCGGAGGCGACTCTCTCCAACTGGAAGAGGAAATACGGAGGGCTGGGAGTTTCCGAGCTGCGTCGACTCAATCAGTTGGAACATGAAAACCAGCGTCTGAAGCGAATGGTGGCCGATTTGAGCTTGGATAAACAAAATGCTTCAGGATGTCCTGTCAAAAAAGCTTCAAAGCCCGTCAAGCGTCGTGAGCTGGTGGATTACCTTGTGATGGCTTTCCGGGCATCTAAGCGACGGGCTTGCTCATTGATGCTGTGTTACAGCTCGGTGTATTACTACCGGTCCAGGCGCAGCTCAGATGCGGCGCTGAGAGCTCGTATAAAGGAGATAGCGGCCACACGAGTACGCTATGGTTACGAACGGATTCATATGCTGCTAAGGCGCGAAGGCTGGCTCGTCAATCACAAGAAAGTGCGGCGCATATACCGGGAAGAATGCCTGAATCTGCGTAGCAAGCGACCCAAAAGACGAGTGGCAGCGGCACACCGTATGGATCGAACGCAGATAGATTCACTGGATCAGTGTTGGAGCATGGATTTTGTCGCAGGCAACCTGTTCGACGGGAAGCGGATCAGGGCCTTAACTATAGTGGATAATTTTAGTCGCGAATGCATGGCGATCCATGTGGATTACAGCATCAAAGGCGGCCACGTGGTCGGTGTGATGGACACCATCCAGCCGCTCCATGATAGGTGCCCTGATCGGATACAAGTCGATAACGGCAGCGAGTTCATCTCCAAGGTGTTGGACAAATGGGCTTATGAGAACAATGTTGTGTTAGCCTTTTCCAGGCTGGAAACACTGACGGATAATCCGTTTATCGAATCGTTTAATGGCAGCTTGCGTGATGAGTGTTTGAACAGCCATTGGTTTTTATCGCTTGAAGATGCCAGAGAAAAAATCGAAGCATGGCGTGAAGAATATAATGACTTCAGACCACACACGTCGCTGGAAAATCTGACTCCGATTCAGTTTAGGGATCGGCACATAAGGCCAGAAATTTCTAGTAATGAGTGCTTCAGTTTCGGGTAGGGGCTCATATGAACCCCGGACTCTAAAGCCTGGTGCTACTGAATACGGGGTGACGTCGGAGAGCTGTAACCGTCCGGCCATCACATCTTGAATCGATGAGCTCCTGATTCGATAGTGTCCACCTATTTTAAAGCGGACACTTTTCATGAACGAAATAAGCGTAGTCTCTCCCGCGCCCAAGCGCAAACGTTACACCAAGGCCTTTAAACAAAACGTGATTGCCGCCTGCGCGCAACCTGGCGCCTCAGTGGCCCGCATCGCGCTGGAGCACGGACTCAATGCCAATATGCTGCGCAAATGGATACGCCTGGCGCAGAGCAAAAGTGCTCACAAGGCACCTGGCTTTGTCGCTTTACCGATCAACACCAACAACCGGCGCCACCAGTAAGGCGCGCTGCTGACGCTGAAACGATCCGTGTGGAGATCCCGTATCGCCAGCAAAGCATCAACATCAACTGGCCGGTCTCACAAACCGATCGTTGCCTGGCGCTGCTGCGTGAGCTGCTGCAGTGATCCGCATCGATCAGATCTGGCTGGCCACCGAGCCGCTGGATATGCGCGCCGGTCCGGACACGGCGCTGGCCCGGGTGGTGCAAGTGTTTGGCAGTGCCCGGCCGCATTGTGCGTATCTGTTCGCCAACAAGCGCGCCAACCGGATGAAGGTGTTGATCCACGATGGCCTTGGCATCTGGTTTTGTGCCCGCAGGCTCAACCGCGGCAAGTTCCACTGGGCTGAGTCCTGGCGCGCACCGCAACTGGCGCTCAGCGATGAGCAGCTCAGTGCGCTGGTTCAAGGTCTGCCCTGGCAGCGAGTCGGTGAAGCCGGTGTCATCAGTCTCCTGTAAGTTGTATCGAATCATAACCTTGCGATAAATGCCATAACCCATTAAGCGTATCGAACTGAGCGCTGGTCAGTGGCATACTGACGGCATGACTCAAGTTGACCTGAACAAACTCGATGCCGAACAGCTGCGCAACCTGGTTGCCCAACTGATGGGCAGTGCGGCTGACCAAGAGCAGCAGTTGCAGACATTGCAGCAACGCACTGTGACCGCCGAGCAGCGAAACCGGCACCTGGAAGCGGTCAACGCCAAGCTCTCGCACGAGTTGTTGCTGCTGCGCCGATTGAAGTTCGGCAAACACAGCGAGAAGCTCAGCCCCCTGCAACAAAGCCTGTTAGAGGACATCATCGATGCCGATACCAGTGCCATCGAGCAGGAGTGGGCTGATCAGATCAAAGATGAACCCATCAGCAACAAACCCAAAGCACAGCCCAAGCGTGTGGCGTTGCCACCTGAGCTGCCTCGCAAAAAAAATACGTCACGAGCCGGATAACACCCAGTGCCAGTGCGGTTGTCAGTTAAAGCGCATCGGTGAAGACGTCAGCGAGAAACTGGACTATACCCCGGGCGTGTTCAGCGTTGAGCAGCACATCCGTGGCAAGTGGGTATGCACCGAGTGTGAAACACTGACCCAGGCGGCGGTGCCGGCGCATGTGATCGACAAAGGCCTGCCCACCACCGGCCTGCTCGCTCATGTACTGGTGGCCAAGTACGCTGATCATCTGCCGCTGTATCGTCATGAACAGATCTTTGGTCGGGCCGGTTACCCGCTGGCCCGCTCCACCCTGGCTGACTGGGTCGGACGCTGCGGTCAGGCCTTGCAACCGCTGGCCGATGCACTGCGTGACACCATCCTGAGCCACCCGGTGGTACACGCCGATGAAACACCGGTGCCGGTGCTGGAGCCGGGCAAGAAAAAGACCCATCGCGCGTACATCTGGGCCTACTGCACCACGTCTTATGCGGATACCAAAGCCGTGGTCTATGACTTTGCACCCGGACGCGCCGGTGAACATGCCCGGCGCTTCCTTGATGGCTGGCAGGGCAAACTGATCTGCGACGATTACAGCGGTTACAAAGCCAGCTTTGGCCAGGGCATCACCGAGATCGGTTGCATGGCCCATGCTCGTCGAAAGTTCTTTGAGCTGCACGAAACGAACAAAAGTACATTGGCAGCCACTGCGCTGGAGCAGATCGGCAGGCTCTATGAGATCGAGCGTCAGGCCAAAGTCCTGGATCCGCAGCAGCGGTACTTACTACGGCAACAAAAAGGCAAACCGCTGGCAGATGACTTGCACACCTGGCTGATCGCTCATCGGCAGAAGGTGCCTGATGGCACTGCTACAGCCAAGGCTATCGATTACAGCTTAAAACGCTGGAGTGCTCTGACCCGTTATCTGGATGATGGGGCCGTGCCCATCGACAACAATCAGGTTGAGAACCAGATCCGCCCCTGGGCGCTGGGTCGCAGCAACTGGCTGTTTGCCGGCTCGCTTCGCAGTGGGCGACGCGCCGCTGCGGTCATGAGCCTGATACAATCGGCAAAGCTGAATGGGCACGATCCGTACGCCTATCTCAAAGATGTATTGGCCAGACTGCCCACACACAAGGCCAGTGCCATTAGTGAATTACTGCCACACAACTGGCAGCCGGAAACTGCTGTCAAGGTGTGATGGCCGGACGGTTACGGAGAGCTTGATTACCTACAATCAATAAGTGAAGCGCGAGCTTAATACTTAACTAGCTAGGCAGTCCTTTAGTCGCGAAAGTTTGGCTCTACATCATGAACGGTTCACGTGGGCAATACACGTCACCCACGCTGCAGAAAATAGAAAGCTTCCAATGTGAGAGTACTTGACTATTGGAAGAAACGAAAGACCCGAGAACATTTGCTTATTGAGAAGCTTTACTTGAACGTTGCCAGATCTCGAATCTGGGAACACCGCAACGTCGGGAAAATCAAAAATCCGCCTAACGCTAGAGTACAGGCATTTATATATTGACTCCTTAACGCTGAAGATAAGCTTGTATGGGTCTATATTTTCTTCTATAGGCCAAGTTTCTTGGATGAAATATTTTTCTTCCGGTGACGCGATATAATTCACCAAGGAAGATTGCAGAGGATCTTTTGTACAGAGGTCTATTCCTATATGCGAGATGCAGGTTTTGTGAGCAACTGCTGCTGCACAGTATCCTCCGTCATGGGAAATTGATCCTGTGATGCAGTCAGGCCACAAAGGTTCACGATGTTGCCCTACCGATATAGGTCCTGATGGTTGGTCCAATAGCCGCAAAGCCAATCTGGCACACGTCCGACCAGCGGTAAACTCATGTTGGCGCTTAATTACTGCCGAAGCTATACAAGCCACTTCTTCATCGTACAGCTTTGCTTGCATATGCTGTATTGGGTGAAGGACGGCGGCCACATCTTGGGGAAGGATATCAAGCAGCGAAGAGAGAGAGACATCTAGCATTATTAGTAGTTCCTCCGCTTGAGGGTAGGATATAAAATTCAAAATGCCCATTACCTAGCGACCAAGATCTAGCAGGCCGTTGAAAAATTAACGCGATTGCCCGGTTTCGACCCCGAAAACATTTTAGTGATCATCAATTTCTTTATAGCCATATTATTTCGTACTTTTCATTTATGATGCGTTTTTTGTCACTTTATCGGGTCCACTTGCCATTATTCGACCTCTGTAGCCACTTTTCCGGCCTCTCAGGCCATCAACCGCTTCATGCGGGTGATATTGTACGCCGCAGCCGTAAAGCGGAAGATCCAGGACACTTTGTTCCGACCACAGTGGCGAAGTTTTCGCATCAACCCTATGTCTTTCATCCAGCCAAAACACTCTTCGGTCTGTTTGCGTTTTATTTGGCTGATCTGATAACCCGTTGTACCCGTCGTTCGTTTGTCAATCTGACTTCGGCTGCTTTTGGCCGCTACGTGTGGCGTAATTTTCAGCGCCCTGCAACCGTGCACAAATTCACCCGTGTCATACCCTTTGTCGGCGCCTACAGTCATGCCAGGACGAGCACCCAGCTGAGCCAGGATATTGATGCCAGCATCCCACTCCTTGCTGGTTCCTGCTTCACTCACCTCAGTGCCAACGATCAACCCGTTGCGGTTCTCGGTCACAATGTGACCCATGTGACACAGTTTGCTCTCTTTTCCTTTGGACTTGCGAAACTGCTTTGCATCCGGATCAGTCTTCGATTCATGCGTTTTGTTGCTGCGCGTTTGACCATGAAAATCATCACCCGAGTCATCACCGCCACTGCTATCTTTAGGTCGAAACGACTTCATCGATGCGCAGGCTTCCAGCAATGTGCCGTCAACACTAAAATGCTCACGCGACATCAGCTTTTTGGCATACGCTTGTTTCTTGATAGCATCAAAAAAAAGCGCGTCAATCTCGTGCAGCATCAACCTGTCCCGATTCTTGGAAAAGGTCGAATGGTTCCAGACCATATCATCCATGCCAAGACCCACGAACCAGCGGAACATCAGGTCATAATCCAATCGCTCAACCAGCTGACGCTCGGAGCGGATTGTGAACAGCACTTGCAACAACATCGCTCTGATCAGCTGCTCTGGTGGAATCGAAGGACGCCCCACACTGGAATACATATCATCGAACGTGGGCGCCAGTTCTTTCAGAGCCTGGTCGACAACTTTACGCACCTTTCTGATCGGATGATCGGCTGGAATCCGCGATTCCAGTGTGCGATAACTGAACAAAACGTCCTGGGGAGAAATTTCACCGCGCATCGGATTGACCCTATTAATTCAATGGCGCTATTTTCTCATAATTCGGGTTTTTCAACAGCCTGCTAGTCACCTGTAATCCCCCATTTTCCACATCAGTTACTCGTAGAAACTTATGCTGTCATCAGTAATCGTCGCGGTGGTGCGCCGCCGATACCTGTATGGGGTCTTTCGTTATTGTATTTCCACTGCCATTCAGTCGCCAGCTCCTTAGCGTTGTTAATGGCCAATAATTTTGACCCACCCCGAGGTGGCCATATTGCCACATAACGCGCTAATGTTCCGGCTAGAATTGTCCGGCAAACTGGGATTAGTCCAGGGATTACATTCTCCTTTGTCAACATCAGTTAGTTTTGTCCGCATTTTATCAGTTTAGATTGTCCGGTTTTTATCAACATTTTTGTCACTTTCAGGTCGTGCTTTCGCTTTCTTCTACTGCCAGGGTTTTGGCTTCCGACTGGATCAGCCCGGCTTTGCGTTTGTCCTTTAACCGGTAACTTTCACCTTTAATATTCAGTGTCGTTGAATGATGCAACAGCCTGTCCAGGATAGCCGTCGCAATCACATGATCGCCAAACACCTCACCCCAGTCGCTGAAGCTTTTGTTGGAGGTCAGGATGATGCTGGCTTTTTCGTAGCGCCGGTTGATCAACCGGAAGAACAAACTGGCTTCTTCCCGGTTCATGGGCAGGTAGCCGATCTCATCAAGCACCAACACACGAGGGTAGCTAAACTGCTGAAGCTGTCGCTCCAGCCGGTTCTCCTGCTTGGCTCGCACCAGGGTGCTGACCAGTTTGTCCAGCGAGGAGAACATGACCCGATGCCCAGCTTCTGCCGCTTTGACCGCCAGCGCCACAGCCAGGTGGGTTTTGCCCACACCCGGCGGTCTCAGCAAGATGACGTTTTCACCGCGCTCAACAAAGCCCAACCCGGACAACTCGCGTACCACTTTGCGATCGATGCTCGGCTGGAAGCTGAAGTCAAACTGCTCAAGGGTTTTCACCCATGGTAATCGGGCTTGCTTCAATCGTGACTCAAAGCCCTTTTGGTGGCGTCCACCCCATTCCTGGGACAGTTCCTGTTCCAGGAACTCACGGTAGTTCATGTCGCTTTTGCTGGCATGCTCACACAAGGTATCCAGTGAGGCCTGCAGATGATCGAGCTTCAGCCGCTCCAGTAGTTGCTCCAGCTTCATCACAGCACCTCCTCGTAGCGGTGCAGCGAGCGCTGCTCTACTTTAGTCGTCTGCTGCCACAATGGGGCATGGTGTACCGGGTGGGACTGCCAGCCTTCAGTCTTGCCGCTGAGTCGATGACGGGCCACCACCGTGCCGTCGATGTCAAAAACGCGAAGCTCACCATCGAGGCTGATACGCAGACTGACCGCCTGACCACACAGTTCGCTGGGCACGCTGTAACGGTTGCCACGCACGTCAATGTAGCCGTCCCAGGCCACTTTGCGAAGGTCACAGTAGCTGGTGTCGAAGTCGGTCGGTGGCAGACCCTGCAGCGCAGCGCGCTCTTGCTCAAATCGCTCAGCCGGGCTCTGACCAGCAAACTTGCGCAATTTGCGCTTGTCAGCGTATCCACTCAGCCACAGCTCCAACTGCTGGTTCAGGTGCGCCATACTTTCAAAGCTGCGGTAGCGTTGAAAGAAGTGTTGTTTAACATAACCCACCATGCGCTCCACCTTACCTTTGGTGCGCGCCCGGCGCGGTTTGCAGGCTTTGGGGCTGAACCCGTAATGCTTGGCCAGATCCACAAAGCCATCGTTAAAAACCACGTTGACATCTCTGGGATGGCGCAGCACCGCCGACTTCTGGTTGTCAACCAGCACCGTGCGGGTGACACCACCAAAGTATCTAAAGGCCAGGACAATCGACTCATAGGTATGTTCAGCATCCTGAGAGTCCGTGCACCAAGCGTGAAATCGCCGGGAGTAACCCAGGCAGTTAACCGCGATGTTGACCTTACATCGATCGCCGCCAATGACAGTCAACGTCTCGCCCCAGTCGTGTTGCAGCTGCACACCAGGGCCGCTTTCAAAGCGCACCGTGCTCTTACTGGCACGCAGCGCCCGTTTGGGGTTGATGTACATGCGTACCAGCGTGGATCCGCCGGTGTAACCCAGTTCGCGCAGCTTCTGGAAGATCACCTCACCATTCCAGATATCCTGCTGTATGTACTGATCGATGATCTGTCGGTAGGGGTCCAGCTTGCTGGGTCTGGGCACTTTGCGCCGCCCGTTTTTGGGCGATGGCGAAGCCAGGTAACGGCGCACCGTGCGCTCACTGCAACCGACTTTGTGAGCAATATCTACCAAATGTGCGCCTTGTTCTTTCATTTCTTTTATCATGTAAAAGTCCTCTCGGCTCAACATGGGCGTCTCCTTCTGGTTTGGTCACCGTATAGGAAACTCCCTTTGGGTTGGGAGGACAATCTAAATTGATGATTTGTGGACTTTTAGCACTGATGTCGACACCTTTAAAGTGATTGTCGCAAAATCAGTCTAATGTAATGCCGGGGTCCCCCGTTATTGAGGTAGAGCCGGGATGTACCTACGGGTATTTACCCTTTTTGTTTCTAACTTGCCCACCTAGCTCCGAAAGAACATGTGTTCGACTGATTGTATCGCAACCAGGACGATCGCCAAGGTGCCCCGGGAGGGGTGAGTAATCCGCCAATGCGGATTACAAACAATCATGTCGACTACAGCGCTCAACTCATCGTAATTGTCCCTATATTAGCCCATTGGCTAGTTGCAGCAGGGTTCTTAATCTGCTCATATTCAAACTTAGGTTCCAACCTAGACCGTAGCCAAGACTTAGGTTGCCAATTTGTACGGTTGCACCCGTAGCGCGGTAGCGTGCCTAGATTCTCGGCAGAAGCGTGTCTGCACCCTTATTAGATAAACCGGGTGCACGTTGAATAGGCGGGGGGGTTATTGGTTTGAGAAATATGGTGGTGGCGTCGCCAATCTGCGGAGATGGGTTCACAGAGAACTGTGTTGAGTTAGTGTGCAGAGTCGTGGGAAATCCGGGTAGGCACACTAAATAAATGTTGAACAAATCCGCTGCGCGGAAACTATAGCCGGATAGGACAGAAGAGAAACGATGGAGATCATGCATGGACGTATCAATCCACCGGTTGCTGCAGAATATTTTTCGCAGCTATAGGAATGTCTAAGCACGAAAAAGACTGCCGTCAAGTCACAATAGAGCAATCGAATCGTTTGTTGACTGCTGAAGCGGTCGGGCGGGTACAAGCTATTATGCTTGTGAGCGCAGACATGAAGTCCATGAACAGCACCATGCTTGCCGACATCGCAGTTGTTATTTTTTTGCCCGTAACATTAAACGCATCTGGATAGATGAACAGAAAAACTTCTGTTGAATTGCCCGCACTTGCACATGGCTTTTAAATTGCCATCTGAATACCGGGTACTGTGGTAGTACAACAAAAGATGGTTTACTAAAGCACTGTTCCAGGCGGTGAAGGAAACTGCACTGACTCTGATGCGGGATAAGCGGCATCAAGGCGTGATGCCCTGTTTGGTCTTGGCCTTGCACACATGGGGTAGGCAGTTAAATTTGCATCCGCATATTCATGCAGTGGTGACAGCAGGCGGAATTGACGCCTTTGTGCAGTGGAAGGATAGGGTGAGTATCTGTTTCCCATTCGCGCGATCAAGGCGCTGTACTGGGGTAAGTCGCAGGCGCAGCTGAAGCAGGCCTATGAGACTTGGGAAATTGCCCTTCCCCCGTCGATGGAACGCAAAGACTTTTATATCACGCATGCGCGGTGTACAAAAAGGCATGGAGCGATCGGGTTGAAGAGCAATACAGTCACGGCGAAGGCGTCCTTTTGTAAATGTCTAAATACCTGAAAGGTGGTCCGATACATCCGTCGCAGATAGGTCGATGTGATGACCAGGGCATCAGCTTTGTGTATAAAGACTATCGGGACCAGCGACACAAAACACTGACACTGGCCCCGATGGAGTTTATTGGCCGATTGTTGTTGCATGTGCCAGAGCCCGGGCTTCACACCATCAGGCACTATGGGCTTTATGGTTCTGCAGCCAGAGATAAAAGAAATAGTCGCCGAGAAAGGCTGGGTGAAAATGTTGGCATCGAAACAGGGACAAAGAGTCGATCATCAAGCATCGGAGAGCTGCTGTGCAAAACGTGCAGTCAATCCATGGCAATTCGATTCAGACGCAACGTTCGCCGAAAAGCAAAAGGAAATTCCTATAAACAAGCATCAGTGCCTGGGATTGTCCAACAAGTCGATGAAACGGACCATGCGGACAACCCGCGAGAGAAATTGGTGCTATGCACACAGAATTTTTTGGTCTCAGAAAGTCAGCTTATCTCAGCGTTATGTGCTAGTCAAATTTGGGGAATTAAGTGAGACCAATTGATACCGATCCATCTATATTTATAGAAATTAGAGGCTGGCTAGAAATACTCTATTTTTAAGTGGAGTGGCTGTAACATTTTTAGTTTCATTTGAATTATGGAAAGCTAGCCAAGTATCAAGTTTCTGTTGCTAACGATCAACAAAAAACTAGTAAAGATATATATTTAAAACTCAGTAAAGAATAGCTTCAGCAGAATTTCGGATATAGAGTGCAGACGACTCGCTGAAACCGTAGTTCATGACTCCGTAGAATTAGATAAATTTTGTGATGAGAATGATTATATTTACTTCGATGATGTAAAGTTGGAAAAGACTGAAGATGGTTTTAGTAATAATGCCAAAAAAGTAGACAAAGAGGATGTCAAAAAGCTTGAAGGTGAAGAAGACATTATTAATAGCTATTGAACTAGCCCCAAATTCAACCGGACACTTCCAGAATTGATAGGATATCAAACTAATGGCGTAAATGCTCAGAAATGAATTCAGTATCGAAGCTTAAGTCAACCAATATTTGGAGGAGAGAGTTTTGAAGATACCCTTAGTTTGTAACTACGATTGGCGCTATTTAGAAGCCGACGCTCAACTGGAGCGGCTCTATCAGCTAGCGAAAGAAAAATTCTGGGATGAAGATAATGATATACCTTGGGATTGCTCTCTTCCTCCTGAGACTTCGGAACTACCGACGGGTTTTCGATGTGAGTGGAGTAGCTTTGAGCCATTCAATAGTCTATCTAATAAAGTGAAATTGCGGTTTTTAAAAGACTATCGAGCTTGGGGTTTAAGTCAGATCCTTCACGGTGAGCAAGGGGCACTGCTCGTTTCGTCGCAATTGGTTTCTAATGCTCCAACATTTGGGGCAAAAAAATTTGCTGCGTTCCAAGCTCTTGATGAGGCACGCCACGTCGCTGTATTCAAGAAGTATGTAATGCTTAGGTTTGGATCGCTTTGGGATATAGATGATTCACTAAGAGAATTGTTAGACAAAATACTTCTAAACGAGAATTGGGACATAAAATTTATAGGCATGCAGTTAATTGTCGAGAATTTGGCGCTCGCAAACTTTAATCAAATGAAATCCTTTGTCTATGATCCCGCTCTTCAGACCCTGTTAAGACTGGTCACTCAAGACGAATCTCGTCACGTTGCCTTCGGAATCGATTTTTTAAAGGAATATATAGCTACATTGTCGACTGCCGAGCGAAAGATCCGAGAAGACTTCGCAGTCGAAGCTTGTATATTGGCTCGTGAAAACGCAAAGCCCATTGGTCTGTGGCGACGATACGGTTGGCCGATTAAAGAGGCTGGTGACTACTTTTCAAATACAAAATATTATAGGACATTTCACAAGCAATTGTTAACGAGGATAATACCCCATATCGAGCGAGTTGGTTTATTGACACCGAGAGTGATGTCGCGCTATCGAGAAATAAATATGATTGAGCATAATTAATCGCAATTACGTCACCGTAGCATCGAATACCGCGGATCTTTTGTTTCCGCACGCGTATTCTAGTTGAGACATCTTCTTAGTGTCAGGTCTCACTTGCGCGACTGTTCTAAGAGTTTCTCGTTAATAATCCTCGCGATTAAATCAGAGATGGCGAAGAGGTACTGCAATGAATACCGGAAAGGGCGTAAATGACAATGTATGTAACATCTCTACTATAGTTGACTCTATAGTGCATCATAGACAGACGGCACCCGAGTCACCTGCGATGGTTTTTCTGAATGAGAATCTTCAGGAGGAGTATGTATTTAATTATGCAATGCTCAATCAGTTTGCATTAAAAGCGGCTTCTTATATCACCCAATTTATAAAACCTGGCGAGCGCGCGGTATTGATGCTGCCCTCAGGACCGGAGCTGGCGCTTTGTATACTGGGCTGCCTTTATGCGGGCGTAGTCGCCGTACCAGTTCAACCTGTCACTAGTCGAAAAGAGTCCAGATGGAAACGGGTTCGTCGAATTGTAAACAATTGTGATGCTCATTTGCTGTTAACGATGCACCAAAATATAGATATCACAAAAAGACAGCTAGCCGATACTGTTTCTTCTTTGATCATTGAAGGGGTGTCGGTTGATATCTTGTCAACGTTTGAGGTCAGGAGTGGGATACTGTCGCCTAAACCACATTGTTTGGCCGTTTTACAATACACTTCCGGGTCTACCGGTGAGCCAAAAGGCGTGAAGACTAGTCATGCAAATATTATTGCCAACCAGAAATTGATTCGAGAGAGTTTAGGTCATAACAATCATACAATAGTTTTGAGTTGGTTGCCGCTGCATCATGATATGGGTTTGATAGCGGGTTTGTTACAACCATTGTTTTTAGGTGTGCCCCTTATATTAATGTCACCTATGACTTTCATTCGTAAGCCGTTAAATTGGTTGAAGGCGATGTCCTTCTATCGAGCAACTACTAGCGGCGCCCCCAATTTTGCCTATGATCTATGTGTCCGTAAAATCAAGGATGATGAAACCTCTGGAATCGATTTGAGTGCGTGGCGGGTCGCAGCGGTCGGTGCTGAGCCAATACGTAGTGAAACATTGGATCGCTTCGCGCAAAAATTCGAACACTGCAATTTTCACAGGTCCTCACTTTATCCCTGCTATGGTTTGGCGGAGGCTACATTATTCGTAACTGGAGCTGTCCCTCAAACCGGAGCGGTCACTAATTATTTTAAGTGCGAGCTTGGCTCAGGTGTTGCAGAAAAGGTATGCGATAGTGCTTTGCTATCAAATCAAACCACTCTTTTGGTAAGTTCTGGGGTAATTAAATGTAAGTCTGGCGAACAAGTTCGTATTGTGGATCCAGATTCTAAATGCCCTGTTAGCGAGAATTGTGTCGGTGAAATATGGATTAGAAGTCCGAGTGTATGCAACGGATACTGGAATGATAGCTATCTAACGTACACAACATTTCAAGCCAGTTGTGCGGGCGCACCGGGTTCATATTTGCGAACGGGAGATTTAGGTTTTATAAACGACGATCAATTGTATGTGACAGGAAGGATAAAGGATTTAATTATAATCCGTGGATTAAATCACGCGCCTCACGATATAGAAGATACTGTTCAGAGATGTAGCGATATTATTATAAAAAATGCAGGCGCTGCTTTTTCGGTGGAGCATGATAACGAAGAGCGTTTGGTTATTGTACAGGAAGTGGGTAGAAATGGTTACGATGCAGAGCATCTTGAATCGTTATTACTCCGCATTAGTGAGGCGATTATTGTTAATCATGATGTTGAGCCCTTTGATATTGTCCTTGTTCGCGAAATGAGTATGCCTAAGACTTCTAGTGGAAAAATACAGCGTAACTCAGCCAGAGAGTTCTATTTGGCCGGTACGCTCCCGGTTAAAGCTAGAAAAATGCTTATCCCGCACTCCTCTGGTAAAAGAGAGCCTGAGGACCGATTATACATGACGGAAACAAACGTTGAGCAAGTTATAATTCACCTTTGGGCTGGGATCCTCAAAGTCCCTTTTTCGTCTCTTAGTCGTTCGTGTGGGCTATTTGACTCGGGGGGGGACTCGTTAAAGGTAGCCCAGCTTCTGACGGAAATTCGGGAACGCTATGATATAGATGTTCCGTTGGAGAAGTTATATGAGTCGCCAACTATCCAAACTCTTATAGAGCTGGTGCATCCTGCGCTCAAGAAGGGTAAGAATCTAATCGCGGATGACTTGGAAGAGGAACGATTCTAGTGATTGAAAAATTTCTGCGGGAGCTGGCTTTAAAGGGGATTACTGTCTCGGCGGCGAACGGGGAGCTAAAATGTAGAGCGTCAAATGGTGCTATAACAGAAGAGATTCGCAGTGCCATCCGGGAGAATAAGTCGGAGATACTTTTTTATCTAAGCCAGCGTTCGACGTCGCTGCCTCTACCGCTCCCATTGGATCAACACTTCGCGACCGATAACCGGGCACCGCTGTCTTCAATGCAGCGAGGAATCTGGTTCCTGCATCATGCGGGGGGCGGTTGTTCCGGCATTAGGGCTTCGCTTAATGTCTCAAGTGTATTGGCATTAAAGGGATTGGTGAATACCTCCCTATTGGTAGAGTCGATCCAGATCATAACTAAGCGTCATTCTGCGTTGAGAACATATTTTGTTGATGAAGGAGTAGAGATCTTTCAACAAGACGACCTCTTTTTTGTACCTAAAATAGACCTTCTTGAGATTGAGGGTGGTGATCTGCAAGCTGAAATTGACGATGTTGTAAATAAAGTTTTTGATCTTGGGGAATCTCCGCCATGGTCGGCGAGCTTATTCAAGCTGAGTTCAAAGTGTCATGTGTTCCTGATAAATATGCATCACATAATTGCAGATGGGTTGTCGATCAAGCTATTCTTTCAAGAACTTTCAGAGATATATAGCAAGTTATCCGACGACCTCCCTCTTAGCCTAGGTCTGCCGCCCTTGCCTTACGCGAATTTCGCTCGGTGGGAGATGTCCCAAGACCATAAACAGCATCAAGCTGCTAGTTCGCTTTATTGGAAAGATAAACTTTTCTGTGCTCCTCAGTATCTTGAGCTACCGACGATTTGTCAACGTCCTCCCACAAGGTCCGGAGAAGGTGCCGTTTATCCTTTTGCGATGGCAAAGGATGAACTTAGTTCTTTGCATACGTTTTGCCAATCTCAGAATGTGACTTTGTTTATGACATTGCTTGCTGTGTTTAGTATAGTTTTGTCACGTTATTGCAATCAAAGAGACTTGCTAGTGGGAGTCCCAGTGGCTGTGCGCAATCACAGTGCTCTGAATAAAGTCATCGGTTGTTTTGTTAACACTGTAGTGTATCGAATTGTTATTGAAGACGGCATGACATTTGTAGACTTGTTGGAGCAGGTAAAGAAGTCTGCCGCAGAATCTTTTGTGCATCAGCATGTGCCATTTGCGGATGTGGTAGAGGCAGTTTGCAACCAAAGAAGCTTAGCGTACAAACCTTTGGTACAAGTTGAGTTTAATTATCAAAAATCCATGCTTACAGATCTAGTTCTGCCGGGTGTTGAGGTCGAGAGCCTTCAGCGAAATATTAGGACGGTACAGAATGATCTGTCTCTATCGATTTTTGAAAAGCCTGATGAGATTGCGGGCCGTTTCGAATTCAATACCGACATTTATGATGTCTCTTTAATGGAGCGGTTGGCGAATAGTTTTAACCTAGTGCTTAACCAAGTGATGGAGAATCCTTTTAGTAACATTAAGGATATCGATGTCCTTGATGCGCAAGATCGTCATCAATTGCTTGTTGAGTGGAATGACACACAGAGAGATTAC
>TARA_R100001143_G_scaffold54182_1_pt1 | contig 16576 bp, 14 predicted proteins | sample TARA_R100001143 | Tara Oceans TARA_R100001143 (sample SAMEA2621300) | marine metagenome | biome: marine biome (ENVO:00000447); feature: mesopelagic zone (ENVO:00000213); material: "saline water (ENVO:00002010), including plankton (ENVO:xxxxxxxx)" | depth 800 m | reverse complement strand
GCCCGAGTCATCTGCTTTATTCAGTTACGCTACCCCGGATTCGCAATTTCATGAAAAGAATAGAAAATATCACGACTGCGGTATGTCTGATCGTACTTTTATGGCTATGTGCTGCCGTCAACCCTGCGTCAGCACAGGAGGCGGGGATGGCAACACCCACCCGGCTCGCGCTCTTCCTCGACTGTAACTTCTGCGATGAGACGTTCATACGTCAGGAGATGCCTTATCTGGATCACGTCCGAGACCGTGAAGTCGCCGATGTTCACGTTCTAGTCACCCAGGAAAGCACAGGATCAGGTGGAGTGGCACGGACCATCGATGTAATCGGCCTGGGCATCTTCAACGGGCTGGATTTCTCGATCGTCTTCAATTCGCCTGCCGACGCCACTGAGGCCGAAGAGCGGGACGGATTTCTCCGAATCCTCGAAGCCACGCTCGTGCCGTACCTGATGCAGACTTCCATAGGAGACAGATTGCGTGTGGATATCGCGCCGTCCGAAGTATCCACCACAGGGCAGACCCTGACAACGGAAGACCCCTGGAACCATTGGACGATCGAAGTCTATGCCGATGGTAGCGCCGACTTCGAGTCCCAGCGGCGCTCTTACGACACCCGATACGGGGTGTATGTCAGCCGTGTGACTGAGGATTGGAAGCTTCAATTCCGGCCCTTCTTTAACTACAACTACGATCGATTTGAACGTGAGGAAAGAACGATCACGAGCACGGCCCGACGCGACGGATTCACCAGCTATGTCGTACGGAGCATCTCGCCGCACTGGTCAGCCGGTGCATACGGAGATATTCTTACCTCGACGTTCTCTAACGTGGACTGGCGCTACCGTTTCATGGGCGCAGTGGAGTGGAACCTCTACCCTTACCGCGAAGCGAATCGGCGACAGCTGACGGTTGCATATCGCCTGGGCGCCTCGCACATTACCTATCGAGACACTACAATCTATAACGAAATCGAACAAGTGCTTCCACAGCATCTACTCAACGCAGGGTACAAAGTCGTCCAGCCATGGGGAGGGATCGCAATAGGCATTAATGCCTCGCAGTACCTGCACGACCTGTCTCGGAACAGTCTTCAGTTTGATACGGAGTTCGAAATTCGTATTACAAGAGGGCTTTCCGTCGAGATTGGTGGCTTCCTTGAACTCATCCGCGATCAGATCAACCTCCCAAAGGGTAACACAGACCTGGAAGATGTGCTCCTGCGGCGCAGACAGCTCGAAACCAACTACGAGGCGGGCATCAGCTTCGGATTCCGCTACCGCTTCGGCTCGCTTCTTAACAATGTCGTAAACCCGCGCTTTGGAGGTATCGGCAACCGGGACCGATTCTGACCCGCGAACTTTGAAGCGGTCGTAGCTTCGGTTACCTGTGTTGCTTGTTTAAACTATTTAGCCTTCATTTTCAATGACTTAGCCGCGCCGCTTATTTGGCAAACCGGAACTTAAAATTTCGAACATTCATGAAATGCTCAGTTTAAATTGCTGCCAGTGCTGAAAGATTTATTGCAAAAACGGACGGAGAGCGACTTTCTCACTTCTTATTTTTTACTTCTAAGCATCATCTCCTGAATAACCGTATCAAACGGAATTTCCTTTTCAACGAGAAGGACAAGGAGGTGATAAATCAGGTCTGCGGATTCACCTACTATTTCCGCCTGTTTTTTATTTTTGGATGCTATAATTGTTTCTACAGCCTCCTCCCCGAGTTTTTGAGCGATCTTATCGATGCCTTTTTTGAATAATTTGGTAGAATATGATCCTTTAGGTTTTTCCACCCGCCTGCTGATTAATAGTCTTTCGAGGTCATATAAAAATTCGATTTCTTCCTTCGCCATTATTTAAAGTATTGATTCGTTAATTGTTCGGACACTTATCCCCTGTAGTGCCATCTCTTTTTTCAGTTCAGAGATTTCGATCTCCCTGAAGTGAAAGATACTAGCCGCCAACACAGCGTCAGCATTTCCTTTAAGTACAGCCTCACAACAGTGCTGAACCGTACCGGCTCCGCCGCTTGCGATTACCGGTATAGTAACTGTTTGATTGACTAATTTCAGTAAATCTATATCAAAACCTGATTTTGTGCCATCCCGATCCATACTGGTCAACAGGATCTCTCCGGCCCCTAATAATTCCACTTTCTTCATCCATTCGATGGCATCTATGCCGGTAGCTTCAGATCCGCCTTTTACAAAAATTTCCCAGGAGCCACCAACTTGTTTGGCATCCACTGCTGCGACGATTGCCTGCGAACCAAATGCCGATGAAGCTTCCGTCAGAAGGCCGGGATTTTTTACAATTGAGCTGTTAAGGGAAACTTTATCTGCACCCGCTTTCAATATTTCTTCGATTTCATCCACGGTACGAATTCCTCCTCCCACTGTAAAGGGTATATTAATCTCTTTTGCGATATCCCTCACCAGATTTACCAATGTTTTTCGTTTTTCTTTCGTCGCGGTAATATCCAGAAACACCAATTCATCGGCTCCCTCATTCGTGTAGCGGCGAGCCAGTTCGATTGGATCCCCTGCATCACGCAGCCCGATAAAGTTAACTCCTTTAACGGTTCTGCCGTTCTTAATGTCGAGACAAGGTATGATTCTTTTAGTCAGCATAATTTATGAACCAAAAGATAAAAAATTTTTAGGTACTGTCTGCTTTTCAAGTGTACTACATATAAGAAGGTTTCATAAAATTCGTTTAATGATAGGAAGCCGTTTAAAAACAGGTATTGAATTCGTTGATATTTTAAACTGACAAGCTGAATATGAACAAAAAAGAGAATATTGTCATGACACGCGGAATACAAATCAGCACCTTGCTGTTTGCAGGGATCCTGTTTTTTCAATCTTGTGGAGATCAGATTGTTGGCGTTGATAACCCCAAAGGTGAATTGCCCCGCGAATTAACGGCCACAGAGAAGATGGTTATTGAAGCGGATCAATCGTTTAGTTATGAACTTTTTCGAAATACAGTCGATTTTGATGATGAGGAAAACATCATGATCTCACCTTTAAGCGTTTCGATGGCGCTCTCTATGACTTTAAACGGTGCGGAGGGTGAAACGTTTGAGGCGATGCGAGAGACACTTAAAATGAGTGGAATGAATCTCGATGAGGTCAATGATGGCTATCGAACACTCATAAAACTATTGGTTGATCTGGATCCGGATGTCAAACTGAAAGTGGCCAATTCGATCTGGCATGATGATGATTTGCAGGTTAAACAAGATTTTCTCAATCGGGTAGAAGATGCTTTTGATGCATCCGTTGAAGATCTGGACTTTCAAGATCCCGCTTCCGTGAATAGAATCAACGAATGGGTAAATACAAATACAGAGGGATTAATCGAAAAAATTATTGATGAAATTCCGGATGAAATGGTCATGTATCTGATCAATGCGATCTATTTTAAGGGAAATTGGTTATATCAGTTTGACGAAGATGATACTCGAATTGCAGACTTTTACCTTGAATCCGGCGAGACAAAACAGGTGGATATGATGACACAAAGGGATCGTTTTGCAACCTATTTCTCTGAACAGGTGCATATGATTGAACTTCCTTATGGGGATAGTCTCTTTTCCATGACCGTATTGATGCCCTCAGATGAGAATCAACCCTTGGATCAATTTATCTCCGAAGCTGTGACTGCAGAAAACCTGCATAATTGGAGATCAAATTTAAGGACACCGTTTCAGGACATTCCGGTTCATTTGCCCAAATTCGAGATGGAGTATGAAATCGAATACAACGAAATCCTGAAAGCGATGGGCATGGAGATCGCTTTTGATGAGTGGGAAGCAGATTTTAGCGGTATTGCCGATACGTCACCTCAAAATCTCTTTATCAGTGAGGTTAAACATAAGACCTTTATCTCTGTAGATGAGAAGGGTACGGAAGCTGCAGCGGTTACGAGCGTGGGGGTTGGAGTCACATCCATGCCTCAACCGATGATTGTGAATCGTCCGTTCGTTTTTATCATTCATGAGCGCGAGAGCGGAACGAATCTGTTTATGGGGAAAGTGAAAGATCCTTGAGAGTGAGAAGTGAAAAGTGAGAAGTGAAAAGTGAGAAGTGAGAAGTGAAAAGTGAAAAGTGAAATGTGAGAAGTGAAATGTGAGACTGGAGACGGGAGAAGTCTCACTTCTCACTCAATTGCGCCATTTCACTCAATTGAATATTTCCTTCGTAATATGCTTTCCCAACAACAACCCCGTAGAGATCTTGATTTTTTAAGTCTGTTAGATCTTTGAGGGATGAAACACCTCCCGATGCAATCCAGTTCAGGTTTGGGAAACTCTGTTGCAAAAGCTGATACATTTCAATATTTGGGCCATTCAACATACCATCGCGTGCGATATCGGTGCTGAGTACGGTACGCAGTCCGGCATTAATCATCGGCTGCAGGAACAACTCAATCGGGGCATCTGAGGTTTCAAGCCACCCGCCATATGCCATTTTCCCATCCTTCAGATCCAATCCTAAAATCATTTTATCCGGATAGGCTTTAATCGCTTTCAGCCACTCTTCACTGTTTTTGACAGCCATGGATGAACAGATCACGCCACTAATCCCATTTTCAATTAGCAATTCAATATCCTCCCTTTTCCGAACCCCGCCCCCCGTCTGTACAGAGAGCCCCAACTCATCAATCATCGCCCGTATGATCGGTAAATTTTCAAATTGTCCACTTTTGGCCCCATTCAGATCCACTACATGAATGTGTGAAAACCCTGCATTTTTAAAATTACGTGCCTCATCAAGAGGATCATGGTTATAGATCGTCTTTTTTGAATAATCTCCTTTCTGAAGGCGGACCGCCTGTCCATCCAGAAGATCAATTGCAGGTATTATCTTCATTCTTTAAAACCGAATTAAATTATCGGGCTACCGTAAAAAGCCCGTTTGAAAGAGTCTAAAAGTACGATGTGAATAGAATAATAACCAATTTAACCGAGCTATTTTAAAAACAAGAGATTTAAACGTGAGCTGATTCCAGGTCAAAGAAAAAGGGAGTATAAAGTCGTACTCTAACACCTCCCAGCCCCCTCCCGAGGTATCGGGACAGGTATCATTTTTTTTTGGGGGGGGGTAATTCATTTACAAAAAAGAAGAAAGTTGAATCTATTGAATTGACTCAAGCCTTACTGTTTACCATATCCAGAAAATTTTGAAGCAGCAGTGATCCAACCTGACCCGATTTTTCGGGGTGAAACTGAACCCCCATGAAATTGTCTTTAGCAACCACCGCAGCAAAATCTTTAATGTAGAGACAGGATGCCAATGTATACTCATTTGTTGGCGCATAATAACCATGCACATAGTATAAAAACTGTTTATTCCCGATCCCATTGATCAGAGGGTGCTCTTTTTTGGAATCAAACTGATTCCACCCCATGTGGGGTACTTTCGCCTGCGTGGAATCAAATTTTTTGAGTCTGCCGGGAATGATTCCAAGAGTTTTGCAATCCCCCTCTTCAGAGGTTTCAAATAACAATTGCATACCGAGACAGATTCCAAGAACCGGTTTTTTTGTTGATTTAAGCCACACGTCCAGATCTTTGGCCCTTAAGTCATCCATCGCAGCGGCGGCATGACCTACACCCGGGAAAATAATGGCCGTTGCTTTTTCCAGTTCGTCAGGATCATCAGAAATAAAATAAGCTGCTCCAAGCCGTTCTAATGCATTAGATACAGAGGCTAAATTTCCGGCTTTGTACTTTACAATTCCAATCACAGTTTAAATCAATCCTTTTGTCGATGGGAGTATTCCCTTTATACGTTCATTTCGGCTTACAGCAAAACGAAGTGCCTTTGCAAATCCCTTAAAAATGGATTCTATGACATGATGTTCATTTTTGCCGTCAGCTTTAACATGCAAGGTTGCTTTGGCGTTCATTGCCAGCGTATAAAAAAAATGTTCCAGCATCTCTGTAGGGAAATCGCCAACATATTCTCTGTTTAAATTTACGTCCCAGCGCAGATAGGGTCGATCGGAAAGATCAATCGCAACAGTCGCCTGCGCCTCATCCATAGGCAGTACAAAACCGTAACGCTGGATTCCCGCTTTATTTTCAGAAATTGCAGCCCGAATTGCACTGCCCAATGCGATCGCGCAATCTTCAATTGTGTGATGTTCATCCACTTCCAGATCCCCTTTGCAGGTCAATTCCAGATCAATCAACCCGTGCCGGGCAATCTGATCCAGCATATGATCGAAAAATACGACTCCGGTATCGATACTGCTTTCACCGGTTCCATCCAGATTCAGCGATAAAGATATCTGAGTCTCTTTGGTGTCTCTCTTCAGTGTCGTTTTTCGGTCAGGGAAAAGTATTTTCCGACATAACTGATCCCAACTTTTTGCTGTAGAAAAAGGGGACTCATCTTTTTTGAAGGTTAAATTTCCATCTTCAAATAGGATCACCCCATCTTCCAGGCCTTCTGCTATTTCTTGGGATGTAATGGCTTCATTCCGGAGGAGTGACTTTTGAGTTTCGGAGAGATCTTTTATGGGGATATTGAGATCAACTCCTGACTCCAGAAGTAATTTCATTCCATAAAGCGCCCTTGGCTGGAGTAAATTCTCAGTTTCACAGGTCAGAGCTGATTGTTCAATCCTTATTTTCATGATAGAATCTCCTTTAAGGTTTTGAGGAATCGAATATTTTCATCCGGCATCCCGATCGTCACTCTCAGACAATCTTCACAATGGGGTTCATTGCCTCTGTATCGGATGATGACGCCTTTTTCTGCAAGTTTCTGATAGACTTCTTTTGCATTTTTAATTTTAAAAAGCAGGAAATTTGCATCGGAAGGATACACTTTTTCAACAGCGTCTGCGTACGAAAGCTGCTCGGCTATATAGTCTCGCTCATCAATAATTTTTTCAATATTTAATTCCATAACCGGCATCTGATCAAAGGCTTTTAGTGCCATGTCTGCCGTAAGTTTATTGATATTGTACGGTGCTTTTACTTTCAGCATCACCTCTATAATTTCCGGGTTTGAGATGGCGATGCCCAATCGGATACCGGCTAAACCGAACGATTTAGAAAATGTTTGAAGGACGACCAAATTTGGATATTGCTGGACCAGGTCAGCCATCGATTCCTGTCCGCTGAAATCGATATATGCTTCATCAAGCACCACAATGCCGGGAAATTTTGAAATCAGTTTAAGCAGATCCGTTTTCTTTAAATTATTAGCTGTGGGATTATTGGGTGAACATAAAAAAAGGATTTTTGTCTTTGAATCCGACGCTTTCAGGATTTCATCCACCTGCAGGTGAAAATTTGGTGTGAGAAGTACTTCTTTGACCTTCACATTGTTGATATTTGCCGCAACCTTGTACATGCCATAAGTAGGCGGGGTGGTGAGGATGGAGTCATCGCCGGGTTCACAAAACATGCGAATGATCAGATCGATCGGTTCATCACTTCCAACGCCGAGAAAAATATTTTCAAAATCGACTCCTCGCCAGGATGCAATTTTTTTTCTTAAGGCATCCTGGGTAGGTGATGGATATCTATGCAGGTCCAGCTGATTTCGAATGGGTGCCCCAAGGCTATTCTCATTGGCATCCAGCAGCAATCCCTCATTATAATCATCCCGAGCACTGCGATAGGGAACCAGATTTCTGATATTTTCTCTTAAAAGTGATTTAATATTCATTGTTATGAGATTTTCACTCGCCATTTAGTTTTTTCAGCCGGATAGCTACCGCATTGCGATGAGCTTCCAGTCCTTCCAGTTTGGCAAGGGTTTCTACGGCCGGGCCTAAGCTCTGGAGGCCTTTTTGAGTCACTTTTTGCATGGTAATAAATTTCTGAAAACTTTGAAGTGAGACGCCGCTATACATTTTTGCATACCCGTACGTAGGTAGTGTATGATTTGTCCCGGAAGCATAATCCCCCATACTCTCCGGTGTCCATGGGCCTATAAAAACAGATCCGGCATTGATGACATTCAGCGAAAGGTCATCGGCATCTTTTGTATTGATGATGAGATGTTCCGGTGCATACAGATTGGAAAATTCCATTGCATCCGCTGAATTGTCCACAATCAGAATGAAACTTTTAGAGAGGGCCTCGTCAGCAAAATCCTTTCTTGGGAGCTCTTCCAGTTGTTGATTCAGAATTTTGACCAGATTTTCTGTGTCAAAATCCGGTGTTGCAACCAGTATAGCCTGACTATCAGATCCATGTTCCGCCTGTGAGAGCAGATCTGCTGCAACAAATTCGGGGTCTGCGCTCCCATCAGCGATCACCAGCACTTCTGAGGGTCCGGCCGGCATATCGATGGAGACCATCGCTTCACTGTTTTGCAGGATCATTTTTGCTGCAGTAACATATTGATTTCCCGGGCCAAAAATTTTATCAACTTTCGGGATCGATTCTGTTCCGTAAGCCATTCCTGCAATGGCCTGAGCCCCACCGGCTTTTACAACGGATTTAGCGCCAATCTGTTGTGCAACATAGACGATAGAGTCGGGTACCGTCCCGTTTTTGGTGGGAGGTGTAGCGAGGACAATGGTATCACAGCCGGCAAGCATGGCCGGAACTCCAAGCATCATTGCCGTGGAGGGGAGAGGAGCGGTGCCTCCCGGAACATAGAGGCCTACTCTCTGCACAGGTTTTGCAATCCGGCTGCAGAATATTCCCGTTTCTGTTTCGACAATCAGTGTTTCACTCGCTTGATTTTTGTGGAAAAGGGTGATGTTCTTAAGAGCTCTGTCGATTGCTGCTTTAATTTCCGCTTCTAAAGATATCTCCACAGAATTCGGATCAAGAGTGACATCTACCGTATCTATCCCATCAAATTGTTTCGTATAGGTTCGAATGGCTTGGTCACCCTGTTTTTTAACTTCATCAAGAATAGGCTGAACCGTATCAGCAATCGTGCTGAAATCAATTTTAGGCCTTAAAAGGAGTTTTTCAATCTCCTCACTCGATAATGTATTGTAACGATATGTTTTCATGAGGTATGAATCGTGAGTCGTGAAAATTCGGGCAATATCTGTTTATGCAATCATGCTTTCAATCGGAAGCATTACAATTCCGGTTGCTCCGGCTGCTTTCAGCTGTTCCATGACATCCCAAAAGGTAGAAAGAGGAACAACAGCGTGAATGGCGACCATTCCATTATCAGCCAGTGGCATTACGGTTGGGCTCTTCAGCGAGGGTAAAATCTCTTTAATTTTTGATACCGCTTCTTGGGGTGCGTTCATCAGGATATACTTGCTTTTTGCTGCTTTTTGATAGCCTTCAATGCGTTGTAAAATTCTCTCAATCAGATTTTCTTTACCGGGAGAGAGCGGTTTGTTGGTTTTTACAAGCTGTGTTTCAGAGTCAAAGATATTGATCACCTCTTCGAGTCCGTTCGCTTTGAGTGTTCCGCCTGTAGAGACCAGGTCACAAATGGCATCTGCAATCTCCAGACGGGGCGCTATTTCCACAGACCCGGAAAGAGTGACGATGTCTACATTAATATTTTTGGAATCAAAATAGCGCTTGGTGATTCCCGGATAGCTGGTGGCAATTCTTTTGCCGGCAAAATCAGCGGCTGATTTGAGTTTATCCTCTTTCGGAGCCGCCAGGGAAAGCCGGCATACCCCATAATTGAGTCCGCGGATAATAGTGACATCCGCTTCATCTTCGGCTACTACATTGGCACCCACAAAACCCAAGTCACAAACCCCATCTTCTACATACTCAGGAATATCATCATCCCGAATCAAAAGGAGTTCAACATCAAAATTCAAGCATTTAACCAGCAAACTCCGTTTATAGTCGTCAAATTTCAGCCCGATCCCCTCAAGCAGTGTGAGCGTTTTATCGGTTAATCTGCCGCTTTTCTGGACAGCAATACGTAATGAAGTGGTAGAGTCTAAAGTTCTCATAGAATAATTAATTTAAGGAATAAAATTTGGAAAGTGGGAGTTTAAAAATTGTGCGATGAAGAGGGATATTAATGCACAAGATGCCCGTGAACACGATGATGGTGTCCGATTGTATGATAGATATGGAGTCGATTTTTTGTCACTGAGTTAAACTATGGAATTCGTAAATATGAAACCAATATAATTTTGACCCGGTTCCGGATCATCCGGAAAAGTTGAGAAAAAAAGAAAGCCCCGGTTCTATCAAAACCGGGGCTTCAGTGTTTTAGGGGTAAAATGGGTAGTTTATTTTGTAGCTGAATGGTTATACTTTCACTGATGAAAGATTGTTCCTTAATCTCAACGAAAAAAAGAAAAAAGCCTTGTATGAAAACAATTGCGCAGATTACATACATCCCTCTCTACACAGATCACCCAAAAGAGATCGTTCAGGATCTTATTGAATTTGTTGCACAACATGATGTGGAAGTGGATGTAAATTATCTATCCACCAGTGTCAAGGGCGAGACAGATGTTGTATTTGACCTGATCCGTGAAATTTATGAAGAAATGACTTTGGAAGATGAGAAATTCAGGCTTCACGTTGAACTTTTGAGTCCGGTTGATGAAGAGTGAATCCCTCAATCATATCTGGCGGGAAGGGTCTCCCACTCCCGAATTTCCATTCGGACCTCCTCCCCATCACTATTTGTGACAACGAGCTGATTGGGTTGACTTACTGTTTCTGAAGCTTCATGGAATAGTGCGGATTCAAGGATGATGCGTGCTTCGACCTTAAATATATTCTCAGCTGTGGGTGTGATTATTGGGGGGAATGATTTTCGTTCATTAAATATTACATATTCCGGAGTCATGGTAAAATCACTGTCAGGAAAATAAATCGTGACGTCCGTGCCTCTTTCAGTAAAATTAGAGTCTGAATCAGGATTCGCAAACCAATGTTGTACAATCACATTGAAGGGTTGTTCAGTATTGGAATCTCCGGATGGCTCTGTAGTTTTGCAACTAACCAAGACAGTTGTAAGAAGGATGGTAAAAATAATTTTAAGTTTCATCTGTTATAAGTTAAAATATTCATCAAAAATCACTTTTCTAACGAAAAGAGCTGACAATACATATAATCTAATTTAATGGTAATGAAAAAGTTTCACCTGTTCATATATCTCTTTGCCGGACTCATCCTCTTTCAGGGGTGCGATCCGGGGACTTCAGCCAATGACAGCGGTGAAATTACAGCTTCGGAAGAGAGACAGTTTATATGGAATGGGCTCAATTTCTGGTACTACTGGCAGAAGAGTGTTCCGGAATTGGCTGATGAGAGAAAAGAGGATATTCCTTCGTTTAATCAGTTATTGAAAGGGCCGAGTAGTGATGAAGAGCTTTTTGACAGACTGATTTTAGATGAAGATAAGAATTCATGGTTTATTGAAAATTATGAAGAGCACGAAGCGGCACAGTTGGGTACTTCGAAGTCATTTGGATTTCGTTTTGGCTTGATAGAAGAAAGAGGTGTTACCGGGCTGGGAACCGGAAATGTTTTTGGATATGTCCAATATATCATGCCGGATTCACCGGCAGATGCAGCCGGCCTCAAAAGAGGAGATGTATTTCGAGGAATTAATGGCGAAAATATTACCCTTAACAATTATGAGAATTTGTTAGACAATGATACCTATAATTTAAGTATGGCTACTGTACGCAGAACAGAAAATTGGTATCAAATCGATGACTTAGATGAAACGGTTCTGGTGCAATCAGAAATCATCAATGAAAACCCAATTCATACCTCCGAAATGTACTACTTTGGAGCAAAAACAGTCGGATATCTTCTCTACAACTCATTTCGATTCAACTACCATGAGGAGCTAAATGAACGATTTGCTGAGTTCAAGGAGAACAATGTCGATGAACTGGTTTTGGACCTCCGATACAATGGTGGGGGCGCGTTAATAACCAGCGCGCTTTTGGCGAGTATGATCTCCGGTGTTGATGCAAATTCAACATTTGCGGAGTTAAGATATAACGACAAAAGATCCTCAGTTGCACCAGAACCATTTACTTTTTATGAAAAAGTACCGATCTATGATCAATCAGGATCATTTTTGAATGCCGATTCCGATGTAAATTCATTGGGGCTATCCAGAGTCTATATATTAGCCAGTGGGAGAACCGCCTCTGCAAGTGAAACACTAATCAATGGACTCAGGCCGTATGGTGTCGAAGTAATTGTAATTGGTACGGAGACCTTTGGGAAAGATGAAGGGTCTATTACTGTATACGATGTGCCAAGTGCGATGTATTCACCCAGTAACAGTCAGGATAGATCTAAGATAAACCCAAATCATAAGCTGGCTATGCAGCCGATTGTCTTCAAGATTTTTAATGCAGACGGTGAAGATTATCCGGACGGATTTCCCCCATCGCCCGGAACCACTGTTCAGCATGAGATTAACTATCTCGAAGGGGGGCTGCCCCCATTGGGCCACCCGGAAGAGCAACTATTTAAAACGGCACTCGGTAAAATAAACGGATCATTTTTTGCAAAAGATATAGCCGATGATGGAGTAGATCTATCGATGCATTTTATGGACAGTTCAGAATTAATTCCTTTCCATGATGATGTCTATCTGTTGCCGTCCGATTTGGATCGGATTTCAATAGACAAAAAGTAATCATTTCTCTGAACTGTGATTTTGGGTGGTAATTAGCCGATGTGATGTTGTAAAAAGTGAGATAATCATTCAGATGTATTTTTTCTGCCTATCAGATGTGATCATAACATTACTATGCAATGACCGTTTCTAGTTCGTATATTTAAAGCTTCTGTAATTTTAGTTTTTCCATCCATAAACACACATGAAGAAGATTCGAAATTTTTGCATTATTGCTCACATTGATCACGGCAAATCCACACTCGCCGACCGGTTATTGGAGCGAACCGGGACTATTAGTGAGAGAGAGATGCAAGAGCAGGTATTGGATGATATGGATCTGGAGAGAGAGCGTGGCATCACTATAAAGAGTCATGCCATCCGGATGGATTACAAGAGGCCGAATGGGGAAGTCTATACATTTAACCTGATCGATACTCCGGGACATGTTGATTTTGCCTATGAAGTTTCCAGGGCACTGAAGGCTTGTGAGGGTGCACTTCTTATTGTAGATGCTGCACAGGGTATTGAAGCTCAAACGATATCGAATCTCTACCAGGCGATAGAACAGGATCTGGAAATTATCCCGGTGATGAATAAAATTGACCTGCCGGGAGCGGATCCCGAAGGTGTTGGGCAGCAAATTATCGACTTGATTGGGTGTTCATTTGAAGATATTCTTCAGGTATCCGGTAAAACCGGCGCCGGTGTAAATGAGCTTCTGGAAGAGATCATCGAGAAAATTCCGCCGCCGAAACAAGAGGTAGATAAACCATTAAAGGCACTTATCTTTGACTCCATTTTCAATACCTATCGCGGATCTATCGCATATGTGAGAGTGATCGAAGGCAGTTTGAAGAAAGGGGATCCAATCTATTTCATGGCCACTAAAAAAGAGTATTTTGCAGAAGAGATTGGGTATTTGAAATTAAAAAAAGAACCGACTGACGTCCTTGAAGCCGGTGAAGTAGGGTATGTAATCGGGAGTGTTAAATCTCTTCAGGATGCCAAGGTCGGTGATACAATCACTCATCAAAAAAGGAGAGCAGATAAGGCCATTGAGGGATATAAAGATGTAAAACCAATGGTATTTAGCGGAATTTTTCCGACTCAGACGGAAGATTTTGAAGATTTGCGATCGGCCCTTGAAAAATTACAGTTGAATGATGCTTCTCTGACATATCAGCCGGAGACATCAAAAGCATTGGGTTTTGGATTCCGTGCCGGATTTTTGGGGATGTTGCATATGGAAATTATTCAGGAAAGGCTCGACCGTGAGTTTAATATCGATATCATCACTACAGTCCCGAATGTGCGGTATGAACTGGATACGGAAGAAGGAAAACGCATCAAGGTGGATAATCCAAGTGAGATGCCGGATGCAGGGAAAGTGGATAAAGTATGGGAGCCATACATCAAAGCGAGTATTCTGACCCCGGCCGATTATATAGGCCCGATTATGGCGCTCTGCCAGGAGAGGAGGGGAGTCTATGTAAATCAACACTTTATGCAGAATAATCGTGTTGAGATCACCTATGAATTACCGATGGCAGAGGTAGTATTTGATTTTTATGATCGCTTAAAAAGCGGAACTCGCGGATATGCATCTCTTGATTATGAACTTCTTGAATACCGAGTTGGTGATTTGGTACGTTTAGATATCATGCTTAACGGAGAACCGGTAGATGCGCTCTCCAGTATTACACATCGCGATAAGGCTTATTACCAGGGCCGTAAAGTATGTGCGAAATTAAAGGAACTTATCCCGCGACAGCAGTTTGAAGTAGCAGTACAGGCAGCGATCGGTTCCAGGGTAATTGCACGCGACACTGTAAGGGCATTGAGAAAAGATGTGACAGCAAAATGTTATGGTGGCGACATAACCCGTAAAAGGAAATTGATCGAAAAGCAGAAAGAAGGTAAAAAAAGAATGAAACAGGTAGGTACGGTTGAAATCCCACAAGAAGCTTTTCTGGCTGTTCTGTCTATGGATGAAGAAACAAAATAACCCCCAATATTATGTTCATATTACGCAGGCTTTTATTTGTAACTATTTTTAGTATCGTTTGGATAACGGCAAATGCTCAATTTGCAGAACCGGAAATTCGCAAAGTTGAATTTTCTGAAAGGGCTGCATTTGAAGCACGATTCAGCTCAATCAATTGGACCGGACAAGGGCTCTACAATCCGACAACAATTGATAGAATCCCAACGATTGAGATCCGATCCCGGCTCCAGGCGGTATATGGAGAACCGACTCAAACCATTAAAGATTTAATCAACAACAATTTCAGGCCGGGCAAAGCGATTCAATTCGAATACTGGTTTATTATTGACGGAGAGATGCCTCTAATGGTCCTGGATTTGGATGGCCCTTTTGAAAATGGTTTGGTCTATGTGGGCGCAAGTCGATATATTGACCTGATGCCACAGGTTAAACGAACTCTGAACCGACAGTTAATGGGTGATGAAGGATCTCCGGCCGAATATAGTGATTATTATTTTTCACCTGAAAGAGATCAGTGGTATCTTGTTCAGTTTGTAGACGGCGAATTCAAAAATGAGATGATTGACAGACCATCCTTTAGATAACTCAAATAACATCGGTATTGAAGAAGAAAAATAGCTCCAAAAAAGAAACGGTCGTATCCAAAAGACGAGCGCGGCAGATAGCAGAAAATGACACAGCAAAACATTGGGCAAAAGAATGGCTTGATGCATTGGTTTGGGCTTTTATCGCTGCCATCATATTGCGTACTTTTTTCTTCGGTGCCTATCGAATTCCAACCCCAAGTATGGAAAAAACTCTGTTAACAGGGGATTTTCTGATTGTCACCAAACTTGCATACGGCCCGCGGACACCGATGACGCTTTCGGTGCCTTTTACAGATATTTATACTCCAGGTGTGGATATCCCCTGGTTCAGGATTCCGGGTTATTCTGAAATTAAACGAAACGACATTGTCGTATTTAATTATCCGATTGACGTGGCACCGATATCTGTTAAAACAAATTATATCAAAAGGGCTGTCGGAATACCGGGAGATCGGATAGAAATTATTGATAAATTGCTTTATGTAAATGGCGAGGATGCCAATCAATTTGAGACATTGATGTACAATCATCGGGTAGAATCCAGAGATCGAATCCGGCTCAGCCCTGCAAAAGTAAATGATGCCGGTGCGGCAATTTTACAAAGTAACAATAATACATACATCATGAATATGACAGCCGACGTTGCTGAGCAGATGAGTGATTGGCCTGAAATTGTAAGTGTTGAGAAATTTGTGTTGCCGGAAGATTATGAAACGTTTAACAGAAGAGGCTTTAACTTCTCAAGAGGATTTACCAACCACGATAATATGGTTGAATTTACAGTCCCATATAGCGGCATGGAGGTCGAACTATCGTCTGATAACTGGCATATTTATCAGGATATCCTGGAAAGATATGAGAGAAACAGCGTGCAACGGGTAGGGGATACTTTCATAATCAATGGCGAGGAGACTAATCAATACACAATTCAGAAAGATTATTATTTCATGATGGGTGATAATCGCGATGACAGTGAGGATAGCCGCTATTGGGGTTTTGTCCCGGACGACCATGTAATTGGCAAAGCCGGTATCATCTATTTCTCCTGGGATGGAGAACGATTTTTACCACGATTTGAGAGATTGTTTAATTTGATCCACTAAAAGTGAAAAGTGAAAAGTGAAAAGTGAGAAGTGAAAAGTGAGAAGTGAGAAGTGAGAAGTGAGAAGTGAGAAGTGAGAAGTGAAAAGGGCTCATTATTGTATTATCCTCATTCCCACTCGTTATCCCATTCCAACTCGTCATCCTGAATTTATTTCAGGATCTCCTTGAAGGCGTTTCTCTTGAAAGTAACTTACACTTCTCTGGAGACTTCAGCCCTTGAGATCCTGACCTTCGTGTCTGTTGCACAACGTTTTTTAGTTAAGGTAATATATGAATAATTCAGTCCTCTGAACATCGCCTCTTTTTATA
>TARA_R100001143_G_scaffold63603_1_pt1 | contig 16764 bp, 15 predicted proteins | sample TARA_R100001143 | Tara Oceans TARA_R100001143 (sample SAMEA2621300) | marine metagenome | biome: marine biome (ENVO:00000447); feature: mesopelagic zone (ENVO:00000213); material: "saline water (ENVO:00002010), including plankton (ENVO:xxxxxxxx)" | depth 800 m | reverse complement strand
ATCCGGTGTCTCTATAAATCATAAGATCTCTGAGAAAATGTTCCAAAGAGTTACAGAGTGCGATTTGATTTTCACGACTTAGTGAGCTATTCCAATGTTGTATAATTGCAAGAATTTCCGGGACATCCTGAATGTAGGAATAGCGAAGAAAATCGATCAATTCCAATCTGTTTTTTTGAAGTGATTCCGGATCAAAAAATCTTGAAAGGGAGTAGTTCCCTCCGGATAATCTGGCTAAAAAATGAGCTATTTTTTCATCATGCTGATCATATTTAATGAGTCCGGAAGCCACTTCTTCATTTGAAAGAGTTTGAAGCCGGATCTGTTGACATCGAGATGTAATCGTGGGTAGTAATTGATCCGTTTTTGAAGCTGTAAGAATAAATAGAATATTCTCGGAAGGCTCTTCAAGAAGCTTGAGGAATGCGTTTGCAGACTCTTTTTTCATCGTATCGATACCTGTGATCACAATAACCGTTCGATCGCCCTCATTGGGTTTGTAGACGGTTCTGGGGCGAATCTCTTCGTGATAGTAGGCAATCGAGTAAAATGCCAGCAGATTTTTTGATGATTCAGTTTCAGTTAGAACAGGCCTCATCGTAAAGTCCACTATTTCATATGGATCTTCTGAAAGTAATTTTAGGCGGGCTAAAAGCTCATCATGGCCTACTTTTGAAGGAAGTGGAATGAAGACATGAATATCCGGATGGGTATACCAACTCGACTTTTTTGATCGGGCAGATCCTTTTAGATCTGTGTAGTTATCGATTCCATTGATGATTTCAGCTAATGCGAGTGCAAAAGCTGTTTTTCCTGATCCTTCGGGGCCGGTGATCAGATAGGAGTGGCTCAATCTGCCGGATTGGAGTATTTTTTCAATATGTGAAATGGCCTTTTCCTGTCCGACCAACCTCCGGTTTCCAAACGATATGTCCAGGTTATTCAGATCCATCACTCTTCCCATATAAAGTCAAAAAGTATAATACCGGTTGTAATAGTCACGCCGCAAAAACCAATCAGTGCAAAAAGATCATTAAGTGCTGAGCCATCAGGGCCTTCAATTAAGGCAAACTTAGTTGTTCGTGTTAAAATCAGCAGCAATGGAACCAAAAGTGGAATACAAAGAACTGAAAACAGGGCTCCTTTTCGATCGGCTTGAGAAATCATGGCAGAGGTTAATGTAGTTACAGCAGCCAATCCCGCTGACCCAAAAAGGAGTGAACAGATTAAATAAAATGGACTGATGATTGGCAGATCCATCATTAAAATGTAGAAAAAGAAGGTAAAAATGTGCAGGAGTAATAGAAACAGAAAATTAAAAATTAATTTACCAATGAAAACATCGGTTGCTCCTGAATGAAGTTGTAGTAATGCCCATGTTTTTTTGTCTGCTTCCTGCAGAAAAGATCTCATCATTCCGGACATCGCAGCAAACAGGATGATAATCCAGATCAATCCACTTTTCGGTGTTGGGTCCAGTTGATTAGCGCGCAGTGTAAAAAGGACTAACAGTAGAGAAGCTCCTGTAAATGCTAAAAGGGTATTCAATGCATATTTCGTACGGAGTTCCTGGAGGACTTCTTTCTTTAATATTGCAAGTGCAGGTTTATACATACTGAAATCTATCAAAATTGCGAACATTTAAGGTACAAAAAAGGGGGCAATATTTGATGTGAAATTACAGCAAAACCGTGAAAACTATTCATATACATAAAATTAATAGGATTTCTAACGGTATAAAACATTGGTTGATATAAGTATTTTTGTGAATGGTTCGTTACCTTTGGTACGGAACCTTTTTTAAGAGCGTATTGGTTGAAAACTAAACTGTGACAATTTTTTTATGAATATCTATTCACTGCTTGAACTCTCCACAATTCTTGTAAATCCGAACATTTCCGGAAAAGAGAAACTTTTAAATCAGATGATTGACACTTTAAAAAATAGTGTTACTGAAACTCAACTGGAGGATATTCGAACGGCGGTATTTGAAAGAGAAAAAATAATGTCGACCGGAGTTGGAAAGAATCTTGCAATACCACACGGAAAAGTGTCATCGATAGATGAACATTTGGCCAGTTTTGCATTATTAAAGGATCCGATCGATTTTGATTCTATTGATGGGAATCCTGTAAAAATGGCCTTTTTACTTATTGGGCCTGAAAAAAAGAATAGTGCGCATATCAAATTATTGAGCCGAATTTCCAGGTTGATGAATAACAGTTCTTTCAGAGATTCGCTTTCAGAATGTAAAACGGAACAGGATATTTATGATATGTTTGAATTGGAGGAGAAGCGGTATTTCGGTAACTAAAACCGGAGACATGAAAACGAACCGAACTTTTTTACTCCCTTTATTTTTACTTACACTTTATATCTCATTCCCCGGCACAAACTACGCACAACTGTCAGGGCCGATCGAAACAATTATCGAAACCAGTAGAGCTTCAAATGCATTTTGGGCTATTCAAGTAATGGATAGTCAGGGTAATTTTATTGAAGAGTTGAATGGGGATAAGTTAGTACGGCCTGCATCCAATCTAAAACTACTGACGAGTGGGGCACTATTAGACCGATTGGGGCCGGATTTCTATTTTGAAACAACTCTCTACGGGAGGGGGGAGCAGGTAGATAGTGTGTGGGTTGGCGATCTGGTAATCGAAGGAGTAGGAGATCCCAGTATCGATGGAAATTTTTATAATGATAATCCGCTTTTTGTATTTGAAAAGTGGGTTCATACTTTAATTTCGAATGGTATCACACGAATTGATGGCGATGTATTTGGGTTTGATGGCCTGTTCGATGATGTTCCTTATCCGAGAGGGTGGGAGTGGGATGATCTGAGTTACTATTATGCACCGGAAATCAGTGCACTATCATTTAATTCAAATGTGGTGAACCTGGAAGTAACTGCTGAGGGCCCGGTCGGATCCATTCCTGAAATTGTATGGTCTCCGTTCAATACGCCTTATGTTGAGTTTATTAATGAGCAGATTATAACACCCCCCGGAACCCGTTACGAAGAGTCATACCGAAGGATATTGGGTTCTAATACGATTGTATTAAGAAGCACACTCCCACAGGGATATTATGAGACAGAGCCGTTATCCGTTTCAAATCCACCGCACTACTTTTTGGATACATTTGTTAGATATTTGGAGTTGAGAGGGATTGAAGTGATGGGGTCCGTATTTATTAATAATGATTATTATCAATGGACGAATGAGAATTTAGTGCCTATTGATATACACAGATCTGAACCTCTTTACCGGTTAATTGAGCGGTTAAATCAAGAGAGTGATAATTTCTATACTGAGATGCTCATCAAAAAACTGGGGCATCTGGAATATAATGTACAAGGCACAACAGAGCTGGGGTTAGAGGTACTAAAACAGTATATGCATGAAATGCAGTTTGACACTACTGAAGTTCAACTCAGAGACGGTTCCGGATTGTCAAATGCAACGCTTGTGAATATATCCGATTTTAACAGGTATTTATACTTAATAAAGAAGTATGACTTTTTCCCATATCTTTACAATTCAATGGCTGTTGCCGGTGAGAGTGGAACCCTGGAGCATCGGTTTAGAAATTCTCCATTGAGGGGAAATTTTATGGCCAAGACCGGTTTTGTTTCTGGAGTAAGGGCGCTATCCGGTTATTTAACGACTTTATCAGGTGAAGATTTGACCATAACCCTTATTACAAATAACTATTCGGTGCGGACTTCTCATATTGATTTTATTCATCAGCAGATCCTTGAATATCTTTATAATAATTATTGATGAATATGGCCAAATCTAAAGGAACCATCTTAATAACAGACGATGAAAAGAGTATCCGGAATACTCTTAGAGAGATTCTTGAATTCGAGAGATATGACATCCTGGAAGCTGAAAATGGTGAAAAAGCATTAGAGACAATAAAAAAGGAGCATATTGATTTAGTTATTCTTGATATTAAAATGCAGGGAATGGATGGCATTGAGGTATTGGAAAAGATTAAGAAAATTGCACCGGAATTGCCTGTTATTATGATATCGGGTCATGGAACCATCAAAATTGCTGTAGAAGCTACGAAATTAGGGGCGTACGACTTCCTTGAAAAACCTCCTGACCTAAATCGCTTGCTGATTAGTATCAGAAATGGCCTGGACAGCAGTGAATTAATCAAGGAAAATAAACAGATTAGATCTGAACTATACGGAAGTACTGAAATTATTGGAAAAAGCCCTGCAATTGAGAGTATTAAAAAATTGATCTCAAAAGTTGCATCCAGCAATAGCAGAGTATTGATTACCGGTGAAAATGGAACAGGAAAAGAGCTTGTGGCAAGAGCTATTCATGATCAAAGTGAACGATCATCAAAGAAATTTGTAGATGTAAACTGTGCTGCAATCCCGGCCGATTTGTTGGAGAGTGAATTATTTGGCCATGAAAAAGGAGCTTTTACCGGGGCCTCTGCTCAACGAATCGGAAAATTTGAGCAGGCAGATGGAGGAACTCTCTTTTTAGATGAGATCGGTGATATGTCGGCCGACTCACAGGCAAAGGTCTTAAGGGCACTGCAGGAAAATCGAATTGTGAGGGTAGGTGGAAATGAGCGGATTGACATTGATGTGAGGATTTTAGCGGCAACAAATAAGGATCTCCAGGATGAAATTCAAGCGGGCAGTTTTCGGGAAGATCTTTTTCACAGATTAAATGTAATCCCTATTCAATTACCGCCACTTCGTGACCGGCGTGAGGATATCACACTGTTAGCTAAGTGGTATCTGGATAAGCTGTCGGAAAAAGAGATCATATTTTCGGGCAAATCTTTTACAGAGGATGCATTGGAAGAGATGAAAAAGATGGAATGGCCCGGTAATATCCGAGAACTTCAAAATATTGTTGAAAGAGTTGCATTATTGTCTACAGATGAGAAGATAACAGCGTCAGATATAGAACGGTTAACCATATCAAAAGGTAAGAATAAAAATCAATTGGGCTTGACAATAGATAACACGGAATCATTTCATGACTATAAAGAAGAGGCAGAAAAACTGTTTTTATTAAAAAAACTGGAAAAGTATGATTGGAATATATCTTCAACGGCAGATGCGATCGGAATACAGAGAAGCCACATTTATACAAAGATGAAGAAATATGGTATTGAAAGATAAATTAGATTTTTGAATGTGGAATAGGGGGCATGGAGTTAGTAAATTGATTTCAAAGAGTTAATTCGGATAAAAAATAAATTACAGTGTCTGCAAAAATAATAGATGGAAAGAAGGTTTCAGAAATTACAATGGATCTCATTCGTGATGACGTCGAAAGATGGGTTGGAGCCGGTAACAGACGACCCTTTCTCAAAGTAGTGCAAGTCGGTACAGATCCGGCCTCAACAACCTATATTGGTGCTAAAACCAGAGCGTGTAAGAGAGTTGGAATAGAGACCGATACAACCCATTTATCGGATACAGTTTCCGCTAAAGAATTAAAAGCCACTATTCGGTCATTCAATAATGATGATTCGATTGATGGGATATTAGTTCAACTTCCACTTCCACTCCATTTATCTTCTCATGATGTGATTGAAAGTATTGATCATAAAAAAGATGTAGATGGGTTTCATCCGATGAATGTAGGCAGATTAACGGTTGATCAGCCAACGTTTAAATCGTGTACACCGGCCGGAATTTTTGAACTATTTCGTTATTACAGTATCCCGGTTAAAAGTAAACACGCCGTTGTAGTCGGTGCCAGCAATATTGTAGGTTCCCCAATGGCAACGATGTTATCACGCGAAAATTCAGAGGGTAAAGCGACGACTACTATCTGTCATAAGTACACAAAAGATCTGACTCAACATACCATAGGGGCGGATATTCTTGTGGTAGCAGCCGGCCAGCCCAATCTGATCAAGGCTGAAATGGTTAAAGAAGGTGCGGTCATCATCGATGTCGGAATCAATCGTATTGCAGATGAAACCACCGAAAAAGGGTACAAATTAGTTGGAGATTGTGATTTTAATGGACTTAAGAATAAAGCCAGCTGGATAACACCGGTGCCGGGAGGCGTAGGCCCCATGACCGTGGCCATGTTGATGAAAAACACACTTTTAGCAGCAAAAAAGTCAATATATCCGGAAGAGTAAACAGATGTCCGGGTTTTCGGATTATCAACTGATAAAAACATCGATCAAATTAATTAGATAAAAATGAAACAGTTATTATTTATACTTTTTGGACTCATTCTCATTATGACAGCATGTAAAAACCCCAGCCGGACAGCAGATAATCCATTTTATTCTCCAAGTACACTTCCGTTTGAAGCGCCGGATTTTGATGCAATTGAAATCGATCACTTTAGGAATGCATTTCTGGACGGGATGGAATATCAGCTGGAAGAGATTGCGGAGATCACTTCCAATTCAGAAGATCCTGATTTTGAAAATACGATTATTACAATGGAGAGGTCTGGGGAACTTTTAAACCGAACACGCAGTGTTTTTTCCAACCTGACTTCTGCCCATACCAATGAACAAATTCAACAGTTACAATCTGAATTCGCACCACAATTTGCGGCACATTCTGATAATATTTGGTTGAACCGTGATCTTTTTGACCGGGTAGTGACTCTCTATGAGAGAAAAGATGAACTCAACCTGGATGATGCATCGGTAAAATTGATTGAAGATACTCATCGGAATTTTGTCAGGGCGGGAGCGATGCTTACAGATGAGGAACAGGTAAGGATGAGGGAAATTAATGAGAGAATATCTACATTAACGACTCAGTTTCAGGAAAATCTATTGGCATTGACCCGAGAACGTGCAGTTGTAATTGAGGATGTAAACCGATTGGATGGATTAAGTGCAGATCGAATAGCTGCTGCAAAAGAAGCCGCAGAATCGAGGGGACATGAAGGAATGTATCTTCTAAATATTACCAATACAACACGGGTGCCTATTTTGTCGAGTTTAAATGATCGCCAACTTCGAAAAGAGGTTTGGGAAGCATCCGCTTATCGGGGTGTGGGTGAGGATGGAGGTATCGATAACAGGCCGATTGCGCTTGAATTGGCAGGGCTTAGGGCTGAACGAGCTGAGCTTCTGGGTTATGAAAACTATGCAAATTTTGCGCTTGAACCTCAAACGGCTCAATCTCCGGATAATGTATTATCTATGCTGAGTGATTTAATCCCGGCTGTGATTTCAAATGCGGAAGGGGAGGCGGAGCTTATTACCCAGATGATGCGAGATGATGGTATCGAAGATGAACTTCAGGCGTGGGACTGGGAATATTATGCTGAAAAAGTTCGGAAAGCAGAATATGATATCGACGAATCTGAAGTTCGACCCTATTTTGAGTTGAACAGAGTTTTAGAAGACGGCGTATTCTATGCAATGAATCGTCTCTATGGCATTACATTTGAAGAGAGGTTTGATCTGCCACTGTATCATCCGGAAGTGCGAACATTTAATGTTTATGATCATGACGGGTCTCAATTAGGGCTTTTTTATGCAGATTATTTCAGCCGTGATTCTAAAAGAGGCGGAGCCTGGATGAATTCATTTGTTTCACAGTCTCATCTGCTTGGGAAAAAACCGGTTATTGTAAATGTATTGAATATCCCGCCACCCGCAGAAGGTGAGCCGGCGTTGATCAGTTTTAGTAATGTTACAACTATGTTTCATGAGATGGGTCATGCAGTCCATGGCCTGTTCTCAGATGTAGAATATCCTTCTCATTCAGGGACATCAGTGCCCCGAGATTTTGTAGAATTTCCATCAACATTTGAAGAGGATTGGGCGATTCATCCGGACGTGTTACAGAATTATGCCATTCATTATGAGACTGGAGAACAGATACCGCAGGATCTTCTGGATCGCGTGATAGCAGCCAGAGATTTTAATCAAGGATTTGACACATATGAATATTTAGGTGCTACGATCGTTGACATGGAGTGGCATTTATTGTCGAGCAGTGAAATTCCTTCTGATGTCGAAAATTTTGAGTCTGAATCGTTAATGAAACACAATCTGGACTGGCATGTAATACCGCCGAGATATAAATCAGCCTACTTTTCACATATTTTCTCCGGTGGTTACTCAGCTAATTATTATGCTTACATATGGAGTGAAATATTAGCTGCTGATGCCTTTGCATTCATGAAAGAAGCCGGTGGTTTAACGCGTGAAAATGGGGATCGTTATCGTGCAAATATCCTTTCCAGGGGCGGAAGTGAAGACGCCATGACCTTATACAGACAGTATCGCGGCGGAGAACCTGATGTGAAACATCTGGTGGCCAGACGTGGGTTGAGTGTTGAATAAGCACTCATGTGTTAATCAATTTTCAAGTAATATTGAATCCATTTTAACTTCGAATGATATGAAGAAGCTTATAGTACTACTTTGCCTGGGACTTTTGGTTGCCTGTGAAAAAGATGATGAAGCTATTCGAGCGCAGCAGGAGAGGATGGTAGCTGAGCAACCCATTACAAATCCGTTCTTTGGTGAGGGGCCCATGGCTGATATTGAAGTCTCTGATGAGGAGTTGAGAGAATTTGTTTTGTTAAATATGGATTTTGGAAGAATTCAGGCAGAAGCGCGACAAAAGATCATAGATATTTTAAGAGAAGAAGAATTATCAACGGACAGTTATAATTCAATTTCACATGCGTTGAATATGAATTTTACACTTGATGAATATAATTTCAGTGAATCAGATCTTGAGAAATTTGACATTGCCAAAGAGAGGATTTCGGAAGTTGAAGAGGAAGTAGATGAAAAAATTGAATCTGAAATTGAGCAATCCAACTTCACGATGGATAGGTTTTTAGATCTCAATGTAGCAGCTAATCACAACATTGAGATTATGGAGAGAGCACGTGAGATGGCTTTAAAGTTAACTATAGATGATGGGCAAGATTAAATTCTTTAGAATCTATCTCATTCATTTGGTTTATGATTTGATCATCAAAAAATAATTTATCTGCATCTGTTATAAGTATGCGAACTCAAAGAGATGACTGTAAAGGCAGTCAATCAACGGGAGGCCTGACGTAAGTCAGGCCCTAATGTTTTGCAGTTACCCGTTAAAGAAAAAGAAGAGGATTGCTGCTAATACCAGGAAATTAATGATACTGATTGGTAGTAGTCGTGACCAGCCCAATTTCATTACCTGATTATACTTGAATCTGGGTATTGTCCACCGAACCCAAATAAATAAGAATACGAAGAAGGCTGTTTTACCGACAAATACGGAGACATCCAGGATTCCTTTCAAAAGGGGTGACAGTTCCGGCAACCAGTATCCTGCAAATGGCAGGTGATAACTTCCAAAGAAAAAGGTAACCATCAGCATCGAGTTGATCACTACGTGCATGTACTCAGCCAGAAAGAACATTCCAAACTTCATAGAGCTGTATTCAGTATGGAATCCACCTACCAATTCCTGCTCTGCTTCAACAAGGTCAAAAGGGGTTCTATTGCTTTCCGCAAAAGCGGCGATGATGAAGATGATTGCACCCACAGGATTTAGAAATACAAACCACCAATTTTCCTGGGCAACGGCAATATCGACGACACTCAGTGATCCGACAAAGATTACCACAGAGGCAACAGCCATGCCAAGTGGCAGTTCATAGCTTACCATCTGCGCAGCGGCTCTTAATCCCCCTAATAGTGAATATTTACTGTTAGAAGCCCAACCAGCTAAAGTCACACCATAGACACTTAGTGATGCAACAGCTAACAAGTATAGAACTCCGGCATTAATATCCGTTGCATAAAGGCCTTCGCCAAAAGGGATCACTGCAACGGTCATAAGGGCGGTAACAACAGGGATCATAGGGGCTACCGTATGGATAAATTTACTTCCTTCGGTAGGAGTTACATCTTCTTTCAAAAGTAATTTTAGTACATCAGCAATAGGCTGTAAAAGTCCAAAGGGCCCTACTCGATTAGGCCCAACTCTATTTTGAATAAATGCTGCAACCCTTCGTTCTGCATATACGGCAACAGCCGCTGAGTTTAGGAGCATAAACAGTGCTGTACCGAGTATAATAAATGATGTAACAGTAACTTCAGTCATCCCAGTGGGTTCGTTTTATCGTTTGGTTCTAATATTGTTTTGTGAATATAATCATATTCACCGATTCACTTTACCTTTGGTGATTCCGTTTTAGGGTTTAGTGATAGTTGAATTCCTGCATGCGCATCCATTGCTTCATAACTGACATTTTCAAAAGGTTTAAATTTGTCAGAGATTTCATTCATCATTGAGCGTCCATCTTCAAATGAGAGATCCAGGCCAGATGCATTTGCAGCTTCAGTGATAAAATTCCAAAGAGGAATGCAATCGATTTTGTTATCCTCAGTCACCCAATTGTCAAAATTAGTCCCGTATCGGTCGAGTCTGCCTTCTGACATTTCAAGATTGAGTCTGCGGTTTGAATATTTTGTCTCTTTAGCCGGTATTGTACGTTGTATTCTACCGTCTACATTCACATAAGATGCCGCATGTTCAGCTGCTGTTGTGATTGGAATAACCAAATCTGCAAATTTTGTTGTTTTTGAATGGTTTGTTGCAAATGAAACTAAATATTTTCCATCCAGATCTGAAGCAGAAAAGATCTCTCTGTCAATGAAATGATCATTAACGAGGACAATGAGTGATGCTTTTTTCACCCGGAACCCAAGATCCTTTTGATCCAGTTCTTTAAGGCCGAGCAAACGGCACCCGGTGGTGTTCGGCGCTAAATCATCTGTCAGTAAAAAGTCGTCACCTTTCCCGCTTTCAGTGTGTGAGGTGAATATGACTTCATTAATGCCCATCAGGTTTGCCAATTGTTGTAAAGCGTAATTTTCTTCAACAGATGCGTGTGGTGAGCCGATAAAGAGAATCTCTTTTTTATCTCTTGCTGCAATCTGTTCGTTGAACGTTGCAATACTGTTATTCCAAGAGGAGAGAATTTGTTCTCCATCGAGTTTTTGCAGTGGCCGGGAGATCCGGTTTTCATTAAATATTTTATAGGCTTCACGACCTTCATCCGGCATCCAATGATCATTTACTTCGCCATTATATCGCGGAGTGATACGCAGTACGAGGTTATCTCTTGTCCAGAGATCAATATTACAACCTTTCCCGTTTGTAATGTCGATACTGGGGGTTTGATTCATTTCCCAAACCCGTGCCCTGAACCTGAAATCTGCAGATGTAAGGGCTCCAACCGGACAAATATCAACCGTGTTTAATGAATAGGGATCCGTAAATTCCCGGCCCGGAGCGGTTGTGGGATAGTTTTTATCGCCCCTTGAGGTGATTGTCAGTTGATTTGTCTTGCTGATCTCCTCTGTAAAACGGGTACAACGTGTGCAGTTGATACAGCGTTCTGCATCCAATACAACTCTTGGGCCGAGAACGACTCTTTTCGGTTTGTGCACTTTTTTGACTTCAAACCGGCTGCCTTCGGGTCCGTACTTGTATGTTTGAATTTGAAGAGGGCATTCTCCGGCCTGGTCACAAATTGGGCAGTCGAGCGGATGGTTAATTAAAATCAGTTCCAGATTATCCTTTTGTGCCCGTCGTACAAGTGCGTCTGTTTCCTGAGTATGAACAATCATATCATCAGCTACATCGATATTGCAAGATGTCTGCAGTTTAGGGAACCATCGGATAACTTTTTCGCCATTGTCATCCAGTTCATATTCACCTGATTCGCGATCTTTCACAAACTGTCCGACTTTCACCATGCACTGTCTGCAGTTTGCAGGTGCGGTCATGGATGGGTGATAGCAGAAGAAAGGAACTTCTTTTCCAAGATCCTGGATAAACTGAAGAAGTTTGTGCTTTCCTTCAAATTCGTATGTTTGACCGTCAATAATTACCTGAGGCATCTTATACTGATTGTTGATTATTGATTAATTCATCATGCCAATGCATGAACCGATTTTTTACATCTGGCTTCAAATTCGTCGCGGAAGCGATTGATTGTAAAACGTACCGGCCATGCAGCTGCATCGGCAAGCGCACAAATAGTACGTCCTTCCATCTGAGTTGTCACGTCAAGAAGGAGATCCAAATCTCTTATTTCGCCTTCACCATTTTTTATTTTGAGAAGTACTTTTTCAAGCCAGCCGGTTCCTTCACGACAAGGAGTACACTGCCCGCAAGATTCGTGATGATAGAAGTGAGCAATTCTCCAGAGCATATCTACCATATCTGTATCCTCATCCATAACAACCATTCCGGCGGTACCCAGCATTGAGCCAACTGTTCGAAGCGAGTCGGCGTCCATCGTAATTCCATCCAATTGGTCGGCTCTCAAAACGGGAGTAGAGGATCCGCCCGGAATTACTGCTTTTAGTTTTTTGCCATTACGGATTCCGCCAGCCACATCGTTAATTAAGTCTAAAACCGGCACCCCTGATGGAAGTTCATAAACACCCGGTTTATTTACATGGCCAGAAATGCCATAAAGTATTGGCCCCGGATGTGTGGGGGCTCCGATATTCTTAAACCATTGAGCTCCCCGATTGATGACAGACGTTACATGAGCAAGTGTTTCAATGTTATTGATCGTTGTTGGACGGCCCCATAAACCTTTTTGAGCAGGGAATGGGGGTTTCACTCTTGGATAGCCGCGTTTTCCTTCCAGTGATTCAAGCATGGATGTCTCCTCTCCACAGATGTAAGCACCTGCTCCTGAATGCACGTAGAAATCTACGCTAAATGAACTTCCGAATATTTTCTTACCGATATATCCTTTTGCATAAGCATCTTCGATCGCTTTTTCCATCATTTTGATGTATGTGAGATACTCGCCTCGAATATATACATAGATCGTGGTGATCTCCATTGCGTAAGCAGCAATCAGTGCTCCTTCGATAAAAACATGGGGATTGTATTCAAAAATTTTACGGTCTTTAAAAGTCCCCGGTTCAGATTCATCACCATTACAGGCAAGGTATCGTGCACCACCGTCAGCAGGGGGCATGAATGACCATTTCAAGCCTGCATTAAAGCCGGCTCCACCTCTTCCACGGATGTTGGCCTCTTTTACTTCATTGATAACACTTTTTGGGTCCGCCCATTTTTTCTTGTCGGTAAGAATGCTTTTTAATGCTTGGTAGCCTCCATTTTTTTCGTATACATCGATCTTATGGAGATCTTTGATATCCGGAATCAAAACAGGCTCGTAATTTTTCCAATCTACAGTACTCATGATGACCTAATTATTCTTTCGAAGAGGCATTTCCATTTTTTCATAACCTGGTTCTTCACCTTTTTTGAGGGAATCTACAAGTTTGTCAATTTTCTCATGCGTCAGATTATTAACATATTTGTCGTTGGTAATTTGAAGCATTGGGGCATATCCACAAGCACCAAGGCATTCTACCTGATTCAACGTGAACAATCCATCATCGGAAGTTTCACCGGCTTTAATCTCCAGTTTTTCTTCGAGATAATGAAGCATATCATAACCGCCGCAAAGTTGGCAGCTTAAGCAGGTACAAACATCCAAAACATACTTTCCTTTTTTCTCTTTGTAATACTGAGTGTAAAAAGAAGCTACGCCATGAACATGAGCTTCCGGAAGTTCAAGGGTTGCAGCGACTAATTTCTGAACATCCGGATCTACATGGCCAAATCTTTTTTGGGCAATCCACAAAACCGGCAGTGTGGCCGGCTTCACTTCAGGATAACGTGATTTGATCTTTTCGATCTCTTTTAAGTCTTCTGTTGTAAATTCGTAGGTCATAGTCTTATTTATCTGCTTCTCCGAGTACGGGATCAGTACCTCCAATAATTACTACTGTATCCGCAACCATTTCACCGTCCAGTATATTTTCAAGAACCTGTAAGTTTGAAAATGACGGTGCTTTTATTTTCAACCTCCATGGGTGTCCTGTTCCATCACTTTGGATATAGTATCCGAGTTCACCTTTTGGTGATTCAACGGAATGGTAACATTCAGCGCCTTCGGGCGGACAAATACCGGTATCGGTCATCATGAAGTCATGAATCATCCCTTCCATTGAGTAATATACTTCATCTTTGGATGGATATGCTTGTTTCGCATTATCTGTCCGAATGGGTCCGTACGGTAATTTATTAAGGCACTGTTTGATGATGCGAATACTTTCATGCATCTCTTCCATACGGACGTAATATCTGGCCAGGTTATCTCCTTCCAGGCGTGTTGGCACTTCAAATTCTACTTCATTGTAACGGAGATAAGGAGATACTTTTCTGATGTCCAGGCCGAAACCGGATCCTCTTAGTAGGGGACCGGTAGCTCCGGAAGCGAGGGCATCCTCAGTTCTGAGAACACCAACCGCTTCATTCCTTTCAAAAAATATTCGGTTTCTATCCAGAAGTTTATGATAATCTTTAAGTTCTTTTGGGAATGTATCGACAAATTCCTTGATAGAACCCATTGCTTCATCGGTGAGGTCATTTGCGACTCCTCCGATTCTTGCGTGAGAGACGGTAAATCGATGCCCTGCAATGCGATCCATTACATCGTATATTTTTTCTCTTTCTTTAAATGTCCAGATAAAGAAAGAGATGGCCCCTGCGTCCATTACCATGGTTCCCAACCATAAAAGGTGAGAAGAGATTCGTGCAAGTTCACAACCGATCATACGGATATATTGAGCACGTTCCGGAACTTCAACACTTGCAATTTTTTCGACAGCGGTACATAAAGCTACGTTATTACTGTAAGGAGATAGATAGTCCATACGATCCGTGTATGGCATGAACTCCTGATAGGTTTTGTTCTCTGCAATTTTTTCAACGCCTCTGTGAAGGTATCCGATATCCAGCTTACACTTTTCTATCGTTTCACCATCCAGCTGAAGTACTAGCCGTAATACACCGTGTGTTGCCGGATGCTGCGGTCCCATGTTCAGAACCATTTTTGTAGTTAACGGATCTCCGTCATCCAGCTCTTCCAGAGTCGTATGTTTGTCTTCAAGACTTTGATAGAGGCTCTTTTGGTGCTCTTTGAAAAACGTTGAGTGTACTTTGTTTTGAATGTCTGTTAATTTCATAATAGACTCTTAATCACTATCCGGGGTTGTACTTGGCAATTCAATGGATCCCGGAATACCCAATAGTGGAAACTCCTTTCTAAGCGGATAATATTGAAAATCTTCGGGCATGAATATTCTTCTGAGATCGGGGTGATTTCTGAATTTTACACCAAACATATCATAAACTTCCCGTTCCGGCCAACCGGCTGACGGCCAAACAGAGGTTACACTTTCAACCTCAGGATTTTCCTCTTCACATCTCACTTTTATAAAGACCCTTGATTGATCTCTAAGGGAGAGAAGATTATAAACAACTTCAAATCGTTCATCGCTTGTGTAGCGATCTATTCCAAATACATCACTGAGATAAACATAATGAAGTTCATTTTTCAGATGTTTACTGATATCAATAATTGCATCGGCTTCAACCCGAATGAATGTGTCACCGGATGATTGATATACGTCGATGACCTTATCTCCAAATGTTTGAGTAAGGCTATCAACAGTTTTTTGTAAGGCTTCGGTTAGTTTTAAGCTCATAAATACTATGTGTCGAGCAGTACAGAGTGCTCAGTTTTAATCTTGTCCTGAATCTTCATAAGTGCGTGTATCACAGCATCGGGCCTGGGCGGGCATCCGGAGATATAGGCATCAACCGGAATAAAGTTGTCGACTCCTTGAACGACTCCGTAACAGCGATGCATTCCGCCGGTTGAGGCACAAGCTCCCATGGCGATGCACCATTTAGGATCCGGCATTTGGTCCCAAATTCGGCGAATAGCGTGAGACATTTTATATGTGCACCATCCGGCAACAATCATTACATCGGCTTGTCGGGGCGAGAATCTCATTACTTCAGATCCAAATCTGGCTGCATCATACCGAGGGCCGGCAAATGCCATCATTTCAATTGCGCAGCAAGCCAGTCCCATTGGCATTGGCCACGCGGCATTGGAGCGAGCCCAATTTACCAGTGTATCCATTTTTGTTGTTAAAAAACCTTGTCCTAATGCACTTTCTATGCCCATAGTTACTCTGTTATCGCTTCATATTTAACTTTTTTCATGTCCCAGTCGAGGGTCCCTTTTTTCAGGGTATAAACCAATCCGATGAACAATATCAAAATAAATACCACCATTGCCATAAACGTTCCGGTACCATGTTCCATAAACCGAACAGCCCAAGGATATAAAAATACCACTTCAAGGTCGAAGACAATAAATTCCATGGCTACCAGATAAAAAGCAATAGAATATCGATCCTTTGCTGCGCCAACAGGGTCCATCCCACTTTCATAGGGTGATAATTTAACTTTATTGGGTCTATATGGCCCTAAAACCCTCGAGAGGGTCATTAATACGAAAGCAAGAAATATTGCGACGCCCAATAAGACGAAAATGGGATAGTATAATTCAATCATAAATTTGAGTCGTTTTAAATACTCTTTAAATTACCGCCGACTATTCGGAATGTCAATGTTTATGAGTGCTAGAATATAGCAGTTATTGAGGGCAAAATAGAACAGTTTTTTAAAAAAGTTCTATTTTGTCCACAACAGAATCTGTTTCATAAGATTATGGTGATGATGAGGCTCTTGCAGAAGAGAAATTTATAGGAGTCAATCAGTGAGCCTAATGGGAAATCGATTTAAACAATCACAAAGCAGTGACGAGCCGGGTTAAATTACCACCCGATTCGTCCTCTTCTGGATTCGTTATCATCTCTGCCGCT
>TARA_R100001143_G_scaffold63588_1_pt1 | contig 17061 bp, 11 predicted proteins | sample TARA_R100001143 | Tara Oceans TARA_R100001143 (sample SAMEA2621300) | marine metagenome | biome: marine biome (ENVO:00000447); feature: mesopelagic zone (ENVO:00000213); material: "saline water (ENVO:00002010), including plankton (ENVO:xxxxxxxx)" | depth 800 m | reverse complement strand
GCTGATAGCTGATAGCTGATAGCTGATAGCTGATAGCTGAATTTAATCAACCCTCCCCACATTCGATACTATCTTTGCTGAATCCCCCGTATCTTAACCCACATTATTGAAATTCTTTTAACAGATCATGATTCAAAGCAGATAAATGGCTCAATCAAAATATACCACACATCTCGGGATGGTCGATATTCTTCCTGATGAAGTACGAAAATGGCAAGCGCTGGAAAATTTGATTCGCATAGAAGCAGAAAAATTTAATTTTGAAGAGATCCGTACGCCGATCATGGAACAGACAGAGCTGATTGTACGCGGGCTGGGTCAGCTCACCGATATAGTTTCAAAGGAGATATTTGCATTCAGCCGCGGTGAAGACAACTACGTACTGAGGCCTGAATTAACAGCACCGGTAGTTCGATCTTATGTGGAGAATCATCTGGATCAGCGTGGTGGTTCACAAAAGCTCTTTTATATCGGCCCCATGTTCCGGGCTGAAAGACCTCAGAAAGGCCGGCAAAGACAGTTCCACCAATTTGGAGTCGAAGTATTGGGCAGTGACGATGCCGTGGCCGATGTTGAAGTAATCTCATTCATGATACATATCTACCAAAAGCTGGGGATCACAAATACAACATTAAAACTCAATTCTGTAGGAGACCCGGAAAGCCGGGAAAAATATAAAGCCGTTTTAAAATCACATTTAAAACCGAACTTTGATAAGCTGAGTGAAATCTCCCAAAAACGGTTTGAAAAAAATCCTCTCAGAATTCTCGATTCCAAAGAAGAAGAAGATCGGCCCTTTATTGAAACGGCCCCACTCATTACCGAATATTTGAATGAGGAGTCGCGGACACACTATTCAAAAGTGAAAGAGTATCTCACAGATTTAGGAATTCAATTTGAAGAAGACCCATATCTGGTTCGGGGTATGGATTACTATACAAAAACAGCCTTCGAACTCATCAGTCCCGATTTGGGAGCACAAGATGCACTGGCCGGCGGCGGCCGATATGATCTTCTGGTTGAAGAGATCGGAGGTCAGCCCACTCCTGCAGTCGGTTTTGCAGCCGGCATGGAGCGATTAATAATCGCTTGTGAAGAATTGGGAATCCCACTGGGGACTGAGAAATCAGTCGATGTCTATATTGTCACCCTTGGAGATGCGGCCCGAAAATGGGGAGTTTCTAAATTACCGGAACTTCGAATGGCCGGCCTCTCCGCAACAATGGACTACATGGGCCGATCCATGAAAGCTCAGATGAAAGATGCCAATCGGGAAAATGCATCTTTTACCATCATTGTTGGCGATAATGAGTTGAATGAAGAGAAATTTACACTTCGGAATATGAAAGCAAGTGAAGAGAGTTCACTCCCATTTGATGAGATTTTAGCTAATCTTGAATACTTATACGTCGATTAGACTTCCCAAATTTCGCAAGCGCCTGAATTCACTATTCTTTGGTCATGAGTGGCCAGCCGGTATCCTGAAAGCACAGAAGTAGCGGCAATTAACCGATCGGCGGGATCACCATGAAACGTATCCGGTAGTTTTCGCTGAGCAATCACAACATCAATATCAGTAGGTAAAACTGTTACAATATCAGGGTGAGTTGCCGATTCAATCCAGGATTGAAAGTCAGGTGTTAAACTCACTCTTCCTTTTCTCTCCAGCATCTCCGTTTCCCAAACAGAAACCCATGAAATGGCCAAACTTTTTTGTGATGCAAACCTATCCAATGTTTTCCGCTCCGAGGTACTCAAATTTCCATCCCCTAAAAGCCACCAAAGCCAGATGTGAGTATCCAGAAGCACCATCAATCTTCAGGTTCATTTGCCTGTAATGCATGATTCCAATCCGGCCCTGTATAACCCTCAAAACCGGATTCCTCTGGCTGAAGTTTATGTGCAGATCCCGACCCATGAAGCTTCTTCCAGGGTGCATTCTGAACAGGCACTCCTATGGAAAGCTCTTTTTCAAGGGTGCGTTTGAAGAGCTCTTTTAGAGTAATACCCTCTTCAATCGCCTTTTTTTTAGCCTTTTTCATCAGTTTATCCGGCAAATCTATGGTTGTACGCATAAAAACATATTAGCATAAAAACATATTAATTCCAACTCCAATCGTCTTGAAATGATACATATTGCTTTGATATGCCGTTAATCCTTGGCTCTCATTTGGCTTTTTAACTCCTTGATATCGTTTTTCTCCCCAATTATAGAGAGTTCATCATGCTTATTGATAATGGTTTTACCATGTGGAAATATGATTTCAGTATCACGTTTGATTAACGTAATCAAGCTTTCTCCGGGCAATTGAAGATCCTTTACCTGTTTTCCAATGTACTGTGCTGACGTTGAATCCTCTTTGATTTTAATATTTATAAATCGCTCATCCCGAAGTAATATCTCTCTTAGTTCCGCTTCGTCGGTTGCATTCATCCATCGTTCCTGGAAATCCATACTGTCAATCATTTCAGCCAGATGGGCAAGTATACGTAAGTGTTGTCCTGATTGCTTTGTTGAGCTCAATAAAAATATCAAACAATAGAGTTGATTTTTATCCTCTTGTAAAGTGTCCAATTCCGTTTCAAATACTGCATCCTCCAACTGAACACCGGATTGTATGCGTACCAGCACGACCTCTGTATCAATATCCTCTTTTATTCTGATATGTTTAATTGCAGCTCCATTACCAACCGGTAAAATTCCCTCAAAACTCTGATCCAGGAATAAATTTATTAACTCTTGATCCGGAATTTGAACTTTTTGGGACATATCATCTACAAAAAGTTTAATAATATGCTCAAAACTTTCATCACCGGCCAAATCCAACACCTGTGCACGCCCAATTGCTTTTTCATACGGATCATCTTCTCTTAACCCTTTTTCTCTTAGGATTCCGCGCATCTCTCTCTCTAATCCTTCATACTGATATTCTCCAAGACGGGCTGAAACATGAAATATAGCCCCGGATCTTTTTACTTTTTTGGATGCAAAATAGTAGTAATAAGCAATGCATGATAAAATCATTCCAAGTGTAAAAAGTACAGATATGATACCCATAACAGTAATAAGCCAAATACTGACAATAATTCCGGCTATTTGCATCCATGGATATAATGGTGATTTAAAGCCGGGATCATACTCTTCTATCTTACTTTCCCTCATGATAATTACTGCCAAATTCAGCAGTCCAAATATCAGAAGCATAAATGCACTGGCCAGTTTAGCAATATCGGCAACATCCAATACAAGAATAAAAAACATCATCACACCGGAAGTCACCAGTATGGCAGTGGTCGGGGTATTGAATTTCCCGATTTTGGCAAGCGGCTGCCAAATTAATTTATCTCTGGCCATTGCAAGCGGATAACGGGCAGCTGACATAATTCCTGCATTCCCCGTTGAAGCAAACGCAGCTATAGCTGCTATAACTACTAACATGAGCCCTATTCCATATGGAATCCAATCCAGGAATACCTCTCCGGCTGTTGCCACAGGAGTCAGGTCTTCACGAAGTGCATTCGGGTCCAGAACTGCAACCATTACATACACCCCAAGTACATATACGATGGTGGCTGTTAACAAGGATAAAATCATCCCCAGCGGAATGTTTCTGTCCGGATTTTGTACTTCTTCCGATACACTCGCTACTTGCGTAAGCCCGGCATATGATACAAATACCAATCCTACAGTTGATATTAACCCCTCAAATCCAAAGGGCAGAAACGGACTAAATTGATTCTGATATGTCTCAAACAGCCCCAGTGAAAAGAGCTCTGCAAACCCGGCTATCACAAAGAAAATTAATATGGAGACAAGTATCACAACCAGAACTCCCTGCAGATTGGATGTTTTTTTGACTCCAAAAATATTCATCAGTGTAAAAAGAATCGTAAAACCGATCGCAATCGGCTTGATGGGAACATCCACAAATATAGCCAGGTATGCACCCATACCAATTAAAGCAAATGCACTTTTAAATATGAGTGCAAGCCAGGTACCTAACCCCCCAACGGTTCCTACCATCGGACCCAGACTTCTGTCCAGAAAATAGTACGGCCCCCCCGCCCTCGGCATCGCAGTGGATAACTCGGAAGCACTAAACATCGCAGGCAATACCATGATCCCGCCAATTAAATAGGCAAGTACAACTGCAGGGCCTGCATCAGCACTCGCTAAACCCGGCAAGAGAAAAAACCCGGAACTAAACATAGCCCCCGTACTGATTGCATACACATCAAAAAGCTTCAGTTCTTTATCAAGTCTTTTATGTTTTTTTTGTGTGGGCATAAATTTTTTTTTGATATACTCTTCCGTCAGATCCGGAACATCATCGAAACTGACAATGAATATAGTCTTTAAAAAGTTTCTTTCAGTTCATTTTACTTCACTAACAGGAATCAGTTTACAATAAGCAGCGAACCAGTTTCAAACAAAGATCACGCTTTTAATAAAATCTGATACACTTCTTTAGGATCTTTTGCAGAGTTAATCTTCTCAATATCTTCTGATCTGATCCATTTAAGTGCCTTTGTCAATCCTGTCAAATGATCTTCTACAGTCGTTGTTTTAGGACTCAAAAATATAAAGATAATAAATGCTTTGTCAGAAGTTCTTTCAACTTTAATTCCTTCCGGTACAATTCCAACAAAAAGGAGCTGTTCAGACACTTTAGAGGTGTGAGCATCATATACAAGCACTCCCGGCATTGCTTCGGGTGTATAATCTGCAGAGTTATCCAGTAATCGCCGGGTAATTCGGGAAATTGCTATTTTTTCAAATTCATCATCATCCTTGATTATTTTTGCTAAAACCGATTCAATATCGTCACCTTCCAAATTGATCTTGATATGGTCAACCGTTAATAACTTTTGATCTAATTCAGAGTGATTGACCCCCGCACCCATCTCATTTTTATTCGAATAGATCGTAATAAAACTAAGTTCGGGATACCTTTGGGCGATCACCCTCGGTAATCGGTCCAATCCCGGCCGCCAGGAAATAGAACCTTCACGCGCACTCACCAGAATAAACAGATCGTTCTCTTTCTGTTTTTCACTCTGCCATTTCGTTAAATCGTTCCACTGTTTCAACGTCTGACAATGATAGTCAAGATCAGGTTTTACAGAATTGATTTTATTCTTTAAAAATGATTCCCTGTCTTCTGTTGCCAATATGATCAGTTCACCGCCAATCTGCTCCGTCAACAGTTTCACAGATCTCATTAACGATTTAAAACCGGGCTCCAGAGCACTGTACGGTGGAATCGCAACAACAATGCGTTCAAAGGTATTCATCGGTTTCTCAATCTTACAGACCATTACCATCTCATCTGTCTCTTTTAATAGCTGATCCAGAATCGTTCCAAAAACGGCTCTTTTGGTTGAAACCCGGCCATTCCACCCAATAATGATGTTGGTTATTCTCATCTCACTCACCGCACGCGCTATCCCTTTTGAGATGTTCATATCTACTCTCGTTACGGGATTTACAGGCATATCTGCAGCCGCCGCATGAATAACGGCATGACTCAACATTTTTTCACCTCTTGCAACTTGTTCTTCTACATCCGATCCATCTCTGGCAACTGTAAGCGGGTTGATCGGTTGATCAAATTTTGAATCCCGGACCATAAAAGCGATATCCATTAAGGCATCCGACGTCTCAGGATTTGCCAGCGGAACCAATATTCGTTGTGGAGCGTCGGATGGTTCGTAAGGTTTTTTATCCTCCTGAATAGCAACTTCTCTCCCATATTTTTCGACTAACCATGGACCCACCAGGCAAGTAATTAAAATCATAATAACTACAGCATTGACGGCCGTCGTTTCAAAAAATCCCAACTCAAATCCAACCAGGGTTACCGCTAAAGTGGCAGCAGACTGTGGGGTTGTCAGGCCATAGATAACCCACCCTTCAGCATTTGAAAACTTGAATAGATATCGGACCGCTAATGAGGCAACCCCTTTCCCAAAAAATACTAATAAACTAAATATGATGGCCTTGACCCAGACATCTAAACTTCCTAAAACCTGAATATCGACTAGCATGCCAACAGAAATGAGAAAGAATGGGATAAAAAGTGCATTCCCCACGAACTGGATTCTGCTCATCAACGTACTGCTGGATGGCACTAAACGATTCATCAATAGCCCCGCCATAAAGGCTCCAATGATAGATGCTAACCCCGCCAATTCAGCGAAAAAAGCTGTCGTAAATAAAACGGCAACCATAAAAACATAGTCGATATTATTCTCATATCGAATATTTCTGAAAAACCATGCTCCTAATCTTGGTAAAATGATGAGTGCCGCAGCCACAAAAATGACAACCGATGTTCCAAAACCCACCCAATATCCTGTTCCAATATTCTCTCCGACAGACCCTGCCACAATCGCCAAAACTCCCAGGGATAGTGTATCCGTAACTAACGTTCCACCCATCGACATGGTTACACCTGTATTTTTTGTAATCCCCAAACGCTCTGCAATCGGATAGGCTAAGAGTGTATGTGAACCAACGATTGAGCCTAATAGCAGAGAAGTAGAAAGGGTGTAATCCAATAATTGAGTCCCTACATAGTACGCGGCTACCATTGGGACCAGAAAGGATATTGTACCAAAACCAATGCTTTTACCCCGTAATTTCTCAAATCGATTGAGATCGATGGAAAGTCCCGCCATAAACATCAAATAGAGCAACCCAACGGTGCCTAAAAGCTCTATGGTGAAATCTCGTTCTATCAATCCAAGCATTCCGGGCCCTACAATAGTGCCGGCCAGGATAAGCCCGACCAACCCGGGAATCTTCATTTTTTTGAAGAGAATGGGCGCAAGCAAGATGATCAGCATCACCAATGCAAAAATTAGAACAGGATCCTCAAAAGGAATTGGAAAATGAAATCTGTTACCCATCTGTTTTTAAACCCTAAACTTCTGTCTTTTTAAAATAGATTCTTTCAAACTACTATATTCTACTCAATGAATGAATCGTGTTTATTTCAAAATAATTCACTTTTTTTCTCGTCCTGATTGAATGTAATTTATTCCCCTTAAGGTTCAACCGGCAGTTATTGATAGGAAAATAATGAAAAGCAGTCGAAATACCGCCCTCTTTAAAATATATATCGATACCGGAGGTACATTCACGGACTGTCTGGCTATAACCCCGGAACTGCACATTCACAGAATAAAAGTATTGAGCAGCAGTGCGATTCGCAGCCAGGGGCATATCGGGAAGGATGGGAAAAGTATTCACACTGAGATTTCAAAAAAATATCCCGACGGTTTCTTTTCCGGTTATTCTCTTCACCTGCTGGATAGTGACCAAAAAACCTATTCGATCACACATTCAAGCCATAAAGATGGCATGTTAATTATCGGCCAAAAACTGAAAAATTTTTCAGATGAACCGGTGAATTTTGAAATTCAAAGCCCGGAGGAAGCTCCTGTTCTGGCGTCGAGGCTCATCACTTCTACCGCGCTGTCTCAAAATCTTCCTCCAATTCAAATGCGGCTCTCCACAACAAAAGGTACAAACGCACTGCTGGAAAGAACCGGCGGAAAAACTCTTTTTTTGATTACGGCAGGGTTCAAAGATCTGCTCCACATTCGAAATCAACAGAGGCCTGATCTGTTCAGCCTAAATATCAAAAAACCCATTCCTTACTACGACCGGATTATTGAGGTTTCTGAACGTTTGGACAGTTCCGGCTTGGTTTTGAAAAAAATAGATCTGAATGCTCTAAAGGAACGTATTGAACCCATTTTACCCGATTTTGATGCTGTTGCGGTATGTTTTATGCATAGCTATTTAAATCCCGATCACGAATTACAGGTTGGAGCCCTGTTAGAAGAGCTTGGTGTGAAGTATGTCAGTTGTTCATCCCAATTGAATCCAACCATAAAGATTGTCCCCAGATCCATTACCGCCGATCTCAATGCATATCTAACCGCACCTATGCAGAATTATCTGGATGAGATTACCCAAGCAATCGGGCCGGGCTCTTTGAAAATAATGAATAGTGCCGGTGCCCTGACAAAAGCTTCTCATTATAAACCTAAAGATGGACTTTTCAGTGGTCCGGCCGGGGGCGTGATCGGTGCCATGGCCATTGCGAAAAGGGTATCACCCGATCTGGGAAAAATTATCACTTTTGATATGGGGGGAACCAGTACGGATGTATCCAGAATTGATTCAGATATAGAATTTGTTTTTGAACATACCGTTGGCGAAGCAACCCTTCAGGCTCCGGCAATCGACATTGAAACCGTTGCGGCAGGCGGGGGATCAATCTGTGATTTTGACGGACAAAGCCTGACCGTAGGACCCGAAAGCGCCGGTGCCAACCCCGGTCCGGCTTGTTATGGAAATGGCGGACCCTTTACCATTACCGATGTCAACTTGCTAACCGGCCGTCTTCAAACCTCCAATTTACCGATCACTGTGAACCCGGAAGCTGCTGCCGCTGCCTTTAATCAATTGCTGATCAGAATCAATAAAAACCGAGATACAGCACTGTCTAAAGAGGTGATTCTCTATGGCTATTTGGATATTATCAACGAGAGAATGGCGCAAGTAATACGGCAAATTTCTATTCAAAAGGGTTTTGATCCGGCCGATTATACAATTGTAGCCTTTGGCGGTGCCGGTGCACAGCATGCACTTTCCGTTGCACAGAAACTCCATATCAAAAGTGTACTTGTTCCATCCGACGCCGGTTTATTAAGTGCATACGGCTTGCAACAGTCCCTTCAGGAAGAGATCTCACTTAAACAGATCCTCATGCCGATTGACGAGTGTATGGATGACCTGCCAAAATTATTCAAAGAACTGGATCAGAATTCTATAAGCTCACTTGAAAATCAAGGCATAAATCAAGAAGAAATTATGATCAAGCGACGAGTGGCCGCTCTGCGTTTTTTAGGCCAGGATCATACATTAGAGCTGGAATGGGACAGCGATATCAATCTTAAGAAATCATTTGAAGATGCCTACAATCAACAGTATGGGCATTGGATTGATGATCGAATCATTGAAGTTGAATCGATAAGGGTTATTGCATCAGAAAAAGTATCTGCAAACAATCCCTCTGTAGTGAATACAATTTCTAATTCTAATAACTCAAAAACCAAACCGCCTTCTACTGATCAGTTAACTGAGATACTCTATCACAATAAGTATCATCAAGCGCCGGTTTATGAAATTTCTGACTTAACTCCGTCAGTAGAAATTACGGGCCCGGCAATGATTCTTCACCCTCACAGTACTACGGTAATTGAAGAAGGATGGAGCGGCACCCTGTTGGGAGATGGAACGTGGAACTTAGAATACACTGCAGCTAAGTCGGGCTTATTGCATGACAAACCGAAATCTCCGCAATCTGAAGAGATTCAGCTTCAACTCTATATCAATCGGTTTAGCTCAATTGCAGATCAAATGGGTGAAATGCTACAACGAACCGCTCTGTCAGTGAATATCAAGGAGAGGCTCGACTACTCCTGTGCACTGCTCGATCCACAAGGTTACCTCGTGGTGAATGCCCCCCATATTCCAGTACATCTGGGGGCAATGGGAAGTTGTGTTCGGACGGTTTTGGAGGAATACCGAAAAAATCCGAATCGTTTTTATTCTTCGGCATTTAAAAATAAAAGCGATCATCTTTCAGAAGGGGATGTCATCATTACAAATCATCCTGCTTTTGGTGGGTCACATTTGCCGGATCTGAATGTAATCACTCCGGTATTCTATGAAAACACCCTGATTGGATTTGTCGCAAATCGTGCTCATCATGCCGAAATAGGTGGAAAAAGGCCCGGATCAATGCCTCCGGATGCTCAAAATCTTGCTGAAGAAGGGATCGTGATTCCACCTCTTTTTTTAGCTAAAGAAGGGAATTTTAGATGGGATGAAGTTAAAGAGATTTTTGAAAGCGGCCCTTGGCCTTCCAGATCAGTAAAGGAAAATTTAGCCGATCTTCGTGCAGCCGTTGCTGCAAATCATCGTGGAGTACAGGAACTAAAAAAACTGGCTGATATCTACGGGAAAGATGAGATTTCACTCTACATGAACCGGCTCAAAGAGTACGCTTCCCATCAAATGAGGCAAACGATCGGAAAAATTCCGGATGGGAAATATCAGGCTGAAGAAATATTGGATGATGGATTTAAATTAGCCGTTAAATGCACGGTCAAAAATCAATCCATGAAAATCGATTTTTCAGGATCATCAGAACAACATCCCGGAAATCTGAATGCAAATCCATCGATCGTGAACAGTGTCATTATCTACCTGCTTCGCCTCATGATTGATGAACCCTTGCCACTAAACGATGGGCTCCTCGAACCCATTGAGATCTGCTTGCCAAATGGAATGTTAAATCCTCATTTTTCAGAACTTCCGGAAGAGTGTCCGGCCGTGGTTGGCGGTAATGTAGAAACAAGTCAGCGACTCACGGATACATTGATTAAAGCATTTGGTTTAACCGGTTGCAGTTATGGCACAATGAATAACGTGCTTTTTGGCAACGGCCGGTTTGGTTATTATGAAACCATAGCCGGCGGAACCGGTGCCGGTGAGGGCTTCAATGGTGCCGATGCTGTTCATCAGCATATGACCAACACTCGTGCGACTGACCCGGAAATATTGGAACATAGATATCCGGTCCGGCTCGATCGTTACGAAATCAATAATAATTCGGGAGGTGCCGGAAAGTGGTCAGGAGGAAACGGCCTCACCAGGATATTAACTTTTCTTCAGCCTGTTTCCCTCTCTGTACTTACACAACATCGGGTGACAAAACCTTTTGGATTAAAGGGTGGCCTGCCCGGAAATTGTGGCGAACAGTGGATCGAACGAACCGACGGTTCCCGGGAAACGCTTCAATGGGTCGATGGCAAGGATCTAAACAGTGGGGATCGGTTTGTGATTGTCACGCCCGGCGGCGGTGGTTTTGGTGATGCTGATGCTGATGCTGATGCTGATGAGTGATTCTATTCAAATATTTCGGGTGTAAAACCGTGGCTTAATAATAAGAGCCAGTTTTCTCTTAAAAAATTTGTCGCTTCATTTATATCCGCAGCATTGCTGATGCCATAATAGATCCTGGGGGAAGATCTGACATAAAGTTCGCCTCTGTACGGCATATCCGGCTTGAATTCTTCCACAGGAGTATCATCAGGAACCAAAAAGTAATCACGTTCACCCATTGCTGAGGTAATTGTCCCGAGCCATTCCAAACCTGAACCATCATTTCGAACTGCAAATAATGGGCCTCCGCTAAATCCACGATTGATGGAAAGGTCCAATGTGATTTTTCGCACCGGGAGCTCACTCCTGCTGGCGATTCCGCGGGTTACCATTTGCACTCCCCTTGGGTACCCGGTCGCATATACAACATCCGTCCAATCCAGGCGATTGGGATTGCCTTTTGGAATGGATATCGGTTTTAAATCAGTCTCTGAAATATCTGACACCGTTTTCATCAATGCCAGATCCCGATTTTCATCTATTGCCAACAACTCAATATACTCCATCCCCAGATCCGTAAATACATATTGGTCTCTTGACTGAGCTATTGATACGGCTGCAACCCTCCGGTTTTCGGAATCAGATTGAATGCCGGAATAGTGATACAAAGTATCCGGCAATGAAACAACATGAGCGGCTGTTAACAACAGAGCCCTACGGTTATTTATAGCGATTACAACTGCAGTTCCTGCCGTTGAATGGGCACCGGCAGTTCGTTCGAATGCGATCTCATCCAAATAAATACCCGGGATCTCTGATTCAGTGGGCATCTGATTGCTGGGAAAAAGATAGGTTCTGTATATAGTACTGCTCTGTATTCTTCGCACAGACTCAAAACTCTCTTCGACCTGACTTCGAACACGAGGTGATAATGCCTGATTTTGATAATACCCCCTATCCAGCTCTGATAGAGTTCGATTTTCAGCCGTTGAGCAGCCTTTCATGATGGTCAGGCCAAACACGAGCAAACTCAATTTTAATATCCTGATCAAACCAATCTTATTCATTTTGATAAACTCCTGTAAAGTTTAATGATGGGTTCCAAACCAACACTAATATGAACATATTACAACTGAACGTTTTACAATTAAAAAAATTCCAATGAATAAATCATTTTAATTTACATTCTACCTGATTATACTAACTCGATGTCGTATAAATATCTTTTTTTCTCACTCTTATTCACTTTTTCGTTTCAGAATACTACTGCCCAGCTTGTGTCATGGAGTGATTTAATCGAGGTTGAAGGATTACAAGCCGATCACAGGATCTATTTTGGAGATGATTCACTGCAGTTTGGTGATTTATGGTTGCCTGATGGTGATATCAGCTCCACAATAATCCTCATCCATGGCGGTTGCTGGCTTAGCGCCTATCCGGGAGTGGAACTTATGAATCCAATGGCCGCCGAACTGCGCAAGCAGGGATTTGCAATCTGGAATATGGAATATCGCCGTATTGGTCATGATGGCGGTGGGTATCCCGGCACTTTTTTAGACATTGCCAATGGAGCGGATTATCTGAATGTGATCGCCGAAGAGTACCGGCTGGATCTCTCAAATATCATCGTTGCCGGACACTCAGCCGGTGGACACCTGGCAACCTGGCTTGCTTCTCGCAAAAATATTGACGAATCGAGCCCACTCTACACCCCCGAGGCCATTTCAGTTTCAGCTGCAATCTCATTGGCCGGCATTAATGATCTGGAAAGATACGCCCGTTATGGCTCTTCCTCTTGCGGTGCCAACACCATAGAAACATTAGTCGATCTCGAAAATAGAAGTGAAGGTGCCTATCTGGACACTTCCCCTCTCAGATTGCTACCCATTCAAGTACCTTTTGTTGAAGTAGTTGCTGCTTTCGATGCCCCTGTCCCACCGTTTTTCGGCTATCATTTTGTTGAAACAATGAAAAACAGCGGAGATGATGCATCATTGGTACTTCTTCCAAACGCCGGACATTTTGAAATGATCTCTCCATGGACGGATGAATGGAAAACCGTACTGGAACTGTTTAATTCTTTTTGACACGTCTTAACTAAACGATTTAGCGATTGATAAACACTATTCCATTAATGGCTGAATGACACTATCTTTAGCACACCGAATTGATGAATCAAAACGGTTTTAGCAGACAATATTCAATAAAATCCCTACTTATATTTAAGTATGTTCACGCCCGAACTCATAAAAAAACTGGATCAGATTCAAACTCCATTCTATTACTACGATCTGGATCTGTTGGATGATACATTGGCCGCAGTGAATCAACACGGCCTTTCGAAAGGATATCATATCCATTTTGCGATCAAAGCGAATTTTAATTACAAAATATTAAATCGAATCCTGGAAGCCGGACTGGGTATCGATTGTGTGAGCGGCCGTGAAATTGAACGTGCGATCGATGCCGGATTCAACCCGAATCAGATCGCTTTTGCAGGGGTGGGAAAAACGGACGAAGAACTTGAAATTGGCCTTCAACATAAAATCTATTCATTCAACTGTGAATCAATAGAAGAGCTGATTGTACTGAATGATCTTGCTTCATCAAACGGGCAGGTCGCTGATGTAGCCATACGGTTAAATCCGAATATTCAGGCAAATACACATAAATATATCACCACCGGACTCAATGAAAATAAATTTGGCATCACCATTGATAAACTGCCTGCCCTATTTGAACTGCTTCCTGAATTGTCTTCCATCAAATTAAAAGGAATTCACTTTCATATCGGTTCTCAAATCGAGGATTTAAATCCGTTTGAACAACTCTGTGATAAAGTGAATGAACTTCAAACCGTTTTTGAGGAGAAGGGACACCCTCTTGAACATATCAATATAGGCGGTGGATTTGGTATTGATTATTCAGACCCGGACACCCACTCCATTCCGGATTTTAAATCTTTTTTTGAATTGTTTGATAAAAAACTAAACGTCAGGAAAGGGCAGAAAGTCCATTTTGAGCTGGGCAGAAGCATTGTTGGGCAGTGTGGCAGCTTGATATCAAAGGTACTCTTCATCAAAGAAGGATACACTACAAATTTTGCGATTATTGATGCCGGCATGACAGAACTCATCCGACCTGCTCTTTATCAGGCCTCACATCGGGTTGATGTTTTGACCAGTAAAAAATCCCCTAAAATTTATGACGTTGTCGGGCCGATCTGTGAATCGTCGGATACGTTTCAGCGTGGCATTTCACTCCCTGCTATCGAAAGGGGCGATCTGGTAGCCATCCGAAGTGCAGGAGCCTATGGCGAAGTAATGAGCAGCGGATTTAATCTCAGAGATCGTGTTAAAGCTTATTATTCGGATGAATTGTAAGATTTTGGCTTCGATTAATTGAGATCCCGCCACTCTTTCAGTACTTACACCGAAAATTCATCTCTGAATCTTTATGTGGTAGGAGCCGTAACACTATTGTATATTCAATTACCATCGGATTCTATACTAACAAACCCCTAAGACCATGACAACTACTATAATACTACTCGTAATATTAGCGATACTCATCATTTGGCCTGTATCCATTTACAACAAACTGGTTGCTCTGCGAAACCGATTCAAAAACGGTTTTTCCCAGATTGATGTGCAATTGAAACGCAGATATGATCTGATCCCAAATCTGGTGGAAACAGCAAAAGGCTACATGAAACATGAGCGCGATACATTGGAAGCGGTGATCAATGCCCGTAATCAAGCGCAACAGGTTGAAAAAAGTGTGGCTGATGATCCGACAAATCCGGAAGCCATTCAAAAGTTGGCGGGATCTGAAAAAGCTCTTTCAGGCGCATTAGGTAAGTTTTTTGCTCTATCCGAACGATATCCTGACCTCAAAGCCAATCAAAATATGATGCAGCTTACCGAAGAGCTCACAAGTACAGAGAATAAGATCTCTTTTGCTCGCCAGGCATTTAATGATGCCGTTATGAATTACAACACGGCCCGCGAAAAGTTTCCAAATAACATTTTTGCTAATATTTTTGGGTTTTCAGCCGCTTCTCAGTTTCAATTAGAAGCACCCGATGTAGAACGACAGGCCCCAAAAGTCTCTTTTTAAAATCTTACTCTAAAATATGGACTTCTTCTCCGCTCAGGATCGGACTCGCAGCACGACCCGAAAACTGATCTTTATCTATATTCTTGCCATTATTGCACTGGATATATCGATCTATTTTGTTACCCTCTTCATTTTTGGTGTAACCGGTGATGCAGCAATTCCTTCACTTTGGATTCCTGAGCTTTTTATTGGTGTCAGTTTTGTGACCTTTTTAGTCATTGCCATTGGCACAATCACACGTGTTTATCAACTGAAAAAGGGCGGATCTGCCGTAGCGGAGATGTTGGGTGGACGCAAAGTATCAATGTCTACTACTGATTTTAATGAGCAACGATTGATTAACGTTGTCGAGGAGATGTCTATCGCGGCCGGAATCTCTGTCCCTGATCTCTACATCCTTGATCAGGAGCCCTCTATAAATGCTTTTGCTGCAGGATACAGTACCCGGGACGCAGCCATTGGCGTAACCCGCGGAACTCTTGAACAGCTCAATCGTGATGAACTTCAGGGGGTTATTGCCCATGAATTCAGCCATATTTTTAATGGGGATATGCGTATCAACATTCGATTGATCGGGATACTGAATGGAATATTACTGATCCATTTGATGGGGCTCATGATCATGAGAAGTGGGGCTTATGCCAGAATGGGATCGTCCGGTAAAAATAAGAATCAGGGAGGAATCATTATTTTCGGACTCGCACTCCTGGCAATCGGTTACATTGGCATGCTCTTTGGAAGAATTATTCAATCTGCCGTATCCCGTCAGAGAGAATATTTGGCTGATGCCGCCGCGGTTCAATACACCCGTAATCCGGATGGACTCGCAGGCGCACTTCATAAAATTGCCCATTCCGCCGAAAAACCGACCCTCAATGATGCTCATGCGATGGAAATGAGTCATTTGTTCTTTTCCAGCAGTTTTAAATCCGGGCTCGATACCCTGTTTGCCACACATCCACCGATTAATAAGAGAATCGAAGCATTGGGTTCTGCATTGAGCCGGGATGATGTTGTTCGCAGATCCACAGCAAGAAATCAACCAACAAGCCAATCAGGTTCAACGGAGTCAGACGGAGATCTTGAGTTCATGGATCCTCAATGGATTTTGGCCGCAATGGGTACCATCGACTCTCAGCAGATTACCAAAGCGGGAACCATACTGAACGGCCTTCCTCAACCGGTAAAACAAGCCATTCATGAACCTCTTGGAGCCGAATCTTTCATCTTTGCGATGCTTCTTTCAGATGAGATTGAAATTGAAACAAATCAGATTGAACAGATAAAAAAATTGTGTGGGCCTGAAACTGAATTTGCAGTATTGAACATTAAACAACATGTACAATCCATCAAACCGGAATGGAAACTGCCAATTGTTGAAATCGCCATCCCTGCCCTGAAAGAGATGAGTGAATCGCAGTTTGAACGGTTTCGTAAAACGATCTCTGCATTAATTACTGCGGATGGGAAAGTGACTCTTTTTGAATATGCTTTAGAAAAAGTAATCACGCATCAACTGGAAGCCGTCCATTCAAATAAGGCTGAATCCGAAATTGTGCATACAAACATGAACAGGCTGGGTAAGGAGATCTCCCTGCTGATTTCTGCCATTGCACACGAAACGACGAGAAATCCGGAAGAAGCCTGGAATGCGGCTATGCGAACTCTGGATGATAAACCAAAAAGTGGATTGAGCTTAGCAAAACAGTCTGAATGTACATTTGATGCTGTTGATCAAGCCCTTGAAGAGATCGGCAAAAGCAGTGGTGCCGTTAAAAAATCCTTTCTTAATGCAGCTTTGCACGCCATCGCTCAGGATGGTATAACCGGACGTAATGAAATGGAGTGGATTCGCGCCATGGCAGTTGCCATCGATTCCCCGCTGCCTTTGATGTGACAAGACGGGGTGTTTTTTTAAAAAACACCCTTAAAACGTCAGTTCGAATACTATGACTTTGTCAAGCCGCTTGGTGTAT
>TARA_R100001143_G_scaffold999_9_pt1 | contig 17122 bp, 14 predicted proteins | sample TARA_R100001143 | Tara Oceans TARA_R100001143 (sample SAMEA2621300) | marine metagenome | biome: marine biome (ENVO:00000447); feature: mesopelagic zone (ENVO:00000213); material: "saline water (ENVO:00002010), including plankton (ENVO:xxxxxxxx)" | depth 800 m | reverse complement strand
TAAGACAACGATTTTGCCGCCAACAATAGAGGTGACACAGATGGAACGCATTCCCATGACCGCTGAAGGCCATGCTGCGCTTCAGTCAGAACTTAAGACGCTGAAATCCATTGAGCGCCCGAATATTATCGCGGCGATCGCGGAAGCGCGTGCGCATGGTGATCTGTCCGAAAACGCTGAATATCACGCTGCCAAGGAGAAGCAGAGCTTCATCGAAGGCCGCATCGCCGAGATCGATGACAAGCTTGCCCGCGCGGACGTGATCGACGTCTCCAAGCTGGGTGGCAGCAAGGTGCGCTTTGGCGCGACTGTGACTCTGATTGATGTCGATACGGAAGAAGAGAGCACGTACAAGATCGTTGGCGAAGACGAAGCCAATGTGAAGGACGGCAAGATCTCCGTCACCTCGCCAATTGCTCGTGCAATGATCGGCAAGGAAGAAGGCGACGAAGCCGAAGTGGCCGCCCCGTCCGGAGCACGCGCTTACGAAGTTGCCAAGGTCGAGTACCTGTAAATGGCAGAGGCGGGGTCGCTCGGACCATCCGTCTGGGCGGTCTCGGACGGCCGCGCAGGCAATGCTGCTCAGGTTCGCGCAGTGCTGCAGGCACTGGGTGATACGCGGCGATGGATTCAGATTGCTCACATTAATGGTGAATCGCACCGCTCCGAACCTCTGACGCTGAGCCCACGCTTGCCGTGGACCCTGTTGCCTGCGGACAAATGGCCGTCTCCCCTGGCTTCACTGCCGAAGAATCAGCGCGACCTGCTAACCCCGCCATGGCCAACGATCTGGATTGCTGCGGGCCGTCGTTCAGCTGCCCTGACTCGTGCCGTGCGGGAACTGTCCGGCGGAAAAACGCTGACCGTCCAAATCCTCGACCCAAGGATTCCCTCAGAAAACTTCGACCTTCTGGTCACACCGGCGCATGACGAGACAAACGGCCCGAATGTCATTCAGACGATCGGTTCGCCATCCTATTTTGCCCCTGACCTGATCGAAGATGCGGGCCAATCCTTTGCCGATCTGGCCGACGAGCGCAACAAGAGCGCGATCGTCATTCTGGGGGGGAACTCCCGCACACATACATTTACCGATGCTGCTGCCGAGCGTCTTGAATCCCAGCTTCGCATCCTGGCGGGGCAAGGCTGGCGTCTGCGGATTACAACATCGCGCCGCACGCCTGTGCCGATTGTATCCAGGTTCCGTTCGATGGCGGATGAAGTCGGAGCTCGATTCTGGGCCGGCCCCGAAGATGGCGACAATCCCTATCTTGCATGGTTGGTCTTTTCCGATTGCGCCATCGTGACAGAGGACAGCGCCAACATGCTGTCCGATGCGGCCTGGCATGATCTGCCAATCCACATCGCGCGTCTGGAAGGTCGCTCCAAGAAATTCGACAGCTTGCACCAGAGCCTGATCGATCATGGCGCCGCTCGCTGGTTCGGGGGCACATTGGAAACATGGAGCTATCCAGCATTGCGTGAGGCAGACCGCGTTGCAGATGCAATCGTCGAGAAGCTTCTGGAGCGCCACCCCCAGCCAGACATGGGCGGCGATGGGTCGAAAGTCGCGCCGCCGGACTGGATGGAATGATACTTTGTCGACAGTGGCGGAGCGGTGCAGCATGAAGCTGTTCGCACTCACCCTGCTCGCCATGCTCGCCTTCGCTGCCAATTCGGTGCTCAACCGGCTGGCACTCGCGGGCGACCTGATTGATCCAGCAAGCTTCGCAGTGATCCGCCTGTTCAGCGGCGCGATCATTCTCGGCCTGATCGTGCTCGCACAGTCTTCGACACGTCCGGCTCTCTTGTCTACAAAGCGGGGGGTCAGCGTCGCCGCCTTGCTCGCTTACATGCTCGGTTTCTCGTTTGCGTACTTGTCGCTCGATACGGGCGTCGGGGCGCTGGTCCTGTTCGGCGGTGTGCAAATCACCATGTTCGCTGGCGCCCTGCTGGCCAGAGAGCACGTCCCGGCCCTGAAATGGATCGGTGCACTCGTGGCGGCAGGTGGCCTGGCTTGGTTTCTTTGGCCGACTGACGCCGCTCCGGTCGACCCAGTGGGCGCGGCGTTGATGGGCATCGCGGCGCTCGGTTGGGGAATCTATTCACTCCTCGGTCGCGGTGCACAAAATGCCACCGAGGATACCGCAGCAAACTTCGCGCTGGCAGCTCCGCTCAGCCTGCTAGGTCTCTTCGCCATCGGGCCAGAGTTGACCCCAGTAGGCGTCTTGCTGGCCTGCCTGTCAGGCATTGTTAGGTCTGGGCTCGGTTATGCACTCTGGTACGCTATCCTGCCCCGTATCACCTCAGCCACCGCGGCCATCGCACAACTCAGCGTCCCGATCCTCGCCGCGCTTGGCGGCATCGCGATGCTCGGCGAGGATCTGACACTACGCTTTGCAATTGCTGCGCTGATTGTACTCGGTGGTATCGGGCTGTCAGTGACCGGCGCCCGAAAGCCCCGCTAGGCAGCAACAACCCGCTCATCGGCCGGGATCGGCTTCAGAATAAAGCCGCCGCCCAGAATACGCGTGCTGCCTTCTGCGTCGTAGAGCACGGCGGCCTGGCCACGCGCGACACCCTCTTCCGGATTATCGAACCAGATCACGGGAACGCCATCACTCCACCCCAAACGGGCCGGCACGGGCGGCCGCGTGGACCGCACACGGACGAGCACGGGCATCCCTGCATCAGCAGCCGCCTGGAGCGATCCTTCGCCCAGCCAATTGAGTTCTTCCAGCAACAGGCCGGACGTCATCAAGGCTTCACGCGGGCCAACAATGACCCGGCGGTTGGGCGCGTCGATCTTGACCACATAGAGCGGGTCACCCGTCGCAACCCCAAGCCCCCGGCGCTGGCCGATCGTGTAGTGGATCACGCCATTGTGCTGACCGAGCACGCGACCATCAAGATGTTCAATGTCTCCGCCCCGTCCGGCACCCGGACGCAACTTTTCCACAACCGTGGCATAGGAGCCTTCCGGCACGAAACAGATGTCCTGACTGTCCGGCTTGGAAGCCACCGGCAGATTGAACTGATCAGCCAGTTCGCGCACCTGCGTCTTCGGCAGGTCGCCGAGCGGAAAGCGCAGATAGTCCAGCTGCTCTGCCGTCGTTGCGAACAGGAAGTAAGACTGATCACGGCTCGCATCCGCGGCACGGTGAAGCTCCGGCCCATCGTCACCATCCGTGCGGCGGATGTAATGCCCTGTGGCAAGACAATCTGCCCCGAGATCACGGGCGGTTTTCAACAGGTCCGAAAACTTGACCGTCTGGTTACAGCGAATGCACGGAATCGGTGTCGAACCGGCCAGATAGGTATCGGCGAAGTCTTCCATCACCTGCTCGCGGAACTTAGACTCGTAGTCGAGTACATAGTGCGGAATGCCGATCTGGTCGGATACGTTGCGGGCATCATGGATGTCTTGCCCGGCGCAGCAGGCGCCCTTCTTCTCGATGGCAGCGCCATGATCGTAAAGCTGTAGCGTGATGCCAATCACGTCGTAGCCCTGCGCCTTCAGCATGGCGGCCACGACAGAGCTGTCGACTCCGCCCGACATGGCAGCGACGACGCGCGTTTCCGCGGGCGGTTTGGCAAATCCAAGAGAGTTCACACGGCCATCCCAGGCCGGCGGCAATTCATAAGTCATGTCTCACTCCAACCGGGTTAAAGGCCCGGAGCAGTTTCAGGAATGGGCGCATATAGCGCGAGACGCGCCAAATTGCGAGGGGGTCAGGCTGCAGATGCTTCAGCGTTGGCCGTTCCAGCAGCAACCCAACCGCCCCGGAAGTGGCGAGCCGGCTCCAGCTTGTCGGTCAGGCCGATGACACTTTCGCCACCACCGAGCAGAATCATGCCGCCGGGCATCATTTGTTTCGAGACGCTTTCAATCACTTTGGTACGGGACGCGCGCGCCATTCCGGACAATACATTCCGACAGAGGATAACATCGAAGTTTCCGAGCCCGTCTGCCCGCTCGAGCAGATTGTGCTGGCGAAAGCTCACGCGCGAACGCAAGGCTTCAGACGCTTCCCACTGGCCGGTTTCGAGACGGGTGAAGTGCTTGACGAGTCGGTGGATCGACAGCCCCTTCTGAACCTCGTAGTGCCCATAGCGCGCCACGCGAGCGGTCTCGGTGGAGACCTTGCAGATATCAGTCGAAAGAATATCGATCTTTGCGCCGCGCAGGCTGGCAGGCAATTCGTCTTCCAGCAGGATCGCCAGGGAATAGGCTTCCTGGCCCGTGCTGCCGCCGGCGCACCAGACTTTCAGACGGCCCGTATTGGACGCCTTCAGCCGTTTCGGCAGTACGTCGTCGACAACACGCTTTAGGGCGTCGCGGTCCCGGAAGAAGCAGGTGTCCTTGGACACCAACGCGGATGCGACTTCGGCCGCGAAGACCGGATTGGCGCGCGATTTCAGGCAGTGGACGAGATCCGCCATAGTGCCAAAGCCCTCGCGGCGGGCGATTGCCGCAAGCCGGGCTTCAATCAGATAGGATTTGGATTTCGGAATCGCCTGACCGGAGCCTTTCAGCGCCAGCTCAGCCAACTCGTTGAAGACCTCTTCCTGCATCTAACACTCCGAATCGGACATTCTGCCCATAAACCTTACCCATAGGGCTCGGTTTATTAAGAAATGCTTCAGACCAGGCCGACTTCCGCAAATTTGCTTTCCAGAATATCGGCGTCGAATGGCTTCATGATGAACTCGTCAGCGCCTGAACTCAACGCTTCATTTATGTGTTCAGCATCATTCTCAATGGAGCAGAACACGACAAGCGGATGTTTGCCGCCTTCTTCGCGGCGCAAGGCCCGCAGGAAGTCCAAGCCGTTCATGACTGGCATATTCCAGTCAAGCAGGATGGCATCGGGCATTTTCTGGCGACACTGGCGCATGGCGTCTGCCCCATCGCCGGCTTCCAGCACGTCAAACTTCAGGTCGCGCACAATGCGCGCCGCCACTTTCCGGACAACGCGGGAGTCATCAACGATCAGACAGGTTTTCATGATGTATCCTGTGCGCAGCGGTTCGGACTCGAATCTGGCCGACCCCGGTTAAGAAAGTCCTGCCAAAGTGTAAATTTCGGGCCAGCACTATCCCTCTGCGCGAATGCCCGCCGCCATGATGATGACCGTCTCTTCGCTTTCGCTGGCGGTCAACTCGCCGCCGAGACCGTCACAGATGATCTTCGAGAACAAGGGCTGAATGGTTTCCGGACGCCAGCCATCCTCTGGTTCGATTCCCTTGATACCATTGGCGATGTCAGGGCGCAGGCGCGCCCGATTGCCCTTGCAGGTCAGAGTGATCGTCAGGCCCACTTGCTCATTGCGAATGCGCACATGAATCACGCCGCCGCGCGGCAGACAGTCAATGCCCATCATTACGAGGTTCATCATCATCCGAACATGCGAGAAGCTCAAATGGTCGGTCTGGATATCGAATTCGATACTCGGCCGGTGGCTGGCCACGAAGTTCTCGGTGATCTTGCGCGCTTCATGAATGTCGGCCGCGCCCGCATTCAAGCCGATCGACCCAAAGGCGTAGCGCAGAAACTGAATCCGAGCGCCCGCCTTCTCGGCTCCATCATGCAGCAGGTCCTGGGCCTGCGCCTTCATTTCCATGTCACCCGGATCGTTCAACAGATCGAGCGCATTCGTGACCGAAGATACGGGCGAAACAAGGTCGTGGCAGATGCGTGATGCGATGTACGCGGATAGGCGTGCAGGATCGATCATGGGTAGTGGAGCCCCGTTCTAGAGTTCAGATTTTGCGCAGGATTGTGTGAGCCGCCCGGCGTGTCAATCAAGGCTGTATGAACTATTGGCGATATTCAACATTCTGCTCAGTTGCATCTTCCGGACGGTCGATATCGTCATAGCCGTGGCGCGCACTGTGGAAGGTGAGCAGAAACAGGCCAATTGACAGACCAAGCGTCATGACGCCGCCCAGGACATAGGCGATCCAGCCATGCCCTGAGAGCCCGTCAGCATTGCTTTCCCAGAACAGCGAAATGCCCCAGAGCATCAGCCCCAGGAGCACGAAACTGGCTACAATCCAGAAGATCAGCTTGCGTGACATGTCTGATCACCTACGCCTGACGGCGCTGGAAACAAGCTATTTCTGCTTCCAGCTGCCGCTGGCATCCATGTACCATTGGCCAGGGCTCAGTTTGGAAATCTGCTTTTCGCCGGTGATGCGGGCGACTTCAGCGACCGTCGTGCCGGTTTCAGTAGCGACTTCCGCATATTTGGCGGCGCGCTTGTTGTTGATCTCCTGAACCTTGCGAATGAGCGACGGGTCAGCCGACCCGATAACGCCAAGGCGACCGTCAATGCGTTCGCCGACCTCACCCGCCTCAATGGCAGCATCAATGGCGGGATCACCCGCAAAGGCGGCTGGCGACATCGCGGCAAGGCCGAAGGCCAAGGCCAGGGCAGCGAAAAAAGTGCGAAGGGATTTCATCATCTCGTCTCCAGATTTCGCGAGTTTAGAACAAGTCTGGATTGTCCGCGATCAGGTCTTCGACTTCCTTGTCGAGGATCACGCGGACTTCCTGGGTAATATTGACATTCAAGTCGATCTTGATCGGCTTGTCGGACGGTTCGATGCGGACGGTCGGCGTGCAGGCGACCAGTGCCGCAATGCCCGCGCCAGCCAGCAAGGCTTTGGAATAATTCATCAGGATTCGCTCCTCAGGGTTCAATGGGGAACATGACACACGCCACCTTAACGTCAATGAAGTTGGCGGTTGTGTCCTATTCAGATTCATCCAGTCGTTTTGCTTTCACCTGCTCGACAACGGCGTCGGTCAGCCCCTTCTGGCTCGTATAGTATTGAGTGTTGCGCAAGAGTTCGCCGAGTGCCGAGTTAACCGTGATGTTGAACAGGAAGGGTTGCCCCGTCAGCACCTGATTTCCGTCACCATACGCGATCCCCTTCCGGCTCTTACCCTCCAGAATGAGAGAAATGGTCATCCGGTCGCGGACGTTGCCGTCAAGGCCAAGCTCAAGGACCGTGAAATCGAAATCCTTCAGCGCTTCAAAGGCCATTTTTGCGTTTTCGTCTGCTGCGCCAGCAGAGTCCGCAGCCGTGCCCAGATAGGAGATATAGCCCCCATCCGCATCGGCTCTCAACCGAGCATCGCGGACCAGAATATCTGTGCCGTCAATGTCGATTGGAAAGCTGCCGGACACAGTGCCGGTCGCTCGTGTGTCGGGCAGTTTCAAAACCTCGACCAGTTTCGCGAGTTCGATTGCTTCTGCCGTAACTTCAATGTTCTGTTGCTCGCCGCCAAGCGACCAGACAAAGGGCGGCAATGCCAGTGTCCCCCCGGCGAAGGGGAATGCAGCCGACTCGACTTTGAACTGCGTACCCTCGACCAGCTGAAAAGTGATTTGGCCATTCTCCAGCGGTACGCCGGGGTTGAGACGCTCGACGAGGATGGTCTGTCCTGGCTCGGTGGTCAGGGCCAGCAATTCGCGAAAGGCGACGGTGCCGTTGACCCCCTGCACCCGGCCAAGCCGTGTCGTCTGAAAACCGAATTCGGAAACCGAGACTTCCCCTGTCCCTTCGATCTTGCCTCCAACAATGTCAAACCGCGCCGCCGCAGCAAGACCGCCGCGCGCATCCGTGAAAACGCCCCGCAAACGGTCTGACAGGCGCCAAGGCTGCAGGGCACCGGGCTCGAATTGCAGGTCACGGCTCTCCAGCGCCGCCATGCCACTCAGCTTCGTCACGTCGAGGCGAAGCAGTGTGTCCGCAACGGTGATGCCGTTTGACGCAAGCCGCAAAGGCCCGGACATGCTGAAATCGGCACCGCTCAGAGTTGCGTCCAGGTCTGCTGTGAGCGGCTGGTAGAGGGGGTCATCGCGATAGTCGCGGATAATCACACCGTCGGCGCTCATACTCCCCTTCACACCACCCTCGCCCGTTGTGCCTTCGAAGCGGAAATCACTGGAGCTGACATTGGCGGGCACAAGCGTTCCGTTGAACTTGGTTGCCCCCAGTCGCGCCGACAGAGCGGGCGCGGCGTTCAGACGGGTGGCAATGCCTAGCCTCAGTCGGTCGCCATCAATGCTGAGCGTCTCCTCACCGATGCCAAGGGCCAATGAGACAGAGTCTGACACCGCCGAGACGCTCGCAGTCTTTCCGCCCGTCCAGTCAATCTGTGCATTTGTGAAGCTGACCGTCCCGGCATTCGATGAGAAAGCGACCGGAACCACCAAGTCTCCGAGTTTTGTGGCCCCAGCAAATCCGGCCCCCGGCGAGATGAAGTCTTTCCCTTCCGGGCATATCGGCGTGCGGAAAGCGCCGAGGCTGACCGATCCGAACCGCAAGCCCTGGCTGTCCAGTGACAGGCAGGACCGATCCGGAGTGGATATCCGCCACCCCGCCTTGTCGGACGACACCAGCAACTGACCGGACAGGCTGGAAGAGTCGAGATCAAAGCCGGACACATTACCCGCGACGCCGATCTTGCCAGATGTCTCAAGCGCCATCTCCCCTTCGCCGACGCGTTGATAGTCAATCCGTTTCAGATCGGCTGAGAGAGTCCTGCCACCTGCCGACCAGGAGGACAGTTTCAGATCCGTCGCGTTGAAATGCGACAGGCCCATTTCGGACATCTGGACCTGAAGGTCTGCCGTAAGGGCTGGCAAACCGCCGCCTTTCAAAGAGAGCTGACCTGCTACCGATCGATCACGGCCCATCGAAGAGAGCCATTTTCCGTTAGCGCCAGGCAAGATGTCTGCCGCCAGCCCTGATTGTGCGTTGAGCTGCGCCGGCCCATCCGCCGAAATGGCCCATCCGTCCGCCTTGTGCTGAGCCTCGACCGTAACCGACGCATTGAAGGCCGTTAGCGCTCGACGCAGCGCGCTCGTAAGACTAGCTTCATGGGCCGCGAACATGTCGGGCAGATTGACCAAGTCGAGCAACTGGTCAGATGTCGCGGCAGTCAACGATGTCCCGGACGTCGATACATCGGCCTTGAAGCCGATGCCGTCCGCGACCGTCCTGTCCAAGTTTGCCCGGACCGACGCACGTTGCGTGCGGCCCTGAGGAACGTCCAGGTCGCTTGCAGAAGCCAGTACAGGGCCGATGACGTGCCCCGCTTCGCCCGCAAGATCGAACTCCAATTGCATGTCGCGACCGGCAAATGCGCTGCCGGAAACTTTCGACGCATCTGTCTCGGCAGAGGCCTCAACCAGCGCATTCAAAATCGAGTCGATCTCAAAGGATGGCAGACGATCCAAAATGGCACGCCCCCTACTCGATGCATTAGAAATTTCATATCCGCTCCAGGAGGCGCTGGCGACATGTCCGTCCCAGACAATTTGTGTGTCACCGGCTCCGTCGAGGGGGGAATTCAGCAACCCGTCGAGTTGAACGTTTCGCGCCTGAACGCCGCGTATATCGGCCTCGGCAAGATCCAGAAAAGCCTCGCCTTCCAGCTGGCCGTCGCTGGCAGTGACATCGACTCGCCCCTCCGACCAGACCAGCGTGCCGTCCGGACCGGACAGGGACACCGGGTCGAGTACCATCTGCAATGTGCCGGATTCGGGAAATTCGCCTTCCAGATCGACCGATGCCCCGATGTCGCCGGCGCTTGTGGCCAGCAAGACGCGGCCCTTGGTAATCTTCACTGGAGGCAGCGGACTGCCACTGTCCCCGCCAGACCCGCCCAGATTTTCAAGCCCATGAAAGCGAATACCACGATCATCCAACGTGCCGTGCAATTCCGGCGCAATAACCGATACGGCACCGAGAGACGGCACCAGCCCCTTCCAGGATATGTCTGCAGTTACTTCGTCTGCCACGAAGGGCGTCTCGTCGCCGGATTTGATGCGCACCCCGGTAATCACCGCGCCACCAGGCCCAAGGCGCTTGAAATCGGCCTCGCAAGTCAGGAACTGGTCATGGCACCACTGCGCCAATGCCTGTTGGGCGATGTATTTGCGACCGAGCCAGCCGAGTGCACCAAAAAGCAGGATCAGGGTCAGGATCGCGACCAGCAGCCAACGCCCCCAATTCAGGCGGCGCGTGCCCGCCTTCGAGCCTTCAACCTCTAAATCTTTGTAATGTGGCGTATTCACTGACGGTTCCGGCTTGCTTCTTGCTTTGATTGGCTACTAGGATTTGTAGGAAAGCAAGAAGGCCAAATTGAGCAAGAATGTCGTTTCTTAACGTGTAAACGGTATAAAAGGTCCTTCTGACATTCACAGTCTTGAGAGACAGAGGTGCTGGGTGGCACTGGAGTGAGGGAGATCGCGCCATGGTGCATGACGTGAAAACAGTCGAAACGAACACTGCCGAGCCGGGCCGAACGGTCTCGCATGGCGTGAAGAGTCTGGTCGTATTGGGTCTGTTGGGATCGGTTTCGGCCATTCTGGGCCTTGTAACGGTCGGTCCATCCAATGAGCCGGTCGGAATGGGCGCCGCCCATGCATCGCCGGCCCCGCCGCCCCTCGCCACAACACTCTTGTCTGCAACCGAATTCGAGCCCGGCCTTGGCATTCCAAACCGCGTAAGCGGCACGCTGAAAAGCCGCGAAACGCTGACGGAACTCGTTACGCGCCTTGGGGCCGAGCCATCCGATGCTGCCGCTGCGCTGCACACGATTTACGAGAAGGAATTCCTCGATCCGCGGCGCCTTCGCCCCGGGGTCAAGGCCGACGCCTTCATTACCAATGGTCAATTGACCGCGCTCAACATCAAGGCGGACGCCGAACGCAATCTTTTCATCACGCGCTCAGCCGAGAGCGGCTGGACAGCCAGCGAGCTGAAAGCCCGCCTCAGCCCAACTTATCACCGCGTTGCAGCCCCAATTGAAACCTCCATCTATGAAGCCGCCCGCAAGCTGGGCGCCGGCGACCAGCAGGTTGTCGATTTTGCCAGCGCGTTTGCCTATGACGTGGATTTCCAGCGCGAGATCCATCCGGGCGATACCTTCGAAATGGTCTACGAGACCCAGGTCGATGAACGTGGCACACCGGTCAAGAATGGCGATCTGGTGTTCGCCAAGCTGAATGGCCGGGCCCTGACACGCGGCTTCTATCGCTTCACACCCAGCGATGACGGCGTAGCTGACTATTTCGACGAGAATGGCGAAAGCGCCACGAAATTCCTGATGAAGACTCCGATCAATGGCGCGCGTCTGTCATCCTCCTTCGGCAATCGGCGCCATCCGATCTCTGGCTATACGCGCCTGCACAAGGGCACTGATTTCGCCGCACCGTCCGGCACGCCGATCTATGCAGCGGGCAATGGCACGGTCGAGCGCGCCAGCCGCTATGGCGGCTATGGCAATTATGTCCGCATCAAGCACGCCAATAATTACAAGACCGCCTACGCCCACATGTCCCGCTACGGACCAGGCGTGCGCGCTGGCAAGCGGGTCCGCCAAGGCGACGTGATTGGCTATGTCGGCTCGACCGGTGCCTCAACCGGACCGCACCTGCACTACGAAGTCTACATCAAGGGCAAGCCAGTCAACGCGATGCGCCTGAAACTGCCGACCGGCCGCAAGCTGGCTGAGACGCCGGACATGCTTGCCGAATTCGAAGCCCGCAAGGCCGAGATCGACGCGATCCGCACAGCCCAGGGCGCCCAGCTCATGGCAGGCACCGGCTCGCTGACCAATCCACCCTCTCCGTAAAAGGAATGTCGCGGAGCTCCCGAGGCTCCGCGTATCCTGCGGCTATTGCACTGGGTGATGCGCCTCCAGAAATGTAAGCGTCCGATTCAACACATCCGAACGTGCGTACGTGGACTGCAGGAAATGATCCTCGCCTTCCATCTCCACAAAGGTGAAGTTCGGGCGGTTTCCGGTAGCTTCGCGCATCCGCGTGAACTGCCGGAAGGGCACGCGCGTGTCTTCGCGGCCATGCATGATCAGGATCGGCGCCGACATTGCCCCGGCCTGACGGACCGGCATGATGGCCGCGCGGCTGGCATCGTCTGAAAACCGGCCTGACCCGAGCATCAATTCATAGTGATTGTAAGCATCGCTGTCGGGTGTGTATTCCGACAGGCGCAGGATCGGATCCGTCACTCCGTTCACCGAGATAGCACATTTCACCCGTCCGGAATCCCGCGCGGCCACCATCAGGGCCGAATAACCGCCATAGCTGCCGCCAGCGATGCAATAACCGTCCGGCTTGGCAATGCCCTGCGCGATGGCCCATGCCGCACCGTCGATCACGTCGTCGACCATCTTGCCGCCATACTCGCCATATCCGGCGAAGCGATGCTCCGAAGTCGAACCGGTCGAGCCGCGATAGTTCGGGCGCAATACGGCATAGCCTGCCTCGGCATAGGCGCCGGACCACCAGTCGAACTCGGCCGTGTCATGGGCCACCGGGCCGCCATGCGGCAGGACGACCAGCGGAAACGGGCCATTATCCGACGTCTTGCCGGGCGGCAAGGTGACGAAACCCTGAATGGTGCGGCCATCGCGGGCCTCATACGAAATCGAAACGACATTTCCAACAGGGCGGTTCACCAGATGTGATCCGGCGCTGCCGATGCTCCCCATCGTGCCGGCGGCAGAGTCATAGACGAAATAGTCTGCCGGCCGCCCGGCCTCCGCCAGGGCGACAGAGACTTTCTTGCGGTCGGCCGTCCAGGAAGTGATCGTAACATGCTTGCCCGGCATGGCCGCCTCGATGGCGGACTGCGCAGCATCCAGTTCCGGCACGAGGAAAACCTGCTCATCCCATTCCCCACCATATTCGACCCCAACCAATGTGCCCGTATAGGGATCGATGATCGTCGCGGCGGCCCCGGCCCGCTTGTCTCCGATCATGACGGGAGACATCGATCCGTCGCGCAGCGACATGTAATTCAGGCCGCGGTTCTCACCCCTGTCGATCCAGACGATCAGGTCTCCAACGCTTTCTTCGAGCGCGATCAGGCGCAGATTACGAACATTCACATCATCTTCGAAGTAGATTTCATCCCGCCCGCGATAAACGGTCGACGTCCCGAGATTGATGTCGCGACGCAAACGGGCAACCTCTCGACCATACTGGTCGAAAACGACCTGATCTGTGTGTTTGGGGAACGTTTCAGCTTTCCGGGTCTTTCCGTTCTTCAGATTGACCGCAAATGTACGGGGCATCCAGCCCTTGTTGGATTTCGTCGGCATGATCGTACCCGAAGTCGCACCACTATCGTAAATCCATCCCATGATCAGGACCTTGCCCTCATCCTGGGGCAGCAGAGACACGATGTTCGACGTGTCCACCATGCCCCGCGTGTCGTTCATGAGTACGGTGGATTCGCCAGAGTTCACATCATACGAAACGGCCCGCCACGCCTCGAATTCCTGCATTCCGCTCTGAGTCTGCAGGCGCTCGAACATACCGAAACGAAAGATCAGGCGCGCTTCATCTACCCAGAAAAAATCTTTCAGGCGATACGTGGAGTCGAGGCCGATCAGAGCAGACTCCGTGGCCCCGGTCAGGTCGAACACACACAGCGACGGCAAGCCCTGCGGGGCGCATTCAATGGCCAGTTTCGTGCCTTGAGGAGAAAGCTGCGGCTCAGCAATTCCGTCCGCACGACCATAGAGTTCCGCGATCTCGTTCATGTCCGCGCGCGCAGTCTGGCACGCGGCCGCCAGTGTCACCGCGAGCGCGGTCAATATCATTTTCAAATGCAAGATGACCTCCCTGAGTGACAGAAAGGCCATCATAAAATTCTCGGTCGATCAACCTTTAGTTCAGGGCTGCAGCACCTTTGGCGAACCCGTTCGGGACGCCATTGATGGACAGCTGGTCGCCTTCGACCCCAATCTCGATGGTCTCGCCATCATGGATGCGGCCTTCCAGCAGGAGGCGGGCCAGAGGATCTTGCAATTCCTTCTGGATGACACGCTTGAGTGGCCTTGCCCCATAGACCGGGTCATAGCCCCGCGCGGCCAGCCAGTTGCGAGCATCGAGGCTCAACTGCAGCGTCATCTTCCGATCCTTCAGCAGCGCTTCCAGGCGCTCCATCTGGATATCGACAATATGGTCGATCTCGCCGCGGCCCAGCCGCTTGAAGAAGACGATCTCGTCGATCCGGTTGATGAATTCGGGTCGGAAATGCGTGCGGATAGCGCCCATGACGGACTCTTTGGCTGCCTCCGACACCTCTCCCTCTTCGCCGCTCGCCAGCGCGTCTGCGCCGAGGTTCGACGTCATGATGATGATCGTGTTCTTGAAGTCGACCGTACGGCCCTGACCATCGGTCAGGCGCCCATCATCGAGGACCTGCAACAACGTATTGAAAAGGTCCGGATGGGCTTTCTCGACCTCATCGAACAAGATCACCTGGTAGGGCCTGCGCCGCACTGACTCCGTCAGCACACCCCCTTCATCATAACCGACATAGCCCGGAGGCGCTCCAATCAAACGGGCGACGGAATGCTTCTCGGAAAATTCCGACATGTCGAGCCGAAGGATCGCGGTATCATCGTCAAACATGAACTCGGCCAGTGCCTTGGTCAGCTCGGTCTTGCCGACGCCCGTCGGACCGACGAACAGGAAAGAGCCAATGGGACGGTTCGGATCCTGCAAGCCAGCGCGTGCACGGCGAACAGCATTGGAGACGGCCTCCAGCGCAGCATCCTGACCCACGACCCGCTTGCGCAAATCGTCTTCCATCTTGAGCAGCTTCTCGCGCTCGCCCTCCATCATCTTGTCGACGGGAATGCCTGTCCACTTCGAGACCACGGCAGCAATATGCTCTGGGCGGACGACTTCGGAGACGAGTCCACCGTCTCCCTGATCATCCTCGCTGCCTTCGACTTCCGCAATGAGCTTTTCCAGCTGCGGGATTGTCGCGAACTTCAACTCAGACGCCTTGGTCAGGTCGCCTTGGCGCTGGGCTTCCGCCATGTCGGCATAGGCCCGGTCGAGCTGTTCTTTCGCGGAGGCAGCGCCCTTCAACTTGTTCTTCTCGGCGGACCATGTCGCCGTCAGCTCATCAGACTTTGTCTGCAGATCCGTAATCTCGCTCTCGATTGTCTTGAGGCGATCCACCGAAGCAGCATCCTTTTCTTTCTTCAGAGCCTCGGCCTCGATCCGCAATTGCAGGAGGCGGCGATCGATCTCGTCGAGTTCTTCGGGCTTGGAATCGACCTGCATGCGCAAACGCGCAGAGGCTTCGTCCATAAGGTCGATGGCCTTGTCCGGCAGGAACCGGTCAGTGATATACCGGTTCGACAAATTGGCGGCAGAAACAATCGCGGCGTCCGACACGCGGATACCATGGTGCGCCTCGTAGCGACCCTTCAGGCCACGGAGAATCGAGATTGTATCGGCAACGGTTGGCTCATCCACGAAAACGGCCATGAACCGTCGTGCGAGGGCGGGGTCACCTTCAACATGTTTGCGATACTCGTCCAAAGTCGTCGCACCGATACAGTGCAGTTCGCCACGCGCCAAGGCAGGCTTGAGGAGGTTTGAGGCGTCCATTGCGCCATCACCCTTGCCCGCACCAACCAGCGTGTGCATCTCGTCAATGAACAGGACAACGCCCCCTTCCGCCTGCTGAACTTCATTCAGCACGGCCTTCAGGCGTTCCTCGAATTCACCGCGGAACTTTGCCCCCGCAATCAGTGCGCCCATGTCGAGCGCAAGCAGGCGTTTGCCTTTCAGGCTTTCTGGTACGTCGCCATTAACAATGCGCAGCGCGAGTCCTTCGGCGATTGCCGTTTTACCCACACCGGGCTCACCAATCAGGACAGGGTTGTTCTTCGACCGGCGAGACAGGACCTGGATCGCACGGCGGATTTCTTCGTCGCGCCCGATAACCGGGTCGAGCTTGCCTTCCCGCGCATCCTTGGTCAGGTCGCGGGCGTATTTTTTCAGGGCTTCATAGCCTTCTTCGGCATTTTCACTGTCAGCAGTGCGACCCTGACGGAGTTCGGCAATGGCGCCTTCGAGGCCAGACGAGGTCACGCCCGCATTGGCCAGCACGTCAGAAGCCGGATCACCCTTCAGACTGGCGATTGCCAGCAACAGGCGTTCAACGGTGACAAAACTGTCGCCAGCTTTCTTTGCGTCCGCTTCGGCAGTCTGGAACAGCTGGGCCCCTGCCTGCTCGAGACGTAGGCCAGAGCTTGCGCCTTGCACCTTGGGCAGTTTGCCAAGCGCCGTGTCGATGCCTTGCGCAACCAGTTCCGGACGACCCCCGCTTGCACGGATCAGGTTCACCGCGAGTTGGTCGCGGTCTTCCAGCATGGTCTTCAGGACATGGGCAGGCGTCAGAACCTGATGGCCATTTGCCAAGGCAGCGGTCTGTGCACCCTGAATGATCGCGCGAGCGCGCTCTGTGTATTGTTCAATATTCATCTACATCCCCTTTGAAAGGCAGATCATGGAAGTTGGTGGACAATGGCCCCGCTCAGCGGCAGCCGGTATCCGGTTCTTTCCTGATGTGGGAAGCCTTGATGGGTTTGCAACCGCCCGCACCGTCACGATACGCGCAAGAAAAAGCCCGGCCTGCAAGATGCAGCCGGGCTCTTCAAATCGGTTTGACGACTTGCAATCAGTCGGTGGTTTCGGCGGAAGCCTCTTCGGGCTGGGCACCATCATCCCCCTTCGGCGCAGCTTTACGGCGACCACGGGAGACGGTTTTCAGCACTCCATCGGTTTCAGCTTCTGGCGCATCATCGGCCTTTTCGCGCTTGGCGTAAGGCTTGCGGCGACTGCGCGGACGGGGCTTTTCAGCCTTGTCATCGCCATCATCGGACTTGTCTGAATTTTCTGACGCGTCGTCCTGGTTGGATTTCGCATCGCTGGATGAGTCAGAGTCCTGATCGGAACGGTCATCCTCGTTGCGGTTCTTGTTGCGCGATTCGACTTCGGCTTCCTGCCTGGACGAATTGTCGTCATCGGCATTGCTGTTGTCATTGTTGTCATTGCTATCGCGATCATCGCGGCGATTGTCGCGATTCTGATTGCGATTCTGCTGGGAGCGTTCTTTCGCTTCCGCCTGCTTGGCCACGATGCGCTGATAGTGTTCGGCAAACTGGTAATACGCCTCGGACAGGATCCGGTCGCCGCTGGTCTGGGCGTCACGGGCATATTGTTGGTATTTGTCCAGAACCTGCTGTGCAGAGCCACGAATCTTC